>Ga0302135_10002106_pt1 | contig 11931 bp, 12 predicted proteins | sample CBN3_surface_MG_FD_203119 | JGI IMG/M metagenome (GOLD analysis project Ga0302135, IMG submission 203119) | Marine microbial communities from Western Arctic Ocean, Canada - CBN3_32.1 | ecosystem: Environmental > Aquatic > Marine > Oceanic | place: Canada: Western Arctic Ocean | collected... | reverse complement strand
CTACCTAACGGCATTCAACCGATAATAGTGGCTGCTAGCTTGTCGTTTGGTAGCGTAATACTGACAGAGGCGGCTTTGAGCTTTCTTGGCCTGGGTGTGGCTACTCAGATGCCTACCTGGGGCAAAATGGTGGCAGACTCACGAGACTACGTGACAGTCGCGTGGCACCTAAGTGTTTTCCCTGCGATCGCGATTATGCTGGTCGTTTTAGGAGCTAATTTGTTTGGGGACTGGTTACGCGATATATTGGATCCCCGGCTCAGGGGACGAAGTCTATGATAGTCGATGTTAGGAGTATTGAATAATGGATCGCATGTCCTTGGCTGAATTCCGTTCGCAACTCCCGGTAACCAATGAAGTAGGTTACTTTCAGACGGGTACATATGGGCCTACGCTCGCTTCGGTATTGAAGGTTGTAGGTGAGTATATGCAATACGAAGCCAACCATGGGCCGGCTCGCCCTTCGACCCGGCAGATAATGGTTGACAAAGAAGAAGCGGCTAGGGACAGCCTGGCTGAACTCCTCAGCGTCAAGCCGGATGAACTCGGTCTCGGCATGAATACAACACGATCATTGCAAAGAGTGCTCCGAGACGTTGATTGGAAGGACGGAGATGAGTTTCTCACCACGTCCATCGAACACGTAAGTACGGCGGATGCGGCTAGAGCGCTAGAGAAGGACCGAGGGGTCAAGGTGCGGGTGGTGGACGAGGACGAGACGGATGGAGCTTTTCTCGAAGCACTTGAGAGTGCTATGACTGAGAAAACGAAGTTGCTGTTGATTAGCCACGTCGCTTCGCCGAACGGAAGGATAATGCCTGTTCGGGAGGCTACCGCACTTGCGCATGACAATAATATTCCCGTGTTAGTGGATGCGGCTCAATCGATTGGGCAATTCCCAGTAGACGTCCCGTCGCTCGGCTGTGATTACTTGATCGGATCGGGACCTAAATGGTTGTTAGGACCGATGGGGAGCGGCTATGTTTGGGTTGCATCGGACCATATAGAAGGTTTCAGGCCTTACTTCACGCCGGATATTGGTACTTGGTCCAAGCCTGACGCACCGTTAGTAAAAGCAACCACACGTTCTAGAACAGAACTTGGGACTTACAACCATGCGCTTGTAATAGGCCTAGGTGAGGCCGCTAGGACCATGATGAGTGTGGGACAGGATGTGATCAGAGATCACGTATCAATGTTATCGCAAATCCTACGAGAAGAGATGTTAAACACGTCTCGAGTGAACGTACTTACACCCCTTGAGCCTGGTAAATCTTCAGGAGTGACAACTCTATCGTTCGACGGCTACACTGAGGACGATCTTCGCAGGTTGGTTGAATGGCTAGATACAGATCGAAACATATTAGTTAAGGCCCAGTGGTTAACGGCACCTCTCAGGCTAGATCATGTTGGAATGCGCATATCTGTAGCGGGTTTCAATACTGAGGATGAAATCCGACATTTGGTTAATTCGATACAAGATGGAGTGAAGATAGGCGCTTAGGAGATTTACACTAATTGGACACATTTAACTTCGTGCCGCTGAGCTCTGAAACAGCACCAGAACCTGTGCCGCTTCCAGGGAGTAAGGGACGTCTTCCTCCATATCCGTTTGTCATGTCTTACCCTGATCCGGCAAGCTTACCTATTATGGAGGCTCATGCCGCGATGGGTGAGGCTCTCGCGGAAGTGAGTAAGACAAATTCGGTGTACCCGGATACTCAGGGATATCCTCCTTTAAGGGAGTATATCGCTGAGCGTCTCGCACATAAGCGAAACATGGATTTTAGCCCTGATGAAGTCCTCTTGACAGAGGGATCGGGTCAGGCGATTCACTTTGTTGTAGAAGCACTGGTAAACCCGGGTGATGTTGTTATTGTGGATGACTTCGTTTATGGCGGAACTTTGTGGTCGTTGAATCGATTCAGATCCGATATCCGCGGTGTGGATAGCGACGCCGATGGTATGTTGCCGGATGCGCTGGAGACAACGATAGATGAGTCTCTAGCGGCCGGGAAGAAACCCAAGATGATTTATCTTATTCCGACGTTTCAAAACCCTCAAGCTTGGACGATGCCGATCGAAAGACGCAGGGAGATATTGGATGTCGCGGTCAGGAAAGGCATTCCTATAGTTGAAGACGACGGAATTGCTGAATTCAGATTTGAAGGCAACCATATACCATCGATTGCTTCATTAGATAACTCTGGGCTGGTAATACATACGGGCACTTTCAGCAAAATGATTGTGCCTGGTATGCGTATAGGATACCTGGTTGGATCCCGCCAGTTACTGGAAATGGTAATGTCTATTAAAGGGAGTCGAGGTGTGACTCAATTTGGGGCGCTGGCGGTCCATAAATTCGCGACTACTAGACTTGATGACCACCTAGTTAGATTGAATCTTGTGCTCAAGTCAAGGCGAGACGCTATGCTAGATGCTTTGCATGATAACCTTCGAGACATAGCAACATGGAGCACCCCTGAAGGTGGGTTATACACTTGGCTAAGCATGAAAGACAATATTGATCTTGTTGCGGCCTCCGGCCCTGCGGCGGAAGAAGGCGTAACCTACGATTTGGGACCTAATTTTGCCACTGGTGTAGATCCAGGTCGCAACAAAGCGCGTCTGTGCTTTAGTTTCAACACAGAGGCGGAAATTAAGGAAGGTATCACTCGCCTAGCAAATGTGGTGAAAGCACTCATCTAGGCAGAGCAACCATGCGCGGCCTATTATCTTCAGACGGCATGTAACCCTCGTAGTCTACTAGGCCTGTGATATCTCGTCTCAGGTAACTCCTTCGCTACTCTCGGTGTAGCAGTTCATCTCCGAATGCTTCTTGTAATCCGTCCTAGAGAACCCCATGTCCTGGAACACTAGGTCGGTGGCCGCTGGCGCGGCGATCTATGCCTACGCAGTCATTCCGAATTTCCTGATATACGAGGACTTGCTAAATATGGAGGCTGTTTCGGGCGACATCTCCTTGGTGTACCTGCAGCCTGAGGGCGGATACATCGAGTGGCCGTAAGGGCCGAGGCTTGGCGTCGATCTGGACGAGGTGAAGCTGGCCAAATACCTGTACCGCCCAGTTCCCTCCCCGGGGAATTCGAACCGTCGCAGACGAGTGGGGGTACCACTAGAAAGCAGATGAAGGGTGTCAAGGGAGGCATCGCCTCTTTGCCGGGTGCGTGCGGGTGTCATTCACACATATATTTTCCTCTTTCTTCCGAGAAATTGGGGCGCGAACTGGCCGATATAGGTATTTCCGACGCCTGTTAGAGGGCGTCTGCCGCAAACTAACAGATGAGTGCGGAAAAAGAGGAGGATGACCACATGAATCGGGAAGAGCTTAAGGACTTGATGCGCGGGATTATCGTCGCGACGCCTACTCCATTCGACGATAACTTTGAGATCGACCATGGCAAAATGGCGAATCTGACCGATTGGTGGGTAGATTCCGGACTGGTCGAGGGCAAAGCCGTGATCAAGTGCGTCTCGGTGATGGGCGAGGTTTCCCAGCTTGCGGACGACGAGTGGCCATTCCTGGTGAGGACCGTGGCTCGGGCAGCCAATGGGAAGGTACCAGTGATAGGTGGAATCCATGGTAAGGACACCAAGAGGTCTATCGACGACGCCAAGAGGGCGCAGGAGATGGGCGCCATCGGGATCCAGGTATCCCCTCCCTTGTTCAACGATCCGAACCAGGACGACATCCTGAGGTACTTCCAGGCGCTGTCCGACGGTATCGACATCGGTATCATGATTTACAACAATCCGTGGTATCCACATGGCGAAATCATGGCTGACACATTCATGAAGATGGCCGACTTTGAGCATGTGGTTGCGATCAAGTGGTGCCAGCCACGCAGCTATGAATACGGCGAAATGGAGGCACTTGCGCCCCATTTCAACATCCTCGAGAACGGGACGAACCTCGCGGAGTGCTTCCGCCTGGGCGGAGTGGGTTTCCTCGACGAGCAGGCAACTGCCTACCCGCAGCATGAGCTGGACATCCTGGCCTTCCTGGAGGCTGGCAAGTATGACGAAGGGCAGGCTTTGTGGGACTCCGTCACCAACCCATTGCGCGATGTCTATGTGAAGATGACGGAGCGATCGGGAGGCCAGGCGCGCCTAAAGAAGGCCGTGATGGAGGCCATGGGCATGCCCATCGGGTCAATGCGACCGCCGTCGCTGCCCCACTCTGAAGATGAGCTCGATGAGCTGCGCGGGCTAATGCGCGGGTTCGGATGGCCGGTGCCCTAGCGGGTCCAGGCGGCTGGCGTGTGTATAGGCAAGTCAGCCGTCTGTCGAGTCGTTAGTCAACATCAGGAGATCGGATCAAATGGTCAAGCCCAACTCAGGAATGACTCTTATCAAAGCCGCCATGCTGGTAGACGGCCAGAGTGGACCTGCCGTCGAACGGGGCGCTGTGCTCCTAGAGGGCGATCTGATCCGTGCCGTCGGACCTGAGGCGAATGTTGTGGCCCCGGAGGGCGCAGCTGTCGAGGAGCTCACATACGATCACAGCACGATCCTCCCGGGGTTTGTGGATAGCCATGTACACCTGATAGGCATGGGGGACGGTCGTGCTGGCGACGAGCTTACGACCCTGCCGGACGAGGTTCTGTCCCTGCAGGCGGCCCGAAACGCCAGGGCCCATCTCCATTCGGGCGTAACGACAGTCCGCGATTGTGGCGCCAAGAACCAGACGACGCTGATGTTGCGCCAGGCAATGGAAATGGGCATCACGCCCGGTCCAAGGCTGATATTGACTGGGCGACCCGCAGCGATCATCGGCGGACACCTGAGCTATTTCGGCATTCAGGCGACCGGGGTCGACGAGTGCCGCGCCGCTGTCCGGCAGCTGGTCAAGGAAGGCGCCGACTTCGTCAAGATTACTGCCTCTGGAGGCAGTACCCGTACGTCAATCTCGCTGCGCCCTTCTTTCAACGTGGACGAGTTGACGGCAATTTGCGACGAGGTACACAAATTTGGCAAACACACGGCCGCCCACTGCGTAAACACCCAGGCGATGGTGAACTGCTTGGACGCGGGGATAGACACGATCATACACGGAAGGTTCGCCGAGCCTGATGGCTCCAAGATCTACTACGATGAGATCACCGAACGCATCGCGAAACAGGGCGTTTTCGTCAACTATAACCTGGGCGGGACCAGCCATCGAAAATTGATGCTGGAATCCAAGCGAGATCTTGAGGGGCTGACGGCAGATGAGCAGGCGCAGCTGGATGGGGTACTGAGCCAGCTTGAGTCCGATCACGTTTTCCACCCGAGGATGCGGTCTCAAGGCGTAACGATCGTTTGTGGCTCAGACTCTGCGTGGGGGCCATACAAGATGGGCCAGTTTCACTACGAGGTTGAGGCCCACGTCGACGCGGGCATGGACCCGATGGAGGCCCTGGTGGCAGCCACTAGCGACGCCGCGAGGTCGTGTATGGTCTACGACGAGGTAGGCAGCCTTGAAGTTGGTAAGCAGGGCGATGTCCTAGTCGTCGACGGCGACCCTACGAAGGACATCACCGCCATCAGGGACGTTGCCGCGGTATTCAAAGGCGGCCAGCGCGTCCGTTAGTCTTCGCCCAACAGATTAGGCCCCTTCTGTGCGCTGTCCGTCTAGCGACGCAGCCCTCACCGCAACTTGTTGAGAAGGTCGGTCAGCGACCTGGCGAGCTTCCCATACATTTGCGCCCCAGCTACATCTACCTCGTCTTTTGAAAGCTCGCCGTGCGCTGCACGGTTTCGCAGTTGTCGCATTATGTGGAACAGACGCGCATGGTCGTGCGAGAGGTTGCTCTCCGCTTCGAGATATCTCAGCATGTCTACCGTCGAATCGAGTTCGTCGGGCTCCGCTCCGACTCGCTCGGCGGCCCGCTCGATGCCCTGCTCGACCGTACCCCACGCGAGGGGTATTGCAGCGCCAGGGGAGACCTTTACGACACGCCCGACCTCGCGGTCGGCACTTCGAGCAGGTTTTACATGGGCCCGTTCCGCCATGTCCAACATTTCGTCGGCCAGTGGGCGAGTGGGACGGCTGCCCTTTGGTGGCGAGCGACGACTCGACGTCCGCTTCGTGGTGCGTTGTTTCTTGCGCGAGCGCGATTTCTTGGGCTTTCGTCGCAGTACTCCTCGAACAAGAAAGAAAACGAGGAGGAGGAAAATGCCTCCAACGACAATCAACATGGTTTGGGGATTGAGTTGGTCCATGGTTTAGGCCAGCACCAGTCGGCCGCCCGGGCTGAGTATGACGATATCGGTCGTCGGCAGGTCGTATCCCCTTGCAGCCAGCGCGGTTACGAACTCTGCGGGGTGGCCTGCCTGCGACCTCACCGGCGGGTACGTATATCCATAGTGGCAGGGCACCACGACCCTGGGCTGCAAAATATACGTCAGGAGCGCCGCGAATCCGACGCCTAGATTGGTGTCATTTATGGGCACAAGTAGATAGTCGACCTCCATCTGAGCGATGTGCGACTTTCCGTCATGGTCAAAACGTCCGTCTCCCGGCAGATAGAAATTGCCGTGGACAGTCCGCACAAGGTACCCACACGCATCCGAGTTGACCGCCGCCGCCACCGAGTTAGAGTGGTCTGCCGGCACCACTTCCACACAGAAGTCCCCGTAGTCATGAGTCTCGCCGTGGATTGCCGTTGTTAGCAGGCTATCAGCCACGCCTGCCTCGGCCAGACGTGGGTGGCAAGACTCTGGGGCCATGACCCTTGGCCCCAGTTCCACCAGCACCCCTATGGCGTCATCATCCAGGTGGTCCTCGTGTCCGTGAGTGATGAAGACGTGGTCGGCCCGCTCCACCTCGTCGGCAGCCAGCGGAGTTTCATGGACCTCCGTGGCTATTGAGTCCAGCTCGTGGCGTTGCAACTCAACCTGGTGGTGAGGGAGCTGCCCGCTCTTTTGGATCTGTCTCCGGATCGTCTCGTAGTACCTGTGAGGCGAACTCAGGACCGGATCAAGAAAGATGTACTGATCGCCGAGCCTGAGTACGAACCCGGCGTTCGACAGTCGCCAGAGGGCGTCATATCCCTGGTCTCGGTACAACTCGTCGCGAATGTGCCTGACCGTTTGTTTCATTCGCAGAGAATAGCATCCTTCCGGCAACTTTGGTGGTGGCCGCTGAGCCCACTCTGGTGATACAGTTTGCGGCAGCAAAACACACCGTCTAGTGGAGGCCAGGATGAAGACCTACAGAGCCGCGGTTATCGGATGCAGCCGAATCGGGGGGTTCATCGACAACGAGGTTATCGGTCGTGAGGGGCCGAGCATGCAGCCACCCTCATCCCATGGCGGCGGGTACTTCGTCAGCGGACGTACAGACCTGGTGGCGTGCTCCGACCTCCGGGAAGATGTGATGGAGGAGTTCGGCAACCGGTATGACGTGCCCAAGGCGAGTCAGTACACAGATTACAGAGAGATGATTGAGAAGGAGCATCTAGACATCGTAAGTGTCGCCACGCAGCCGGAGCATCGTGCCGAGATTGTCATCTACGCGGCAGAGCATGGTGTAAAAGCGATCTACGCTGAGAAGGCGCTGGCCGCATCCCTGGCCGAGGCCGATGCGATGGTAGAAGCGGTCGAACGGAACGGCGTAGCCTTCAACATGGGGGCGAATCGCCGCTGGTCCCTGCACTTCGACAAGGTCAAGGAAATCGTCGACAGCGGTGAGCTGGGTCCAATGAAGGCCATCATAATCTACAACACGAGCACGCTCTACAACTCGGGCAGCCACGCCTTTGACACTGCGCTGCGTTTGAACGGCGACCACCCCGTCGAGTGGGTACAGGGCAACCTCCCTGACGACTCCGTGGTCGAGGGCGACACCCTGCTTGATGACCCTGTAGGCGAGGGCATCATACGGTTTGCAAACGGAGTAACCTGCTACGCACTCGACACCGGTCTGGGAGGTAGCTACCAGGTGGTCTGCGAGAAGGGCTACATCACCATCATCGACGACGGTGAGGAGTTCGACTATAAAGGGCCGGGCCCGCTGGATAGTGGCGGAAGGCCTACGATCGTAGCTCGCGAATTTCCAGAGGTGAAGGCCGTTAGCACCGTGATCAATATCGTGGAGGACCTAGCCCACGCTCTCGATACAGGCGAGCCGACACGAGGCGGCATTCGCGTAGCCCGAGCCTCGCTCGAAATATCGTTCGCCATCATCCAGTCACACCTCGGGGGCGGTCGGCGCGTAGAGCTACCACTTGAACGCCGAAACCTGACGTTGAACCGAGCCCGTGCGCCGCGTCAGCCGAGGTACGAGGTTTAGGTCATGTCGAGTCACGGACACAAGACGTACCCAACCAGGGGGATGCCTATCCGACGGAATTAGTAATGGGGATGGCTGCGGCGGAATCGTAGCGGCGAATCGACGATAGCTCTAGATGGCGTCTGCATGCAAATGCGTGGCCATTCCAACACTACGTGAACCATTTCACATTAAGGTCGCATCTCAACCGTAGCCTGAAAGTACGGATAGGAGATTCGACCAAATGTTTCGACTTCACATCGGCAGATCGGCGATAGTGCCGCTCATTGCAGTGGTAGCGCTTGCCATCGCCGCCTGCAGCGACCCCGAACCGTCCCCGACACCAGTATCGACGACTCCCCCGGCAGCCACCTCTATACCAATCTCGCCTACCGCAGAGCCCATCGCCACGCCGGTTGTCGGTAGTGGAATCGAGAACGGCGACCCTGAGTTCGATTTCAGTGCGATGGTTTCCCAGGGCTACTGGCTTTCGCGGGACCACTTCGGCCCATTCGTAATGGCCTCCGGCATGGGAATACCATTCAAGCCCTCCATGGACCAGTTGCAGATGGCGATGCAGATGGTCGCCCAGAATCCCGATGATGTGATCGTGATCCCACAAAATATGGCGCCATTGCAGGCAGTTTTCGCGTCTGCAAGCCCTAACCTGATTAACGATCCGAGAGAGTTCGGTGCGATGGATTTTGAAGTGCTGAGACTGGACTCTTCCACTTTTGACCAGAGGGTAACCGTACGCGGCCAAGCTCAGACCATGCTCAAAGAGAGCCAGTGGGCACACACGTTTGCCACCGGTCATTTCGGCAGTCCTGAAGACGACTTTGGAGCACAGCAGCGGTTTATGGGAATCATGGTGGCGATGCTGGCGCAGATGCAGGGTCAGTATGCGATGCAGAACCTGATGGGGCTGGACGGCCTGTATCATGATTCCGACGGCGAGCTGGATTACGTCGGCAACTGGGTTCTGCTACACGCATTCGCTGATATCGCTGGGCTTACCGGTGAGGAAGGCGGGCGATACACGAACTCGGAGTCCCATCCGATGTTTGAGCAGGCCGCCGGCGGCCTCTTCAAGGCGCTTGAGGGCCGCTACCCCGCGTCTCCCCAAGAGGCGGCCGCCGCCATAAGAGCCCTGGTGTTCTTCGCATCCACCACCAGGGCGGATGAAGATCGAGACAATGCGGTTGCACGCTCGACTGCGATCGGCGAGGGTACCCTCGCCTCCACGGAGTACCAAGATGTGGTTGATCTCGCGGCAGCCATAGTCGGTCTCATTGCGTCGGCGGAGATTGCGGACCAAGAGAGCCACCGCGACGCAGCGGACGGTTTATTTGAAGTGCTCTTGGCAGACTTTGACCGCACTCACGGTGTCTTCAAGTCGAAGAGTGTGTCCCCAGTACATGGCAGCGGCCAGGCGCCAGGCTCCTGGTAGGGCGGAAGAGAACCTTTCTGTCGTCTTCTACGTCAACGAAATCACTCATATAGATGACCTGCCCGCCCAATCGGCGCGCCCGCTGCTGCAGGTGGGGACTGGCACCTACGAGCCTGTAGAGGCACTTGTGATGGCGGACTCGCCTCACCATCGAGCATCGACAGTAATATACGACGCCGAAGGGCTCGATCTGTCTTCAGGCATGTCGCTGCTCTTCCCCGCTGTAGATGGTGAGGAGGCGACCAACAACGTACTTAGCTGGGACCTTCCCATCCAGTACACGAATGAGTACGCCAGCCCGGACGTCATGCTAGGAGGGGAAGACGCCACGATCTACACGCCCACGGTCACTGGCGTGGCGGTCCTCGCCGCCCTGGGTGGCCTATTGGCGGCTATGTGGCCATGCCTGTTCCAGCTCACCGCATACTTCATCCCGGCGATGGCGGGAATGAGCATGAACGAGGCGTCCTCGGCTAGTGGGCTAAAGCCTCGTGGGGATGTCGCACAGGTGGCGTTCTTCTTCGTCCTAGGCTTCACTATCGTATACACGCTCGCGGGAGCGGTCATAGGGTACGGCTCTCAACAGCTGTCAGGAATGGACTCGTTCTATTCGTGGCAACGCTATCTGAGCATCGGGGCTGGCGTTATTCTGCTCGGAATGGCTTTGAGGATCGCCATCAAGGCTCGCGCCCCGCTGGTCTGCAAGATGCCCATCGCTCGCAAGGTAGCGGGCAATGGCAGGACCTCTCCCTGGGAGAGCATGATTGTAGGCGTTGCTTTTGCTACCGGCTGCATGACCTGCTTCGGGTCAGCGGTCCTGATCGGGATGGTGCTGTATGTTGGCATCGCAGGGTTGCCGCTAGTCGGCGCAACACTCCTGTTCCTGTTCTCGCTGGGAATGGGCATCCCGCTGGTCTTGGGTGCCCTGGCGATGGCGAGGGTTCTGCCGATGCTATTCAAGATGGAGAAGGCGATACCGTGGATGGGCCTCGGCAGCGCAATCCTGATCGCAGGTTACGCGCTCATTCTGATCACCGGCAACTTCATGGTGGTTAGCAGTTGGTTTGTCCGCATGGTGGGGATTGAGGGCGGCCCGTTCTAGATTAGCCTGGCGGTAACAAAACGACTTGAGGCACGTCCCCATCGGCGCGCGATGGGGACGTGCTGACTTTGAAGTGTTTGGTCCTGGTTATGGATGCAGTAGGTATGCTTCGGGTGGGGTGGCGGATGGCACGTTGTGAGCTGTCGTCCGGCCCGAGTGCAACACCGTAGGTTCGTACTCCTTGCTGACCACCCGTGGGGGCATCGGCAACGTGTCGTAGGTGATGCCCGTCGGTCGTATGAATGGCTCCGCGTAGGCACATCCCGCGAGCATACCCCAGCGGCCGTCACGCGCCTCCACAACCCAGCGAGCCGTTTCCCCTTGGTAACCCTGGCTCACAAGCTGGTCGATAGCGTGTATCTTCTTCCCTATGACCGCGGAGGTGTCCACCCAGACATCGGGCACGATACCAGGGGTGAAGACGCTGTTGGAGTTCGCCTCTTCTCCTGCGGCAAATGAAAAAAAGACCTGCTTTACGCCGTGATAGGCATCGACCCCGTCGAACTGTCGGACCCTATTCGCCACCGTTTCCAGGGCCTTCATGACGATCTTGCCGGTGTTGGGGTGGTCGTTGTCGACCTCGCCGTCGTTGATCGGGAGATGCGTGATTACGATGTCTGGCTTGACGCGTCGGATGACCTCCGCCATCTCGGCAACCTTTTTCAGATCAAAGTAGATCTCGTGGTCGTTCCAACCCAGGAAAATTAACTCGTTGACCCCCAGTACCTCGGCGATGCGTTCCGCCTCGCGCTTCTTGAAGTTCCGGTACTCCTCAAGAGTCATTCGAGCGACGGCCGGATCTTGCTCGGCCTCTGGCTTGTTTTCTTCGTCACGCAGCCACTGCATGTGGTGGCGCTCACCATAGGTCGCGACTACGCTGGTGATCTTGTCGCCCCTTTCTGCATGAAGAGCGACCGTCCCTGATGCCTCCGTCGCACTGTCGGCCGGGTGTGGATAAACTACGAGGATATTGTGATTGTCCAAGGTGATTTCCTTTCCTGTAGCGAAGTGAGACAGATTCTACTACCATTGCCGCGCCAGTAGGCCAACATGCGCCGACACCCAGGGTCTTAGCGCTCCCCAAAACATAGCTCAACATTTGAG
>Ga0302135_10002104_pt1 | contig 11937 bp, 11 predicted proteins | sample CBN3_surface_MG_FD_203119 | JGI IMG/M metagenome (GOLD analysis project Ga0302135, IMG submission 203119) | Marine microbial communities from Western Arctic Ocean, Canada - CBN3_32.1 | ecosystem: Environmental > Aquatic > Marine > Oceanic | place: Canada: Western Arctic Ocean | collected... | reverse complement strand
AAACGACGTCAAGGTAGTGGCCGCCGGTGTGTTCAACAGCGGTGTCCTCGCATCAACCGAACCGTCTAACGCGATGTATGCTTACGCAGCAGCGTCGCCAGTCATTGTCGACCGAGTCAAGGCTCTAGGCGAGACATGCAAGGAATTCGGTGTATCATTACGTGCTGCAGCGATGGCCTTCCCTGGACGTTTCGCAGATTCCGCCGCAGTCTGTGTAGGTGCTAGATCCCCTGAAGAGGCCAAGTCGAACGCCGCCGACTGGGGTGTCGACCTTCCCCAAGCGCTCTGGGACGAGCTTGAGGCCCGGAACCTCATCAGCGTCGACTCCAGCTCGCACCACAAAACAATCGAAATCAATAACTAGGAGATGTCTCATTTATGAATACTCAGCCGTGGCAAGGGATTGTCGTTGCAGTTCCGACGCTATTTAAGGAGGATTTGTCCCTTGATCTAGACGCGTTCCAAGAGCATGTTGGGTGGTTGGCTGAGAACGGCTGCCACGGGGTGACTCCAGCGGGTTCGCTGGGCGAGTACCAGGTGCTCACCGAACGCGAACGTAAGGATCTGATCTTGGCAGCGGTCGAGGCTGCACCTAAGGGTTTCTCGGTCGTGCCTGGCGTAAGCGCATACGGCGCCGACGAAGCATTGCGTTGGTCCGAGGAAGCGGCCAAGGCCGGAGCAGCCGCCGTGTTGTGCCAGCCTCCAAATTCGTACCGCGCAAATGATCAAGAGGTCATTGAGCACTTCAAACGTGTGGCAGGCGCGGGTCTGCCAATCATGGCCTACAACAACCCAGTGGACAATCGCGTCGATCTGACACCCGAACTGCTCTACGAGGTGGCGGAAGTCGTTCCCCTCGTCGTGGCGATTAAGGACTTCTCAGGAAATGTCACTAGGCCGTACCAGATCAAGGAGTTGACTCCTCAGATCGATATCATTGCCGGAATGGACGGCGTTGTAGTCGAACTGCTGCTGGCTGGTGCCACTGGCTGGCTGGCCGGCTTCCCGAACAGTTTGCCGCAGGTTTGTGCGAAGCTCTACCACTCGGTTTTGGACGGAGATCTAAAGACCGCGATGGAAATCTACGACACCGCTCAGTTGCTATTCCTCTGGGACGCAAACCACCAGTTTGTACAGGCAATAAAGCTGAGTATGGATGTTGTTGGCCGATATGGCGGCCCAGTGCGACTGCCACGTACGGCCCTTGACGCCCCGGCTGAGGAAGAGATCACCAGGCTCACCCTCCGACTAGCCGAACTGGCCTAGCGGACGTATCGCTATGAGGCGGGGGAGTGACGTCGCCCCCCTACCCGACCGGGTCTACCCGAGAGCTCTTATCTACGGGTTGACCCCGCTTTACCAATTAAACATTGTGCCGTCGGTAAGGCGGTTAACCGGTAGGAATGCGGGTTGGTATTCGAACGCGGCAGCTGCCACGTCGTCATAGTCGACGCCGAGACCTGCGGTGTCGCCGGGGTGTAGATAACCGTCATCGAACGAATAGGAATGTGGGAACACGCGGTCGGTGTCGACTGTATGTTGCATGTACTCCTGTATCCCAAAGTTGGGCACCCAGAGGTCGAAGTGGAGCGCGGCGGCCATTGCGACTGGTGAGAGGTCGGTTGCTCCGTGAAAGCCTGTGCGGACAAACCCGACTTCAGCTATAGCGGCGGCTTTGCGGAGGTGGGTGATCCCACCGCCGTGGGACACAGGCATACGCAGATAGTCGATCAGCTGTTCATTGATCAAGGTGGTGGCGTCGTGCACTGTGTTGAATACTTCCCCGACGGCCAGGGGTGTGGTTGTGTGCTGACGAATTAGCCGGAAGCCATCCTGGTTGTCGGCCGCTACGGCATCTTCTAGCCAGAAGAGTTCAAACGGCTCAAGGTCCTTACCAAGCCGAGCTGCCTCGATGGGCATCAGCCTGTGGTGTACGTCATGGAGTAGTTCGACGTCCCAGCCGTGCTCGGAGCGGACCCGGTCAAAGAGTTGGGGCACTTCGCGAATGTAGGGTCGCGGCGAGAAAGTCGACTCTGGGGGTAGGCCGCGTTCGGCTGGCTCGTAGAACAGTTTTCCCTTTCCTACGCCGTAGCTTGCCGGCACACCTTGGATGCCGGCCTGGGCCCTGACTGCGCGATAACCGAGATCGAGGTAACGTCCGACTTCATCGACGGTTTCGGAGATGTCGGCCCCACTGGCATGACCATAGACAAGTACACCGTCGCGGCTAGCTCCGCCAAGAAGGTCATATACAGGACGGTCCAGAGCTTTACCCTTGATGTCCCATAGGGCGGTGTCGACCGCCGAGATGGCACTCATGGTGACTGGGCCCTTGCGCCAGTAGGCGCCACGGTAAAGGTACTGCCAGATGTCCTCGATGCGCTCAGCTGAGCGTCCAATTAGGCAGGGGACTACGTGGTCCTTCAGGTATGACGCGACGGCTAGTTCCCGGCCGTTAAGTGTGGCATCGCCGAGGCCGTAAATGCCTTCGTCGGTGTGGATGCGCAGCGTCACGAAGTTGCGTCCGGGTGAGGTAATGAGGACATCTCCTCCCGTGATCAACATTCGTTGTTTTCCTTGGTGGTGTTTTCTGATGAGGCCACATTGATCATAGCCTTCACTACGGTACCGCGCTTCTCGATCCACCTGGGGAAAAGGTCAGCTACCTCGTTGAGTTCGCAACGAGCGCCTATCCAGCCCGACGCACTGAGCACGCCGCTACTGATGAGGTCGAGCATGGGTCGCCATTCGCTGCCCGTGGCAGCGCGAGACGTATGAAGAGATACTTCTTTACGGTGGAGCGTCGGGTTGTGCAATGAAAGGTTCGATGTCGTATGGCCGACGAACACAACCTGACCTGAGGGGCTCACGAAGTCCACTGCGCCTTCCATTGAAGCCACACTGCCGGTGGCGTCAAATACTACAGTTGGTAGGTCACCTGATCCGTGCTGTAACAGCTGCGTTTCTCGTGGTTCGGTGGGGTCCAGCGTTGTCGAGTCCTGCAAAGCGCGCGCCAGATCGAGTCTTGCTGGGTCAGTGTCTGCGAGAACGCAGGTAGCCCCACGAGCTCTGATTGCTTGTTCGACGGCAAGGCCAATCGGGCCAGCTCCGATAACAAGCGCCAGCTCGCCTTGTTTGATTTGGCTTCGATTGACAGCATGGTAGCCAATGCCCAGAGGCTCGACCATGGCTAGGGTATCGAGGTCAAGTCCGGCCTTGGAGAACAGCAGCGAGGCGGGTACAACCACACGGTCGGTCATACCGCCATCGATCATCACCCCCATAACTTCCAATCGGTCGCAGCAGTTGGTGCGGTCTCGGCGGCAGGCAATACATTCTCCGCAGGACACGTAGGGGAGCACAGCGCAGTGGTCTCCCGGGCGGACATTGTCAACTTCCGACCCGACCGATAGCACTGTGACCGCAAGCTCGTGGCCCAATACGCGCGGGTAGGTGAAGAAGTTTTGGGTACCTCCGTGGGCGTGATAATCGGTGCCACATACTCCGATACGGCGCACCTGCACTAAGGCTTCGAAAGGTCCCGGGTCACTTGGCTCCGCACTTTCTACAAGCGAAAGCACCCCCGGCTTTTCAAGTACAACTGATCTCACGTTAATGACTCCTTGGTTTTTGGTCTGGGAGTTCCCCAGACCGCGACGATGTGTCCAAGCACCGCTTGGGCGAACGGTTGAGAAGTAGCCAGAGCTCCAAAGAGCATGGGTTCGGCGAGTAAACGGGTCGCCACGGTGTGGGGATTCCCGTCGAAGCTCAGTCGCGGGGCTATGGATTGCTCAAACCACGGGTCAGAGAGACCGAGCGTGTCGGCCTCGGGCCCGAAGATGCACCAAAACCACATCGCAATAACCAGTGCTAGACCATCGATCGACTGAGAGTTTGTGAGCAGCCGCTCGACTGTCGGCAGTATGCGTTGCTGGATCTTTTGGCCCCCTCCTGACGCCACCTTGAGCGTTGTATAGCCCAGCGAGTCGTCGCCAAAGCGCTCCAGACACGTAGCCGCGTAGTGCTGAACACTCACCGACCCGGGCGCCATTGTTACGCCGGCTATCTCGTCTGCCAGCAGCGCTGCTACCCGCTCCTTTACAACATTGTCTAGCAGCGCATCAGAAATCAACCTATGCCCGCGATGGAGCCCGATGTAGGCAATCGCGGAGTGGCTCGCGTTCAGGACATGGAGCTTCATCTGTTCGTGCGCAGCTACGTCATCAGTGACTTCCACCCCGACCTCTGCCCAGGGCGGAAGGAAGGCTCCTGGGGCCCGCTCTATTACCCATTCGGAGTACCGCTCGGTCCGTACTGGCCACTGATCAGTGATGCCAGCAACGTTCTGAACCTCGAACCTGTCCTCGGGGGTCGTGCTGGGCACCATGCGGTCCACCATCGTCGAGCACACCGGAACTTCATGTTGGATGTAGCTGGCTAGATCTGGGTTGACGAGGCCTGCCAGTTGGTGAAGCACCGTCCGGGTTAGGGCGCCGTTCGCGGTCAGATTGTCGCACGGGATGACCGTGAAGCTCGACGTACCGCGGCTGCGCCGCAGCGCTAGCGCTGCTACCAGTAGCCCTGGCATCGACGTTGGCTGCTCGGGGTTAGCGACGTCGTGGACGATGCTCGGATCGTTGGTGTCCAGAGAGCCCGTGGACGTTGACCAGCAGTACCCAGGCTCGGTCACCGTCATTGTGACAACACGAATTGCCGGGTCGGCGAGGCGTTCAATGGCCGCCCGGATGTCGCTGGTCGCCACCAAGGACTGGCGGATCGAACCGACAACTCTGATCCGTTCCTCGGAACCAATCACGCTATAGAGCATGTCTTGTTGGCCGAGCAGGTCGCTGAGCGTCGAAGACCGCATGGAGATGGCGCATATCGCGCTGGTGTTGTAACCAGCTGCCAGGAGGTCGTCTGAATAGATCGCCTGATGTCCCCGGTGGAAAACGCCTGGTCCGATGTGGGCATGGGTGACAATGGTTGAGTCGAGGTCGTACGCGGGGCGGCACAGCTGACCAGATGGGGTGGAGTCGAGGACTGCGCGGGTGAGCAGTGGCGGGTCGTGGTGTGTTACCGTTAGTCGTGGCCGAGGCGTCATAAGTCTTATTTTGAGGAGGTTCACTGAGTGATATGTCACATGCTACCATTCGTAGCTAACGATGCACAATGCCTTGGACGACTCTGCGGTAGGGCGCCGACGTCAGCCGCCGAGCGTCATGGCGCGGCCGCCATGGCCGAGGTTGGAATCCTCGATGTGTGGGATACTGGAACCGCTGCAGCCGCTGGAGGCGCATTCTCATGACCTCTTCGGGAATTATTGACTCGCATCAGCACTTCTTCGATCCCGACCGTGGGGACTATCCGTGGTTGGAGGAGTCGCGCTATGCCCCGATCCGAAGAATATGGTCACCAAACGATTTCCTCGAGGAGGCCGCCCATGAATCGGTGGTTTATAGCGTTCTTGTCCAGACGTGGTCCAGTCTCGGTGAGACCGAAGAGTTCCTGGCGCTTGCCGCACGCCATGACTTCATCGCCGGGGTAGTCGGCTGGGTCGATCTAACCGAGCCTGATGTCTCAGGAGTTATCGAACGCCTCCTTGAGCGACCTGACGGCCATTTCCTCAAGGGACTGAGGCATCAGGTTCATGACGAGGCTGACCCAGAATGGTTGCTCCGCTCCGATGTGCGGCGAGGTCTGGAGGCTGTCGGCCGAGCTGACCTCGTCTGGGACTTGTTGGTGAGGCCCCGAGAACTCCCCGCAGCTCTAGCCACGGTCAGAGACCACCCTCAGCAGCGATTCGTCATCGACCACATCGGTAAGCCGAATATTAGACTAGGTATGAGAGAAGAGTGGCTGACCGCGCTGATGCCCTTCGCTGAGCTTCCCAACGTCGCTTGCAAGGTTTCGGGAATTGTGACCGAAGCCACCTGGGGTGACTGGAGCTTGGACGAACTCAGCTCCTACGCCGGCACGGCGATACAAATGTTTGGCGCAGATCGAGTCATGTTTGGATCAGACTGGCCTGTGTGTCGGGTCGCGGCCAGCTATGGCCAGGTGGTCGACATTGTCCGCCAGGCACTGGCGCCGTTGTCAGAGAAAGAAATCCATTCTGTTTGGTGGTTGAGCGCTGCCCTATGGTATCGTTTGGAAGTGTGATGGAAGATTCAAAGGGTGCTGAAACGGCCGATCCCGCCCCCCAGCTGCAGCGTTCGCTAGCCACGTTCGATTCGCAAAAGACGTATCGTGAGCGCGTGACACACGCGCTCAAGGCGGCGCTCACTACAGGCGAGATGGTGCCAGGAGAGATGTATTCTGCGCCTACTCTCGCAGCTATTCTCGGTGTTTCCGCGACCCCTGTTCGCGAGGCCATGGCAGAGCTGACCCGCACAGGCATGGTTGAGACCGTTCGGAACCGGGGCTACCGGATCACTGAGTTCTCCGACGAGCATCTTGACGACTTCACACAGCTGCGAAGTCTGGTCGAGGTGCCAACTGTCGCGAAGATTGCCAAGAACAGCGACCCCTCAGTGATCGACGCTCTTCGCCCCCTTGCGGTCCGGATTGAGGAGGCGGCGGCAAAACGCGATCTGTTGGGATATGTCGAGGCCGATAATGCGTTTCACGAGCGGTTGTTGGGCTTGGCCGGCAATCCAGCGCTGGTGGCGATCGTGATGGAACTGAGATCCAAGAGCCGGATGTATGGACTGCGTGGCCTCGCTGAGAGCGGTCGACTTGAGGAATCGGCCCGCGAGCATTCTCTGATACTTGATCGAGTGAAGGCTCGCGACGTCGCGGGCACGACAGAAATTATGGAACGCCACATCAGTCATGTTCGTGGTATCTGGGCTGGGAGGCCGGAACTACAGTGCGATTGACGGTCCGACTATTCAACCTCGCCGATCTCGGCGCCAGCCAGCGCTGCCTTTCTGACCGGGTGCTACCGCAATGCAGCGGGGTCATGGGCATTCGCTCACTCCCATGAGCAGCATGTCATATGGCATAAGCTGGTTGGGATGATGTCGCAGTCACCCCAAAACCGCAACTCGGCAGCTGAAGACCAAGGGCGACCGAACATCGTGATTGTGCTGGCCGACGATATGGGCTACGGCGATGTGCGTGTGCTCAACCCCCGAAGCCGAATCCCCACGCCCCACATGGATAATTTGGCCGCGAACGGTGTGTCGTTCACCGACGCGCACGCTGCTTCGTCGGTATGCACTCCATCGCGATACGCATTGCTCACCGGCGAATACTGCTGGCGCAGTGGGCTCCACCACGGTGTTTTTGCGGGATACGAGCCACCCTTGATCAGCGTGGAAAAGGAGACGATCGCTCGACTCTTGCGCAGCGTTGGCTACCGCACTGCCGCGATCGGCAAATGGCATCTGGGCCTCGGCTATGGGGCGGTTAAGGGCTCCAGCCTTGACTTCACTCGACCGATCCCGTGGCCGGTCGCGACTCGCGAGTTCGAAGAACAGATCGACTTTGCTGCGCCACTGAGCGGCGGCCCGCTCGAGCTCGGCTTCGACGAGTTCTTCGGCACTTCAGGGTGCCCGACGTGTCAACCGCCCTATGGATGGATCGACGGCGATCGGTTCATAGAACCACCGGATGTCTACGATGAATCGGCGCCGTACACAGGGCGCCCGGGAATGCGGTCCGCATCGTGGAAGCACAGCGACGCTGACCCGATCATCATTCAGCATTCTGTCGACTTTATTGGTAAGCAGTCTGACGGCGAACCGTTCTTCTTGTACGTCGGACTCGATGCCCCACACGAACCGTGCATCGACGAGTTCGTTCCTGCGATCGCCCGCGGACGCAGCCAAGCAGGTCCCCGGGGCGACCTGGTATGGCTGGTCGACCATGCGGTCGGTGAAATCGTCGCCGCACTCGAGGCGAGTGGTCAGGTCGACAACACGTTGCTCATTGTGACAAGCGACAACGGAGCGCTCCCCGGCGACCGGGTCATCGACGCCGACGGCGTTGAGGTGTACCGCAGCTACGACCACGACCCAAGTGGCGGATGGCGCGGCCATAAGGCCCATATTTGGGAAGGCGGTCATCGCGAACCGCTGCTCATTCAGTGGCCGAATCGCATACCTCCCGGAAGTGTGTGCGCTGGCCTGGTGTGTCTCACCGACTTGGTCGCGATGACAGCCGCATTGGCCGGCGCGAAGATTCCCGAGGCCGCGGCCGTCGACAGCTTCGATGTGAGTCCGCTCCTCGCTAACCCCGCCCATCTGTCGCCGAGGACCTCGATCATCCACCACTCGCAACGCGGCGTGTTCGCGGTCCGCCGCGACAGTTGGAAGGCGATATTCGACAGCGAAGGTTCCGGCGGTTGGCCGCCTCCATCGGGCGGTCCCCCAGTGGAGGGAAGCCGTGGTCAGCTTTATCATCTCGGCGACGATCCCAGCGAGACTAGGAATCTGTGGGACGTACAGCCCGACATCGTCGAGAGCCTTCGAACGATTCTCGATCAGGCACGAGCCGATGGGCGCACCGCCCCCGTGATGTAATCTACCGTTCTGATCACCTGGGATTCCCGGACACCCCATACCTACGACAGGGAGATGAAGTGCGATTATCGATCGACGGCCTTGGTGAACAACGACAACCAGTTGGGGTCGCGTGATGCCCGCCATGGACTACATCGAGCGGCTCGAAGTGATCGACGTACGGTTCCCGACCTCGCTCGAGCTACACGGCTCCGACGCCATGAATCTCGATCCCGACTACTCGTCCGCCTACGTTATTTTGCACACGGCCAATGGCTCGGCCGGATACGGGATGGCGTTCACGATCGGCCGCGGAAACGATGTCGTCTGTACCGCTATCGAAGCGCTTGCCCCGCTTGTGGTCGGTATCCGCGTTGTGGATCTTGAGCGTGACCCCGGACTGGTATCGAGGACACTTCTTGGAGATAGTCAGTTCCGGTGGCTCGGCCCCGAGAAGGGGGTTATCCATATGGCGATCGGTGCCGTTGTCAATGCCGGATGGGACCTGCTGGCGCGTAACGACGGAACTCCGATGTGGAAGTACCTTTCGGGACTGAACCCTGATCAGCTCGTTGGCTGCATCGATTTCACCTATCTCACGGACGCGCTGACACCGGGCGAAGCGCTGGACATCTTCCAATCCGCAGAGGATGGAAAGGCTGATCGCGTCGAACTCCTCGAACGCGACGGCTATCCGGCGTATGCAACCACGCCAGGCTGGCTCGGGTACAGCGATGGCCGGCTCGTGGCGCTCTGTGAGGAGGCCGTGGCGGAGGGGTTCACGCAGATTAAACTGAAGGTGGGCGGGGACGTGGAGGATGACCGCCGTCGGCTTTCGCTGGCACGGAAGACGGTCGGCTCAGATGTAGCGATCGCCGTCGATGCTAACCAGAGGTGGGATGTCGATGCAGCCATCGAATGGGTAAATGCCCTTGCCGAGTACGACATTGCCTGGATCGAGGAGCCCACCAGCCCTGACGACATCGTCGGGCATGCGGCAATCGCCCGAGCCGTCAGTCCGATTCCCGTCGCGACCGGTGAGCATTGCCACAACCGGGTGATGTTCAAACAGTTCCTCCAGCTTGACGCGATGCAGGTCCTTCAGCTCGACGCTGCTCGGGTAGCTGGAATTACTGAGAACATCGCCGTTCTCGCCCTAGCAGCAAAGTTCGACGTGCGCGTGTGTCCCCATGCGGGAGGAGTTGGGCTTTGTGAAATGGTGCGCCATCTCTCGTTCTTCGACTACGCCGCCGTGTCGGGCTCGCTCGAAGGCCGAATGATCGAGTGGGCCGACCACCTCCACGAACATTTTACCGACCCCGCGACCATCAGCGATGGGCGCTACGTCGCACCGAACCGGCCGGGGTTCAGCGCACAAATGATTCCGTCTTCGGTCGACGCGTTCACACACCCGGCACACCACAGGGAGAACCGATGACCGGCTAGCCATTCGGCCGCCTCGACATCGTGATCAACAACGCCGGCATCTTTTCCTGCTCCGGTTACGACTTTAGCAATCCCTTGTTTCGCTGGAAGCCAATTGCAAAGCGCTTCTTTTTGCCAGACTCTTAGTTCAGGGATCATGTGACTTACTTCTAGATCGAATGAAAGCCTCGAGTACGGCTTCATTGGATTGACAGCCAAATTGACAGCCAAGGAGAACAACGGTCGCATACTGTGCTGGACTGAAGCGGAAAATAACCCTTTAAAGCAAGGTAAATAGCGACAACAGTAAACTGCAGCAGACACAACGGACTTCCATGACTCGCAGGGGGTTGGGGGTTCAAGTCCCTCATGGCCCACCACAATGACCAGCATTTTGCTGGTCATTTGTGCGTTGCGGCTGGTGTCTCTAAGCCCTCGTTTTTTTGTCATACTGGGGACATGTCGATGGCTTCTGATATTCCGATCGCTCATACCCCACCGGGTGGGTACGGGCAAGATTTACCGGCACCGATCCTTGCCTCATGTGCCGAACCCTTAAGCGGAGAAGCCGTTGATCTACGCGGTACTTGGGAAGTTGTGCTCGTTGAAAGCAACGGAGAGATTGTCGCCGGTCACCCCTTGTTGGGCAACATCCAACGGATTGAGCAGTGTGGGAACCGAGTGGTGATTTGTTCTTCGGGGGTTGTTCACGACATGGGTGCTGATGGAACCCTTGAAAACGGTGTACACGATGTTCAGGCTGCTGATTTCACCACAGAAATTCACGTGACCGCTTCATTCGAAGAAGGTGTGCATGTTTTGCGACCCGAAGGAATGCCGATCGAGGTTCGCCGATGGCTTGATGGTTCAGAGATGGTGTGGGAATACGGCCCAATGTTTACCGCTCGCCTAAAAAAGTTATAACGGTTACTAAATAACTCCGCCGTATTAAGCGTTGGCCACCGTGGTGATGGCCGCGAAGTGCCAAGCCAACGGGCGGAGGGTTTCCGGGCTTAGGACTCTTGAGGCTGTTGGTTGCGAGAATAAACATGAGGGGAAGAAAAAGCTGGTGAGCTTTAATGCAGAACCCAAAAGGCCCGCACCTCGCCGGTGCGGGCCTTTGTTTAGGCAAATAGGGGCTTAGCAGAGAATAAAAGGGTCATCGCAGGAGCCGTCGCCTGGATCCCAATAGTTGTTGTCGCCGATGCCTTCACAATATTCAGGGTCGAAGCGTCCTGAGGCACAGAGTGCTTCGGTGGCGGTTGTTCCTGCGGTTTTGTGGCCAATAACTTCGTCAGAGATGTAGTCGACGGCTTCACCGGCTTTGCGGACGATCCAGTCCCACCAGCCTTCTTCAGAAGAGTCTGCTTGTACTTCTGGGGTTTCCTGTTCAACAACGGGCTTCCAAATGATCCAACTGTCGTCTTGGAGCGCAGAAGAGGTTGCTTCTTCTATCGAAGAAGTATTGATGGGGTTTTTATGGCTTTGTTCTTTGGGTGCCGCTGAAGCAGCGCTGGTCATGCTGGCCATTAGGGCTAGAGCAAGTCCTGCGACTTGCAAGGTGCATTTGAGTGACATGTATTTCTCCTTGGATATGAACCGCCCTGGTGGGTGGCTTCACAATGGAGAGAGAGAATGCCCCAATATCTGACACCCTCAAAAAATATCTCCCCAAAGTTCGTGACGTGGGGTCAGACCCCACGTCACGAACTTTGGGTGGTAGTTGGTGGGTGGTGGTTGGTCACATTGACGTAGGGAACGGCGCTTGGGGGGCTAGCGTTCTGAGGTGGCTACACGTAACGACATTCGAAACATCGCCGTCATCGCGCACGTCGATCATGGAAAAACAACTCTGGTAGATGCGCTACTGCAACAAACCGGAGCTTTTAGTGGCCATCAAAAGGTCACCGAGCGAGTCATGGACTCCTTGGACTTGGAACGGGAAAAAGGCATCACCATTTTGGCCAAAAATGCCTCCATTACTCATAAAGGGGTGAAGATCAAC
>Ga0302135_10002103_pt1 | contig 11938 bp, 7 predicted proteins | sample CBN3_surface_MG_FD_203119 | JGI IMG/M metagenome (GOLD analysis project Ga0302135, IMG submission 203119) | Marine microbial communities from Western Arctic Ocean, Canada - CBN3_32.1 | ecosystem: Environmental > Aquatic > Marine > Oceanic | place: Canada: Western Arctic Ocean | collected 2017-09-15 | reverse complement strand
AGAAGTGGCTCGTGCGTGGGCGGACATGAAGGGAGGAAATATTCGTCTAGATAGGAAGGTGTTCACGGAGAGAGTCCAAAGCACAGACCCCAATGACCAAGCGTTCATTGAGGCCATTATGGACGGCAGCCTTATTGAGAACGCGAGGGCCGAATCCAAAGCGAAACAAGATGCGATACGCGACGATCCTGAGCTTGAGGACGGGGTGCGAGACCAGCAGCTAGAGAAAGAAGTGAGGGAGGCGGCAGAGATCGTTGAGCATATCGAAGTAATGAGGTTTGGTGTTGAGGCTGTCAGGTCAGGAAATCTCGCAGATGAACTCGCGTCTGAAATAGTTGCCGATGAAGAAGCCCTACCTGAAGTAGATGTTTCTCTTGAAGAGGGGGCGCGTCTTCCAGATCAGGCCGATGTAGTGGAGCGGGCCTCCCGTGGGAAGTTGACGCCTGAAGACGCTGCCGATGCTGGCGCTGCCACTATGGTGGGTATCGCGCCTGTGGACGCTTACGATGCGAAACAGACTCTCAGCTATGTGTGGCAAAACCTACGTCCTACCAAGGAAGAGGTGGGGACCGCAGAAAGAGCTAGGCTCCAAAAAGAGGGCGTTGATGAGGCAGAGATAGAGGCCCAAGTAGCTGCTTCGGTGGATGCGTTCACTCAGGGCGAAGAAGATGTGCTGGCCCTGTCTGGACGACTTGTCACACAAGGACAGAGAGATGCCCTTGCAAGCCTCGCGGAGATAGCGGAGGGTGACGGCCCCGCACTAAGCCCCACCCAACTCAGGGACATTGTTAACGGTGTGTTCCAGGGTGGTGTGTACGATTTGAAGGATGTCTCCTGGGATATCACCAAAGGCGTTCCCACTATCGCCGTCCCTCCGGTGGGAGAGTTTGTCTTCCGCGAAGCCCCCTCTGATCCACAAGTAACCGGAAGACCCGATCTTTCCCAGATCGGTGCTGAAGGCATGGAAAGCCTTAATCGTCCCGGCAAGGCTTACCGGGGTATGGAGGCTGCTGAGTATGATGCCACCGTGGGTGCTGGTGGTGGCGTAATATCCCGCCAAGACTACTCTGTCGTTGACGAGGGAACCTCCTACGCACCCGATATTCGGGATGCGGAAGCCTATGTTAATTCCCATAGCTCTGATCCACGAATAACTGGAAGACCCAACTACATAGTAGAGGTTGACGCTACTGACCTCACCCTGCACCGTGATGGATACCTCAAGACCCCCGGCACAGTACCCCCCGAACGCATTGGGCGTGTTTGGAAGATTACGGATGAAGATGGTGCCCTCGTAGGCCAGGAGATTGTGCCAGGGGTGTACGAGCTTCCGACATCCGCCGAGCCATCTGTGCAGGAAACCAAGCAGGGAGCGGACAGGGCGAGCAACGCAATAAACGCTGTTCTGTCGTTTGACGCGCTGGCTGATTTGGGCACAGAGGTGACAGATAAGTTGGGGCGCACTGAGACCACCGATACCGGCAGAGGGGAACTCGCAGTTCATCTCGCAGAGCCAGACGTGGTTAGTATCGTTGATGACTTCAAGGCAGATAAGGGGGGGGTCACAGAGGACTTAGCGCAGAGAGCCTTGGATGCGAAAGAGATTCGCCAAGACCTCAAGTCCTTTGCAGCGACGACCTTGGAGATGGAGCCGGGGGACGTAGACTGGGAGAGCTTGCAGGAAGGCGAACGACACGCGGTCTTCTCACGCATCCTACGCAGTGAAGTTCAGACACATCGGGAGGCCGCACAAGACTACCCGAGCGCCTTGTCGCCCAAAGCGCGACAAGGTGTCTTAGCTGAATTAACTGGGTCGCCGATCTTAGACGCACCCATTACGCCCGCTGCTGAAAGCGACGTAGTTAGTGAAGCGGACCTCCAGACAGCGGTAGGTGACGCATACGTTGTCACGCAGGAGGCAGTGTCAGTAGGGCGTCATGGATTCATGGCCGCCTTAGCAGAGGCTTCGGCAGAGGTGCGTGAAAGGTTCACGTTAGCCATGCGGGCAGCGTTGACGGACGATAATGGCACGGACAGGACGCTTGGTATTGTCGAGCGTCTCACCGGCACCAAGCTCGACATAGAAGTCTTGTTCGGTCGCGGGTTGTGGGGTGGAAAGCTTAACCCTAACGAGATCGTCGTCCTGCGAACGGAGTTTGATCAAGCGAATGAAGAAGAGGTCGCGCTTGAGAATCGTGTGGTCGAAGTCTACATGGCGGTTAACGGCATCATACGCGGACAGGACGCGCAGGCCGCTGCCAGAGTAAGACCAGAGAATGATAAGACGGGCGGAGACTCTAGTGGTTGGTTAATCGGTAGTGATATCGATGGTGAGGTAGAAGCCCTCGACCCCGCTGAGATTGATAGAGTCCTAGATGTTCTGATCAAAAAGGGCTACGGCGCGACCTCCATTGATACCCACGGCAATATCCTCGTAATAGACTATGACAATGAGGGAGGTGCCGCGCTCAAAGAAGTGATGGACGGGTTGGCTGCCGAGCAGAACCTAGCTGTTGAGCCCCGCCGGTTTGATTCAAAATATATGGACGGGACTCGTGCCTTCCTTGAAACCATCAAGGGCAATCGTCAACCCAAATCGCTACAGCCGGAAATCAGCGAGATGGTTGAGATTCTCAACGGCGACGTTGCTGAAGTCTACAAAATGTTTGCCGAAGAACTTGGAGTCGGCCCCGGAGGCTTCACTGGACTCACCGCTAGGGTAGAAGAGTTGGAGGCCCTTGGCCGTGAACTTACTGGGGCGCTACCAGGGGGGCGGGTAAAAGGTAAAAAGGGGACGCCCCTCATAGGGGTGCTGCCAGCGGCTGAACTTCTAGCTCAAAACCATGGCAGAGACAAGATCAAATCAAAGTCTCTACCTACGATTGTAAAAGAAATCTCAGCAAGGATGACGGCGTCCGTAGACCGCTTCATTCTCGCCGCTAAGATTTCAGCGGAGACTGCCAGCGACTGGTACAAGCAGGGCGCACTAGAGAGTCGGCTGATTGCTCAGTTGGCGTTACCGGAGCTTCGCAACGATGCGGACTACACGCTCTTCACTATTATATCGTCGATTCTGTCGAACGGCTCAGAGGTTGATAACGAGTTAAGCTCCGCCGTGGGTGTGATGGAGCAGTATTACCGGACTGGGGTGTTTTCCCTTCTGGAGGTTGACGAGGAAACAAGGGAGCTTGTTGACGGGGGGAAGCAAACCTTCAAAGTCGAGCGTGGCCAAAAGACACCGCCTACTGTTTCTAGCCAAAGGTCCATGTACGGTAGGAGGGCACCGGGTGTTCCCACGGCAGTTAGGCTAACAAGGAAGGATTTTGATAGCGATGCAGATTATCAAGAGTTTCTTGAGTTGGGGACGGCAGAACGGGTTCCGGGGTCTGTAAGATCGCTGACGCACGAAGCTGCGTTTGAGATCGTGAATGATATGATCGCGGACCTTGGGGCGGGGGGTGCGGCGGAGTTTCTCAAGGGGACAGTGGAACGAAGGAAGATGGGCGTACTGCAAGATGTCCCCGTCTTGCAGGAACTTTTTGGTGAGAAGATTGGCCGGTACGCGGGCGACAAATTGGGCTTAGACGCTGGCGGTGAAGCCACCTTGGATCTGTGGATGGCGCGTGGATACCATATGCTCATGGGCACATCCAAACGAAAAAGGAACAAGAAAAACAACTGGGTTATTGACGACAAGATAACCGCGCAAATGCGGAAGCGGCTTAATGACGCATTTGAGGCTGTGGCCGCCAAGCAGGGGGTTCCAATATCCACGGTTCAGGCAAAGTTTTGGTACGCCGTGAAGTGGGAGTTTCGCGAGCAGGAGGCGAGAGAAAAAGCGGGGGCATACGCGACACTACCGTCAGCCATAACTAAGGCGTTGTTGTCCCCCAGATCGCCTACTAGGGTGAGAAAGAAGGTACTGGAAATCAAGTCAATTGAGCTTGAGATGGGCGTTCCCACTGAAAATTTATCAGTAGAAGAAGGCTGGAACTCTACTGGAAAATGGGAGACTTTACAAAGAAGAAAAGAGTATAAAGCTGCCCAAAAGAAGGCTGACTTGGAGAAGGCAGGTCTAGTTAGTGAAGTCGCGGCACCTGTAGTTACGACACCTGTAGCTGTCACGAAACCGGGCAAGGTTGTTTACAAAAAGATCAGTCTTGGAAGACCCGGCAAAAGATCTGTGGCGATTAAAATACTCGCTACAGAATTAAATGTCGGTCCCGAACAGGTAGTCGATTATATAGAGCGCACGATAGCTGCGGGGCTTGTTAAGTACACAAATGCGGCGAAGACGCAGGTTCAATTCGTATCCCCTCAAGAAGCGGCAAAGTATGCGCCTAAGCCTACAGAAAGATCCGTAGAAGTAGAGCGCATAAAAGAGGAGATCCGGCGTGATGGCAAGCTGCGTTCCGAAGAGCAGGTGGCGCGAGACGCGGAGACCATCAACAACGCTAGGCTTCGCCTTGAGTCGTTCAAAGAAAAGGTCCGCGCCCAGTTTAAACGCATGGGCAAGCCGGATGTCGGCATCAAGATTGTGGTTGCCGCTAACAGTATCTATGCGGACATCAAGGACATCTATCTTGATCCCGATGTCATAGAGGACAGCAGGTCACCCGGCACTGGTCCTTCCGCCTCAGTGCGAAGCCACGGCGCGATGGTGCTGTTCAACCTTTCCCAGATGGAGGGCAGGTACAAGGACGGCATCGATACCGACATTGATACGCTCGTCAAGGACAGTGCCTTCCATGAGGGTGCCCATCTCTGGTACATGAACGATGATCTCCACATCGGAGAGCAGAGAAGCCTAGAACGCTACGGGAAAATGCAGAGGGTTCCGAAGGCGGTCAACGAGGATGCGTTTGACGCGGGCCAGACATGGCGTCAGTGGACCGAATCCATCTACGGGCCAACAGATCCCAATATTGTGGAGGAGACTTCGGTGCGAATCCTAGACGCACTGGTACAGGGTCAAATCCCCAAGGCTAAATCTGCCGGGTTCATGTCCAAGATCGCGGGTGACCTACTCGCTAGGGCGAAGGGGATAGTTGGTGCTGCCCGTGACAGCGATGTCCTGTCGGTGATGGACATCTACGAGAAGATACAGGGCGGCGAACTGAAGCGTCGTAGCGAGGCCAAGACGCTGGAATTTGGGGGCGCATCAACTGTACAGATCCTCGACCGCTCTACACCGGAGCAGTTTGAAGAACTGAGTCAGGCCGCAGAGACTGGCAGCGAGACTGAGGTGGAAGCCGCCGCCAGAAAGATCGTAAGATCTAGGGCCGAAGGCCCCACGGTCAGCTTACAGCAGTCGCTACTCAACGATCTGAGGGCACGGCGTGAGATAGACGACACACCTAACTCCGTCACGCCGGTCCTTAATAAGCAGGCCATCGAAGCTGGCGAGATAAGTGCCGCTGCGTTGAACGCCTACTTTGAATTTAATGATGCCAGCGTAAGGCCATACAACTTCCTTGAGGGCACACGCTATCAGAGCGATTCGCCCAAGCAAATGCTTGAGGTTTTAGGCGGGACGCAGCCGGGTGGACACAACAGTGTCGAGAACAAGGACGGTAAGTCGCGTCCTATAGCAACTAAGGAAGACTTAGAGAAACAAATAACGTATAAAGCGTCTGATATATTTCGCATGAAGCTCTTAGATAAACGTCTGCCCCAGTGGTTCTCTCAGAAGCGGGCGGCGGGACGGGAGAAGGCCCTCAAACAGCTTGCACACTTATCTGCTATCGCTGCGTGGAGACAGGCGGACGCTTCCCAACTCTATCTGCCGAATCAGATGCAGGATGGGCCTATCGTCTGGGACAGTACTGATCCAGACGACCCATCAGCGGGCGGCATAAGTTTCGGGACCGACTTAGAAGTTGACGGGCGACGAGTCAAGTCGTTTCGGGATATTTCTAACCCGCTCCTCAAGGCTGGCGAGAAGGTCATAGCACGGGCTTATGAATTCCTTGTCGCACACCGCGTTGTGGATGTACACAATGAGCTTGCTGCGGTAAAAGCCGCGCTAAAGACAGCACGGGCCACGGGCGCTGCCCCGACCACGGTGGCGAGGCTAAAGGGCGAGGTGACCACATGGAAGGAACGCTACGATAAGGTCAACCCACAGAGGACGAAAGTTGACCCGGATACGGGGAAAAAGGGAAAGGGGCGGCCACGCCGTTGGACCATAAAAGAAATGCAGGAGCGAATCAGCGCAGTGGAGGTAGGGGTTAAAAACGGGGACGCCAACTCACAGATAATCGCCAACTTCAAGCAAGAGTATGGCGACTTCAACCATCATCTAATTCAGTTTCTTTTTAAGACAGGGCAGATAACCAACGCAAAAAGAAAAACGCTACAGAGGCTGTCGTATGTCCCCTTCATGCGGGATCAGGGCTGGGAGCATTCTCAGCCACTTGTTAACAGCAGAAGCGACGGTTCCCGTGGTGAGATGATGATTGATAAGTCGCTGGAAGGAAGCTGGGACGAGCTAGATTCTAACCTGATGGGTAGCATAATCTCCAACATCTCAGCGGTTACCAGAGACGGCCTATGGAACATCGCCGCACAGCGCACTGTCCGCGACGAACTGTCTATGGATACAGCCAGAGAGATCACTGATGAGAATAGAAGTGGTGAGGGCAAGCGAGAGTTGGACGAGGCAGGTTTCTCCGACATAGTCGTGATGCTGAAGGTAGACGGGAATACTAAAGTCTTCCGCCTCAAAGATCCCCTGCTGTCTCAGTCCATTATGATGTCGGGGTTCAACCCGGTGGCGTCGATTGAAACTTTCTTCGGGAAAGTGTTCATGGCTGGTGGCACTACTCTGGGCGTGAAGAATGAAGCGATTGCGAAGGGGCTAACGAACCTTCTTGTGGGGCCGTCCAAAGTATTGCGTGAATTGGTTACACGCAGCCCACCGTTCGTCGCAAAGAACATCCTTCGCGATAGTATGCAGGCGAGCGTTCTGTTTGGCGGTGGTCCGTTAATGACACTAAAGGCGCTCAAGAACGTGTTTACGCGGGGACTCCTTGCGAAAGCACAACAGCGTGGCCTCTCTCAGCCTATCGACTACACACCCGGCAAAGAGTCGGCTGCTAAAGCGGAAAAGCTTCTTACTCAGGATGAGATCCGTGGTCTCACAGAGGGTCCGATACCTGTCTTTACGACCCTGTGGGATTGGCTGGGACATATCTCACAAAAATCTGAAGTCGCGACACGCATGGCGATCTACGATGCGGTGATGGAAAAGACCAAGGGAGATACGACCGAGGCCATGTATCAGGCGATGGAGATAATGAACTACAGCAGGCGTGGTTCAAGCTCATTGTTTACGACACTGGCCGCGATGTCCCCGTTCATTAATGGCAGGATGCAGGGCCTTGATGTCTTCCTGCGTACCCAGCTTGGGTCAGCGGACGCACCCGGCCTATACGGGGAAGAGTTTGACGACTCCAAGGCGGGCAGGCTCAGTCGAGCAGGGACCGCCGCTGCGCGTGGATCATACATCGCCTTCGGCACGTTTCTGTATTGGCTCGCGATGCACGACGAGGAGGAATACAAAAACACGCCGGAAGATCTCAAGGATGATTGGTGGCTTCTGCCGATGCCCAAAGGTCGTCTGGGCCTAAAGATCCCGATCCCGTTTGAAGTCGGGTTATTTTACAAGGTCATCCCTGAGCAGATACTGCGAACGCTTTCCGAAGATCAGCATGACTTCGGGGACATGACGGATGCGATGAAGCGGCAGGTGTTCAACACCCTGTGGCTGGATCTTAGGCCGCAGGCGATAAGGCCGATGATAGATGCGGCGTCCAACCGAAGTGCGTGGACTCGGGGTCAAATCGTGCCGACATGGATGAACAATAGCGTGGCGGCGAGCGAGCAGTATAACCCCGCGACCAACGAGGTCGCTCGACTCGTTAGTAAAAGTCTCGACAACATACCGCTCCTCAAGAGTATGGACTTCCTCACCAGCCCGATGAAGATGGAGTATATGCTCAGGCAGTACGGCGGTACGCTGGGAACTTACGTCATGGTCTTGACCGACCGACTGGTTCGTGAGGCGGGCGACAAGAACATTGTCGGGACACCAGCGGATTTCGGGTTCGATACTTGGGATAAGATGCCCATGATCGGCGACCTACTCTATGACCGGGAAAGCGGCGGCGGCTACCAAGAAAGCTTCTACGAGATGGTAGAAGATCTCGACCTAGTCTTGAGTACCATAGGGGAGATGGAAGGACGCGAAGACCGTGATCGCACAGCAGAGGATGAGTACAAAGAAAAGCATGAGCCTCTTCTTGTTGCCGGTAAACGCCTGAAGCATTTTGAGAAACGCATGGATCACTGGCGAACAGACCGTGATCGCCTGTTCACGAGAAATGATCTGTCGGATAAGGACAAACGCAGGACGCTGTATCGGATGTTTGAGGACCGTGATGATATACTGTCGGAGATGCTGGAACTCATGGGTGACATTAGAGGAGCGAAACAAGAAAGGATACAGGACAGATGATAATTAAAGATATACTCAGGGATGAACGCGGCACGTTCTCAGCCGCCCGCACTTTTTTGCTGGTCGTATTGCTGTTCACGGGCACCATCATTGTGCTGGACTCCATCATACTGGCAGTGCCAGAGATTGCGTACACACTCTTGGGCAGTCTTAATGTGGGATTGCTTTCGTGGGCAGGCGGTCCACGGGTGGCTCAGTACTTGGCTCCGCAGATAGGCTCCGTCGCGGCTGGGATAGCGAAGGCAGTGAAGGGGCCACAGCGTCCCGATTTATTAGATAACAGTGCAGACTTCAGAGAACATGACGAAAGATGAGTGGGTGGAGGTGTGCGGAAAGGCTTTAGAAGCCGAAGGTATCCAGCATTTCCATCCGCTTGAGGTATGCGATGTTGAGCGTGAAGCCCCCGGTACGCCGCCCTACGATCCCCACCGACTTCAGGCACCTCTACCTCATTTAATTCCCAGAGCAATTCTGGTTTGTCGTGTCCTGATTTATCTTCGGGAGGCTGTCAGGCCAATGCCTGTGCGCGTCAACTCTTGGTATCGCGACCGTCTGTACAACTATAGAATTGGTGGAGTCGGCAATTCGATGCACCTGACCTGCGGTGCAGCCGATGTTGTTAAGCCCGGATTCACGCCAGACGAGGTGGCTGACATCTTGGAGGGTCATCCTGATAGCGATCAATTCGGGATCGGTCGCTACAAAACCTTTACGCACATCGACGTAAGGGGCATGATGGGTCGCCCGTCACCTGCACGGTGGGAGCAAGCATGAGGCGTCATGCACATTTCCCCGGAAGATCATTTGCCACGGCCATGGTGAGCCATGCGATAAAGGATATGCGGCGCAAAGGATTAACTAGCATCACGGATCATGTTGCTGCGGTCTGTTTCTTGGGGTCGAAGGGCAGCACCAAATGGTTTGATATGATAGACATTGATCAGGAATCGTCGCTTCCCAAATTAGGATGGGAGAGATACGCTAAGAATATACTATCAGACGACGAGATACTCTTGTCCGATGACCGGCGTAAGATGCTTATCGCAACGCTTGGGCACCTGCAACGCTCATACAGAGGGAACAACTATGTCTAACCTCAAGCTACTCGACAGCACTGTTACACTGGCAGAGCAACTGCTCGACCTTGGCGTCGAGAGTGCGCTGACGATGGATGGCTACGACGATTGCGCCATAGGAATCTTAGAGAGATTCGGTATGGAGTGCATTGTGATCTATGACAAAGAAAAAGTCATCGAAAAGCTCATGGCGAATGAATGCGACTCCTACGAGGAGGCTCTTGAATTCTACGAATACAATCAGCTAGGCGGCTGGCACGGCGACATGACTCCCGGCTTCCTCGTCAGACTACCGGAAGAATGACGATACTGATCCGATCATTTGTCTTCACCTGTGCCATGTCGTTGGTCTTTGCTACTCCGATAGCTGGGCAGGCAGTCGGTGTCGGCGTGTACACAGACGCCGATGGCCCGCGCTTAGTCGCGGAGGCCACTATGGCGGCGGACGTTGGCCCGTTCAGCGCCAACCTGCTGCTGACATTTGATGGGTCTGTCTCACCTGTCATACAGCCACAGGTGGGGATCACGCTTGCGAACTTGATGGGGGCTGAATTGGTTCTTGACGTTGGCGCGAATGCTGGCCCAGCCGACTATACCGATTGGGAGCCGCATTTCGCTATGACGGGGGTGATTTTTATAGTGGGACCGCTCCTGCTGTCCGGCACATTAGCGTGGCAACCGTGGGCGAAGTGGGCGCAGTCGTCTGTATTCAAGATTGAGCTTCCGCTCTGATGACGCCGGAGGCGTTCAAGGAATCGGCTAATGTTAGCTTTAGTCTGAGCTTCCTGCTTCAGCTTGTGGGTATCTTGATGGCCGGTGTGTGGGGGTATTCGCAGCTTGATGCGAGGATCTCCACCATACAGAATGCTAGTGTGCAGCATACCGAAGGCATTGAGCGTATTGAGACATCAATGGAAAAGAATCAGGACGCGCCGATCTCAAGTGACCACATCCAAAACACTAAGTTGAACTGGCTTGAAAGCGTTAATGTTGACGTATTGCAGCGGTTGGATCGGATGGAAATGCGTATATACGAGTTGAATCGGGACCGTAAATAAATGCAAGGCATAGCTAGTCTGCGTGGCTATCAGCAGGGCGGTGTAACGTCTCCTGATCCAAAGGAAGAAAGAAGACAGCGGCTGTTTCAGCTTATGGCGGAGCGGAGAGATGCTAGGGCACACGCAATGTCGCTTAGACCCGACACCTTAATGGGTGCAGACCGTGCGCGTCTGCTGTCCTACCTCAATACCGAAGGCGATACAACCGGCTTCACGCAAGAGGGTATACAAGACTGGTTCGATAGTGGTGAGCTTGAGGAAGGCGCTGAGTTGGTGCGACAACTACGAGAAGGCACCGGGGGTAGGGAGGGCTTTAACCGCGATATGACTATCCCCCTAAGAAATACAGAAACTTACCCAGAACGGTATAATTCAGGGGGCATAGGACACTACGGGAGTACGGATGAGGGTCCGTCAGTATCATCATATGGATCAGGAGCAAGTAATGTGCTGGGTCTTTATGGCGGACCTAGCCCTTTCACCGAAGGCGTAGATGAAATCTCGTTAAATATCGGAGCCGCCTTTGGGCCAGCGTATGCTAGGGGTAACGACAACCCAGTTGAGGATAGGCCCCTCAATTTGTTTGAGATGGCTATGGCGCGGGCGGGGATGAATCCGCGTCCGCCGAGGCCTGCTCGCACAGAGAAGCAGTGGGAACAATCACCAGAGGATGCCCTGCGAAGAGTTTACGGACATGAATTAGGCCATGCGGCTTATGCACAAAGACCTGCATCAAACTCCTACCCCGGAGGCGGGGCTTCTATCCGTAAACAGGAAACTTATGCGGATCGCTTTGCGTCTGCGCTAGAGGCACTCCGAAATGCTACTGACAGTGATTCTTGGCGGGATGTGCTAAGGGGAGCGGATAGGATAAAACACGATTATCCAAGTGGGTATACCATGCAAGACTTCAGGCGTCGGCCGGATATGGTTTCCGGTAGTGGTGAGTTTTCAGATCCGACAGTAATCGACAGGGAGGTGCCCAGTGAGCCGTTGAACTACCTCAGTAGACGGTATGGGGATCATATGGATAGAATTCTAAGCACTAAACAATTTGCGGATCACCCCCTCAATCGTGGGTTTGTAGAAAAATTCTCTGATAAAGTGAGACGAGGCATAGGTAGCCTGCGTAGATAGTAACAATGAAAGCTAAAGAACTTATCGCAGTAGCTGGTGTTGTGGTCGCGTTGGGTTTCGCGTACAGCTATGCGAGTGGTGCTAGGGCAGATGCTGTCGCGGCAGAAGAGCGTGTCCATGTGTTGGAGGTAGAGCGCATGGAGCTTGAG
>Ga0302135_10002102_pt1 | contig 11939 bp, 13 predicted proteins | sample CBN3_surface_MG_FD_203119 | JGI IMG/M metagenome (GOLD analysis project Ga0302135, IMG submission 203119) | Marine microbial communities from Western Arctic Ocean, Canada - CBN3_32.1 | ecosystem: Environmental > Aquatic > Marine > Oceanic | place: Canada: Western Arctic Ocean | collected... | reverse complement strand
TGGTCGCCAATGAACGAACTTGCGGGCAAGGATAGGAGTGTTGCCATTATGAATCAATTCCATATTCGATGTCGGTTTGGATTTCCCCTGCCGTCTTGGTCGTTTGAGTGTTGTCTGCGAGCCAAATAAACAGCGACTGCCATCGTAGGTTGTCGTCGAGGTGCGTTTTCTGCCCGTCCTTATTCACCGCAACTTCTGCCGCTAAGTCTGCCGCGTCAAGCGTGTCCTTAGCGGCTTGGCTTATCTCGGTGACGAGGTCGCCGCTGATCTCCCAATACTTATTCGGGACGCCAACCAATGCGGTCATGTCAGGATTGATAATCCACACGCCGGAATCGAAATCAGGCGTGTTGACCGACTGGCGAAATTCTTTGGTTGTTCTGTGAACTACGTTTGCCATTGGTTATCTTCCTATGGGTCTGTATTTGCCACCAGCTAAATGTTCTGCCCCATGACAAATCCGTCGTATGTGTCGGTTCCCGTACAAAGGAACCCAATCGTGTCTGCTTTACTGGCCGTCGTTGTCAGTGTCGGTGCAGATCCACCAGGCCACTTGATTGTGGCAAACCACGTCACTGTTCGGCTGCCAGTGACATCTTGTAAGAATCGCAACATAAATCTCTGTCCGACCGTCGCGTTACTCAGTGCTAGTGTTCGGTCGCCGCCAAGTGTCACTTTGTGGACGTTGGACACATTGAGGTCGAATGTGATCGTCGCACCATCCGAATCTGCCGTGATCGCCCCGTAAGACGCATCGGACTTTGTTTTTCCACTTAGCGTCTTGTTTCCCGCAACAGTCTCGTTGCCTGTCGTCTGAACGGCACCGAGGGTCGTGCAGGCTGCGGCGGCAGTTGTGTCATCGAGTACCGTTCTTGCAAACGTGGTCGCCGTGAAGAGGTCAGCAGTCCCAGTTCCAGTGAAGTACGGAACAGCGTCGGCCGCTGACGTTAAGTCGGCGATCGCCGTCAGTTCTGCGTCGTAGGCTTGTACCGAAACTCCAATGGCAGTATTAGACAAGATCGTCGCGTCGGCAACAATGGCATTCAATTCGGCCAGAGTGTCGATGTCTGTGCTGAGAATGTTGGCTGCGCTATAGGCTTGAACGTCAGAGCCGATTGCCAAACCGAGGCTGGTTCTTGCAGTTGCGCCCGACTCGGCGACCCAGCCTGTCGCTGAGCCGACGATGATGTTCCCGTCCGTCGAGGCAAGGCCCGCAATGGCACCTAGCCCTGCATCGTAGGCTTGGACATTCACCCCAATGTCGGCATCAACCAGAATGGTTGCATCGTAGGCTTGGACATTCACCCCAATGTCAGCATCAACCAAGATCGTTGAGTCGTAGGCTTGGACATTCACCCCAATGTCAGCATCAACCAAGATCGTTGAGTCGTAGGCTTGGACGTCGGTGCCGATCGCGAGGCCAAGCGTTGTGCGTTGTGCGCCGGCATTCGCGTCGTCAAGGATCGCTTCGCCGGCTGTTGTGATTGTGACCGCTGAAGTTACGCCGCCCGTAACCTTCAGGAGTCCCGAGTATGAACTAACGTCAGCTTCCAATCCGCCGTGTTCATGAGCCACTGTTCCGCTGGTAATTTCGCTGCCTGCATGGTTGTGTGACACCTCGGCAAATGTTCCGCCGCTCGACAGGTCGGTGTCCCGGTCGCCCATCGTCAGGACGCGAGTCGTCCCAGTCGTGAGTCCATCGGCCTCGACGCGAACCAGCTTCGTTGCATCCACGCTACCTTTAACGAGCGATGTCGTGTCAACAACCGGAAGGGTCGCGGCAATCCCGAGTGCGTCACTAATGCCTCGCAAATGTGCCGTGAGATGATTGACGTCAGACGCCTCGGCCGGAGTTGTAGCCGGCGTGTAGCTCGCTGGCGTGTAGTCAATGCCGAGGTGGTCACCGTTAATTTCATCCGAGCCACCCAAGACATGCGCGGCAGTGTGGGCGGTTGACGCAGCACCAATTGTGGTTCGCACGGCACCGGCATTCACGTCGTCCAGAATCGTCCGTGCGAAAGCCGTTAAGCCCGTTGCGGTTGCTGCCGAACCCGACGTAAAGTAGACCATCGTGTCGGTCGCTGGTGTCACCCCAGTACGAATATACGTGAGGGGATTACCGAGCAACGCCGTGACGGTCGCTGCCTTCGATGCTGGCGTCCCGCCTGGCGTATCGACGACGTACAATAGGTCATCAGTCGACGGGGATGTCAATAAGGTTAGCGCGGTCAGCTTCGCCTCGGCCATGATTACTCCTCAAAGTCGATACGATTACCGTCTTCCATCAACAATGCAAAGCTGTCCTCAAGCAAGAGAACGCCATCCGCGCCTTCGCCATCATCAGAACCGAAAACTGCACTGTCGCCACCCAAACCGGAGTTACCAGAAATACCTGCCATAGCTCACCCGTTTTCTATACACTCTGGACGTTGAGTTCGCCATCCGCCCCGCCATCGGCAAGCGTAATGACACACGCCTCGTTTGGCGTCTGGGCGTTGTGAATTCCACCACCCGGATAGTTCGCAAAAGGGATGAACCCAACACCCGCGTCAGTGATCTTGACTGACCACTTCGTCACGCCACCGAAAGCAATCGTGAGGCCGCCTCCGGTCGGCGCGGCCGCGTAAGACCACTGCAAGGACTGGATGACGTGGTACTCGCCGACAGTAGATGCTCCCAACGTGATTACCGTTGGGTTCCCACTGGCAATCTGGTCGGCAGAGTTGGTGACGATCGCTTCGTCGTTGGCTTGGAGTAGCATTGTCGAAGTCCTTGCAGTACGTCAGACACAGGTAACGAAACGGCGAAGCGGGGGTTCTTACAATGCGTCAGGGACGAGCGCGGAGATATCGGCACCGAGTTTCGTTTGGCCAGTTACGATCCAGCCGTTCGTTTCGACGTACCGGCAGGTGTAATACGCATCCTGCGTCAGTGCGAGTTCGTTTGTTGCGCCGACCGTGACGTCATTGACCGTGTGGGCCGCGACGGCAGAGATCAGTTCGCAGGCGGCACCCAAGACGTGAATCTGGATGACGTCACCAACAGTTGCGGCCGGCAGGCTGATCTGCTTGGTTGCGCCGTTGCTGGTTGCCGTGACGTTTTTTGTACCCTGAGTGATGAGACCTGTGGTTCCACCACCAACTGTCGCCGTGATGGCTTCGGTGCCGTGATCCTGGACGCCATTGGCGTAGACGGTGGTCGGCGAAACGCCGGCCACACCGTCAGACTTAAGGACTCGCCAAGCGAATGCGGTTGTGCTGATTGCGACGGAAACGAACTGGACGAAAGAGCCAGCGGTCGTGAACGTCAGTGTCGTTGAACCCGCAGCGTCGAACGCCGTGGCTGGAGTGATGGCAACGTCACCACCATCAGTCATGAAACATATCTCTAGCATCTCGCCGGCCACCTCGGGGTCGGAAAGAACGCGAGTCTCCGAACCGGCAGAGATAAGTTGCAGAACCATCCCCGAACCTTGGGGAGTGATCGTGCCGGCATCGCCCGGATCGTCCAGTCGGCCGTGTAACTTGAGTGCTTCTCGGTGACGAATGAACCATTGGCTGGGGTTGGACACGGCTACTGCTCCTTAAAGTGATGTGTTGTCGAATGAAATTGTGTTGCCGTCGCGAATGTACTGGCCATCGCTGTTTATCGTGCTGGGGTCGCGATTTCGCCCAAGTCGAGCGGGGGCCATTTCCGCCTGATCCATCTCGATCGAGGCCGCCATCAACTCGCGAAACCGTCCGGCTTGCGACTTGTCGACCAACGAGATGCAACTTGCGAGTATTGTTTCTGAATGCTCAGAACCGCAGTAAGGAAATTCGCCGGTCAGTAATTCGACGGGGTCCACTTTGCAGCGATAAGTCAGCAAATAAACGTCATCGGGAGGCGGCCAAAAGAAGACTTCCCATCGCCTGCCGGTTGCAGCCACTAACGCCTTCGGTCTGAGTGAAGCGTATCGTGGCTGGTCGGTGGTTTCCCACCCCTGATACATCGAACGGATCCGGTTGTCGGGAATGATTTCGATCGGGCGATCGAGACCGTTGACTCCCGGCTGAAATGTGAATGTCTGCGGGGCACTGAAGCCAGCAAAGTCACTCTCTAAGTCGTACTTCGTCTGCTGGACAATATAGGTCGTTAAGGCTGCGGAATCGGCCGCATCGGTCGTGTCCTCAAGTGTGACTTGCGTATTGCTTTCCCGCGTGTCGATCGCATAGGTGGTCCCGGAGATAACGATCTCGCCGCTCGCTGCCCATGTTGGGAATGTACCGTCCACTGTGAGCGTGACGACGCCCGAGACGATCGTAACTGTTCCGGTTGAATAGGACGCCTTGGTCGACAATTCTTTCACCGGACGCATAAACGACCACAGATGCGTCTTGTGCATCCCGTCTTGGGCCGGCATGTAGAACTGCTTCAGCCCACGCTGAATGAATGAATTGACGCGACGTTCGGTGTTGTGACCCCAAGTCTTGGCGTTCGCGCCAACATTGAGTGCGACACCAACCTCTTGTGCCAACCAATCGTAGGATCCGATTGTGACGGCCGTATTTCGGTAACTCTTGCCGTCGATGCGGCTGGCTCGCTTATCGATTTGCACAGAAGCGGCCATTCGGGCTTGGAATGCAGCCCCATGAACGCCCGATGTGCCGTCGACCTTGATCTCCGCTGCGGCCAAGCACGACTCAAGGATTGTGTCTGAGTGCGCCAACCCACCGAGCGGATACTTGTTCGTCGGCGTCATCTTGCTGGGGGCGATTTTGTAGCTGTACTCGGCGACGTATGTGGCATCTGGTGTGGGGTAAAAGATTGCCTCGAATCGCTGCCCGTCCGTCTGGTCAATCGCCTTTGGTCGAGTAGCAACGTATTGGGGAGCGCCCGTCACGTTGTCCTGTGCCCGCATGGCTTGCAGTTCGGGCACCGACACAATTTGAATAGGTTCCTGAATGACGCCCACCCCATACGTTATGTGCGACAAAACCTGATCGAAATTGTCTGGCAGATCGTAATCGAACCCTTCCGCCACAGTGAGGCTTAACGCCGTGGCCGGATTCAGGAACGACCAGACATAAGGCGTCTTGTGTTCTGAGTTCTCGCCCATCGGCACCGGGGCGTAGAAGCTCCGCTGGCCGGACTTGATGCAGTCTGTGACCGCATCGTAGCCGGGTTCTTCGGTTTGGAGTAGGACGTAGGCTGTGGGGCCGGCATCCGTTACAGATGTGTCGTCGAGCGTGATGGCTGTATCGCCACCGCGAGAAGCGACTGTGTAGCCCACGCCGCCGAGATCCACTGTGCCAGCCGCCGCCCACGTCGGGAACGTACCGCCCGTAAGCGTGACGACCCCTGACGATATGGCAAAAGTGCCAGCCGAGTAGGTGCGACCGAGACCGAGAAGTCGCATGACGTCTCGGCAGCATGTCGCATAATCAACGGATAGTGTGGACTCAGCCAACGGCTACCTCCAGATTCATGTCGACAAGCGGAGGGGCGTCATCTGGCGACTTGCGAACGTGACCCAAGTCGACGATCCGATACGCCTTGTCATCCTCATTGAAGTGGATCCTGGCCTTGCCGGCGCTGTCGCCACCGAGGACCAACACAAGTTCCCCGTCAGCCTGTTCTTGGCCGGGCACCGCAACCATGACCCTTGTGCCCACCTCAACTTCACTCCAGAGCATTTGGGCTTGATTCGGCGAAGGTCGCGGCGCGGCCGGCTCGTCACTCAATGACTCGTCGCCAGTGAGTTCAGGTTCCGGCTCAAGTTCTTCGGCCGTAACTTCTGTGGTTGTGAAGGTCTCGACGACCAGTGGTGCCGGTGGCTGGGCAGGAATATCGAGACTGACGAAATCTGCATCCACATCAGTCTCGGGGTTCGAGTCGCCCTGAATGGAGATTCGCAGTAGCCCGAACGACAAGCCTTTGTGCGGAAAGACGAACGTGCCTACGAGTTGTTGCGTTCCACTCTGGTACAGAATTGGAGTTCCCGGCTCCACGTCGTCCCATCCCGAAACCTGATCGGGCGACAATTCGACAGCGCCCGATTCGACGGCGATTGTGATGAGCGCACCGTAGTGGTGCGGTGCCATCGGGCCGGAACTTCGGCGTTGCCATGCCTTGAAGTACAGCTTGGCTTTATCGGTGACCGACTGTGGAAGTTCTCCCGTGCAATTGCAGAGTAATTTCAACTCTGCAATGTCTTGTGCGTGTAGTTCCATCGAAATTCCCCGCATAAAACTGAAAACAAGAAAACGGGGCGGCGGGAATTACCCGCCGTCCCGTCAGTTAGAGTTACTAGGAATCGAATTCTTGGGCACAACTGTACCAGTCGATGTGGGTGATCGGATCGGCTGTTCCGTCCGACTGACACACGAACGACGGCTTCATCCCGACGATCGGAATGTTCGCAGTCGCCACGTTGATGCCTGTGGTGGCGATCTTCGCGCCGTCCACATACCACTCGACCTTGTCGATCCCGGTGACCTTGAATCCCAGCTTGACCCAAGTGCCATCAACGAGAGTGTTGGTGGTAACGCCCGTGTGGGCCGCCGAAGCATTCTCGGAGTTTCCGAGCAGGATCATGTTGTCGGTGATCGATCCGAAACCAATGTGGTTAGCGGACGTGTTTGCGCTACCGGCGATGATCGAGGTGTCGTATTCCGACAACCCAACAAAGAACTCCGGGCCAGCCGACGCAACATCGACTACCTTCAAGCGAGTTTCAAACCAGATGACACTGTCAGCCTTGGGCGTAATGAACGACCCAGTTGCGCCAGCGGTCTGGACGTTGGCACCCTGAGTCACTGTCGAACTGGCACAGTCGAGAAGGGCAACGCCGCCAATGGCGTCGTCCAGAGCGAAAGTACCGGACGAACCCGCTTGGGTCGTAAGATACCGTTCGGCCAGAAGATCCTCAGTGAAATCGTCCTCAATGAGAACGCCACGAACGAAATCGTCTTTGATTTCGAGTCGCGGGCAGCCGTGCCACAAGTTATTGGAGCGACCGCGACCTTCGCCGTCCGAGTCGCTGAATTTTACGATGGTCATAATTGACCCTCCTGATCTTTCTTAATTGACAGAACAAAACAAAACGAAACGAAGCGGACTCAGGCGACGTGGAGAACGAAGTTTTGGCGTCGGTCATTGCACCGCAGGTTGCAGGAAGAATCAACATGCACGACGCGGACGTTGTGCTGGTTATCCTTCTTCTGCGGCTTGGTCCGAACCATGTCCTTACCCTTCAGGAAAGCAAAGTCCATCGTATTCCAATTCACGCCGTAGAGCGGATTGGCCGAGTCGTATCCGTCCTGCGTGGAGTGGGTCAGTTCGGGAATCCACTGCAAGGGAACACCCTTGAATGTTGGACGACCTTTGGCACCTGTTCCCGCGAGGTCCGACAGGTTGTCGTTTCGCGCGTCGAGGAACTGCTGGGCCGCTTCGTAGACCGAGTAGGTCGTGTAGAACATCCAGTCTGGGTCGCCGCCGCCGTTCTGCGGGAACTGATGCGGTGACTCGAAGTGCGTAAACTCAGTTGCCTTAAGCCACTTGGAAATCAGGTCGTTCCGCGTCACTGAGACATACGCACCGGAGTAGTTCGACCAGTTGATATACGTTCCGGTCGAGACGCCACCCGCACCGGCAGCGAAACCACTCGGGTCGCCACCATTGAAGCCGACCGTCGCGTTCTTCTGCAACCAAAACGGGATGCCGGAGAGCGGACGTTTCGCCAAGGTTGAGGATGAGGGGGCCGACCAGAATGCCGACTCCAAACCCTCGTAGAGATTCGAGTACATCGAATGCTCTCGCATGACAATCAGATCGATGATAATCTCGCGATTGCCCCCTTGGAATTCCTCCTCGTTAATATCATAAACATAATTGCTGGTCGCGATCGCCCAGGGCTGCTCGGCACCGACCGCCAAGTTCTTCACATCGTACTCGTCGACCGAGTACAGGTTCGTCCAGCGAAACGCATCCGTGTTCGAGACTTGGAGTTTCCAAGTCTGCTTCGGAGTCGCCTTCGTTGGCGCTTTTTTGGCTTTCAGCCATCGCGATGCAACGGAGTATCGCTGGTTGTTGAGACTGAGGTCGACCCACTTCGCACGGTCGGCCTTATTGTAGGTCAGTTCGACAAGGTCGTCGATTGCGTCGGGCATGAGGCCCATGATTAAGCACCTTTCTTATTGATGCACACCAGCGTTAGGGAAGGTTGTTGTCGTTGAAGAACGCGACAAAGTCGGGGTCGTCAGCGAAGTCGCCATCCCACGGAACATCTTCCCGAGCGGTCGTTGACTGCCCGGAACCCATGATTCGCTTGTTCTGCTTTTTCACGGACGCCGTAACGGCCGTTCGTTGCTGGTGCGCGATTTGATTAGGAAATGCCAACTGGAGAGATCGTTGAACGAGTTCCGCGTTCATGTCCGATGGCCGGTTGGTCGAATAAAGACCAGCCTGCAATGACATTGCTTCGCGGTACAACAACTCAAAATTCGCGTTCTGTTCTTCGGTGGCGGTTTCGCCATCTCCAAACAGTTCGGTCTGATCGAGTTGATTTACTCCTTCAAAAAACTGATCCAATTCGGCATTGTTTTTAACTTGCTGATCTTGCTCCTCACGACCAATAACGTGATCGTAAACAGCCTTTAGGTCACCCTGTTGCTGATCGAACCTCGATTGCATCTCCCTCTGAGCGGCGTCTTGTGCCACTCGGTTGGAGTACATATCCGTCAGTTCAGCCAGGATGGATTCGTCATGGCCGTCTTCCCGAAGTGCCTGTATTCTCGCCGCGAACTCCGGCTTTGATTCCGGTTCAACGCCTTGAGGTGCAGGTTGGCCTGCGGGATTAGGCTGTTGTTGTTGTTGCTGCTGCTGCCACTGTTGTTGCTGCCACTGTTGTTGCTGCCACTGTTGTTGCTGCCACTGTTGTTGCTCTGGCGTTAGCTGCTGCTCTGGCGTTAGCTGCTCCTGCTGTTGCTGCTCCTGCTGTTGCTGCTCAGGATTAACATCGGGCGGTAATTGTTCTCGACCGACGTTCGCTAACGCCCGGTCTTGAAGTGCCAACGCCCGCTCAAACTCTTCAACGCTCTCGAATCCGGCCACCTCGTCGGCAGCCATTCCTCGATCTTGCGCCAAGGACAGAATCTTCTGCCCCTCTTCGCTGACTTCAGCGGCGGGAGTTGTGTCGGCGGAAGTTTCATCGCCAACAACAGGTTTGTTGCCCCCTACTTCGCCGGCCGGACTTTCATCGGCAGACTTAGGGGACGTTTCTTTTGGTTCTGGAGTCGAATCCGGTGTATTTTCTGAATCAGGACTGGTGCCCAGTTCCGCTTCAGGCTCGGGTTCACCGCCCGGCCCATCGCTGGAAAAGTAGTGGTCGACCGCGGACGCACTTGCATCGTGTTCGACGGCAGCCGAACCAACCTCGGCCTCGTTACCAGCTTCTTCTTGTTTGATCGGTTTCAAAAACATCTACCGTTTCCCCCCTTGTTCGACGAACTCCCCGCCAACTTTCCGGTACTGACCGCTGCGTTCGCTGGTGACATCCACCAAACCTCGCGCGTTCAAGTATTTGGTCTTGCTACCAGGGCTATTAAATTCTGCGGCTCCGTCCCGTCTGATCTCTACGCCGACAAGCCCCTTGTCGCGGCACCATGCGGCATGCTCTGATGCCTGGTGCGGCATGACGCCGGACGACAGCGACTCGTGTCCCGTTCCCCAATAAGTCTCATGGCCGCCCGGCGTCTTCCGGTCGGCAATAATGTTCTTGATCCCATCTGCTCCACGCAGAAACTCTTCTTGGCTGATCTCTTTTCCGTGGACGATGTATTTCATTTTGGGCGTCGATTCATTGTGCAGTTGCGGCAAAAGCTGTAGTTCTTCCGCGTCCCCTCGGGGCACGATTCAATTGGGAACCGCTTGCCGCATTTTATGCAATTCTTCTCGTAGGCGCGGGATGTCGTAAGTTTTCCGATCACGGCACCCGTCACTGCGTAGACTGTCGTTGTTTTCATTGCATGCCCCCCTGCTGCTGCTCTTGGCCCTGCTGCTGACCGGCGCTCGCCAAGAGCGACTGCTGATTCTGGACTCGCTGCGCATCCGGCGTCCCGCCCGTCGATACACTCTTTCTGACGTATTCGCGGCTGGTATTGGCCGGCATACCCGGCGCGTTGCCTTCCGGTGTGGTTGGCTCGTAACCGTCGTCGAATGTGATCCACCGCTTGATCCGCGGCATATCGGCCATGTCTGCGTAGTCTTCGACGATCGCCTTGAAGTCGATCGATCCGCCCTGTGCCCGAATCTCTTCTCGTAACGGGAGTGCGAGATCCCGCAAGAACGCGGTCAAACTCTGCATCCGCTCGGTTGGCGACTTATACGCCATCGAGTACGGCTCGACCTTGAAGTTGTACTGTAGGTAGTCGCCCTCGCGTTCCCCTGGCGTCCACGAAGCATCGATGGGGAGATCGATTCCGCTTTCGTGCCGCTGGCCAGGAATCTCCTTGACTGCATCCACCCACAGCATCCAGCCAATATCACTCATGATATTGGCCGTGAAAGCGACCACATGGTACTGCATCTTAGCTTCACGCTTCGACACGGCACCGTGGATCAGCTTATCTTGCCCAAGGGTGTCCGACTGCGGTCCAAGGCCGGCCATCGCATCGAGATTACCGGCCATCCGGGAAAATGTGCCGTCGATGTTCGAGAAGAACGCGAGGTCGGTTTGGTCAACGCCGGCAAAGTGAATCTCCTTGACGGAGTCGATGTCGCTCACCTTTATCATCTCATTATTGCCAGCCGACTGGATCTGCTGTGCGTCCTGCCCGTCCCCGCGGTAGGCCGTGACTGTCTTTGAATCGCGTGAGTTGCGGGATTGCTTCCGCATGATCGAGTTCATCAGGTCGTGCAGCCCCTTGAGGTTCTGCGCGGGTGAACTCGGCATGATGTTGTCTGGAACATCCGAGAATGACAACAGATGGAATGGCCCACCCTCGGGTCCGTCCCACTTTTCAATGAGCAATGGAAGCAGCCCATCCTCACCGGCATCCGAGAATACGCACCACTTGCCCTCACGGGGCAGCCACACATCCATCAGGTTGACCATCGGGCTGGTTTCGTCGTGATCTACGTTCGCCTGTGTCATTTCGCTGACTGGATCGGCACCCTCGTGTCGCTGGTCGCTGTCCCATTTGCTGCTGGATTTCAGTTTTTCTACGTTTTCCTTGAAATCATCGAACCGCATGTCCCCCTTCACATCTTCAAGCGGAACCCGATATTCATGGACTGCAAACTCGATCTTCTCCCATGACGTTGCACGGGTATCGAAGATGAAGTCGTCCAGTGAGACTCGCGCCAACATCGGCCGGCCGGGGTCCACCCAGATGTTTGGCTCGATCCCGCCAGCTTGGGCTTCTCTGTACTGGTCCCATACGCCCTGCGGTGCGCCTTCCCACGGTTCGGTGGGCATGTCGGGGTTTGGCATCTCGATCGGCTTACTCGGTGCGAGGAACACTTTGGCAATGCCGACCGAAAAGAACGCATCGAGAACAATCATTCGCAGCGATTCTTCGATGTGAATCTCCGCGATGTGGTTGTTGACTGCCGTCTGGAACGTCTTTGAGAATCGGTAAAGGCTGTCTTGTGCTGTTGTGATGAGGACACGGGGGCGCTCGGCAGCGAGCGAAAACGTGTAAGTATTCGCAGTCAAATTTAACATATTGACGAGAACTTCACGCACCTTGCTGTCGCCATCGCCATCCGAGTCGCCCCAGTGCGAACCCACGTACTCTTCGATGAGTTTCTTTCGATTCTCACAGAATGGCCGTAGCGTCTTCCGGGACGTTCGGATCGCCCTCGCAAGTTTTGAACGGTCGGATTTTTTGAGTGGATTCATGTGGTTTCTTCGGGGGGGCGATTCGCGAATTTACGAAACCCCTACATAACTAATC
>Ga0302135_10002099_pt1 | contig 11948 bp, 16 predicted proteins | sample CBN3_surface_MG_FD_203119 | JGI IMG/M metagenome (GOLD analysis project Ga0302135, IMG submission 203119) | Marine microbial communities from Western Arctic Ocean, Canada - CBN3_32.1 | ecosystem: Environmental > Aquatic > Marine > Oceanic | place: Canada: Western Arctic Ocean | collected... | reverse complement strand
GCCCGCGATATTCGGTGCGGACGATTGCAAGCGTTTGATCAGCACTTATCGTTTGCAGGGCAATACCTTTGTCGAGCCCGGCCACGGTGATAAAGGCATAACCGACGATTACAAAATGCGCGTTCCTGAATACGGTCGGCACGATCGCATCGATCACTGGATCCTTAATGCGGAAACCAACCGCCTGATCGACGATCGCCTACAGACTCGATTGTTCCCTGAGATCCACAAAGCGTTCCAATACCGCATCACGCGGCGCGAACATTATCGAATTGGCTGCTACGAAGGAGAGCGGGGCGGGGACCTAAATGGCCATCGCGATAACACCGAACCCGGCGTTGCGCATCGCAGGTTTGCTGTCTCGATCAATCTCAATACCGAGGCGTTCTCGGGTGGAGGGATTCAATTCCTCGAATATGGCGGCCAGCAATATCGGCCCGATAGCGGCGCGGCGATCGTGTTCTCATCGTCACTGCTACATGAGATCCTCGAAGTAACGGAAGGCCGCCGCTATGTTCTGCTGGCGTTTCTATTCGGCGAAACCTGATCTTGGACGGCGTCGAGGGAATTCAGCCCGGTTCTAACCCGTCGACGTAAGTTCTTTGCCTTGCTCGGCCGCGATCGTGTCGAAAAGTTGGATGAAGTGGGCTGGATCTTGGGCACCCGAAATCACATATTTCGAATCGACGACGAAACACGGCACTCCGGAAACGCCCATTGCCGATGCGCGTTGGGCGGTAGCGACGATCGCCTCGCGATCGTTGTCACCTGCGAGGCGTTCGCCGATGAGAGCACCGTCCATACCGCAGCTATCGGCGGTTTCGGCAAGGATGCTGGGGTCGCCGATATTCGAGCCCTCAAGAAAGTAACCTCGGAACAAGGCTTCGACGACCGCGTCCTGCTTGCCCTCACCGTCGGCCCAATGGATCACGCGGTGAGAATCTATTGAGTTTGGCGTTACCGCAATAGCATCGAAGTTGAATGCAATGTCTTCGGCGGCCCCGGCTTCGCGAATGGCGTCGTAAACGCGTTCTGCACCTTCAGGCCCACCGAATTTCGATTCCAGATAGGTCTTGCGATCGACACCGTCGACAGGCATTTCGGGATTAAGTTGAAACGGGTGCCAGGTTATCGTGGGTTTGATCTCAGGGCGCGCCGATAGCGCTTTTTCGAAGCGTCGTTTTCCGATGAAACACCACGGGCAAACCGTGTCCGAAATAATATCCACCTTCATTGCTGGCCTCGTTTCTGCTTAAGCGTCGTCGGATGTCGTGGGCAACATGGCTCTGCGCTTTGGTTGCCGCAGGGTTGTGCGCCGGTTTAATTTGCACACCTCACGGGCACGCGCGATGAGATCCTCCGGATTGTCACCGGGCTGAAGTGACGCATGACCGACGGTCAAATTCACTTTCACGCCATGGTCGATTTTGGGCAACCTAAACTCGGTGTTGCCGATCACGCCAACGATCCTTTCGAGCGCGAATTCGGCAATATCATGCGTCGTATCGGGTTTAACCACGCAGAATTCTTCGCCGCTCACCCGCGCAACCAGGTCCTCACCGCGCACCAATCCACCAATCAGGGCGCCCAACTCCCGGAGCAGAAAATCGCCGGCAACAGGGCCATAAACTTCGTTGAATTCGACCATTTCTTCGACGTCGATATAGCCGACCGCGATATTCTTGTTCCATCGGTTGGCGTCTTCGAGTTGTCGCGCCAAATGGGCGTAAAGAAACCCGTGCGTGTAAAGCCCGGTCAGGCGATATGCCGTTATGTCGTCGCCAAGCTGCAGATAAAGTTCGCGCATGCTTTCGCGATATAGCCTTTGCTTGATCAATGCTGTGACGCGGGTCCGCAAATCCTTGACGTTGACCGACGGCGGTATCACGTCGTTCGCGCCAGTCATGTAGGGTGCTACCGGGTCCGTGTGATCGCGCGCATCTGTGATGAGAACGAGAGGTGTATTGAAAAACCTCGAATTGCTCCGCGTCTCGGAGAAAAACTGCAGTCCCTCTTCATCATTGCCATCCAGCGCAACGATTATAGCGTCGGGATCGCCACTAACGATCTGCTTCAGTGCAGCGCCATAGCCGCAACGGTGATTCACCTTGGTCGTCCGACCAAGCGCCGCGTCCGCCAATTTTCGCTCATCGCCGGTACAGGCAACCGCGAGCACCTCGGCGCCGCGGATACTGCGCGGTGGCTGGACCAGCTTTGGGGCCACCCCGCCGAACTCGACTGTTGTCGCAAGTCTCCGTTCGAGCTCACTCTGCATGGTCTTCAAGCGAACCAGCGAACTTAGATGCGAGAACAGTTTGAGGTCGTGAAATTCCTTTGGTAGGAAATCTGCCAGGGCGGCGTCGCGTTCGTCGAGCGGTTGATTGCCGTCTTCATCGCCGCCGATCAGAATAATCGGCAGGTGGCGCGTCTCCCACAAGTCCTTGAGCGCCGCGCTGAGCGCCTCTTGCTCCTTCTTGGGAGCCGAAGCGTTAACGATGATAATATCAAGTTGATTGTTGCGCGCGATGTCGAGGGCTTCGTCGACAGATCGGGCGATCAAATTGCTGTAGCCGCGATCGCCAAGACGGCCGATTATTCTCAACCGTTGATCAGGATCGCTGTCAAACACCAAGACACGGGCAGTGAATTCTTCCATTCCCGATCAACCCGTCCTTAATTTATATGCGTTGAATCTATCAAAAAATTTGCACCGCACCATACGGGTATGCCCGCGACTGGGCTTGTCGTGGTTACGGCCGCGCCCGTAGAGTGCAGCGAATTTACAACCATTAGGTTTATAGATGGCATTCGATCTCGACGGAAAAACGGCATTTATTACAGGGGCCTCAAGTGGTCTCGGGCATAGATTCGCACTGACTTTGGCGCGCGCCGGCGCCCGCGTCGCCCTAGCCGCTCGGCGCGTTGAACGGCTCGAAGCCTTGGCGCAGGAGATCGAAGGCTTTGGCGGTCGGGCGCTTTGTTTCGAACTCGACGTCACCGATGAGTCTAACGTCAACGACGTCGTTGATAGTGCGGAAAACGAACTCGGCGCGATAACGGTCGTGGTCAACAATGCTGGGGTTGCGCTCCCAAAGCCGGCGGCGAACCACACCGTCGAAGATTACGACTTTATCCTCGATACCAACCTAAAGGGTGCGTGGTTAGTCGCGACCGCGACAGGTCGCCGTATGATCCAGCATGGCCATGGCGGCGCTATCGTCAATATCGCCTCAATCGCGGCGTTCAAGGTGATGCCGGGCCTATCGCTCTATGCGATGTCGAAAGCGGGTGTGGTGCAGATGACCAAGGCGCTGGCGCTGGAGTGGGCCCGCCATGGCATTCGAGTCAACGCCATCGCGCCCGGTTACATCGAAACTGAAATGAACAGCGACTACTTCAAAACCGACCTGGGAAAAGCGGAAATAGACCGAACCCCGCGCCGGCGGTTGGGCGGACCGGAGGAACTCGATGGAACACTGTTGCTGCTAACCTCGAATAGCTCCGATTACATCACCGGTACGGTCATCACCGTCGATGACGGGCAATCTCTGCTGTAAGGGCGGGAGAGGATAGATGAGCGATAAACCGTGTTTGGGATTCATCGGTCTGGGCAATATGGGAGAGCCGATGGCGGCGCGATTGCTCGACGCCGGTTATCAACTCACCATTTGGAACCGGTCGCCTGACAAAACGCACGCGTTGGAAGGAAAGGGCGCCACCCTCGGTGCCGACCCGGCTGCGGTCGCCGCGGCCAGCGACGTCGTGCTGTTGAGCATCACCGACACCGACGCGGTTGAAAGCGTAGTTTTTGGCGCCGGGGGTGTTGCGAGCGCGGCCGGAAGAGATAAGATTCTTATCGATACCTCCAGCATCGAACCCGAGGCAACGCGGAGGATGGCAGCGCGCTTGAATGCCAACACCGGTATGCGCTGGGTTGACGCGCCGGTGTCAGGTGGCACGATCGGGGCGGAGCAGGGCACTCTTGTATTCATGGCTGGCGGGCGCGCCGAGGATGTCGACGCGGTGCGCCCAATTATCGAGCATCTCGGGCAACGCCTAACCCACATGGGTCCAAACGGCGCCGGTCAGGTTACCAAGGTGTGCAATCAGATGCTGGTCGGCGGCACCATTGCCGTCGTCGCCGAGACCCTCAAGATGGCAGCCGATGCCGGCGTAGAAGCGGCAAAACTACCCGATTGCCTGGCCGGCGGGTTCGCCGATTCAACAATCCTGCAGGTTCACGGTCGGCGGATGATTAGCGGTGATCTCGAACCCCGCGGCCGGGTTACGATCATGCTGAAAGATATGGTGACGGCCTGCCAACTGTCGCAGAGTGTCGGTGCGTCGGTACCAATAACCGCGCTGGCAACCGAGCTGTTTCGCTTGCTGGTAAATCAGGGGCACGACAATGTTGACCAAGGCGGTCTGATTCGGCTCTACACGGACCAACCGTTAACCGGCGACTAAGCGCAAACCCATTCTCGCGACACGGCTTCGGCCTATTTCACACCGCGCCACTCCTTGAGCAACAGATAGGCTTAGCGCAAGGCCTCTTTGCGCACCATGCTGACTTCAAGCTTGGGGTTGTAGAGGATGCGCAAGAGCAGCTTGTCGTGCCCGGTTAATTCGTTGAATTCATTGGTGTCGTTAAAGACCGAAGGGTTTACCGCATCGCTATCGTTGGCGAGACCGAGTATCGGGGTGATTTCCTCGACAATGCAGATGCGCATGATCTCCTTGGGAAGCTCGGCCGGAAAGGCTGTCGCGGCGATCTTGATCTCGTCGCCCTTCTTACGCAGGTTGGCGAAACAGGTCGCATTCTCCAGCATGAATTCGAGTTCGCTCTCGCTAAAAAACGGCGTGAGGTGTTTGCCCAGTTCGTTGGTGGGTGCGTAATAGAGATAGACGTTGATATTGCGGTCCGCGAATCCCTCGGGGAGTTCGCCGGCTTTCTTAAGTCGCGGCGAGAAATAAAGTTCAATCGGATGGCCCCTGAGTTTAGCTAGTTCGCGGGCATGCTCGCGCACCCAATCCTCGAAGTAATCCGGGTAGGTCTGGGTCACGATCCCGATGCGCAGCGGCACAACCCACTTCTGCAGCCGTTCCTTGCGCTGATCAACGAATGCGATGCGGCTCAGGTTGACAAGAATTTTCCGGTTACTGAGGGTGTCGGAATAGTCCTCCGGGTCGGCATTTTGACCCATCGTAGATCCGGTTGTCATGCCGACTAGCAGAACTGCCGCGAGTGCTAGGCCGAGGACACGCATTTTCACTTCCCCATCAGTCGGGGAGTACCGCGACGACCTCGATTTCAATCAGCCACTCGGGAAACCGCAATGAGGCGACTTCGACGAACGTCCGTGTTGTCGGAAAAGTTGACGACGCTGCCGTCGGGCACGGGCGTTGATGTGACGGGTCGTGCGGATGATTGGTATCGGGTTGCGCTTGCGGACGGCAGGACGGGTTTTGTTTGGAAATCATTGCTCGGGGAGCAAGCCCCGGCGGCCGAGCCCCGGGCGACTGAACTCGCGTTTTGGGATGCAATAAAGAATAGCGGTGACCCGGCGATGTTTCGCGAGTACTTGAAGCAGTTTCCGGGCGGGACGTTCGCTGGGTTGGTGCGTCTGAAGATAGAGAAGTTGGGCAAACGGCAGGCGGCATTTACGGCTCCACCGAAGCCCGTGGCACGGTCGCCGGCCGAGTCTGCGGTTGGTGTTTATCCCAAGGCTTTTAAGCCGGGTGAGGTGTTTCGCGATTGCAAGGGTTGCCCTGAGATGGTGGTGATCCCATCGGGGCGGTTCATGATGGGGTCGCCGGATAGTGAGACAACACGCGAAAGGGTTCCCGAGGAATACTCAAAACGGGAGCGGCCGCGGCATCGTGTTTCGGTCGGGTCGTTTGCGTTGGGGAAACACGAGGTGACGCGGGGGCAGTATGCCGCGCGCTGTTAGCCGTGGTGGGCGGAAGTCCAGGCGGATTAGTGGTGAGACAATGGCCCGTATCTACAAGGGTATGGCCAAGTCGGCAGCTATTGATCCATGCGAGGTCTCTGGCCACAGCACCCGTATCGGCAAGGCTCAAGACTGCGTGGCTGCCGGGATCGGCATTGCCGCAATCATGCGAGATGGTGGCTGGAAGAACGAGGCGATGGTGGCGCATTACACCGAGCACCTGCAACTTGAGCAGAGTGCATCTGCGAGGCTTGGGCCATACAGGGACGTACTTGATGTCACCAACATTGCCTTGATTTAGCCCCTGAGAATTCCCCCAACCGCTCGTTGCCCTGACGGCACTGATGCTGTTCACTGCTGGTGTATCACCCGTTATCTTTGGCTCATGACTTCTGCGAGGACAACAGATTAACGGGCTTATTCGTTATGGGTGACGCACTTGCCAAGCTCGCCAAGGTGACCCGGCGCGGGCCCAATGACGCCACCGCCCGGTGTCCGGCTCACGCGGACCGCACACCTAGTTTGTCAGTGACCCGCGGCAAAAACGGGGACGCTGTTTTCAAATGCTTTGCAGGCTGTGACTGGCGAGAAATATCTGCGGAACTTGGCGGTAATGGGAGGGGGGTGTCTACCCCCACTCGCAGCGCTGCAACACGGCAACGGTTATCAAAAATGCCGGGAAAGCAGGCGGCGCCGAGCGCCCCCCGGTCCGAGGAATGGACGGTCGTATGGCGGATCCCATCGGACGCACCGAAGGAGTTCCCGACGCACTCCCTGGGGCAGCCGAGCACGACATGGACCTACCGGGATGAAGACGGGCGGAAACTGTTTCACGTCTTTCGATTCGATGCGCCCGACGGTAGCAAAAAGATCCTACCGCTGGCGTTTTATGCCGGCCCGAACGGCCAACGCCAGTGGCGATGGCAATTGCACCCATCGCCGCGCCCGCTGTACGGCCTAGACCGACTTGCCGAGCGCCCAGGTGTGCCGATCCTCGTCACCGAGGGCGAGAAGGTCGCCGACGCTGTCGAGCTTTGCCATGTGGCGAGGATCTTGGTCGCGCAGGGAATCATCGACAGCGTGACCGAGTACGACAATGAACAATGAGCTGCTACGCGAGCTAGACGCTTTCTTGAATCGCCACGGGATAGCGGACTCGACGTTTGGGATTAGCGCCGTCGGTGACAGCCACCTAGTCCAGAGGATTCGGAACGGCCGACCGATTCGGCGGTCCACGATACTCAAAATCAAGAAATACATGGCGCGCCACGAATTGGATTCGGTAGCATGACGTGGCGGCTGCTGCGACCCATTTGGCGGCTGGACGGCGTGACCGCACCATAGCGACTCGTTCTGCTGGCGCTGGCTAGTTTTACTGATCAACGCGGAGCGAACGCCTATCCTAGTCAGGCGACGCTAGCGCGCATGTGCTGTTGCACGACGCGGACAGTACGGCGCGCCCTCGCAGATTTGCGAGCCCTGGATATGATCCAGCCAAATGGCAAGGGCCGTGGCGGGACAATCCGCCATAGCGTTAACGCCAATGTCCTACCTACCCCGGACACCAGTGTCCACCAGGGTAGGACACCCACGTCCTACAATCCTAGTAATAGTAATCCTAGTACGGAAGATTCTAATTATTTTAATGCTGGGTCCGGCTGGTCCGGCGATTCCCATACCCGTCGCTACCGGCGTACTCGCCAGGAATTGATCGACGAGGAACAGCGAGAACGTGCGGCTGGTAGAGTGCTGATTGCTGGCAACTATAGACCCAAGGCGTAGCGGTAACGTGTCAGGCGGGATCGGCGCGACTCTGGGAGTTTTGAAATGGCCTTTTGCCATCCGTTACAGCCGCATCGGTAATGAGATCAACTAGCCGCAGGACGGTGGGATTAGCCCGGCGCTCATGATCCCCGAGCCCAAAATTTTGCCCCTAAGTGGAAAATTCAACTAGCCTCAGAATCAGCGTCGCCACGTTGAAGTTCTTCCTTTACGTTAGCTGAAAAGACCGGTGGCCCATACCGGAAGTCAGGGGCAACAATGGCGATCACAAGCCCATGGGTTCTCGTCTGATCCCGCTTGACTCCAGTAGGTCCGCGGCATCTTTATAGATTGTAACATCGAAGAATTTCCTATCAGAGCGCAAGACAGGGAGTGAACCAATGGCCGATACTGACACTCAAGTTGACAATGGCGTGAACGTCGCGGCACTGCTCGACGCCCGGGAGGCGCTGACGGACGCGCCTGAAGCCGCCAAGTTTCAGTGGCGGGCATCGTGCACGTGGAAGAATGGCACCCACAGTCACTCGACCGTCGAAGGTTATTTCGGCCTGGGCGAGGAGCAGATGCACAAGACCAAATTCACCTTCGATGCCGATCATCCCACGGTCTTTGCTTCCGAGGACATTGGCGCCACACCGGTCGAGATCGTGCTCGTGGGTCTGGCCAGTTGCCTCACGGCCGGCGTTGCGGCGGTCGCGCAACAACGGGAGATCCAGCTGCGCTCCGTCACGGCAACGCTGGAGGGTGGCATGGACATTCAAGGCATACTTGCCATCGATAAGGACGTCCGTAACGGCTTCGACGGTATCAAGGTTCACTTCAACATTGATGCAGACGGGAGTGCCGACGATCTCGAGGCACTCGTGGCTCGGTCGCAGAAGCTCTCGGCAGTCTATGACATCGTCGCCAATCCAACGAACATCACCGTCACGGTGAACTGACCGACGTCGTCGCACCATCAGAGAGCCGGTCCCGTTCGTACCACCACGACCGTCGTGATCGGCGCCGGACACGCCGGGCTGGCGATGAGCGGCTGCCTCGCCGAACGCTCGATCGACCACGTGCTGCTCGAGCGCGGCGAAGTGGCCCATACGTGGCGGACGGAGCGCTGGAAATCGCTTCGGCTGCTGACCCCCAACTGGATGAGCAGGCTGCCCGGCTTTGGCTACGAAGGCGACGATCCTGACGGCTTCAGGACCCTGCCGGAGACCATCTCCTTCATCGAGCGTTATGCTCAGGTGATCTCAGCCCCCGTACAGACCGACACCGTGGTGACGGCGGTACGCCGCACCGAGTCGGGATACCAAGTGACCACCAACCAGGAAGGCTGGCGCTGCCGAAAATTGGTCCTGGCGACCGGGGCCAACAACAAAGCGCGCATTCCGGCGGTCGCCGACGCGGTGCCGCCGAGGATCGCCATGCTCACGCCGGTGCAATATCGCGACCCGAATCAACTCGATCAAGGGGACGTGCTGGTTGTCGGTGCCGGGGCGACGGGCATCCAACTTGCCGATGAGATTCACCGCTCGGGCCGGCCAGTAACCCTGTCGGTAGGCGAGCACGTGCGGGCGCCCCGCGTCTATCGGGGCAAGGACATCCTGTGGTGGATGGACGCCACCGGCTTGCACGATGAGCGCTACGACGAGGTTGACGACATCGTCAGGTCGCGCCGGCTGCCGTCGTTTCAGCTCGTCGGCACACCGGAGCGATCGACGCTGGACCTCAACGTGCTTGCCGGCAACGGCGTCAAGCTCGTCGGCGAGCTTGCAGGCATCAAGGACGGCAAGGCGCAGTTCTCGGGCTCACTGCGCAACGTTTGCGCGTTGGCCGACCTCAAGATGCGCAGGCTGCTCGACACCTGCGACGAGTGGGCGACGGAGAACGGCCGCGACGGCGAGCTCGAAGTCCCGCACCGCTTCGCCCCGACCGAAGTCGAGGCCGCGCCGCCGCTGGGCATGGATCTCAGCAGCGGCGACATCCGGACGATAATCTGGGCGACCGGGTTCCGCCCCGACTATTCGTGGCTCGAGGTTCCTGTCTTCGATCGCAAGGGCCAAGTCCGTCACGACGGCGGCATCGTCGACTCGCCCGGCATGTACCTGATCGGCATGCCATTCCTCCGCCGTCGCAAATCCGTCTTCATCGACGGTGCCGGCGACGACGCGCGCGATCTCAGCCAACATCTGGCGGCCGCTCTGGCCGGCAAGGCGCCGCCTTAGGGCGGCGTCATTTGAGCGATATTCCGATTGTGGCTAAGTCGCACAGTGCAAGTTCCCAAATCGGGGCCCTCCGGATGGGCACGGTGGTACGGTACGGACGTATGGGGGAGGGGTGTACCGCGACAACGTCGGGCGCACCATATACCGCCCGTGGTCGCGGCGTTTGAAAGCGATCGTCAACCAGGACAGACGTCATTGTCAGAAGATGGCGACCCTATTGGCCGACGCGTTCGTTGCGCTGAATGGCCAAGTTCCGTGGGCCCAGGAAGCCGAACAATGGGCAGCTATCAGTCGAAGTTTTCTAACCTCATTATGCGCGTACTCAAGTGAGGCACACAGGGCGCATCATTCACTATCTATCTCTGTGAAGGGCGCCCCCATTCCGGGCGGGGTGACAAACAGGGCGCCAAACAAGGCGTTCCCTTTGATGAACTGAAAAAACAGTGGGAAGAGCAGCAATGAAAAACCGCGATCATCTATTCAAGCCCGGTCACCGAATGGTTGCCCCAAGGGGCGCCGCAACCGGTCCAGCATGGCCGCTGAAGCATTGCTCGATGGCAAAGCGGAAACGATTACGCGTAGATGTATCGATCTGGCAATGGACGGCGATGCAACGGCCCTGAGGCTTTGTTTGAGCCGGATATTGCCGGTTAAGCGGGAACGCACCATAGAACTGGATCTGCCCGCTCTGGAGGGTTCCCAGGACTCTCTGAGGGCGATGGGAACGGTGCTTGAGGCTGTTGGCGCTGGAGCGATCACGCCGTCGGAAGGACAGGCCGTAGCATCATTGGTGGAAGCCTATCGGCGGACTTTAGAGGTCGAAGAACTGGAACACCGCATAGAAGCGCTGGAGGCACAGCAGTGCGCCGCACGCTGAAGGCCCGCCTCGCTAAACTGGAGAAGCAATCGGCGTCACCCAAGTTCGAGGTGCTGTGGGTAGACGTTCATAGCGGCAAAACCCACGAAGGGGTGATTAAGGCCAGATACGGCGATCAGATACCGCCCGGTGCGGAGCCCATTACGGTGTCGTGGATGCCGAGCGTTAGACACCCCGTCGTCCTTTAAGGGGCCCCTTGCTCACTCAACCTTAGTGAAAGAAAAGGGCTGGTTGTGGCAACCCGTCCAACTCACAAAAGCCTTATTAAGTGTACCTGTGAGATCACGGTGGTGAAAACTAGTTATATTAAATTCGCCCCGCCTATTAATCTTTCCGCTGAACCGACTCATCCATGCTAGTTCTTCAACGTATCCGTCTATTTTTAAGTTATATAATTCGAATTTAATTTCGTGTTTGCAAATGGAAGCTCGATAAACTCCATCAAGTGAAGATTTGATGCTATCAGGCTTCAAAGGTGGAACAGCGGGGCGTTGCTTAGGTGATGCTTCGGGTGCCAAGACCACCACACCCATACGCTGGAGCTTGTTACGTGCCAGCGGGGCAAATACCCCATGCGGGTAGCGTTCTAAGTAGGCAACAAAATCATCTGCATCGGTACTGCTGGAGATGGATTGCCAGAAGACAACTTCAGCAGACTGAACAGGCGGGTCAGAGGCCGCCACCACAGGCGTGGCGAACAACATGAGTGCGGTCAGGGCGGCGAGGAGGTTGCGCATTCCCATACTCTGCCCCTAAATGGGAAGCAGAGCTATGCGCCTGTGAGGGTTCAGCCCGCGGCGTCAACGTGGGTGCGCAATAGTTATGGAATCGTCTCGGGCCTACGCCGCCCAAGGCCACACTCAGTGGCGATGCCGAAGTTGCCGACCACCTTCTCAGCGGCCGCGATCCGCCTGCGCGTGCCCTCTAGTCCGTCAGTGTAGTGGACGAGACCAAGGAAGAGCTGGGGTTCCGGTTTCAGGGCCAGTTCCGCAAGCGGCGCGAAATACTGGTCGTCCGAGCGGTCACGCGCCGCTGGCGTCAGGTTCCACAGAAGGTCTGGTAGGGCGTAGCCGTGAATGGTGCCGGCGCAGCATAGGTTTCATTTCCGGGAACCTCGTC
>Ga0302135_10002083_pt1 | contig 11986 bp, 17 predicted proteins | sample CBN3_surface_MG_FD_203119 | JGI IMG/M metagenome (GOLD analysis project Ga0302135, IMG submission 203119) | Marine microbial communities from Western Arctic Ocean, Canada - CBN3_32.1 | ecosystem: Environmental > Aquatic > Marine > Oceanic | place: Canada: Western Arctic Ocean | collected... | reverse complement strand
TTGACATAATGTTCGTAGAGCCATCCTTTATCTTTATACGGTTCTAATGCCATATGTCATCCCTTGTCAGATTGTACCACACCCCGATAGCCAGAGCATCGATTTCGTCCGAATCGTACAAAGAATCTTGAAATTCTTTTCCGTACTTGGCACACATTAAATCCCTTACCCTGGACTTCCTCTCTTTAGCAGCAATCTTCTTTGCCTCAGTGGATCCAAATTCAGACTCCCAAGCCAACTTCTCTGCCTTAGACACTTTCTTGTAGCCAATCTTGCTTTTCCAAACAATCGGGTTTGCCTCGACTACGAAAGGACAACTAACTGCGAGTATCCCCATAGTGTGCCCAATCACATAAGATATCAATTTACTAGTTTTAAAATTTTGGATAAAGACAGCTTCTTCAATAACTGCAACATCTGGTTTATACAACTCAATCAATCCAGGTAAAGCGCAACCAATGATACGAAGCTTTTCTTTGAAATCTGACGTTCCTGTCAAATCAATATGACCAATCTTAACCACTTCGTCATTCGTATACATTATAGCATAGGCTAAAGACCTGGTGGACGGGTCTATGGATATTATTGTCTGTCTTTTAAGCGCACCTAGCGTTTTCATGCCCACGACATCTCTTCCCGTAATTTTTTTTCATCCCAGCCGTATCCAACTAAGCGCATTATATAACGCTCTCTTATACAACTTTCGCAAATAACATCTTTATTGTATATTGATAACGTCCTGCCACACTTTCTATTGAAACCATCGCAAACCCTTTTCTTTCCAAAAGCTGCTTTGTTCTCATGGTATCGTCTAAGAATCTTTGCATTGGTTACGATTCTCCTACATGGAGTTGAACAGTAGATAGCATTATATACTTTTGGCATAAATTCAATTTTACATTCTTCATTTACACAGATTCTAGATTTTTTGTCCAACATCCCCATCCGCCCAACAAAAATCTCTAGCATTACAATACATGCACTGCTGAGAACTTGCGCTTTTATACGGACGAACCGGCAGCGTATCCTCAAGAAATGCCTTGTATACTTTTCTATACTTTTTAAATAGTTTCTCTATAAATTCATCGTCACGTTCCATATAAATGGGCAAAATTTCTTGATTATTCTTGTTTTCATAAATTACAAAACCGCTAGGCAAATCCAGGCAATGCATGTATATCTGAGCCTGCCTGACGTGATCATCTTTTGGTTTATTATAAGTTCTTCTATAAGAAAATCCGGCATCAGAGATTGATTTAAGTTCAATAAGTTTCTTCCCATCAAAATTGATAATCCCATCAGCAGTCCCTCTAATTGGGGGGTCCTCTAGAGTCACAGGAATTTCTTCTGCGTCTAGGATGTTCATATCTCGTAGATACGAATATATACGCTCATGAACAGCATGCCCATTGTCAAATATCCTATGGGTCTGTGGAGCAAACGTATCTGCGACCTCGACACCTCTAAATAAATATACCCAGTACCTAGCACACTGGTTAGTATAACTGGGATGAAACCCATCCACACGCTTTAGCGTTGTTTTGTTTCTTCCTTCCAAATGAAGGTCAATAGACTTCAACAGTTTATCTGAAAGACCACTCCCATCCACTTTGACTACAGCCTCTTTCACCGGTGACGCTTCTGGTTTCACACGCAACTTGTCAAGACTCTTCACTAGTTCATACCCCCTTTAGCACTCAATTTCAAAGTATTAATATTTTCCTCTAACGCTTGATATAAAGTTTTCCATATATCATTTCTCAATTTATCCGTCTCCGTCATACGAGAAGATCGCCTCTTGTAGGCCTGAGACTTTACAATCATTTGTGTTCTATACGCTGCTAATATTGTAGCACACTTAGAAGCTTGCATTCCTAAATAATCGTTAGGATTTTCAATAATATCACCAACAACTCGCATAACTGCTATGAATTCTTCGGCCTCATCACCCATTGCATCTCTAATGTAATCAACATCAACAACTATATCATTCATAATCGCTACCTTTCAATAATTCTCTAAATAGATCCCACTCAATTATAGCAACTTTTGTGTCACTATTGTCACCCAAAACGACAGAAATACAAGGATGTCTGTACTGAGAATTCCAGGCATCCTTACGCATCTTTCTCCAAGCCTCTCTTGTAAGAGTAAACGTTTTCCCATTGTGCTTATAGTCAACGAGAAACTCACCCAATTTTGCATCTCCTTTCATAATGCCCCGCCCAGAATTCTTCACTCCCTGAGCGCCATCCCTCTTTATCTCTTCTTTCTCAGTGCGCTTAGGCATCCATTAACTCTTTAAGTTTTGTCTTGTCATCTGCTGAGAGGTCTATAGCGCCTAAACCGTTCCACTTCTTGTCCTCAAAGTTGAACCACGCTCCCCTTCTCTCAATGTGTCCACTCTCTACAGCGGTGTCTATAAGCTCCCGATCATAATCTATTGACCCCTCTTGTGGAAGAATATAATAGTGACCAGATGAACCAATCGAAGGAATCTGCTTGGTCTTATCAATAGTCCAAACAACCTTCTGACTAGTAATCATTTTAGCATCATCTCGCTCCATCTCTTTTGCTGAGTATGACAAGAACAATCTGACAATATTGTGCATGTTGTGGTGTACTGCATTTCCCATCCTTGGCTTTAACTGCGCATACATGCCACTCAAGTCAACTGTTTGATGGGCTATGAATAGCATTATATTTCTTTCCTTATGCAAATGATGCACTAACTTCTGTAAGAAGTACCCCTGGGATCTTGCCTGAAGACCTAAAGCCTTCCCGCCTTCTGGCTTGCCATAGAACTCTTCCTTAATTATATTACTCAACGAGTCGAACAAGAAAATATGCTTCTCAACTGGATGTTCTAGATATCCAATCAAAGCCTTAACCAAATCTTCCACTACCGTTCCCTGCATCAATACAATATCATCAATATTAATGCCGCACTTTTTAGCGTAATCATCATTATACGAATACTCAGAATCAACAATGACAGGTCTATAGCCCATCTTCTGAGCATTCGCCATCACATGATATGCCATAGTAGTCTTACCCGCTGACGGTGTTCCCCACAATAGATGGGTAGCGCCAGTATAAAAACCACCACCTAAAGCACGATTAAGTCCCATGCTTGGCGTTGGTATCACTTCTCTTTGTGGGGTTTTATCGCCCCTTCTTTTATCAATTACTAGCATTTATATTCTTCCTTTCAATATAATCTTCAATCTTAATCATCGAATTTGGTGTACTCAACTTGTACCCATCAAGTTTTGCGATTCTAGTCCTTCTGTCAGAGATGGCCTCAAGCTTTGCAGCATACCACTGATCATTACTCAGCATCGTGGCAAAAGCGCCATATAGGTTTGGGAAGATTACAATTTTAGACATTGAATCACCATCCCAACAATACATGTTTGCCATCTTGGTTCCCTTAGAAGTCTTGAACACTCTATGGTCGAAACAGTATATCAAAGACTTCTCATCGCTAAACACGCCTAAGTCATGTCCATATAGATATTTGTTACAATGCTCCTTACCTTCATTCATCAATTTTATGAGATTATGCAAATCTGTGTCATTGTATTCAAAGGCATCACAATGCATATGCACGCCTTTATCACCAACTAATGCATAAATATAATCTCTACTTGATATCTCGCAATCCCTATCTGCAAACAATGTCAGTGATCCTGTTTCATCTTCCAACTCGACTCTCATGTTGCCGGGCCACTTCTTAGCAGCACGCACAACTCCCCTGACTATATGCAGCTCGGGATCTTTGACATCGAAGTCTGCACAATTCTCAACATAGTCTGTAAAATCGTCATTGAAAGTCTGTCTGACTGGCAACCCAAGAATCGGAAGGTAATACTTTTCATGTGCATACTCAGATATATGGTGCACCGACGCAAAGGCACCAACCTTGTCTAAATTATCTACAATTGTTTTATTCACAGCACTTCTACGACACTTGCCCGTGAATTCTTCATAAGATGAGAACGGTCGTTTACTTTTTATTTCCTCGATTGCCTTTTTCCCACAAGAGGCAACATTTGATAAACCAAATCTAATTCCATACCCATCTATGTAGTCAGCAGTATCGATAGTAAAATAATCATCAGACGTATTCACATCTGGGGGCATCACTTCGATGCCCATTCTCTTAGCCTCGAGAATATAAGCAGTTATCTTTTCTTTGTTATTCTCATTAGACAACATACTCCACATGTACTCCAACGGATAATAATACTTCAACCACATCGTTTGGTATGTAAGCATAGAATACGCAACAGCATGTGACTTATTAAACATATACAAAGAAGATAACTCAAAATCATTCCACACCTTCTGCGACACACTCTTGCTAAGTTTGTCATTATTCAAGAACTTGTCTTTGAACTTATCAAACTCTCTAATATCACGCTTCTTGCCAATAATCTTACGAAGAGTATCTGCTTCCGACCAGGAAAAGCCAGCAATCTCAACAGCAACAGCCATCAACTGTTCCTGGAATACGACTGTCCCGTATGTGTCTCTTAAAATCGGTTCAACTGATTCATGTATATATTTTGGCTTCGTCGTACCCTTCTTGCATGCAATGTACTCTTTGCCCTGTGACAACAGTGCACCCGGTCGCACTAAAGCATTGCTGACAACAAGATCGTTGAAATCAGAAATGCCCATACGCTCAATAAGATTTGTATACGCCCCGGCCTCAGCCTGGAACACACCAGAGGTGTTGCCCGAATCGATTGATTTATATATATTGGGATCGTCCAATTTCAAAGAATCATCTTTGATATCAACACCATGCAACTCTTTAACCTTTTTAATGCAATCAGATATAACAGAAACAGTTTTCAGACCCAGAATATCAATCTTGATCAGGCCGATAGCCTCGGCGTCGTTCATGTCAAAGGCGGATACAAGCGATCTCTCGCTTCCCCCAACCTCTTTACGGGTTTCCATCGGGCACACCTCGCTGAGTGGCACAGAGGACACCACCATGCCCGCTGCGTGGATGCCAGTATTGCGTATCCGGCCCTCCAACTTTTCAGCAGTCTTGATAATATCAGGATACTTCTGACAAAACAGTTTACCCTTAGCGTTAGTTTTCAATTCGCTAAGAGTTTCAAACAATGGAGTGATCCCATTGACATCTGCATATGGCAAAGCAAACACTCTCGAGACATCCTTAATAACAGACTTTGCCTTAAACTCTCCATACGTTGAAATTGCAGCAACGTTATCGTACCCCCACCTTTCGATAAGGTAGTCTTTGACTTCTTTACGTCTTTTATCCTCAAAATCTAAATCAATATCTGGATAGTCATTACGTTCGGGGTTGATAAATCTAGCGAACAACAAATTATACTTTAGCGGGTCTACAACTGTAACGTCAAGAACGTAGGCCAGTAATGACCCTCCAACAGACCCCCGACCCGTTCCGCGACCTATACCTTTAGCATCAGCCCACTTAATCAAATCCCAAATGATCAAAAAATAATCAGAGAAATTCAATTGACTAATGATGTTCAACTCTTCCATAATCCTTGCGAAATAATCTGGATCTTCGTCTAGACCTTTCTCAGCAAGAGCAAATATTGCTATCTCTTCCAAGTATTCATCAGAGTCAAGACTCTTCATGTACTTAGGTAGCAATGATCGCCCAGTCTGAATCTCTGCTGAACACTTCTCTGCTACTTCAACAGTATTAGAAACTATCGAACTATCTCCATAGCCGGCAGCATTAAACCACTCAGATATCTCGTTGGCATCAGCAACATATGGAGTGATCTCATCAAACCTTAAAAATCGATTTGGATACATAACATTCAATTTGTCAGTAACCGACATTGACGGCATCGTGGCACAACTATGTTCTGTTGCGTGTCTTAATATTTCAGCATTAAACCCTGGATACTGAGCAGCTGTCAGCAGCACCTCTTCGCATCCAGCATCTTCTTTAGTAGGGTAATGGCAATCAGCAGTTCCAACAACCTTCTTCCCATACGATTGGGCTAGATCAATGATGCCATCATTAATCTCTTTTGGATTCCAAGGCTGTATTTCAAAATAGAAGTCATCTTTGAATATTTTTATAAACTTTTCAGACAACTGCGCTGCTCGACTCTCGTTCCCATTCTCCAAAGCCTTCGCTATAGCGCTACCACGACATCCCGACAGGGCCACTACATCGTTATCGACCAAAGAAGACAACAGAGGAAAGTCTACTCTAGGCTTGTAGTAGAAGTTATTTGCCCACGCTGTCTTAGTTGCTTTAAATAACTTTGACAAACCCTCATTGTTCTTAGCAAGCAATATTAAATGAAATCTCTCTGCCTTTGCGTCCATGTCGTCATTATTAATATCTGGAACGAAGTACGCCTCTATCCCAAATATAGGCTTAACTCCATATTGCTTACAAGCATTTTGAAACTTGAGCACACCACCCATAGTCCCGTGATCAGTAATCGCTGCCGCTGTCTGTCCATTCTTTGAACTTATGCGGGCAATATCCTCTGGAGTAGACATACCGTCCAGAAGGCTGTATTCAGAATGACAATGCAGATGGACAAAATCGTTCATTATTATCGCCACACTTTCAATAAATGACTCAACTCAACAGGAGATATGACAACCGTCCTGACGCCTCCCTCTGTCAGTAAAGCAATTGCATCTTCATGATGATACTTGCTCATGGCCCTAACTTCCTTAACCCCAGCGTTGATGATCGTCCTAGCGCAGAACACACAGGGTGTAGTGGTCAAATACATGACAGAGTTCTTAGTCTTTGAACCATTGTGTGCAGCGTGCAATATTGCATTGAGTTCCGCATGAACAGCCCTGCACTTCCTAAAATCACTACCAGGTTCTCTCGTTAGACAGGAGATAGCACAATGCTCAGTTCCTTTAGGAGCTCCATTATACCCAGTAGACAAAATACCCATAGTCTCAGAATCAACAATGACAGCGCCAACGGCTCTAGACGGACACGTTGACCTCTGTGAAACAACTTGTGCTATGTTGAAAAAATACGAATCCCAATCTGGTCGGTTATCTGGATCATGCTTAGGGGAACTCACTGTGGCCACGCAAACTTGTACAGATCAGATAAGTCATCAATTCTGATCCCTACTTCATCATCAATGTTGTAATCATGAGACATCAAAATACCCATTCCGACTTTATTAATTTCATTCACCACATTAGGATTGTCATCTACAAACACATCCATTTTTAATTCTTTATACAACTCGACCTTCCCCTCATTCGTAGAAAAGTGAACATCGGAATACATAAATCCCCACTCTTCTAACCATCTTCCAGTAACCAGTATAGCAGACTCTTTGGCCCTGGACGTTACAAAATGAATCTCATTTCCCTTACCAAATAGATCATTGACAACATGCCAAGAAGTTTTCATTGGTTTCATATTCAACCAAAACGGACGGTCGCATAAAACCGACTCATACTCATCTGGCAGACCTTCATAATCCAAAACCAGGTCTCTATCAGAGACATCCAACTCTAGACTGTCAGCAAGCTTCCTTGCCGTACTGACAAAATCACACACAACGCCGTCTATGTCTAGTCCGTAGTTCATGTTAAGTATCAGAGGGAGAGAGGCGCTTGGTCATTCCCAATACTGCCTATGGTATCATTACGCTCCATAGACGATTGCCCCTCTCCCCCCAACAAACCCTCTTTCTACCAGTCGCTGGCAGGAGCGTTTGCACGCTCGCCAGTGGTCAGATAAGTCTCCTGCTCGCTATAAGGAAGAGACATGTACATGCCAGCCAGATCATGCAACGGCAAAGAAGTAACTGCCTCAGGCTCGTCAGCAATCTCTAACGGGATAAGAGTATAGTTGGTGTCCGAAGCACCAGATCCGGTACGGGCATACTTGTAGTACCGGTCTACAATGGTTCCAAACTCCTTAGCATACTCAATCAATGTAAGTCCAATATGTCTCTGGTTGAACGTGGTATCAACAACCCTAGGCTCCCAATTCCCAGGCTCAACCTCAACTGCGATGTTAATCAGAAGATGCGGACGAGGCTTCCACCTGCCGTTAGAGATAGCCTGTTCGGTACCCCAACAACGATACCCGTGCTGTTCGCTCGAGGCTGTCGAAGCAATCTTCCACTTCCAATTTATTACTGATGTAACAACATTAGTTGACATAGCCGTTCCAGCCTCAGAATCAAAGTTGGTAGAATCCTCAGTCAGTTCCTGACGGAACCTGATCTTAAAAGAATCACCATCCTTGAGGCTAAAATATTTCTTAGTGCTACCGCCCGTAGACGATGCACCAATCTGCTTTTCCATTTCTTGTAACGATGTAAATGTTTTCATTTTTTCTCCTTAGTTATTTTATAATTTGATTTTACTGTTGTTGACAGCATCTGAAATCTCAGAAGCTGTCATGTCGCCGGGATCACCGCGCCCATCGGGACATTCTGCCCAACGCACACGCCGTCCCCGGCATGACACCATTATATCACGTCCCATTGCTTCCCCTGCGCCATCTGCGTCAGGAAATGCGATAATTTCATCAAAATACTTTTTAATCAGACTGTATTGATGCTCTGAAATCTTAGAACCCAATGTGGCTATCACATTAGGAAAGCCTGCCTGATGTATTTTGATTGCGTCTAAACTGCCTTCTGTTATTATTACAGAGTCGTATTTCTTAGCGTTACATAGATTAAACAATACTTTCGCACGTTTGAATCCGTTAGTATACAAATATCTAGGCTCTTGTTCTTTATCGATTGCTCTACCTATCATACCAACTAACTTATAACTCGCATCTCTAACCGGAATAACAACTCTTCGTTTTTTATCTGAGAAGCACACCTCAAAGTATTCTAATGTGTCTATCTCAAATCCTCGATCTGTCAAAGAAGACAACTTGTAACTATCCTCATCATAGTCTATTACCAGACCGTCTATCGACAGTTCTATATCCTCGCTAGTGTCTACCTTCTTGTTTAGTTTTATTCTAAGAAGATCAGGATTGACAACCTTGGTCTCGATCACATCCTCATTCAATAGTCTTCTATGTAACTGTCTAAAGTTCCCCTTTGCACCACATGATGGATTGAAACATTGCCAGAGACCAGTCTTCGTATTCACATAACATGATGCACTGTCAGTGTTTCTATGAAATGGACAGTAGATTGCAATCTCTTCTATGCCCTGCGCCTGCACGTTAACGTTGGCTCTATCAAGAAGTTTCTGAATGTCATCTAGCATTCTTGAAACACCAACTTAAAGCTATACAAATCCTCCCCATGCAGATATTCAAGCATCAGTTTAGACTCGACTCTTCGCCCCTCATAGAGTTCCTCACTAATCATGTCGCCAATCCAAGGCTTCAGTCTATTTAGAGTTCCTGGATTTTCCACCACTCCAGTAACCATTGGATTATCTCCATCAAACTCTAAGAATTCGCTAATCTGATGGTACTCACTCATGCGAGATCCCACTCTTCTTTCCAATCTCCAGTATCTAGATTCCAACGAAGATAGAAACCGAAATGGGTTGCTCTCCTGACCTTCCTACTGACAATTTGGAATACCTCAGAATTGTATTCCCTATGTATTGCCAATACCAAGTCTGCATCATATGCCAACTGCTTAGACCACGCCACCTCTTCCAACTCTGGTGGACGCTCAGAATGCCCATCCGCCATAGTGACTGCAGCAACATCTATAATAGGCACAGAGTTCTTTACAGCCATCCTCTTAAATGCCTTAGATAGATTCTTAGCCTTCTCAGTTTCACTTTTTGCTCCACTAGCATCGTCAAATAGACCGTGATAATCGAGAATAACCAAGTCCGGTTTGTACTGATCTATCTTAGCCTGAACCATATGCTGATCAGCGGTATCCATACCCTCTGTAGTGACGACATGGATCGGATGCTTACCAGAGTATGTTTCCTCTGCCCAAGCTTTATACTTATCAACAATGCCTGGGTTTGCAGTTACCAAATCAGTATTAGAGAAATGGCCTTCACCATTATTTAACAACGTATCAATACGCTGAGCCTCCTGCTGCTTGTTCATCTCAAGCGAAATAACCAAAGGAGTGTATCCAGCACGCCAAGCATTTACTGCAAATAGGCGAGCAACAAATGACTTGCCTACCCCAGTCCATCCAAGCAAAACAACAAAATCGCCAGCCTGCCAGCCTCCAAAAATCTTATCCATAATCTGAATACCACTTGGCACACCGATAATATCTCTGTTTTTCTCTTTTGAACGTGCAAGAAGATCTTCAAATCTATCCTCCCACTCTTCCACCAAGTTCGTGTCTCTCAATGAAGAGCTAATCTTGATCATTTCACTAGTCCTGGACATCAAGTATCCAATTGCCTCTTTAGGACCAGCTTGCTCTACAAGATCATTACTTCTTGACAACGCAGTTCTAACCTGCTGGGATAAAGACTCCCTGTGCGCAACGTCAATATAATATTGCAATGGCTCCGTTACATGGAAGACTTCAAAATCTGGGAAATGATGTTTAATCGTTTCCGTCGATGGAACTTTCCTATGTGATTCATAATGTTCCGCAATGAAGGACCAAATATCTTTCTGCTCAACAAATACATTCTTGACATTTTCTGTCCCGCATAAAGCGAAATCACCATCAGCCACAATAGCATTTAGTAGTTTAGTTTCGTAATTCAATTTGACTCCATTTTAAGTCGCGTTTGCTCAACAATTTCTTTAAATCTTTTTTTAGACTGTTCTTCAAATTTAGACCTTTCTATGAGATCTCTAGATTGCAAGGCAAAATCAAAAACCAAAACAGCGCCATAAGCGTCAGAAATAAATTTACCAACAGCAGGCTTTAACTCTTCATAATTAAAATGGTCAACTAAACTTTTAGCGACCTGATCCTGTCTCGGTGGATCTGGAACAAACAACTTGCCTTGTTCATCACATTCCTTCTGGAAAAAGATGATCAAGTCCTGACCAGTTGGTATCTTCTCCATCATCAACCTCCTTCCACAGCAACTCGAGTCTATCGAATTCACTAGTTCCAGCAAGCACACCTAATGGAACACTATCATCATCATCATACTGCCCCAACATATATACAGCACAACTCATTAATGCTGGACATACCGTACAGATGGCTTTTGCATACTCAATCTCTAACTCGACATAACTTAGCCAGAAATGACTGCGATCATTTTCGATGCACAGGGCACCATCCAACTGTGGCATTGTTAATCCTTATCTAGTTCAGAAAGTTTTGACTCAATCTGCTCGTCAACCTTCTTCCAAAGCTGTGCCCACACAGTGTCGTTATCTATGATGTCGGTTCTTACTTCGGCTCCAGCATCAAGCCTCAAGGACTCATAGTTCCCTAAGTTTTTTGTGATGCCTAATGACACCCAAATCTTGCCTTCTTTATGATTATCATTCATTAAAATTCTCCAATGCTCTGTTGCTCTTTTGTGATAGATCCCTTATTCTGGATCTGAGTTCTCTGCTAGTTATATTTTTTTTCGACGGACGACCGGGCGGCTTCCGCTCTGAGAAGAATGATAGCATATCCGCAGCGTCATCCTGCGTATAGAACCTCCATTTTTTCAAACCGGAATCTCCCCCGACCCTCTTAGGTGGGGATAGGTGGCCAAGACGCTCGTACCTTCTAATTGTATCAGGTTTCCTCTGAACAATCTTGGCCACCTCCCCTATCGTATAAACTCTTTTCAAAAACAGATACGCACTATCTAATGGTATCTCGAGGGTGTCCTCAGAAATGAGTTGTTTGATCTTAATCTTATTAAACTTTTTATGAATAGATAAGACCTTCACCAAATCAGGCCCATATGAATAGACCTTATTAAGTGATACTTTAAAATTCAAGCCTATCAGCCTTATCTACTATTTGTTTAAGACTAGCTCTTGTCGCACCCTTCCACACGTCCCCAGGTACATCTCTTGACCAACCACAACCCA
>Ga0302135_10002082_pt1 | contig 11988 bp, 11 predicted proteins | sample CBN3_surface_MG_FD_203119 | JGI IMG/M metagenome (GOLD analysis project Ga0302135, IMG submission 203119) | Marine microbial communities from Western Arctic Ocean, Canada - CBN3_32.1 | ecosystem: Environmental > Aquatic > Marine > Oceanic | place: Canada: Western Arctic Ocean | collected... | reverse complement strand
ATTTGAAAAGAAAATGAAAGAACCTCTTAAGTGGAGATGGGGACGACGTTAGTAGATTACTGCGTCAGCATGTATTGCACGCAGCTCTCACGCCCTGCACGTGGGTAGTGTGTACAGGACTGAATTGCCTTAGTCCATCTGTCACGTTCTGAGCGCCTTTCGCGTAGTAGTTGTTGTTCTGTTTCACGAACAACTGCCCTTCTACTTCTCCGATGTTTGTTCAATTCTACTTCACGCTTTTCAACAGATGTGTTTTTAAAGTATGTCGTACGTATCTGCTCTTGGTTTTCCATTCGCTTATCTAGGCCTCGCTGTGACTCATGTAATATTTTTTGACCATATTCATATCGTTTCCAGAATTGCTGATCTGCTCGCTGCTGAATGCGTTCAACAACTTCGAATTGCTCAAACTTCTTCTTAGTAACATTAATACATCGCCGTAATTCATACACGGCAGACCCCACTAAAGGATCTGTTGGCCCATATCCAATAACAGTGCGGCAATGACGTGTAAGTGCACTTTGTGAAAGGGTAGCTGCACTCGTCACAAATACAGGAATACTAGGCAGTAAACCGAATGTCAGAATAGAAATGGCAAGGAGTCTTTTCATAGAAGGAGATTATCGTATACTACAAATATGATTTTGCAAACCCATCTGTCGAAGGTATTACGGACAACGAAAGACCACATAAGTGCTCTAGATGACATAGGCTTAAAAACAGTAGAAGATTTACTGCTATACATTCCACGTACGCACGAGGACTTATCTGTTATGCATACTATTGCTACAGCAAAGCTCAACGAAAAAATTATTGTCTCTGGGACAATTGAAAAAATAAAACTGGTCTACACTCGCTCAAAAAAGAAACTCGTAACGGCAACTTTTATTGATGGAGACGGAGAGAGTTGCGAAGTGATCTGGTTTAACCAGCCGCACATCAAGAGGCTACTCAAAGATGGGGACCACGTAGTACTTGCAGGAAAACTTGTGGAGAACGGATACAAATTGCAGTTGCAAAGTCCTGTTATTGAAAAAGAGTCTATTACTGGAGACCAAATACATTCCGGAAAGCTTGTAGCGGTCTACCCTCAGCATGACATTATTAATACCAAATGGCTCCGAGAGAAAATTCACTTAGTCAAAGACGTCATCGACACTATTCCAGAAACACTTCCTAAAGACGTGATTACAGAAGAGGGCTTTCTGAGTAGGTCAGAATCCATACGCGCTTTGCACTTCCCAGAGAATGCAGAGGAGGTAGAAGAAGCCCAGAATCGGTTTGCCTATGAGGCTCTGTATGCAATGCAGATAGAGGCACTAGAACGAAAAAAAGAATGGCAAGGCAATACACAAGACAGGCTGAAGATCCCTATGGATGCTCAGTTAATACGAGATTTCTTTTCATCATTAAAGTTTACCCCTACAGACGGCCAAAAAATCACTATCTACGAAATACTGCAAGACATGGAGAAGTCTAAACCCATGTCACGGCTTCTTGAAGGGGACGTTGGTTCTGGAAAAACACTTGTTGCAACTGCAGTCATTGCTCATACCATTACGCATGGAGGTCAAACTGCTCTTATGGTTCCAACCGAAGTACTAGCCAAACAACACGTCGAATCAATAGGGAAAGTCCTTGTTGGGTTTTATAACTACTGCCAAAAGAAGGGGCTTGATATTCAATGTCCTCGAATTGCACTACTCTCAGGATCTGTTCCAAAAGGGCAGGCTAGAGAAATCAAGGAAAGTATTCAAGCTGGAAATATAGACCTTGTTATCGGAACACACTCACTCATCGAAGACTCTGTGCAGTTTAATGATTTAAAACTTGTCATTGTCGATGAGCAGCACCGATTTGGTGTTGTCCAAAGAAATAGGCTTACAAGCAAGGGAAGTCCTCATTTCTTATCGATGACTGCAACCCCTATTCCGCGTACGCTTGCGCTCACAGCATATGGTCATCACGATTTATCTGTTCTCACAGAAAAGCCAGGGAACAGGTCTCCAATAGACACAAAGGTTATTTCTCCGGCGGATAGAAAGACTGTGGAACTCTTTATCGACAATCAAATTGGAGAAGGCCGGCAAGTCTTTGTTATCTGCCCACTGATTTCTGAATCTACCAAAGAGGATATGACCGAGATCAAAAGTGTAGAGGCAGAGTTTAAAAGGCTACAAGAGGGGTTCTCTCATAGGCGCATCACATCATTGCACGGAAAAATGACTCCTCAGGAAAAAGAAAACGTCATGCAGGATTTCAAAAAGAATAAGTATGACATTCTAGTATCTACTTCTGTTATTGAAGTTGGAATCGATATACCCAACTCAACTATTATTGTCATAGAGGGTAGTGAACGATTTGGACTCTCTCAGCTTCATCAGTTCAGAGGACGCGTCGGGAGAAGTGACATTAAGAGTTACTGTTTCTTGTTCACTACCAACCCAGAGCAGTCCAGAAGTCCTAGGCTCAAAGCGATGGAAAAACACAATTCTGGGTTCCAATTAGCCGAAATTGACCTTAAGCTGCGTGGTCCAGGGGAACTATTTGGCCGTAGGCAGAGCGGAATCCCAGAGGTATCTACTCTTTCTCTAATGAACCCAGAGCTCGTTGTTCGTGCGAGAAAGGCTGCTGAGCGGTTTATAGGGACGAGTTCATAAGTAGATTCTATAAAAATTCGTTTGTATTGGGCAATTCCACTGCTAGACTTGGTTCAACTACCAATTTTTGAGTATGACTGATCCAAATCCACCACTTCCACCACCACCACCACCTCCACGACCTGGGCAGTCTGTACCTAATGGAGGATTAGATCCGACTCAAGTCTTTGCGTCTGCACCTCCACCGCCACCTCCACCGCCACAGGCTGGAGACCAAGGAGCAGGAGGAGCTCAGGCCCAAAAGAAAGATGCAGGTCCACCTCCACCACCACCAGGGCCACTACCAGATGATGAGCAGTTAAAGGCAGCTGGCTATGACGAAGAAGATATCAGAGTCCTTAAAGAAGTAGGTGACTATCGTTTCTCTACTGCAAGTGCAGGTGTTACAAACGACAGTATAGTAGTTCCCGAGCACCCTGAAACAAATTTTGATGAACAATTGTTCCTTACACTTCTTCGTGGAAGTATTTCACTAACACGTGATGAGAAGTGGAGAATCGTTCAGGCCATTCCAAAGCTTTCACAATTCCAAATCGATGAGCTTCAAAAGATTCTTGATGAAGAGAAGAAAAAGTTCTCTCAGCTTTCACCAAAGCACTTGCTACAACTACAGAAGTTAGAGCAAAAGCATGCTGAAGACTGGAAAGACTTACAGTCTATTACCATTCAAGAAGGTGCAAAGCAGGAAGAAGAGCAGCAAGCAGATGACATCAGGAAGCAGCTGGGACTATAATCCTTACTGAACATTCATTCTGTACAGTAGGAATATACCTATTCCTATAACTGTAAGAATAACACCAGCAATTTTTTTGCGACCAAAATGCTTATAAAGAGAAGATAGTAGCAAGAATAAGAATGCTGCAAACGTAAAGCTAAGTACAAGCGGGGACAGGAACAAGCTTTCCGCATACGGTATGCGAAACGGGAGACTTTTAGAAAATTGATATGCTCCAATAATGTAGACCAATGCATACCATGCAAGAAGCCATCCGGCATAGAGTCTGAGTGTTTCAAACATCGGTAGATACGCAGTATTACGAGTAGGCTTTGGCGACTTAGTAGAGACTGGTGGTGTTTCGTAAATCTCTATAGGGTCCAGCCCCATTAAAAGTATCTGGTCTCGTGCTGCCTGGAGACTCATAGCATCTACGTAGCCAGATTTCTCCGCTCCGTTAGAGCCTTTTGCAATGTAGGTAAAGTTGGTCATCTCTACTGAACATATTCAGTAATATTCTTGGTGATGTATTCAACAGCCTCTTTCAGGCTGCTATCAGCAGATATCACAAAGTGGCGACCGAATGTCCACTCAGTGTATCCGACAACTGTTCCATCGGAGTCATCGATAGTGCCATTTGCAACAGGGATATCTCCTGCAAAAAGGTCAACACTAATGGGACCTTGTCCCATAGCATCTATTGGTGCTGAAGAAAGCTCTACATGCCAGAGTTTATTATTCGTCGTTCCAAAAGACTTGAACCACCAGTTTCGGTGGACAGGGTTGCAGAACCCAATATGAGAGCTGCAGTATTTCTGTGTCCAGTTTGCAGGTGTGTAGTCCTGACGAGACATAACTTCTACCCGCTGTGTAAATTCTTCAGTAGCAACTTCTGGAGCAATTTGCTCTACGACGTCTTCCTCTTCCTCTTCCTCTTCCTCCTCATCAACTAGATCTTCTGTAGGTACCTCAGCTTCTGTATCCGGAAGTTCAGATACAACTTCAGGGTCTGCGGTCTCTTCATCTCCTGGTTCTAGTTCGATTGCTTCCTCTTCATTAACATCCTTCTTCTCCTCCTCTTCTACTACTTCTTCATCTGCTAGCTCTTCTTCTTTTGGCTCGGTAAGTTCAATACGTTCGACTCTCATAATCATTCCACCAGCTTCAACCGTCGGGCGAAGAGATCCAAATATAGTAACAGCCTCTCCAACATATCCATTGAGATCTAAATTCTCTGCCTCAAGCAAAATGAACTTTCCACCAGGGAGTGACAACCTATGGCTTCCTTGTTGATAAATACTTATTCCTGCTGGTTGAACAGTTCCCGCATAAGAAACATTATTTGTTTCCCGTACTGGTTGCTCTTCAAGAATGTCCTCGAGGCTCTCCTCTTGATTCTCTGTTGGAGTAACATCCTGAGTCAGCTCTACAAGAGTACATGCAGTCAGTGCGAACGGAAGAAGTGCAATGGCGTAAAACTTAGTGATAGTCATAAATGTTTGGATAATGTGAGACAAAAGTATAGCGTTTCTTTTTCAGACTATAAAACATTATCACCGTTCAGCAATACTGAAAAAGCAGGGCCTTCAGGCCCTGCTTTTAGCATTCAGTTGCGTAAAACTATCTCAATGCATCAACTGCTGCCTGGAAGGCAGAAACAGGCTGAGCACCAGATACAAGACGAGTATCACCAGTCTTGTTGTTGATCACAATGTTACCAGGAGTACCAGATACTCCACCAGCGCTACCGCCAGCCATTTCGTCTTTGATGTTCTGTGCGTACTTTCCGTCATCGACACACTTACGAACAGCAGCACCGTCTACACCTGCATCGTTTGCGTATTTTTCAATGTTTGCTGCATCTGCGCCTTCAGCGAAGATAGAGTCTGTGAACGCCCAGAATGCATCGTTACCACCAAGTTCAGTGATACACTCAGAAGCTTCTGCAAGTGGTGTAGCATTTGAGTGGAACCCAAGTGGGAAGTGACGATATACCCAGTTAACATCATCGTTGTCTTCTACAAGCTGAGCAAGAGTTGGGTGATGACGTGCGCAAAATGGACACTCGTAATCAGAGTATTCAATAACTGTAATAGCTGCATTAACATCACCAAAGATGTGGTCTTCCTTAGCATCTACTGGAACAACATCTTTTGCAGATGGTGCTGGAGCAGGAGCAGAAGGAGCACTTGGAGCTGCTGCTGTTGGTGCACTTGGGGCAGCAGCTGGACTAGCACCGCCAGTACCTGTTGCAATTCCATAACCGAAGATGATTCCAACGAGTGCCATAGAGACAGCAAACCATGGAGTTGAAGTTGTATTTGACATAATAATATAGTGAAAGAAATTAGTAGAAAGATTGTAAAGACTCTATCTCAAAGGTCAATAACTGCCTTAAGAAAAACAAAAATTTATAATCCGTCTTAACTATTCTCTCTTTAGTAGGGTATGAGCTAAATGTAATCCATCTTCATATAATGGGCCAGCTCGTGCAATCTGTCTTGGGGTTATCGTAATTCTATCCTCTACTAATGGCGTAAAGGGGAATGAAAGTTCGGATAAATCGACACTAGAAAGTAGAAATACAGTTTGATCTTGTGCGTAGTTAAATGCTTGTAGCAAGCAATCAGACGCATCACCACAACCAGTATTTACAGAACCAACTCCACTGTCAGATTCGTTATTTTCACAACTAAGATATCCAATTGCCCCATAGGACATAAGACCTGCTTCATCAGCTTGATAAGCAAAGTAATCAGATACTCCAGACACAAATGATAAAGCCCCGCCTGTGCAAAGAGATGTTTGCAAGCCAAGGCATAAGACCAATGCAAGGAGTGAGCGGTAGCGCATCACCCGAAACTTTACAGGAGACTACTCTAAAGTGCTAGCAAGTGGAGCTGATGCATGTACCACTGCATTCGGTAAGTACTTTTTCGCTAAGTACTGCGGAAGTGTTTTGTATCGAGATCCGATTTGTTCAGTCCGAACAGTACCATCTAAGTACGAAACCTTGTTGTCCCAAACGATTTCCGTAGGTTTAAGATTGCGGCCCTTATACCGGTAGTCATCAGGCGCATTCGCTGCAAAGTGTGGACCAGTAAGTTCTACTGTTCGTCCATCAGGTGTTCCAAAGATGTTTACAAAGGCCTCCATTCCGTCATTGTACGACTGAATAAGAAGGGGATTTCCAGTGTCGTTTGTAAAGACAAGATCTTGTGAGCCTGGGTAGATAGTGGCGTCGATACCAATGCCGTGTTTTTCGTAATAGCTCACAAACAAGCTGTGTGCCCGCCTCTCTTCTACAGGGAACCCAGCATTTACAATTGCTCTATAGACAGTAGTAGACGCCTGACAGATTCCTCCGCCGGGTGCATATTCAAGGTCACCACCATTGAAAATTACCTTCGCCATGTGCCATCCATTTCCCTGGCTTACGGGTCCATCAAGTGTTGAGTTGAACGAGTACTGCTCACCAGGACGAACGACAGTATTGAGAACATGTTGATTTAATGCTTTTTGAACATTCATTTTACGAGCGTATGTAGAACCTGTGTAGTCAGACCGACCCTGTCCCCAGAGGACAAGCTCTCCCATATCTTCACCTGTCATATTGACGACGCGGCCATCAATCTTTTTAAGAGGAATAGTGATAACTTCCAGGTCGGAACCAAATGCTTTTGCAATTGAACCAGCAGCAAGGTCCGCGTCTGGTAAATATCCAGATTTCGCAACTCCTTCTACCTCTGCACGTGATGCATTCTTTCTGTCGCTAAATTCTGCCCATTCAATATTTTTGAGAACAGCGTGAATAGGAGCATCAAGCTCTAGTACAATTTCGCTATCCATAGTGTGCTGAATTGCTGTTGTATTTAACGTAAATGACGCATTACGTAACGTGAATGATGGCTGGATCCACAGCGGATACCTCTGTGCAGATACATCCCAAACAGTCTGCTCAGGATTCTCTTCTGTTGCAAAAGCTACTCTAAAGTGACGACTTAGTAGACTCTGCCTCTGCTCTACTGCTTCAACAAGCTCTGATAGAGGTGGCGCTGATAAAGTTCCGCTATTTCGTAGTCGACGTTGCAGTCGCATAGCAATGCGCTCTTCCTGAGAATGACCACGGCTTGCAGATGGCATATTGTATGTTCTTGTTGATCCAATTCGCCCCTGCCACATAGAGCTAATATCACTAAGCGATGCATGGTTACTTTCTGCACTATATTGACCCATGAAAACGAGTCCGAGAACTATTGTGAGGGCGGCTATACTTTTTATATGATGTTCTCTAGTGTGTTGCATGAAAGTGTTGTTTTGTAATGTTTGTTTGTAATAGTATTATACTACAATTTGACACTTTTATCAATACTCATACTAACATACTTTCAATATGAAGGATGAAATCATCAGACTCTTAAAACCGTTCATATCATTCAAATCTGTTGCTGAATCGGAGATTCAGAAAAAGGAGTGTTTGGACTGGATAGCAACTACATTCTTCACAGAAAAATTTTCTGACCTCAAGAGAGGAGTTTATGATAAATCTCCTTGGGTGTACCTTCCAAATCCAGACTCAAAACTACTCGTTTTTGCGCATGTGGATGTCGTTCCAGGTGCTGATTCTCAGTTCGAATTGCAGGTCGAAGGCGACATTGCAACCGGTCGTGGGACGTCCGATATGAAGGGGAATATCCTTCCACTTCTCATGGCATATAAGGATGCAGCAAAAGAGGGGACTCACCATTCCTCATCTGATAGATGAAGGCTTATTTTCAGAGCCAGCAGCGTACACGCCAGACTCAAATGACCTCGGAATCGTCATAGAGCACAAAGGAGTCGTGTGGGTAGACATCAGGTATCCGGCATCACTATGTAAAGATTCCGACGAAGCAATGAGCATTGTTTCAAAAGTTCTTCCCGAAGGCTGCACCTTAAAACTCCGGCTAGCCGCAAGCCCGCTGCAGACATCTGCAGAAAATCCTACGGTTAGCTTATTTAAGAAAGTCGCAGAAGAAGTGATAGGCAAACCTATTCCATTTAAAAAAGAACATGGTGGAACAGATGCCAGGTATTTTTCAGAGAAGGGGATTCCAGCATTCCTCTATGGACCAAAAGGGGCGGGTCTTCATGGGGATAATGAATGGGTCAGTATCAGCTCACTCGAAAAGCATTACGAGATGTATCGGGAGTTGTTTAAGCAACTATCTTTGTGACTTTTGAAAGATCAAAAGTCACAAAGGATCAAACTTGCCTCTCCCGAAGCATCGCAAACAGCACTGGAATAACAATCAATGTAAGAAGAACAGACGTTGTAAGCCCTGTCATCACCACAAGTGCGAGCGGACGAGTAACTTCTGCACCTGTTCCAGTACTCGTGATCATAGGAATAAGGCCAATGACAGACGTAAATGCCGTCATAAGAATAGGACGAAGGCGGAGAAGAGAGCCCTCGACTACTGCTTCATGAATACCTGCGACGGTTACTGTAGCATTCTTAAACTTATCCTCGAAAGCATTTTGTAGATACACAACTATCACCACACCAGTTTCAACCGCATTACCAAACAGTGCTATAAACCCAACCCACACAGCGACAGAGAAGTTGTAATCTGCGATGTACAGTGCAATGACACCTCCGACTAAGCTAAGAGGAATGGTCAGCATGACAATGCTCACCAGGCTTAGGTCTTTGTATGTTAGATACAGAAGCAAGAAGATAATGAATAACACTAAAGGAATCACAATAGAAAGCCGCTTCTTCGCCCTCAATTGGTTCTCGTACTGTCCTGCCCATTCGTAGCTATAGCCTGTAGGAAGCTCTAGGTTTTGCTCTAGGACTTTGTCAGCCTGCTTTACAAAGGTCGCCATGTCTATGCCTCGAACATTCGTTTGCACAGTAGAGCGTATAATTCCATTTTCGCTGTGGATCACAGCAGGGCCGTCAACAAGTCTGATATCTGCAATAGTGCCCATAAGTACTTGAGTCCCATTACGCCCAGGAACCGGAAGAGAGGAAATGTCTTCGATGTCTTGTCTGTACGACTGCTTCAGCCTGACTTCGACACCGTACTGCTCTCGTCCTTCAATAGTTTTGGTCACCATCGCACCTCCAATCCCTGCAGCTATCGTTTGCAAGGCATCCATCTTTACAATGCCATGCACAGCGAGAAGTTCGTCTTTTAGGTCTATGTCTAGATACCGAAGACCCGTTGTACGAATAGCGACAGTATCTGCAGCCCCGGGAACTTGTGTAAGGTAACCTTCAACTTCTATTGCTAATGCTTCTAGTAAAACAGGATCATCACCAAAGATCTTCACACCAAGCTGCGTACGAATTCCCGTTGCAAGCATGTCTATACGGCCGATTATTGGCTGTGTGAAGCTATTCCAAAGGTTGTCGTAGTCTATAGCTTTGTTCATTTCCCAAATAAGTTTTTCTTTCGTCATTCCTTTTCTCCACTCGGACTTTGGCTTTAGTGTGATAAAGGTTTCAAACATCGCAAGAGGAGCGGGGTCTGTTGCTGTGTCAGCTCTACCTGCTTTTCCAACAACCATTTCTACTTCAGGAATTTCAGAAATTACCTTATTCGATGCCAGTAGAAGTTCTTGTGCACGCTCTTCAGAAACATCCGGAAGCGTAATTGGCATATACCATAATGTTCCTTCGTCCAGTGGTGGCATGAATTCCGACCCTATCTGTGTCATTGCACCTATACCTATGACTGCGAGCGCTGCTGCAAGCCCTAATGTGATTTTCCTGTGTGCGAGTGCAAGAAGCAGCAGTGGCTTGTACTTTCTCTGTAAGTATCGAACAACCGGAATATCTTCATCGGTATGCAGCTTTCCCTTTAGGAAGAACACTGCAAGTGTTGGCACCAAAAGAAGAGAGGCAATCAGTGCACCAAGCATTGCAAACAAGTTTGTATAGGCAAGCGGACTAAACAGTTTTCCTTCCTGCCCAGTGAGTGTGAAAATAGGCGTAAACGACAGAATAATAATAAATATGGCAAAGACAATAGGTTTTCCTACTTCCAGTGTTGCTTCTCGAATACGCAGAACACGATCTTTTACTGTGTGTGCTGGGTGCTCCAGAAGTTTTCGGTAGCAGTTTTCACTGATAACAATGGCAGCGTCCACCATTGTTCCAATCGCAATGGCGATTCCACCAAGGCTCATGATGTTGCTTGGAATGCCAAATATTCTCATAAAGATGAATGTCATTAAAACGCCCATAACTAGGGCTATAGCGGTAATAAGTGTTGATCCAAAATGCCACAAAAAGAGACCAAGAATAACAGTTGTGATGATTAATTCCTGTGTCAGTACACTTTTAAGTGTGTCAATCGCTGAAAGAATAAGGTCTGTTCTATCGTAGAAGGGAACTATCGTCACACCTTCAGGAAGCGATTTCTCTACTTCCACTATGCGTGCCTTAACAGCATCTATAACAGCAAGAGGGTTTTCGCCATATCGCATAACAACAACACCTCCAACTTTTTCCTCCTCGTGGTTCGCAAGAATTGCTCTCCGGAACTTTCCTGAAAGGCGAACTTCGCCAACATCTGTAATAGTAAGAGGGACACCGTCGCCTCGCATACCAATCACAGTGCTTGAAATATCTGATGTGGTTTCAAAAAACCCAAGGCCTTGAATAGCAACTTCACGATTTCCTGTGTCTATAACTTTACCGGAAACGTTGTTATTTGCCATTCTAACAGCATCCATGACTTTCTTTATAGAAACACCAAACTGCTGGAGCTTCTGAGGGTCGAGTATCACCTGATACATTTTTACGTGTCCACCAACAGACGCAACTTCTGCAACACCTTGTACACTCTGTAGACCATAGCGCACAGTAAAGTCCTGTAACGAGCGCAGTTCTGTGAGTGAATGTGTGTCGCTCTCGAGCGTATACAAATAGATGTGACCAACGCCTGTGGCGTCTGGGCCGAGAATTGGCGTGACTCCTGTCGGAAGCTGAGATTGCACAAGGTTTAAGCGTTCACTCACACGATCTCTTGCAAAGTAAATGCCAACATCATCTTCAAATATGATTGTAATCATCGAAACACCAATCATAGAACTAGCCCTGATATCTTTAACACCTGCAAGACCTTGCATAGAGACCGTTATTGGATAGGTAATCTGGTCTTCTATATTTCTGGGTGTTTGCCCAGACCACATAGTCATAACAATAACTTGGTTCTCGGAAAGGTCAGGAATAGCGTCGACCGGAGCCTGCGAAATAGAAACAACTCCAATAACCGTAATAACACCAAAGAGTAGCAAGGTTACAAGTCTATTTTCAAGCGCTTTTATGATGAAGAAATTAATCATTAAATAGAGCAGGGGAGTCGGTAATAAGTAAACTGCCAGAAGTTACATTTCCTGTAATTTCTGCAAATTCACCATCCTCAGCGGTTACAGAAACATTCTGCTTTTTTGGAGACTGAGACTGAGGGTCTAGTATCCATACAAAATTCGAATCGCCATCTCTCTTTACAGTAGAGGAGGGGACTCTAAACACAGGATTTTTCTCATCAGATAGCCGAATTCGAACACTCGACTGGTGTGGAAGACTGAGGTCATCTGGTATTTTTGCTTGAACAG
>Ga0302135_10002080_pt1 | contig 11990 bp, 12 predicted proteins | sample CBN3_surface_MG_FD_203119 | JGI IMG/M metagenome (GOLD analysis project Ga0302135, IMG submission 203119) | Marine microbial communities from Western Arctic Ocean, Canada - CBN3_32.1 | ecosystem: Environmental > Aquatic > Marine > Oceanic | place: Canada: Western Arctic Ocean | collected... | reverse complement strand
GAAAGAAATCCCCAGCAAAAAAGTTTCATCGTATAAGAAAGATTCAACCGATGAATCGCCGTCTTATGGAAAGAAAAACCGAAAAGAAGATCGGCCTGACCCGTCTGCTCGTTCACAACGCAAGCATGGTGACCGCACGCAAGATCGTCACCAAAAGACTCATCAAACTGAAAATACACGCAAAACTCCGAGCCGGCACAAGGACCGTCATGAGGCGGCAATAGGCCCAAATGGCCCTAATCGCAAGGCCCGACGGGAACATTTGCAAGACAGTAATCAAGAACGGAATACTTCTGGTGACCGGTTCTCATCTAATTCCAGCGTAGACTCATCTCATCGTGCCAACCACGGTTCGGTGACTAATAAAACAAAGAGAGTAAATACCATGCCTCGTGGCACTGTAAAATTTTTTAATGCTGAAAAAGGATACGGATTTATTTCCGTTGACGATGGTGAAGATGTATTCGTTCACTACTCCAACATCGATGGCTCGGGTTACCGCAGCCTCGATGAAGGTCAAGTAGTTGAATTTGAGGTCGGCGAAGGCCGTAAGGGCCCAGAAGCCCTTGAGGTCCGCAAGGCCTAACCTTCTATTTGTCTTCTGACAACAAAGAAGCCCCGGCTTAGGCCGGGGCTTCTTCGCGTCTCTAGCAAAAGTTCGTGAGGTGGGGACAGTCCCCACCTTACGAACTTTTAATCGAATGGGGGCACGCGAGAAGGTTCGCTTCCAACTTGAAGCGAACCTTCTCCGGATTGCTTACCTATCCGAGCCAAACGGCCCCCTATGGCGTGACCCGAGTTTCCGTCGAGTACCTACGCCCGGCCATTGAGCCGCACTTATCTTCGCGCTAGAGGAGCCTTCTGGCAAGGGGCAGCTAGCAAATAACGTGTTTGGGGCAATCTTCCCCTTTAACTGACGTTCCCGTGTCCACGATGGCCTTATCTGTCTCGTTGCCGTCCGCATCTTCGGTAATAGCCTCAACACTGCTTCCAGAAGTGGGGCTCCGAAATGGTTGGGCAATAATTCTTCCACCATCTGTTTGTCGGGCAGTTTTTGACCGGCCATCGGGTTGGGAATTGATGTCATGGCCAGCAGACGCTGGTGCGGCAAGTACCCCCAGCATGGTGGCGACGGCAAAGCCGACTAAGGCAATCTCTCGGGTGATTTTCATTTTCTTTCCTATGGGTAGTTGGTTTACCTAAAGGAGGGTCCGCGGTGGCGAACATCTAACAGGCTCGGTGAAATATCTCAATAAGGTGGCCAATGCCCTTAACTGCTACTTTTAGTTCCAGTCTCTCGGAAGGAACTTGCAATGAGCACGCCATGGATTATTGAAGGCAACGTAGACCCACGCTGGCCCATCAACACGCGCGGCAACGTGGGCGAGGTATTTCCCGAGGTGGTAACCATGTTGGGCTACCAACTTGGGGTGATTTCCGCTGAAAAAGCCTGGCGCGACGCTTACAAGGTTCTCGGTATTTTTAGTCCCGGAGATTTTTCATCAGACGACCCAGTAATCATCGGACTCTACGGCGGCTACGTCTACCTGAACTTGTCGTACCTTCGCATGATGGGGGTGCGGGCCCCTGGATCGTCAGCAGAAGCCATCGATGTCGCTTTTTTTGGGGAAGGCAACCCACCCCCATACCAATCTCGAAAAGGGGACAAAAGCCTCAGGTCTTCGCTGCGGATTCTTAAAACCGTTTTAGGTGCCTTAGGTACAAAGAAACTGCCTTCCATCGTGGCCGATAGTTTTGCTCGAGCCGACGCTTACGCCGCTCTTCGCCCCTCGCTTGATGCCTCCGACCAGGAACTCTTGGACTATCTGATGACCTTTCCGGAGGCCTTCGGACCAGCTTTTGGTAACCATATGCAGTCCACTGCTGTGGCTTCCATCGTCTCGGGGATATTAATTGATGCTTGTGCCGCCGCCGGCCAACCCGGCTTAGCTACCCACCTCTTGGGGGCTTCCGGCGATGTGCAATCTGCTCAGTACTCTCACGACCTTTACCGCATTGCCCAAGCAGTACGTCAACAACCGGCGGTTAGTGCAGCTTTTGACCAAGGCGTTGAGGGACTGCTTGACCGCCTGGCCGGCCAACCCGAAGCCGAAGATTTCTTAATGCGATTCGGTGAGTTCATCGAAAACCACGGCCATCGGGGCCCTAACGATTGGGAGCTTTCTTCTCGCACCTGGGAAAACACCCCTGAATTGGCCTTGATTGCTTTGGACCGTATGCGCGTCGCTGAACATGATCTCTCCCCCGAAAGCCGGCTGGCCGACAATGACACTCGCCGTCAGGAAGCAGCCGCCACGGTACGACCGCATCTAAATTTTATGGACAAAAAGAACTTTGACAAGGCTTTGAAGGCTTCGCCCTTTTGGTCTCAAGCACGAGAAGCCACCCGCGATCGTGCGGTACGCATCAACTTGCCCATCAAACAGGTCTACCGAGAGTTGGTACGCCGAGCGGCCGAACGCGGCGGCAACCCCGACCCGGTACGAGTGGCCTTACTTAACCCCTATACCGAACTTTCCGACTATCTTGAAAACCCTGCCTCTTTTGCCCAAGTGCTAGAAGAACGCGGTGCTCTTTTTGATCGGTTCTCAAAGGTGACCCCACCATTTTTCTTGAACAGCCAACAAGACGTACCATCGGTGGAAGAACTTGAAGCTACCCAAGCAGCCTTGGCCGCTACACCAAAAGCAAAACCTGGCGATGTCCTCACCGGTGACGCTGGCAGCCAAGGGATAGCCCGGGGGCGAGCCCGCATAGTGATGGACCCTGCCGATGCCTTTGATCTTGAACCCGGCGAAGTGCTGGTTGCTCCTCTAACCGACCCGGCCTGGACTCCTCTCTTTTTACCGGCCGCGGCCGTGGTGGTAAACGTGGGGGCCTTGCTAAGCCACGCCATCATCGTGTCTCGAGAGTTGGCTATCCCGTGTGTGGTGGCCCTAGAGGGGGCCACCGACTTGATCCCCAACGGTGCTTTGGTAGAAGTTGACGGCACTGCAGGCACGGTCACCATCATCGAGGAATAACTCTTTTCTCTTAGCGGCTGCCGATAGATTGGCCGCATGAACGCACTCAACGATCTACTGGAAACCAACGGTTATCTCGTCCTTGACGGTGCCATGGGTACGGAGCTTTTTGCTGCCGGCTTGACCTCTGGCGACTCACCTGAACTCTGGAATATCGAAAACCCCGAAGCAGTACAAGCAGTGCACCGAGCTTACGTGGCTGCCGGTTCAGACATTATTTTGACCAACACCTTCGGCGGCACTCGTTTTCGTATGAAGCTCCACAAGTTAGAAGACCGCGTTGACGAAATAAATCGAGCAGCAGCCGCCAACGCTCGCTTGGCTGCCGACGAAACAGACCGCACCGTTCTAGTGGCCGGCTCCATGGGTCCAACCGGCGAGTTGTTGTTTCCCCTCGGCGAACTCACCGCCCAAGAAGCCCAAGAAGGCTTTGCCGAACAAGCAAAGGCGCTTACCGCGGGCGGCGCCGACCTGCTTTGGCTCGAAACGTTGAGTTCGCTTGAAGAAATGGAGGCCGGGGTAAAGGGGGCACAAAGCGTTTCTGATCTGCCCATCGTGGTGACCATGAGTTACGACACCGCAGGCCGCACCATGATGGGAGTTACCGGTGCCGAAATGGGCGCTCGTTTAGCCGAGCTCGGTGTAAGCGCCACCGGTGCCAACTGCGGCGCCAACCTGGCTGACACCGAAGCTGCAGTGGCCGAGATTAAAAAAGCCAACGGCGGGTTGCCCGTTGTTTCTAAAGGCAATGCGGGCATACCGGTTTGGGTGGGCAGCGACCTGCACTACGACGGCACACCAGAGATCATGGCCGCTCATGCGCACCGTCTGCGAGAAGCCGGCATTTCATTAATTGGGGCTTGCTGTGGCAGCACTCCGGCACACATTGCTTATATTTCTTCTGTACTTAAGGGCGAAAAACCGGTTCCTGACGTTGAGCGGCCAGTGGGCACGGTAACCAGCCCACCAAAAGAAAAACGGCGCCGCCGCAGGCAAGGGTAAACCTTTACCGGTTTTATACTTAATCTCTCTGGTTAAGACCCAACAATGATTTTTCTCACCCAGAAGAACTGTGTGTTCCCTGCTGAGTGGTGGCTTCGCCGAAGGCAACGTCCGCTAAGTAATTCTTCTTACAACTCGCCTAAAAATCTTCCTGCTGAGCCAAAGTGTCCTGGGCTTCGGCATAACCCAGTTCCATAAGTTTTGGGGCATCGTTGAAATCGTCATCGATTCCCGGGTTGTCCAGTGGCAAACGTAGGTGCAACACCGAACACCAAGCCGGTACATCGCGCCATTGCTGGCGGGTAAGTTCCGCGGCGGCCGCCCGAAACCCCGTCATCATCACCGATAAAGCAGTTTGTTTTTCCGGCGGCAAAAATCGGGCTGCTACATCAAAGACCACCAAACGGGCGGGTTCCAACGAAAGGGCGTAACGCAACGGGATATTCGACACCACCCCGCCATCAATATGGAGGTCACCGTCAGAAAGTTCAACTGCGGGGAGCACCCCTGGCATAGCGGCCGAGGCGCAAAGCAAATCAACCGAGGGGCCCTCTTGCCACCAAACGTGGCGACCGGTTGAAGCTGCTGTGGTGGCCAAATGAAAAGGTATTTTCGTTTGGCTTATATCGTCTACCGGCACGTTGGCGGCAATGAGTTCTCGCAAGCGTTCCCCATTGTCAAAACTGGGGTGGCCGCGGATGATGGCCGCCAAGTTGCGCAACACGCTGCCACGAATGGGTGACTTTTCTGCAGCCTGAGCCCACACCTCTTCTAGCAGGTTCAGGCGCTCCAACGTAGGGTTAGAGGCCAGCACTAAACCATTAAGCGCTCCGGCCGATACCCCCACGACCTGGTCGGGAACAACGCCGTGTTCGAGCACGGCGCGTAGCATACCCACTTGTGCCGCACCGCGTACCGCTCCCCCGGAGAGCACAAAGATGGTTCCCTCGCCGCGAGGGCGAAAGCGTTGTCGTAGTGCGGCAAAACGCCCCACCGTTGTGCCTCTTAGCGAAACTGCCTATTCGGCAGCGTCGGTAGGTTCGTCGGCGCCAAAGGTTTCTTCAGGAGCAGTTAATGCGCTTCCTGAACGCTGTCGGGCCACCAGAGCCGCCAAAAGGGCTGCGATAACCACCACGATGATGATCACCTTGGTATTTGAGCTCTCTGCTGACATGTCTGCTGAAGCGGTAAGCGTTTTCCCTTCGCCAAAGAGGTCAACGTCCCAGTGCAAGGTTGAACCATCAATCGAATCGGCGTTATGGGTAAGCACTGTGCCCGGCAAGGTGACTTCAATAGTGAATTCTGGGTCGGGGATGTCAAACATTTCTAGCATCATGGTGATTTCTTCCATCTCCATGTCTTCGTCGCTTCCGAGGTCATTCATGTCCATGCTGAAAGAAATAGTGTCGCCATCAACCACAAAGCCGCCATCGTCCATGTCTCCTACCCCACTGGGGTCAAAGTTGGCAAAATCTGCGGTGAAAGCAATGCCGCACCAGCCGTCTTCAGTTACTGGGGTAACCGTTGCGCCGGCGGGGAGGTCCGTGGTCAGGTCCATGTCGGCTTCGCCGCTTTGGATTTCTCCACAGAAGTCAAAGTCGGCGCCTTCTTCCATGGCCGCTATGGCGGCGAGTTTGTCTGAGTACAGCATGGTGCCGGCAATGGTGCCGTTGCCTTCAGCGTCCACAGCGATTTCCATATTGATTCGCATGCAAGCGGTAGCCAAGAGTGATGTTGCAACAAATAAGGTGAAGATTCGTAGGAGTTTCATGGCATCATCTTAATGGAAGCGATACCTTTTGTCTATGCCACTTCGCTTAGCCGTTGTCTTTTTGTTGCTTTTTGTGAGCGGTTGCGCCACCTCGTCAACCGCTCCGACGGTTACTTCAGATACTCAACCTGTTTCTGCCACGATTTTATCGACTACCAGCCTTGCTGCTTTGACCACCATAGTCTTGACCAGCACCTCAACAACCACGGCGGCCGTACCCACCACAAGCACTCTTCCTCCTTGTAGCGGCACCGGCCACGGCCCTCCCGAACACATTGATATCTTAGATAATGAACAAATTTGGATTGCCACTTTTGATGGAAAAACCTTAAGCGATGAACGTCTCGTTGCCGAGGGAGCGTCGGTGCCCGATGGCCTCATGATTGATGGGGTCTTACATTTGTGGTGGGTGCAGGCCGCCGACCACACCATTCATCACGGAACGCTTGAAGATGAGCGCTTTACTGATTTGGGTTCCATCGTGGTCAATGGAGAGATCTTTGCCGGCATGGTTGACCCCGATGCCGTTCTCTTAGCTAGTGGGTCCATTGGCCTTAGCGTGCTTGATGGTTTTCTTCGCCACGGGCCACCGGGGCCTATTTGTTACCTGCTTTCTGCCGACGGCCAGCATTTCAGTACCCATCGAGGCTTGCTTGACCTCCCCGACCGGTTTGACCCTTCACTAGTAATTTTGGACGACCAATGGTGGTTGGCGGTTGGCTTGGCCATGGAAGAAACCCCCACCACAGAAATCTATTTAGGAAGCGCCGATGGGGATTTTTCTTGGCAAGCAACCGTTGACGGGGCCGTACCCGACCTCTCTTATTTTGAAGGCCAGTTTCGCCTTTTGACTTGCACGCCAAGCGGCATGCGCCACTACACCTCTACCGACGGTGTTACCTGGCAGTCGCTTGACAATGTGCAGCTCTTGGGTTGTGACCCCTCAACGGTGGCCGGCACCAACCTGCTGGTCTATAAAAAATCAGCAGGTATGGAGCCGCCGTTAAATTAACCCTTAGTGGCAAATATCAATGACCAGCCGTGACGGGTTGCTTAAGGTAAATACGTTGAACGGAGCTTGATGATCGACGCCGATTCCCCATGTGGAATATCCTTCGTAGTCTCCAACAAGTTTTGCTTCAACAAGGTTGCTGGCGCCGACGTCTGCCCCCATGAGTGAGGTGGGGCCGGCGTACCACTCTGCTTCGGGGAGCGCCCATCCGCTAGAAGCCAGCATTCTTATAGAAAGAAACTCTGTGCCGTCAATATCAGCCACAAAACCTGATCCGTCTTGGAGGACGGGGCCGACATTCCAAGCGATTTCCCACCCAGCCGGTGGGGTGGAGTCAGCACGGAATTCAAGTACCCACCGGTCGTAGCCGTCATGAGCCCCAATACGGGCCGTTTCTTGCACGTGGGGGGCGACAAAGATTCCCGAACCGCCTGGCCAACCGGCAGTCACTTTTGCATCGGTGGTCCATGAAGCGTCGCAAGGGGCCACAGCAGGTTCAGTAGTGGTGGTCGCTGTGGTCGCCGGAGCCAAAGTGGTGGTTACCACGGTTGTGGTTGAAAGAATCTCAGTGGTGGTGACCGCTGGTGTGTTCGTCGTCGTGGCTACAGCAATGCTGGTCGTGGCTACAGCAATGCTGGTCGTGGTGGTGTCCGTTGGTTCAGCGGTGGTGGCCTTATTATCGGAACATCCCGTAACGCTAAGCAAAAGAGCAAAGCCAAAGGCTAGTGCGGGGATTTTATAAATATTTTTCATTGTTTCTCCTTAGTAGGTGTCACCATTAAGAGCCCGTTTCCCTACCAATCTAACACTTTCGTTTACTTTTTTTCAGCGATGAGCGGCGTAACATTATGCCCATGACCGTTACTTATCTTGACCCCGTGCACCCGGTAGATGTTTCTGATCACTACGGAGGCCAAGACCACCCTATGCGGGTAGTTACTCGAGAAGTAGCTTTTGACAACACTTGGGATGCCGAACGACGAGCCACCGTCCGCAGTATTTTTGACGGCTTGGCCGAAGAGTGGGCGGCTACTCGCAGCAACCCCGAGCGCATGATCCCTCTTGAAGATGCTCTTTGCCGCGGCGAGGTACACGGCACCACCGCTTTAGAACTAGGCGCCGGCACGGGAATAGCCACCCAGATACTTCAACAGCATTTTTCTACGGTGGCCACGGTGGACCTTTCACCAGAAATGCTTTTTCGTGCTCCGGAGGCGGCTTTGCGGGTGTGTGCTGATGCCCAGCAGTTGCCTTTTGCCGACGACACGGCCGACGTTTTGGTTTTGATGAACATGTTGTTGTTTCCTGCGGAGGTTGACCGTTGTTTGGCTCCTGGCGGAGCGTTGGTTTGGGTAAACAGTCGGTCCGGAGACACGCCGATTCATCTTCCGGCCGAGGATGTGGTCGCTGCTTTGCCCGGGCATTGGCAGGGCGTTGCGTCGTATTCAGGTACTGCCTCGTGGTGTGTGGCTCGCCGTTTTTAGCCAACCGATCTAGCGCATTGCCTATTTTTATGCTGTAATGGGTGCTTTACGGAAACAACGGAGGAACCCGCCATGGACGACAATTACTCGAAAGTTCTGCTTGACGAATCTGAGATGCCCACCCAGTGGTACAACATCATCCCTGATCTGCCGGTTCCCCCTCCTCCCCCACTGCATCCCGGCACCCGTGAACCCATCGGCCCCGATGATCTCGCCCCCTTGTTTGCTATGGGCCTCATCGAACAAGAGGTTTCTAGTGAGTCCTACATTGATATCCCCGGCGAGGTGCTTGACATCTACCGTTTGTGGCGCCCCAGCCCGTTGTTGCGGGCCCGCCGTTTAGAAAAAGCGCTTGATACCCCGGCCAAAATCTTTCTCAAATATGAAGGAGTAAGCCCGGCCGGGTCGCACAAGGTCAACACCGCGGTGCCTCAAGCTTATTACAACGCCAAAGAAGGCATCACCAAGATCACCACCGAAACGGGGGCCGGTCAGTGGGGTTCAGCCATGGCCTTTGCCACGGCTCAGTTTGGCCTTGAGTGCGAGGTTTGGCAGGTGCGCGCTTCTTACGACCAAAAGCCTTATCGCAAAACCATGATGGAAATTTGGGGGGCTACTTTGCACCCCAGCCCGTCAGACCTGACCGAAGCCGGTCGGGCTATTTTGGCCGCCGACCCCAACAGCCCCGGGAGTCTGGGCATTGCTATTTCAGAAGCAGTTGAGATGGCTGTTCAAGACGAAAACACTCGTTACGCCTTGGGCAGTGTCTTGAACCATGTACTGCTGCACCAAACCATTATTGGCGAAGAGGCCCTGTTGCAGTTGGCCAAGGTGGGCGAAACGCCCGATGTGTTGGTGGGTTGTACCGGTGGTGGCTCTAACTTTGGCGGTTTGTCGTTTCCTTTCTTGCGAGAAAAACTTGCTGGGCGCATGAACCCAACCATTCGCTGCGTTGAACCGGCCTCTTGCCCATCGCTGACCAAGGGTGAGTACCGCTACGACTTTGGCGATACTGGCCAACTCACGCCGTTGGTCAAGATGCACACTTTGGGCCACACCTTTATACCCGACCCCATCCATGCCGGAGGGTTGCGTTATCACGGCATGGCCCCGTTGGTTAGCCATATTTATGATCAGGGCTTGGTAGAAGCCGAGGCTATTCACCAAACCGAATGCTTTGAGGCAGCAGTGTTGTTTGCTCGAACTGAAGGCATCATTCCTGCTCCAGAACCTACTCACGCCATTGCCGCCGCTATTCGCGAAGCTTTGCGCTGCAAAGAGACCGGCGAGGAAAAGGTTATTTTGACCGCCTTGTGTGGTCATGGCCATCTTGATTTGGCTTCTTATGAGAAGTTCTTGGCCGGTGAGTTGGTGGACTACGACTACCCGGCAGAAAAAGTAGCGGCCGCTATGGCTCAAGTCCCGGTGATTGATTAATCCTATTTTTGGTGGCGCCGTTCGGCGGCGGCGCTAATGAGCCAGGTGAGCCATCCCATGGCGGTTAGGAACACTGCCGTGCGGAGGTCCGCTCGAGTTAGGTAAAGAAACCCGACGGCGAGCAGGAGTAATAAGACATTGGGGGTGCTGGGCTTTTTCACGAGGCCACGTTACCGCTAAGTCTCTTGGTGAAACTTTTTTGCCCAATGAGTATAAACTGAGAATCATTCTCATTACACTAAAGGGATGCGCAACTTGTTTTTTTTCCTCGCCCTGCTGCTGGCTGGCATCTCTTGTAGTTCTCAAGACAACGCCGCTTCCCCGCTGCTGGCCACCACCCCCGCTTGGGCAGAAGTCGTGTCGTCAGTGGCCTGCCAAGCAGACGTCCCCTCTTTGATTTCTGCCCAGGCCGACCATCACGCCGACGCCCCCTCGCTGGCTGACCGGTCTTCCCTTGATCAAGCTGAAATAATTTTTAGTAACGGTTTGGGTCTAGAGGCCGGCTGGAGTGCCGCCTTAGCCGCCACCCCTACGCCGGTGTTTGAAGCGGCCACTGCCTTGAACCTGACCCAAGGCGACCCACACTTTTGGCTTGATCCAAACTTGGTACGCACCCTTTTGCCGAGCATCGAAGCTGCTTTGCTCGCCCACAGCGATTTAACCGCCGACGAACTTTGGCGTTGCCGGCAAGAAACTGACCAACAATTAGTGGCTCTTGACGCAGAACTAGCCCAACGTATTTCTGTCATACCGGTTTCCCAGCGGCTGCTGGTTACAGACCACCAATTTTTAACCCACCTCGCCGATCGCTACGACATCACCGTGATCGACACCCTCGTAGACGACGACAGTTCGCTTGCCGAGGCCAGCACCGCCCGCCTGACCCAGTTGATGTCCGTTATGGAATCTACAAACACTTTCGTTATTGCAGTGGCTGAAGACGCCCACCTTGAAGAAGCCCATCGGTTAGCCGAAGTAACCGGCGCTCACCTGGTAGAGGTGCCGGTAGCTCCTTTACCCCACCAATCTTTAGCCGACATTTTGACCGAGTTGATAGACCTCTTAGTTGCCGCTTGGCAAAACGACTAAGCGTTTGCTGATCTTGTTTTTTTCCAGCCTGCTTTAACTAACGCCACCAGTAAAAACTCCAACACCACGATCAAAGCCATAGAACCACCGGCGGCTGCCCCCTGGTGAAAGCTCATCAAAGCACCCACCACCACAGCGATTGCCCCAAACCCCACTGCGGTGACCATAATGATCGGCACCCGGCGTACCACCAGCATGGCCGTAGCGGGCGGGGCCACCAAAAAGGCAAAAACCAGCAAAGCGCCTACCGCTTGAAAAGAAGCCACCACTGAAATCGCCACCAAAGCCATAAGGACAAAATGGGCACGCTGTGGGCGAAGACCTAAAAGTTCCGCTTGCGTCTCGTCAAAGGTGGCCACCAAAAACGCTCGATGAAAAAACACCACGCCACCCACGGCAAGGGCGGCGGCCCCGACTTGACGCCACAGGTCGCCGGATTGAATGCCGGTTACCGACCCAAAGAGCACCCGATGCAAATCGCCGGCGTCTGACCCAGCATCGCTAGAGATGATCACCACGGCCAAGGCCAGCATGCCTACGAACAACAGGCCAACCGAAACATCATCGGGCAGTGGGGTGAGTCGACGCACGCCGCCTACCCCGGCCACCATGACCAGGGCCGCCACCAAAGCCCCCACCACCGGGTCAATGCCCAACACCACAGCAAGGGCAATACCGGGCAACACCCCATGAGCTAGGGCATCGCCCAAAAACGTTAGCCCGCGCAGCACTACCCAGGTGCCCACCACCGAGGTAGCCAATACGGCCAAAAGCCCGGCCAGCAGGGCGCGTTGCATAAACACGTTGTCCACGAACGGCAAAACCCACCAAGTCCAAGGATCAGTGATGAACTCCATTTTCTGCCTTCCAAGCCTTAATGAGAATGAATCTCAATACTAGCCGTAAAGCGCCGGTTCCTCACACGACCAACCATCCGCCGGAAACTCCAACAAGTACAAGTAAGCAAACACCACTTCAGTCACACACTCGCTGTTCGACAAAAATGCCCCGTGACCGTCTCCATCGGTGGTAATCAAAACCGCATCTCCAATGGCATCTCGAAGACCCTCGGCCCAAGCCATCGGGGTCGCTGGGTCACCTTCCATAGCGATGACCAAAGCCGGAACCGCCATATCAGCCGGCAAGGAGAG
>Ga0302135_10002078_pt1 | contig 11997 bp, 9 predicted proteins | sample CBN3_surface_MG_FD_203119 | JGI IMG/M metagenome (GOLD analysis project Ga0302135, IMG submission 203119) | Marine microbial communities from Western Arctic Ocean, Canada - CBN3_32.1 | ecosystem: Environmental > Aquatic > Marine > Oceanic | place: Canada: Western Arctic Ocean | collected 2017-09-15 | reverse complement strand
AGTAGAGGAGGAGCCATATTAGACAAGTCACTATAACTAGTGGCTTGTCTTGTTTTATGCCCACTCCAATTCACTGATTTTGAGGAGATTAAATAGATAAAAGAATTTACTTTTGTGGATCGATAACTTTCACCATCAAAAATCAATTTTTCGGGGAATATCGAACCAACTATACCTAAAACTGACTTCTTTTATTAAATATCAATTAAATTTAGTCCACATCTTCGTCTGAAATCAAATAAGAAAAGAGATCAATTATTTCATTTTCTGACAGGTGATCGAGCAATCCCTCTGGCATCATAGAGAGCTCAGAAACATCTCTTGACAGAATACTTGATTGACTAATGACTACTGGTTCTTGACCAATTACTCGGAGGGTGAGGTTCCGCGTATTTTCATTGATCACATTGCCCAAATACGTTCGGCCATCTGTAGTTGTCAAGGTAACGAGCTTGTAATCATCTTGAACCTCACCACTTGGATCCATGATATTACTGAGCAAATAACCCATATCAGTTCGGTTGGCCCCTGTCAATTCAGGTCCAATATCGCCTCCATTGCCATACAAATTATGACAAGAGGCACACAGGGTTTGAAATCCTTGCTTGCCTTTAAGGAGATCTCCCGTTGCCATTCGCTCGGCGGTTAACCATCCTTTGTAATGCTCAATGGCACGTAAATTCTCAGAGTTTTCTTTCTGCAAAGGTCCCCAAATTTCTAAAAATCCACTGCCCACAACGCGCCTTAACTGTCGGGCCGTATAGGAAGGGATGTCACGCTTTGGGATTCTCTCACTCTTAATGGCCTCTGCCAACATCCAGCCCGAGTAAGACCGAGCGGCCAATGTTTGAATGGTTTCTTGTCGCTCCAATACGTCGTATGAAGGGTATGCATCTAATATGAGCTGAGCTAAATATCGGCCCCGAACCGAAGATCTCTCACCTGGAAGCCAATCAATTTTTTTTAAAGCAGTTGGACCGAAGGAAGCAATCGCTTGAATAGCAGCAATTCTTAAGGCGGGTACCTCTAATAATTGGGGGATTTTTTTAGCTAATTGAGGTTCTTGATTAGCTGCTAATTTTTTGATCGCGGTGATCCGTAGATCCTCGTCAATATCCTCACGGTCCAACTGCTTTAAAAAAAATTGATTGGCTTCCAGATCTCCAAATTTTTGGGATATGTTCAATGCAATTTCCGATAATTCAGGATCATTTTGAAGGGATGCATACAGCGCTTCCCAATTATTGGGCACAGCTATATTGGTTTGTCCCTCCAAACCATCATACGTGCCCTGCAATAATGACCGTCTTGCTGAGCCCATTTTTTTCAAACCATCAAAAAGTATGTCAAGCGATCCCGCATCCACTAGTCTTCGGGCGATGTGGTTGCTAATAAGTCCAATTTTACTTTCATAAGCTAAATCAATGGCTTTTTGGGGATGCGCTGCAATCAAGGGCTCTAGGGCAAACCAGATCATCTTGGGGATGTTGTGATCTTCTTCATCTTTTTGATTCGTTAAAAGTCCTGCGGCCAGCTCCCACCTTTGGCTGAGCTTAATTCTTTGCATGGCTGCTGCCAAATATAACCGTACCACAGCAGATGGATCATTGGTTATCTTGACCAGTCGCGTGACCACTGCTGGACTCGGCGGTTCTTCACATAGAAATTGAATGGCCCACGCCCTTACATATTCATCCGCATCCTCAAGGGCTGCCATTAGCGTATTTTCGGTTGCCACACCCACAATCGATTGCGTCCAAAATGCTCTCAACCGATGATTCACGTCGTCCTTACTGACAAAAATAGCTTGCAAGCGCGCCTGAGCCTCTTGAGAAATAGACTGATAACGAGACCTTCCTTGAAGAATCACTCGGGCGCGCCGGGCATGCCAATCACTTTCACTGAGCTGTAAATTGACCAATTCAAGATCTGATAATTTTCGGAGATCCTCATAGCGCCCCTCCCAATCTTTAGCCAATGACTGTTTAGGCGTAATTCTAAAAACTCTTCCGGTCTCCTTATGGATAACATCGGACCCACAAATATCTGCATCATGCCAATCGAGAGCATAAAGCCCTCCTTCAGGGCCTATTTCCAAGCTAAATCCAATCCATTGTGCATTGTTAGCAGACAAAAAATCTTCTTTATGAGAGGCGATAAATCCAGAACCCACTGCTTTCAGCTCATCTGAGAGAATGGCATGCTCATGGATGTTGGCCATGAAAATTTGGCCCTGGTGCGAACTGGGAAAAGCATCAGATTGATATATCCGAGCACCTCCATGGGCACTTCTGTGCCGATGATCAACAATCGTTTTAATATCCTCATATACGTAGGGATTGAAATGTTGTCCTCCTTGTCGATGATAAATACCTCCAGGCACCACATGAAACAAATGCGGTATTACACACGCACTGATGAAAAGCTGTCCCTTAGCATCGTGATCTATCCCCCAAGGGTTACTGAACCCATGAGCAACGACTTCAAATCGCTTTTTGATCGGGTGGTATTTCCATACACCACCATTCACATCGACCCCTTCTTTCTCCAACAAATCTTCTGGAAAAGGGTCTTTATGGCCATAGAGCTTGGTGTTTTTATTGGGTTTTCTGATTTTGGAGGGGGTGGCAAAACCCTCCAATCCATAGAGCCATCCATCTGGTCCCCAGTGCAAGCTGTTGATAGTTTCATGACGGTCTCTGATGCCCCATCCGGTCAATAATATTTCTATTTCATCTTTGTCTGCTTTGTCGTCACCATCGGCATCTGGTACAAATAACAAATTGGGTGGGGCGCCCAAGAATAATCCATCAAAGCCAACTGCTATGGCCGAAGGGAAAGCAATACCTTCCAAAAATACTTTGACATCATCCACAACACCATCTTTATCAACATCTTCTAAAATCAATATTCTACTATCTCCAGAATTCGAAAAGCCACGGCCCCTACTTTCATAATCTCTGTTTTCAGCAATCCACATGCGACCTTGATCATCCCAACAAAAAGCCATCGGCTGGGTAATCATAGGCTCAGAAGCAAATACATTGACCTTAAAATCTTCATTTAACGTCATGGCAGCCACCGCCTCACTGGGATTTAAAAACTTTTCTTTGTAGCCTTCCTCTATAGCCATGTCCCAAAGCTGTGTTGCATAAGAATACGCGTTACCAGCCCATTCTGCCCAGTGATCTGTGAGCTCAACACCATTGAGCGCGCCGGTAAACACGATCAACCGATGTTGAATGAGCTCCGTCGTACCTTTGGCGATCTGCCAATCTCCATTGATCCCTCGACTGGGACCTATGCCAAATTGTTGATCCACACGCCAAGCGGTCGGAGATCCTGCATTATTGGGATGATCCAAAATGGCCACATGTACCTTATCCTCTCTACCTTTTACCTGCATGGCTACATCCAACCATATGGATTTCTGACCTTCAGCGGCTTGATTTTTTTGTCTGGAAGCATTGATCACTTGAGCTGGCATTCCTTTCTCCCAAGGCATACGTAAAAACATGCCTCCGTATTCAAACTCATTGATGACTACCTCCTCAACAGCATCACCGAACCACTCCTGGTCTATGATGTATTGCCCATCAACTATGCGCATGGACCACCTTTGCGTTTCAACCATGAGTGTCTTTCCCTGATCATCCAACATATTGTATACCGTTTGCCAAGACACGTGATCACCACTGGCTTTTAATACGCTGGCGGAGTCCAATTTCCAGTATTGCCCCCCTACATTATGAAAATAATCTCTGCCCACACCCTTTTCGATTATAGCAATTTTCTCAGGAGACCTAGCCAACTTATTTTGGCCCTCCTTAGCCGGCAAGAAAGAGCGATTGTAAAACCAGGTCGAAAGACTGTCCTTTGGAACCAGTGCATTGTCTCCGTTGACTCTGGTAAAACCCCAATATAATCCCGTTTGATGTTTATGGTGCGAGGGACTGTATTCCGTCAAAACACCTCTGCCATCCGGAGCAATAATGGGATGGATATAAGGTCGATGATTGGGTCGGGCGTGTTGGGTTAAAATGGGTGATTGGGCCCCTTTTCGGTATATTTCAATGGTTCCTAATTCCTTATTTTCTATGATTTGAAGATTGATTTCGCCTACGGGTCCATAAACTGATTCCTTGTTGTTTTGACAAGAAAAAAGAACAACCATGACCGCTAAAATCGAAAAATAATTATTTATCAAAGCTTTATTCATACCTATTTTATTTAATTTAAATATTAACGCCAAACCTCATTGTTTCTCAAAAGCAAGCTAATGAGAGGTCAACCTTTAGACTCGATGGTGAATTCCGTAAGTCTTACTCTTTCGCCTCCTCTCATCGCAGATTCATAAGAAGTTATATCTTATAATCATCTGTCATAAAGGAACGAAAAGAACAGTTGACTCTTTTCATATTAACAATTATTCTTAACTAAGTTAAAAAATATTTCTAGAATGGAGCCCTATTTTTAATGGAAATAGTTATTAGTTGATTTATTGACAAGCTAATCAAACAAGCAGATTTCTGTAAATAATTTAAGAGCAGGAAAAATAATCCCCTTATTCAACAAATGGAAAAAGGGGCAATTATACAAACTGGTTTCATAGTGTTAAAAAAGAAGACTGTCAGCTTAATCAATGCTTTTTTTTGGCGATCATTTGATCCCTGACTATGATTTACCTAACGGTTGTAGAAGGTGCAAAATGTGCTGTTATAATGAGTATTTTAAGACCTGATTATATATGGATTTAAGCAGAAAGTAAATCAGGACTATCAATTAATAAATGTGAGTCGATAAAAGAGTTTGACGTTACCTTATATCCTGACCAAGGTGCATATGATGAGTGGAAAAATACTGCTGATAGATATGATTTTGAAATCTCAAGAGATTCAGAAATTTGGTTTGAAAAGGGTTTAATTGAAAAAGGTGAGGCTATTTGATGATTATTATTTAAAAAACAACACCGAGTATTTAAAAGAACCTGAAATTAAGAAGTATGACCCTGAATGGGATCAAGAAGAGTGGGATGATTTAGAAGCGAGAATGTCAAAAAAACCTCGTTAGATTTAATATTTATTGTAGCTCCACTTCTCTCTCATCTCTCTTTTTCTGAATTTTAAAATGTTTTACTAATTTTTTTACTTGTGCGTGCTCAGACTGCCCGCGGTATCCCACTCCTCTTCAGTGGCAGGCCCTTTCTGATACTCCATAAGTAGCTTCCAGCCGTTTCGCTTAACCAGCAGCATCTCGAAATGTACGTAGTTATCTCTTGGCTGACCTTGCTCTGGATTTGATATGTAGTGATAAATGCCCGTTTCGTGGGCAGTATTTTCATCGTGCAGTCGCTGGGTAAACCGAAAGCTGACGCTGGCTTTCATCTTTCCCATCTTCGTGTCCAAAAGGCCTTGTTTCCACTCATCGAAGGCTTTAGAAACAGGATAGCTGGCCTCCTTAAGTCCGCTGACCAAAACCGCATCAGGGTGGTAGGCGGCCGTCAGATTGGTGAAATCACCTTCGATAACGGATCGTGACATCTCGGTCCAGAAAACATCGAGTTCGTTTTTGGATTCCGTAATAGTTTTTGCTTCTTGTGCATAAAGCAACCCAGAAGTAAACATTAATAATAATATATTCAAAAACCTTTTCGAACACAATACCTTTTGATTCATAATAAATACATTGTTTGTCATTTTGAAGTGATTCATATTCTAACTAAATGTATGATTTTATGTTTAAATATCATAGAAATAACATAAATCGTATTGTAATGTTTAGGATTGAATATTAAGGTTCAATATAGTTGATACAATTAGCCTTTTACAATCGTATTATTATATATAGAATTGTTGTTGATCATTTAAAATAAATAGTATTAACGCAAAATAAAAATTATGAGAAGAATCTTTGATGGATTAATTGTTTGATTTTCCTATAAATGAGGAGTGAGTTATAAAGCACTTACCTCCTATTCCGATTTTCTAAAGTAGTTAAAAGTAGATTAAATGAACATATATGAAAAATATAGTAGAACCTAGAAAAAAATTTGGTGGTCGTAAAGTTGGAACACTTAATAAAATAACAAGTGAAATAAGGAAGTTAGCTAAAGCAACATTGGAACAGGATTTAATTTGGTATGTAGAAAATAGGGAAACATTTAAAACTGAAACTAGATTAGTTATAATGTTTAAGTTAGCAAGTTTTATGTTACCAAAAGTTGTAAGTATACACTCTACTGATGGTGAACCATTTACTTTCGATTAATTACATTTTATATATATATCGTTTTCGTTCTTTACTTGTTCTAACCATATGGTTCCGTATTTCCCCATAGTACTATCAAAACCCCATTTTCGTTCTTTAATTTCTCCTCCAATATATTTTTGGAGTTGTTCGTGGAGGATTTCCCTGAAAATGTGGAAAACAAAGTCAAGCCACATTTTGATAAAAGAAAGATTTTATTTTAAGGGTTCTATTTCGAAAATTTTTAAATCACGTATTTTCATTTCTCCAGCATCGCTCCAATAACCAACACCCCCCTCTTCAGGAGTACCTAGCATACTAGTGGAGAATATCCATTTGTTATTAATATAAAGTTCTACCATGTGCCCTCTGCTAAGAATTCTTAAATCAAATTCACCATTTATTAGATCTTCTTTTGTAAAATCATCGAAAATAATATTTTTTATTGTGTTTGATTTTAGGCTTGTTATGTGTTGTGTTTCTCCTATGGTAATTTTATTGTCATTTGGATAAAAACATATTCCCTGAGCTTTGTTTCCTTTAACATGCCAATTTATTCCTGCCTTTGATGTGTTTTCGATGTTCACTTTACAAGAAATAACCAAATCTTTTACATTAATATCTTTTAATGTTTCCCATTTGCGCGATTCTTCTTGACTTACTTTACAATCAATTTTTTGTTTTTTGAAAAGCAGTTTACTTTTCAATTTTTCCATATCTTCCCAAAATCTCAATTCCAAGGTACCATTGCTATTTTGGTGAACCAATTTTGGTGTACCCAGACATACTTTATCCCACTCTCCCCATGTGTGATGGTAAAGCAAACGTTGTCCATTGTAACTTATGGTATGACCAACATAAGTATCAGTTCGTCCATTACCATATCCTAATAATAATGGTTCGTCAGGTACGTTATAAGGTCCTTCTTTTTTGTCGGCAACAATATACCATGTTCCCGATGCATCTTTTCTGCCCGAAGTAAATTCTTTGCGCGACCGAACACTCGAAAAGACAATATAATGCTTGTTTCCTATTTGAAAATAGTCGGGAACTTCCAGAAATACAAAACCTTTATTTATTCGGGTATAGTCATCGCTAATAAAAAGTGGCTCTTTATATTTCCACTTTTTATAATTTTTTGAAGTTAGATGTGCGATTGAAGGCCTGCCTGTTTCTTTATGTATACCAAACATATAGCCATCCCAAATTTTATTTTCAGAATCATAAAATGAAACTAAATCGCGAAAATGATTGGTATTACTATCATATGGATATTGTGCGGTAACTATTGGATTCTTCTCATATCGGTTCCATGATTTTAAATCTTTTGAAATCAATATACCTGTATTTGTGTCTGAGCCATAAGTAATATAATATGTGTCGCCTTGCTTTACTGTACAACCTGTCATGCGTGCGCCACTTTCGTCCCAATCTCCTTTTTTTGCATCAAGTTTTATTGAAGGTAAAGCCTCCCAATGTAGCATGTCTGTAGACATAGCTCTACCAAGATTTCCTTCGCTTAAGTAAAAAAGGTGGTACACTCCGTATTCTTCATAAATCCACGTATCCCACATTGGTATTGAAGGTGGTTTAAAGGCGATTTGTGCGTTTATACCAAAGGTGCCGATAAGAATAATTGCTATTAAAAAGCTTAGTTTTTTAAATTTTGCAACGCTAAGTTCATTTTTCATAATTCTGATTTTTCATTCATAAATGCTAACGTGTGTGTAGTTACTGGTAACTATATATCTATTATATATGCACTAAAAGGTGTGTTTATTCCTTTCAAATCTAAGGAATTGATGTTAATAGAATTCAAAACTTGTTTTCATTATCTGAACTTACTGAAGAGGATATGAAAGTATTAAGAGACGAGGCAAATAAAAGAAGGATGCCAGTCGCTACATTATGTAGAGAAAAAATAACTAAAGACATCAATCAATATGTATAAAATAACGATGGTAAAAGACGGATTATTCCGTTACAATAATAAATATACAGTGAAAAATGATGCCTTTTTAAGTATCATAATGCATAATTTGGTTAGTTAATTTTAATCCTTTCTTGGTAAGTCCAAAATTTATAACAATTTAAGGATGAATTTTAATTTATGATGACCAACTGTGAAGCCCTATTCAATTTCTACTATTTAAGGCTGATTTAAACATTACTAAAGAAGTATAGATTATAACCACAATTACCACCCATCTAAGTGTATTGAGTGGCAATGATTTTACCAGAAATGCAGCAATTAAAACAGCAATAATCCCCAGGATCGCCATAGATACAGAAGCTTTTCTGTTATAAGCACCTTCTTTAATGAATTTTGCCGATGCTGGCGGCATTAAAAAAGCACAGGAACCCATCATGATTGGGAATGCGACCAAAGGGGACATTCCTAAAGCATAGACTACGGCCATACAAGGAGCATACAAACCAATTCCTACGGTCATAAAGGCGCCAAGAATGAAGTTGGCTCCAATTGCTAAGGCTAATTTCCCTCCGGTTAAGCCAATAGCTTCTCCTCCGTTTTGTATCCAGTGAATTTGTCCGGATAACATAAAAAAAGCAGTGACTAGTAAGGCAAATCCGATGGTTAACTGAATTTTTCTTGCGGACAACTTTGCAACTATTCCGGCGCCAAGAATAGCCCCTGCTGCTGCTGATAACAACATAGATATTAGAGTAATGGGCTCTACTTCAACAATTTGAATAAAAATCAAGGCTTGGATTAAAACTGGAATTGTGTTTGACACATTCAATGTCCCAGGTAAAATCCTGTCTTCTGTTTGTTTTGTAAATTTCAATAATGCCGTTTGTGGAGCAAAAGCACCGATACCAAGAACATCAAAAAAATTAACAATAAACCCTATTAAAGCTGTTTTCACAACGCTAACGTTTTCCAAAACTTTTCGGTGTTTAATAACATCTTTGCTTAGAACGTATATGAAAAATATTAATAATATAATAAGGGCAATCCAAATAGCTATAGTCATAATTTAGAGGATTCTAATAAAATTAATTCATAAATCTATGTCTGATTTAGGCAGTAGCTATGGTGTTTTTTAGCGTCAGTTTTTCTTTTATAGCACAAGCAGTTTTTGTCATTGCAAGTCCGCCCTTTCCTGTGCATTTAACACAAGTAGGCATTTGTTTGCTAACTGAAGAAACCGTTTCGATAACCTCATTTAGAGGAATAAGAGCATTATACCCAGCACAAGACATTGTTGCTGATGAAAGTGCATTTACAGCTGCACTTACATTTTTTCCCAAACAAGGCGCTTCAACACGATCTGCTATAGGGTCGCAAACCAATCCAATCATATTTTGAATTGCCATAGAGGCTGCATCAACAGCCTGTCTAGCTGTTCCTCCAAATAATTGAACTATGCCGGCAGCGGCCATGCCTGCTGATGCTCCACATTCAACTTGACAACCATGTTCCTCGGCAGAGAACCCTGGTCCCGTTGCAAAATACACTCCAATAATTCCCGTAGCAAAATACGCTTTAATCAATTCGTCTTGAGTCGCATTTATGTCGTCTGCTACTGCTCTCAATACTCCTCCTACAACCCCACAAGAACCAGCTGTCGGATTTGCAACAACAACTTCCATAGCGCTTTTCGATTCCATAATTGCCGACACATTTGCTATAATTTGATTAATAATAGAATTTTGTAGAATTTTATTTCGCTTTTTTGCACTATTGATTAAATGGGATTGTTGCGGCAAAATTCGATCTTCATAGGTCGTTCCTTCTAAACCTGTTTTAATACTATTCTCTATGATGCTAACAAGGTTCTTCATTCTATCGATGACAGCAGAATCTTCTAATCCACTCTGGCATTGTTCATAAATTAATCCCAGTGCTCCCAAATCGAAATTTTCTTTTTCGGCAAATTCTAAAAGTGATGCAACCGAGGTAAATGGGAGCTCCGATTCATTACCTGCAACAATTGGCAATACCGGTTTTGTAATAATCAATTCATCAAAGCTCACTATACCTTTCAATTTTCCAATTTTTTCGTTAGAAACTTCTTTTGAGAACTTTATGTTTATCAGTCGTCTATTGCTGTTAAAGGATTCAACAATAGATTTGCTTTGTGGGAACATAGATTTAAGCTCTTCTAAAGTCGTTTCTTTTGAACTATTAAAAAGAAATACCTCATAAAAATCTCCGCAAATTTTAACTTCAAAACCATCAATATTTTGAATTTCGAAGGATCCCCCACCTATTGATATAGCTACTACTTGAATATTTTTTCCGTTAATTCCTTCCAACAATAAGCGAAACGTATTTACATGATTTGTTTTAAATGAATTTATTTCATAATGTATTGAAATACCCAGATCATTGGCAACTAGTTCGGTATTTTTCATTCGGTCATCAGTCATTTCTAAGCCCAACAACCCTCCCTCTATTCCAAGCGATGTTCCTTGTCCTTTATAGTTAGACGCCCACGCACCATCCTTGTCAAAGTCAATAATCGCTTTTTTAAGAGGTTCATTTAAAATGTCCATACAAATTTTAGCAGCACGCCATGACGCAGCTGTATGTGAACTTGATGGGCCTCGCATGATTGGCCCAATGACATCATTAAAAATTCCCGGTCTTTTTTCCATCATCTATGCTTTTAAATTAACGATACTGCTATTGCTACTCAATCACTGAAAGTTTCTTTTTTAAAATTCCTTCAGAACTTTCAAGTAGTAAATTGTACTCTCTTTTGTCTAAATATTTTTTATAATGACTATAATAAGACAAGTTACGGATTTCTTCCCTTATAATAAGATCCCATCTATATTGATTGTATTAAAACTCATTTTAGCCAAAACAAAACTTCCAAATGGGATAATGTATTAGACAGTATTGATGTGAGTAAACTAGACGACAACCAAAAATTAAAATTGCTTCAGATTGGCGTTCAGTATATAGTTCCCAAGCTAAAACACACAAGTAGTGAGGAGGGATGGTTTGATCAACTTTTATTTCCAACCGCTATAGACATTATAAGTAAAGATGAAGATGGAGGATGGAAACACGACATTAGACCATTACCAACTAAAGACTAGTACGCAACCTTGTCTACCTTAGACAGACAGACAAGTAGACAAGTAGACAAGTAGACAAATAAAATATTGTCCTCTTCTATTTTTTATTTTACATTTAATATTATATTTGCCAACTGTTATTTGACACTTCGGAAGTAAGCTGCTTTTAAGAAATACGTAAATCAATGTAAATAACCACTACAATGATTTTTTAAATACTCTCGGAAGTCCTATAAAAAGTATATATTCCTCCTTAGCTCAGTTGGTTAGAGCATCTGACTGTTAATCAGAGGGTCCTAGGTTCGAGCCCTAGAGGAGGAGCAAGTAAAATGATAAAACGGTTATACTTTTATAGTGTAGCCGTTTTTTAATTAAAAGACTTCGTTCAAACACCCTCAAAGATTAAGAGAAGATCTCTCAGCGATTATTATACCAGTCCAAAATAGTATTGAAAAAAGTTTAATGTCATTTCAGAATCTGTTTTAATTTATTGTAATAAATTTGAACTAAAATGATAAACGAGAATAAAAGTTCCTGTTATTCGGAACCAGAGACCTATAAACAGGAGGTTTGTTCTCCATATAACGAGTTAGCTGCAATAAAAATATAAAATGGATATACTTAATTTTTACACAGAGGTTAACAGGAAGATCGAAAAAGGAGAATTGAACAAGCTTTCTAATTTAAAACTCGACAAAC
>Ga0302135_10002076_pt1 | contig 12003 bp, 6 predicted proteins | sample CBN3_surface_MG_FD_203119 | JGI IMG/M metagenome (GOLD analysis project Ga0302135, IMG submission 203119) | Marine microbial communities from Western Arctic Ocean, Canada - CBN3_32.1 | ecosystem: Environmental > Aquatic > Marine > Oceanic | place: Canada: Western Arctic Ocean | collected 2017-09-15 | reverse complement strand
CAACAGCGGCGACGCACTACCGGTGGAATACCGCATCACCGGTCTACAGCCGGAACCTTGGCAACCCTGGCACGGCCTGATTGCCTACAAAGTTCGCCACATATCCATGGGCGTTTTCGAGTCCAAGATCTGGCGAGCGCGGATGGTCCGTGAGATGGGGGCTGAAACCGCTGGCAAGCTCTTCCCAGGTGTTGAGCCGGGTTTCTTGATGATCCTGCCCCCTGGCTCCACCTCTCCCGGCCCCCTGGATGAAGGCCTGAAGGAACTCACCGAAGGCGCAGCCGGGCTTAACTATCTGAATGAGATGGACTCGGGCAGCAATAGTTGGGTCCTCTGCGGCGCTGAGACGGCCACTGGCAAGCCCATCCTGGCCGGGGACTCCCATAGGGCACTGGACACGCCCAACTCCTACTATCAGAACCAAGTGGCCTGTCCGGAATTCGACGTGGTGGGCCTGTCTTTCCCTGGCGTACCCGGATTCCCTCACTTTGGCCACAATGGCCGGGTATCCTGGAGCGTCACCCACACCGCCGCAGACTACCAAGACCTGTATATCGAGCAGTTCAAAGACGGCGAGCCTGGCAAGTATTTATTCAGAGACCGGTGGCTAGATGCGGAGACGTTCCACGAGACCATCAAGGTCAAAGATGGCAGCGACGTTCAGACGACGGTGACGGTCACCCAACACGGACCGATTATCTCTGGCGACCCAGCCCAAGGGTCTGGGCTGGCCTTCAAATACACGGCCACGGAGAAAGCTTCCACCTGGCCGGAAATACTCTGGAAAATGCTGAGGGCGGAGAACAGTCAGGAGTTGGTGGACTCCATGGAGGGCTGGGTTGACCCTTGCAACAACCTGCTCTTTGCCGACATACACGGCGATATGGGTTATCTCTGCCGGGGGCGCATACCCATTCGCTCTAGGGTCAACGGCTGGCTTCCGGTGCCGGGTTGGACCGGCGAGCACGAGTGGGAAGGGGATATTCCCTTTGATGAGCTGCCAATTTCCGTCAACCCACCGGAGGGCTATATCGCCACGGCGAACAACAGACCAGTGGGAGATGATTATCCCCACTACATCGCCATCGACTTCACACCTGAGTTCAGGGTCAAGCGGGTTACTGCGGGACTCAAGTCGTTGACCAGACCCACGGCAGAAGACATGGCCCAGGTGCACGCACAGCGGTTGTCCATCCCGGCGTTGGCCTATCAGAGTGTGGTCAAGCAACTGGAACCTCAGGATGAGCTGAGCAAGGCGGCCAAAGAACGACTTCTAGACTGGAACTGTGAGATGGACGCCGACAAGGTCCAGCCCACAATCTACAGCGCCATGCGCGACGCCCTGTTGCAAGAGGTATTGGAGACCAACCTGACGGAGAAGCTGGCCTACGAAGCTTGGCACCCGGCAGACAGGGGTTTGGGTTCTTTCTCCAATCGACTCAAGGCGCGGTTGGTGGCGATGATCGGCCAGGATGATTGTTCACTGCTGCCCAAGCGTGACACCTGGCCCACCGCGGTTGCACGGGCGTTGTCCAAGGCAGTGGTGACGCTGACCGAACGGCTGGGAGACGACATTGACCAGTGGCAATGGGGCAAGGTGCACCAGGCCCGCCCCAAGCACAATCTGTCGGCGGCGTATCCAGACCTGGCAGAACTGCTAGACCCGCCAGCCATCCCCACCAGCGGCGATGGCGATACACCGCTCCAGGGTGGTTATTCGCCGGCGAATCCCAACACGGTTACAAGCCTATCTGTGGCCCGTTACTCCTACGACCCATCAAACTGGGATGATTCCCTCTGGGTGGTGCCGCTGGGCAGTTCCGGGCATCCGGGCAGCGAGCACTATGCCGACCAGTCTGAGACCTGGCGTCAGGTCAAGATGATTCCCATGGGTTACGACTGGGACAACATCAAGGGCTCGGCTGAATCAGAGCAGAATTTAGAACCGGGCTAGCGAACCCGGCTAAAAACTTGATTAGGAACGGAGTTCTTCACCCAGTAGGTCCAGTGCAGCTTTGGCGGCCCCTTGCTTGCAGGCATCGCGGTCGCCTGGCAGTAGGACTTCAATGGCCCTGTCTTGTCCGCCTTTGATTGCGAGACCGATCCAGAAGGTGCCAATGGGTAGTCCGGCCCGACCGGCAGCAGGGCCGGTGACGCCGGTGGTGGACACTGCATAGTCGGTGCCGCACAGTTCCAGTACACCTCTAGCCATCCCAATGGCCATCTCGCTGCTCACGGTGCCGTGAGTGGGAGAAACGTCAGCAGCCACGCCTAGAACTTTCTCTTTAAGACCGCCGGTGTAGGCAATGACGCCACCGGGAAAATACTTGGAGCTACCGGGAATCGCGCCCAGCATGTAGCCGATCAGTCCGGCGGTGTCTGCTTCAGCCACTGAAACTGTCTTACCCTGCTCAGTTAGGATTTTTGCAATCTCTTCAACGTCCATAAAAGTTCTCCTCTTAGCGTTAACGCTTGCTTATGATTACGGTTTTTGTAACAGAATGAAAAATTCTCTGTTGCCGGCGTCGCCCTGTATCGGCGAACGGCAGATGTTTCTGACTCGGATTCCCTGACCAACGGCCCAGTTGACCGTCCTGCCCAGCACATTGGCATGTACTTTCGGGTCTCTGATTACGCCGCCCTTTCCTACTTGGCCTTTCTGGGCCTCAAACTGGGGTTTAACCAGCGAAACTATGAAATGGCCCGACTTCAGGTGGCTCATGGCCTCCGGGATCACCATGGAGATGGAAATGAACGAGACGTCCATCACCATCAGGTCCACCGGCTCTGGAAGCTCAAATGGGTAGCGGGCGTTGGTCTTCTCCATTACGACCACTTGCTCGTCCTGGCGTAGGCCGTAATTCATCTGTCCGTGGCCAACATCAACTGCGTAGACCTTGCGCGCGCCGCGTTGCAGCACACAGTCTGTAAACCCGCCGGTGGACGCGCCAACGTCCAGCACAGTCAACTCGGCCACATCAACTTGGAACTCATCCAGGGCGTGGGCCAGTTTGACACCGCCCCGACTGACAAAGGGCAAACGGCCCTTAACCTCAAGCTCAACGTCTTCCGGGAGTGTGGAGCCGGCTTTAAGAACTCGGCCTGCCGGGGTGTAGACCTTGCCCTCCATAATCAGGGCTTGGGCCTGTTCGCGGGAGTCGGCCAGGCCACGATCAAAGACGAGACGGTCGGCCCGGATTTTAGCTGGACGTGCTGTCAAAAGGTCTCTTTTTCTGCTTGTTTAAGCTGGTTGATTATTCTGGTGGTTCAAGCTGGGTAAGGCCGCCAATAATATGGCCGCTATTCGCCAGTAAAGTTGGGGCGGCGCTTTTCCAAAAAGGCTTTGTAGCCTTCCAGGTAATCTTTGGTGTCAAACTGGGTCAAGGGTAAGTCGTCCTCTTCTTTGGTGAGGTTCTCCAATGATGGTTTGTTCTGGACTTGCTGCATGGTCAGCTTGTTAACGGCGTGAGACAGGGGCGCTAGTGACGCTATGTCATTCGCCAGTTTGTAGGTGTAATCATTTAGGTCGTCCGGCTTCACCACCTGGTTGACCAGGCCGATCCTGAGTGAGTCTTCAGCGTTCAGCAACCGGGCAGACAGCAGGATATACATGGCGTTGCCCTTGCCTACCAAGTTGACCAGTCCACGCATCTCGCGGTGGCCGATGCTGATGCCAAGTTTGCCCACCGGGATGCCCATTCGGCTGTCGTCGCTGGCTATGCGCAGGTCGGTTGCCACGGCCAATTCGCAACCGCCGCCCACAGCAAAACCCTTAATCATGGAGATGGTCGGTGTGGCCATTTCTGACAGGGTTTTGAGTGCGCCGTTCACGGCGTCGTTGTAGCCCCGGCCCTTGGTGGAATCGGAGCGGTAATCGTCGAAATCTTGGATGTCGGCCCCAGCTGAAAATGCCTCGCCGCCGGCCCCGGTAATCACCACGGCCCGAACGCTACGGTCTGCGTCTAGTTTCTGCATGATATCGGCAAATTCGCGCCACATTGCAAAGCTAATAGCGTTGCGTTGGCTTGGGCGATTGAAAGTGACCGTGGCCACGGGGGATGCGGAGTCCAAAAGGATATGGTCGTTCAAGTCGTTGGTGTCCTGTTTTGCCGGTATGCAGAGCAATTGGCACGCTGATTTGGGAGTGCTAGGCCAGTATAGCTCCCAGTTTGTTGGGTGTCACCACCAGCTAATCTGGAACAAAAAATAACGGCGGGCAAGATGCCCGCCGTTAAGTTAAGCCAAGTTATAAGCTGCGTTGTAGTTAGTTAACGACCGCGCAGTTTCGGGTCCATTACGTCTCGTAGACCGTCGCCTAGGAAGTTCACCGAGAACACCACCAGTGCGATGGCGATACCAGGGAACAGGGCCAACCAGGACGTAATGTCGATGTATTTGCGACCAAGTTGCAGCATGCCACCCCAAGTGGGAACGTCTGGTGGGACGCCAACGCCCAGGAAGCTGAGAGCTGCCTCAACCACGATGGCAAACCCGATTGTGATGGTAATCAATACGATGTACGTAGCCATCACGTTGGGTAGGATATGTTTCAAAACCACCCGGAAAGCAGTGGCCCCAATTGCTCTGGCGGCCAGGATGTAGTCAAGTTCCTTGATGCTGAGAGCCTGAGACCGAATAACGCGGGTTGCGCCTGGAGTTAGAATTGCTATCAGAGCGATAATCACGTTTCTATCAGAAGCGCCAAGTGCGGCCATCAAACCCAGAGCCAAGATTATCGGCGGGAACGCCATCATGGCGTCCACAAATCTCTGAACTGCCAGGTCAAACAGACCACCGATATAAGCGCTGAAGATACCGATTATGGTGCCGGCGCTGATACCGATAAGGGTACTCACCAGTCCTACTTTCAAAGACACCCAGGTGCCGTACATCAGCCGGCTGAGAACGTCTCGGCCTAGCTGGTCGGTGCCTAAGATCACATCGGCTCCGGGTGCGCCGAATTTAGTGGCAACCCCTATCTGCTCAGGGTCGTAAGGAGCAAGGCCTGCGTAACGGGTCAAGAAGGCCAGAATAATCATAAGAGCCAAAACCGCACCACCGCTAAAAGCTAGTGGTTTGTTCTTGGCAAACCGTATTATATTTTGATATACAGCGACATGGAATTGTGGTTTGGGCCTAATCCTTAGATTAGCCGCTAAGATATCTACTTCGCTGGTTTCCGTTTGATCCGCAAACATCTGTTAATCCTATCTGAAACCTAAAATTTCGGTCTGACTCATTCGTTTACACCTGCTTTTTACAGCAGTTGCTCGTTTATTAAGCGTACCGAATTCTGGGGTCAAGCCATCCGTACAGCAGGTCCACTAGCAAGTTTATGGTAACGATGGCAATACCAATGATTACGATGGCAGCTTGAATAAGAGGGAAGTCCCGGTGCTGTACCGCTTCAATGAGGATTCGTCCCATTCCAGGAACCAAAAATATGGTCTCAATGACAACTGTTCCACCGAACAGGCGACCAAACTGCCACCCCGAAATTGTCAGAATAGGCAAGACAGCGTTCTTCAATCCGTGACGGAACAGAACTACCCGTTCAGTTAGACCTTTTGACCGAGCCGTACGCATATAGTCTTCCCGGATTATCTCCATCATCGAAGACCGGGTCACCCTGGCAATGAACGCCATTTCATACAGAGCCAGTGCTAATGCAGGGAAAATCATCTGCGAAAGGTTCTGGGCTGGGTTATCCCATAGATCCACATAGCCCAGTGACGGTAACCAGTTAAAGACCTTCAACAAGAACAGAATCATTAACACCGCTACAAGGAAATTGGGAATAGCGATACCAATGAGTGTGAAAATCCTAGCGCCGTAGTCCAGTCTGCTATCCGGTTTGATAGCAGAAATGATACCTAGCGGAACTGCAACCACCACCGACATCAGTATTGATAGTACGGCCAGTTCTACTGTGACTGGAATTCGGGAGCCAAGCTCTGTCATTACGGACGACTTGAACCATAGCGACTCCCCAAAATCACCTTTAGCTACGCCACCAATCCAACTCCCGTATTGTATGAAAACGTTACGATCGGTTCCCAGTTCTTTTCTGAGATTTTCCAGGTCCTCCAGGCTGTATGACCCTCCGCCGTCACCTTCTAAGATGGCAATCGCAGGATCTCCTGGTAATACGGCCATCACAATGAAAGCAATCAGCGTGACGAGGAAAACCGTGGGGACGAATAGTAATACTCTTTTGATGACGTATTGTTGCATTGTCAGCCTGCCCGATTTACGATTCCGATGGTGATCATAGATGGCGATTATACCGATTTATTCAGCAACGGTATATAGGCGTCAGTTAATAGTTAATACCGTTTATACTGCGCCATAACGGGGTAATGTTTAAATATTCTAGTCTTCTATTTTGTGGCTCTTTATAGCAGATTGAATCGGTCTGCACTCTTGCCAGTTCACTGGTTTTGCAAGGGAAGGATTCATTCCAAGAATCCATCTATATGTTTGATGGCCTGCTCCCTTCCGGGAGCAGGCCATCATTTGTTCATACGATGTTGAACCCGGGCTAGTTGCTTAGCGATCTAGCCATAGATCTTCATGCTTGAAGCTGTATTGGACAGTCGCAGGTGCATTGAAGCCCTGGACATCCTCATGCGTCAGCCAGAAAAACTGGCCCCAGTACAAAGTCACCCAGTGGTTATCGGCGAATCCCTGGGAGATGTCGTCAGGATTTGTCGGCATTAGGAACTCCTCGTAGTCCTTAAGAAGTTGCTTACGCTTAGCCGGGTCCTGTTCGACCTTCTGGGCCTCGAAAGCGGTTCTCGCAATCTCAGGTTCCCAGTCGGTGTAGTTACGGGTACCGCCCTTCAGGTAAACACCGCCCAACAGAGCGTCTGGGTCGAGAACAGTCATGCCCTCTCCCTGGCACGCTAATTCCCAGTCACCAGTTCCGGAACGGGACGTCCCGTATAGGGCGTAGCCTGCTGCGCTTTCATGCGTGCTGATGTTGCCATCTATACCCAAGGTATCGGATAGCTGTTGCTTAACGATGGAACAGACGTCGGGGTAGTTACCTACCTGACGGGCATCATACTTTACGGTGAAGCCATCCGGATATCCAGCATCAGCCATAAGTTGCTTGGCGAAAGCTATGTCAGCTTTTCCGCCTTCGCTACTTTTGTCACGCATGCCAGGGAAGGTAGCGCATTCCTCAAAGGAGTACCCCATGCCCCATAAGGCACAAGGAGTGTCAGCGGTGTTATCTTCGAGTATTTCGTTCAATTGAGCTCTGTCTAGGGCCAAATAAATGGCCTTTCGAACTCTAGGATCACTGAGTTTGTCCGCTTTGCGGTTCATCATCAGACCCCAGTTCCGGCTACCTCCCAAACTGTTGGCAATTATATGGCCATTGGAAGTGCCAACTGTGTCGGCGTCCAGTTGCTTGTACTCAGTGGGCGACAGATTGGAGAATCCACCATTCATCATGTCGAGTGTGCCGGCTTTGAACTGAGCAACCAATGTGCCAGTGTCAGTGATGATGAAATGTTCGATACTGTCAAAGTAGGGGAGCCCATCTTTGAAATAATTCGGATTCTTGGATACCGAGTAACCGTTACCCCGTTGGTACCTTTCCAGGACGAACGGTCCGGAACCAGCCTTGCTGGAAATAATACCCTCAGCCTGGTTCAGGTCGACCCCTGCCTCCAATATGTGCTTTGGCAGTATCTTGGCATAGTCTAACGCCAAGAAGTTTATGAACGCTCCAGATGCAAATGAAAGGTTCATCTCAACGGTATAATCATCGATTTTTTTGATTCCGCCTTCGGATACAGGAACTGTGTAGTTCCGGAATAGGCCCGAGCGCCCGATAGAGTTCTCAGGATTCATGTAACGACTCAGCGCGAACACTACGTCGTCTGCAGTAACGCTTACACCGTCTCCCCAAGTGGCATTCTCAGCCAGATGGAAGGTGAATGTAGAGCCGCCGTTGGATACTTCCCAGCTTTCAGCCAAGTCTCCGACAACTTTCGTGGTGTCAGCTCCGGTTGAGAACTGGACCAACTGGTTATATATCTGGGAATAGGCCTGGATGCTGGAAAGAGACGCGGAACCCAGCGGATCCCAGTCCTTCGTGTCGGCATACGCAGACATGCGTACATTTCCACCGTATTTCGTATCACCACCGGTCGCTGCCGGCACTTCAGTCGCAGCCACAGCCGCAGGAACTGGCGTGTTCGATGACGTCGATGACGCACCCTTTTGTGTATCTGTTTCCGATGATCCGCACGCAACAGCAACGATCAATAAGATCGCCGAAACGATTGGAAGTAGAGTCCTAAGGTTAAAAAAGCGATGCCTCGACATGTAGTCTCCTTCGTTGATTGATCCTAGGTCTTCCTCAGAAATTAAGCCTAAGCCATTCGGGTCCCTGGCTTATGCGATTTCCCTGGGCAAGGCAATGATAATTTTGGTTGAATAGAATCACCGTTACCAATGCAAAGTATTCATTCCTCCAAAATCGGGGTCGCGCAATCGTAGCTTAACGGATAATCCAAGTCAATGATTTTAATACTGGGTTAATGCGATGATATTTAGCCAATCCTAGTTAGAGCTACTATCCGCCTTTTACAAATATATGTTCGCTATTCGGTGAGGGGTTATTGCAGTGCCATCTTTAAGAACCGTTTTGGTAAAAAGCGCACTGAGGTTAGCACACCAGAGCATCAAAAGAGCGGCTAGTGTTGCTAAAAGACAAAGCCCGGCTCTGCTTCCGCAGAGCCGGGCTTTGTTGCCTTACTAACTTAGTCGCTAGTTGTTTAGCGATCTAGCCATAGATCTTCATGCTTGAAGCTGTATTGGACAGTCGCAGGTGCATTGAAGCCCTGGACATCCTCATGCGTCAGCCAGAAAAACTGGCCCCAGTACAAAGTCACCCAGTGGTTATCGGCGAATCCCTGGGAGATGTCGTCAGGATTTGTCGGCATTAGGAACTCCTCGTAGTCCTTAAGAAGTTGCTTACGCTTAGCCGGGTCCTGTTCGACCTTCTGGGCCTCGAAAGCGGTTCTCGCAATCTCAGGTTCCCAGTCGGTGTAGTTACGGGTACCGCCCTTCAGGTAAACACCGCCCAACAGAGCGTCTGGGTCGAGAACAGTCATGCCCTCTCCCTGGCACGCTAATTCCCAGTCACCAGTTCCGGAACGGGACGTCCCGTATAGGGCGTAGCCTGCTGCGCTTTCATGCGTGCTGATGTTGCCATCTATACCCAAGGTATCGGATAGCTGTTGCTTAACGATGGAACAGACGTCGGGGTAGTTACCTACCTGACGGGCATCATACTTTACGGTGAAGCCATCCGGATATCCAGCATCAGCCATAAGTTGCTTGGCGAAAGCTATGTCAGCTTTTCCGCCTTCGCTACTTTTGTCACGCATGCCAGGGAAGGTAGCGCATTCCTCAAAGGAGTACCCCATGCCCCATAAGGCACAAGGAGTGTCAGCGGTGTTATCTTCGAGTATTTCGTTCAATTGAGCTCTGTCTAGGGCCAAATAAATGGCCTTTCGAACTCTAGGATCACTGAGTTTGTCCGCTTTGCGGTTCATCATCAGACCCCAGTTCCGGCTACCTCCCAAACTGTTGGCAATTATATGGCCATTGGAAGTGCCAACTGTGTCGGCGTCCAGTTGCTTGTACTCAGTGGGCGACAGATTGGAGAATCCACCATTCATCATGTCGAGTGTGCCGGCTTTGAACTGAGCAACCAATGTGCCAGTGTCAGTGATGATGAAATGTTCGATACTGTCAAAGTAGGGGAGCCCATCTTTGAAATAATTCGGATTCTTGGATACCGAGTAACCGTTACCCCGTTGGTACCTTTCCAGGACGAACGGTCCGGAACCAGCCTTGCTGGAAATAATACCCTCAGCCTGGTTCAGGTCGACCCCTGCCTCCAATATGTGCTTTGGCAGTATCTTGGCATAGTCTAACGCCAAGAAGTTTATGAACGCTCCAGATGCAAATGAAAGGTTCATCTCAACGGTATAATCATCGATTTTTTTGATTCCGCCTTCGGATACAGGAACTGTGTAGTTCCGGAATAGGCCCGAGCGCCCGATAGAGTTCTCAGGATTCATGTAACGACTCAGCGCGAACACTACGTCGTCTGCAGTAACGCTTACACCGTCTCCCCAAGTGGCATTCTCAGCCAGATGGAAGGTGAATGTAGAGCCGCCGTTGGATACTTCCCAGCTTTCAGCCAAGTCTCCGACAACTTTCGTGGTGTCAGCTCCGGTTGAGAACTGGACCAACTGGTTATATATCTGGGAATAGGCCTGGATGCTGGAAAGAGACGCGGAACCCAGCGGATCCCAGTCCTTCGTGTCGGCATACGCAGACATGCGTACATTTCCACCGTATTTCGTATCACCACCGGTCGCTGCCGGCACTTCAGTCGCAGCCACAGCCGCAGGAACTGGCGTGTTCGATGACGTCGATGACGCACCCTTTTGTGTATCTGTTTCCGATGATCCGCACGCAACAGCAACGATCAATAAGATCGCCGAAACGATTGGAAGTAGAGTCCTAAGGTTAAAAAAGCGATGCCTCGACATGTAGTCTCCTTCGTTGATTGATCCTAGGTCTTCCTCAGAAATTAAGCCTAAGCCATTCGGGTCCCTGGCTTATGCGATTTCCCTGGGCAAGGCAATGATAATTTTGGTTGAATAGAATCACCGTTACCAATACAAAGTATTCATTTGACTTTTCGTAGAGTCGAGCCATTCTAGCGTAACGAAATGCAGTCGTCAATAGTTAATATTTCAATTAATGCATAGATAAGCATGTAATTAACGATTTTTGATAAAGAGACTAAAGGTTATATAGTATTCAAAAACTTTAACCACTCTGCCTGTAGTTATTACCTGTCTTTGAGAAGACTCGTTCGGCGAGTTCTTTTCTTTAGGGTTTAGCCAAAATACCTTGGTCAGTAGAAGGCACGCAGGAATTGGTGCATCAAATGGGAAGATGTAATCCGCAACTACATCGGCAATTAACCTAACTAAACGACTGGGTCAGGGCCTATAGAGAAAATAATTAAATTCAAGCAACAAGCATCCAGCCTAATGGCGCAACGCACGCCAATATGGCAAAAACCACCTAAAGTGCAAGCATATTCAGGCTGTCAGTCAAAATTCCGAATGGTTATGTAGGTTTTTCCGGCACAGATCCAGAAACAAACAGACATCCGTATCCACATCGGCATCTTCACTACTCCATAAAGATTGACGTTTGATATTGCTAATTACCACTGGGAATTAGCCCTTCAGAATCTACCACTGAGATTCCAAAACAAAAAAGCGGATCAAAAAGTGTCTGTCCAGTAGAAAATTCCGATGGATGGTTTCAGAAACCACCCTCGAACACTGTCGAATCCATACGTTGGCATTGAGCGTAGAAACACACTTTACAGGAGTCAACGCAGGCCTGGCAGTGCCGGCATTATCTACGGGTTTACGGTTGGAGATACTCCGTCCAATTTTGTTGAACAGGGTGCTTTTCGGCGTTGACTCGGTATTTCCTGCTGTGGTAGTTTTGATTGTCAGTAGGCCGGCTATGAATGGACCGGAAATCTTCCCCAAGCACGCTCTAAGGAGATTAGGCAATGGAAGTTACAACCCTCGCCATCGAAAAACTCAAGGAAGTCATGACAGAACAGGGTGAAACTAACGGATCGCTCCGAGTAGTTGCTATACCTGCCGAAGCTGGCGGCCTTCAATATATGTTGACCATGGAAAACGAGTCCCAAGCCGATGACACCGTCATGGCCATGGATGGAGTTAAATTCCTCATGGACTCAGACAGTGCGCCCTTCCTAGAAGAGGCAACCATTGACTACGTCGAGAATTTGGGCGGACAGGTAGGGTTTGTCATTAACAACCCCATGTTCTCCAGCGCTGGCGGCGGTTGCGGCGGCGGTTGCGCCTGCGGCAGCGGAGGCGGCGGTGGATGTGGTGGCGGAGACGAAAATAGTGG
>Ga0302135_10002075_pt1 | contig 12004 bp, 11 predicted proteins | sample CBN3_surface_MG_FD_203119 | JGI IMG/M metagenome (GOLD analysis project Ga0302135, IMG submission 203119) | Marine microbial communities from Western Arctic Ocean, Canada - CBN3_32.1 | ecosystem: Environmental > Aquatic > Marine > Oceanic | place: Canada: Western Arctic Ocean | collected... | reverse complement strand
GGGTGCGGGTGCGGGTGCGGGTGCGGGTGCGGGTGCGGGTGCGGGTGCGGGTGCGGGTGCGGGTGCGGGTGCGGGTGCGGGTGCGGGTGCGGGTGCGGGTGCGGGTGCGGGTGCAGGTGCGAGTGCAGGTGCCGGGCCAGATTGCATGGTTGCATATGGATCTGCTCCCGGCGCAACCGCAGGGGGAGCCGCAACTGGCGCTGGTGCAGGAACGGGTGCTGGCGCACGGGCCGTTGGCGGTGCTGCGCTTCCGGGTGCTGCTGCGCCTCCGCCGCTGCCGGGCATGCTAATTTTGATTGTTTGCTTGGAGTCCGGCTTGGGAGGCATGCCAATCCGCACGGTTGCCTTTTTAGGGCCAGGCGCACCGGGGGCGGCAGGGGCTGCTGCGCCAGGAGGCGCTGCTCCTTGCATTGTCGCATATGGATCCGGTTCAGCCATGGCCTTGACTTGTTCTGGCCCTGTGTTTTAATAATACCACCACGCGGGCCAACGCTCTTCCCAAGTTAACATAACTGGAGCGCAAACAAAAGGACATACCTCCGCCACCGGTCCGCCACTGAAATGGATATTGCCGATTGTCGCCATGTCATTTGAAATCGAAATCACTTATGAGGGGGAGGTCCGGACGCTTGAAAATTCTAAGCCCGAACTTACCGTGGGCCGAAGCACGCCGGCGGCCGAGGTGGATGTGGATCTATCACCGGACAAAAGTGTGTCGCGTAAACATTTTCTCATCAAACTTGAGTACAACATGAGCAACGCCAAAAATGAGGCGTGGATTGTTGATCTCGGCAGCAGTCGCGGCACCACCGTCAACGACGAACGGGTAACCGATCCGGTTAAAATCACACGCGCAGATGTGGTGAAAGCTGGCGACAGCGAATTACAAGTAAAACTCAAGCAAGCGCCCAAGAATAAATCGAAGATGAGTTTTCAGGAAAAGGTCGCCGCGCGTAGCGATGCCTTTGGCGAATCAGCGCCGCAACCCTCACCTTCCAAACCCAAAGACCGCCCCACCAAAACCGCGACCCCGTCGGAAGATGAAATCCCACCGCCACCGCCCGCCGAAGAACCCGCACTAACCTCCGATGATGAAATGGCCCCTGGCCTGATGGCCGCACTCACCGCCGGCGCGCACCAAACCGAATGCGCTGGGTTCGTGGCTTACTCCATCGAAGATCTCGCCACGGCGGCGAATCGTTACGCGCGCGAAAACAAAATGCACGCCATCAGCGCATCGGTCGTGCAGGAAGGCAAAGGCTCGAGCGCGTGCTTCCGCGCGCTCGTCGTTTTTCACAACCCCAACTAAACTAGCGCCCCTTTCGCTGCCGCCACAAAGGCGCGCATTTTGTCCGGACACTTTTTTCCCGGCTCAAGTTCCACGCCACTCGACACATCGACCGCAAACGGCTGCACTCGTTGCACCGCCTCCGCCACATTTTCCGCCGTCAACCCGCCTGCCAAAAAAATGGGCCGACCAAATTCCTGCGCACGCACCGCGAGATCCCAGCTAAATGAAGCCCCCGTGCCGCCGAGTTCATCTTTCACATAGGCATCAAGCAAAAACCCATCGGTGGGAAACTCCTCCATTTCCTCCAACGTCTCCGGCCCTTTCATGCGAAACGCCTTGAGCGTCATGATCGCGAACCTCCCGCAATCCTCCGGCGTTTCGTCGCCGTGAAACTGCGCAATGCTCAGCGTGCACTCGGCAATGGCGCGCGCGATCGTCGCCTCCGCCGCGTTCACAAAAACGCCGACCCGCACAACATGCGGCGGTAGCACAGCGGAAATCGTCTGCGCTTGTTCAATGGAAACATGACGCGGGCTGCCGTCGTAAAACATCAGCCCGATCGCATCCGCGCCCGCTTCCACCGCCGCCAACGCGTCAGCCTCGCTGGTGATGCCGCAAATTTTAACCGTCACGCTCACTTAAATTCTCCCTAATCCCAGCTTGCGGCAAAACCGAATACTACGCTCGATATCGCCTTTTTGAAAAACCTGCTGCGCCTTTTTGCGATCCACGCCCGCCGCTGGTTTGAAGGCCGACACTGCTTTGCCGCCTTTCGCGAACGTCTCAAATTGCGAGTAGCCCTTTGGCTTGCCTTTCGGCCACGCTTTCCAAAAATCATCTGTCTTCACTTTCAGCTCGTGATTAAAACCGGAGATGGTCTCGATGCAAACCGGCGCATCGGGACACACTTTTCCGAAGTGGGAAAAATATTTTTTCCAGTCCACCAAGCCTTCCCCCATCGCGCGCCACGCGGCGGTGAATCCATTCGCGCTCGGCCATGCCATCGTGTCACGCAAGCTGCTCGTCAATGTGTACGGCGCGAGAGTTTTCAAATTCTCAAACGGATCTTCCAGCGTCCACACCGCATTGCCGGAATCGAGATTCACGCCCACCCAATCCTTGCCGGCGGCCTCGACCAATCGCACCAGTTCCAACGAGTGCATATCGCCCGCGTGATTTTCCACCGCGATTTTGATGCCCGCATCGGTGGCGCGCGACTTGTTGGCTTTCAGAAATTTCACCATGTCATCAATGCGCGCCTCGATGCCACCCGGGGTAAGGCGATCCTTGCGCGAACCCAAAACCACGCGGAACACCGGCGACCCCAATGCTTTGCACACGCGCACGCCCAGCGCCAAATGTTCCGCCGCCGTGCCCCAATTTTTTTTGAACGTCACAGAAGTCGGGCACAAACTCCACGAGCCAACATAAAGTTGGATGCCCTTGTCGTCCGCGTGCCGTTTCACCTCGCGCAAATAACGCGGCGTGAAGCTCTCGAACGCAAACAGATCGGTGATAAACAGCGAATCGCATTTCAGCGTGGCGGTGTAATCCACCAGCTCATCCGCCTTCCAGCCCATCGCGCGGACGGCGAAATTATCCAGCCCCAACCGCAATGGCTTGGGCGTTTTGGCAAGGGCAGTGATGGTGGCGGTCGCGCTGGCGGCGATAAATTGGCGTCGATTCATGGGCCGCCCATTGGGGAACAGTCGCGCACGCGAATCAAGTCTGTTTCTCGCAAGATTGCTTTTTTACCGAAATCCTATTTCACTGTCCGCGTGCCGACCGCCATGGATCCATCGCCCCTCGAACTGCTCCCCAGCTTCACGCCCCGCCCGCACACAACGCACGTGGTGTTTGATTTTGACGGCACCCTCTCCTGGCTCCGCCACGGCTGGACCGAGGTGGCGCAAACCGTGCTCATCCCGCGTTTCCCTTTGCACGAAGGCGAATCGATTGATGACATTCGCACGCATTTGTTTCGTGAAATGATCCGCTTCAACGGCCGCCCCACCCCGTTATTCACCACCGAAATGGCCGCGCAAATCCAACAACGCGGAGGCCAAGCCAAAGCCGATGAATTGCTCGAGGCCTTTCTGAAACCCCTAAACGCCAATGCCCACGCACGCTACGCACAACTGCGTGACGGCACGGCTACGCGCGATGATTATATCGTCCACGGCGGACGCGCCTTGTTGGAACTACTAGCCGCACGCGAATTGTCCATCATCATTCTCAGCGGCAATCCACACGAGCAAATTTCCAACGAAGCTGAGATGCTCAATCTCACCCCGTTTTGCAACGGCCACGTCTATGGCGACACCAAAGCCGCAGATTTCAACAAACAATCTGTGCTCGAGAGGCTAATGGCTGACGAATCGTTCACTGGCGAAAACTTCGTGATGTTCGGCGATGGCGCTGCGGAAATTGAAGCCACCCGTAACTTGAGCGGACTCGCCATCGCCGTGTGCAGTGACGAAAATGAAAACGGTTCCGGCCGAGTGGACGAACACAAACGCACCGTCCTCATCGAATCCGGTGCTGATGCAATTATTGCCGACTATCGAAACCCCGAAACTCTACTTCAAACAATTTTTGGCGAATGAAACCCATCGACCTCTCACAACTCAAAGTCTACCCCCTCGCCGAGCGCGACAGTATGGCGAGCATTGAGGAAACCCTCATCGATCCAACGACCACGCCCGCCGAGCAATCGCCCGCCAATCACGAACACATCGTGCGTTGCGCGAATGACATCCGCGCCGCGCGGGAAAAAGGCGCGAGCGTGATGTATATTTACGGCGCGCACTTGATAAAAAACGGCGCACATTTGTTGATGGATAAGCTAATGGCTGGCGGCTGGATCACCCATCTCGCCACCAACGGCGCGGGCGTCATTCACGATTGGGAATGGGCGCATCACGGCCGATCCACCGAATGCGTGCGCGCCAACGTCGCCACCGGCACCTTCGGCGCGTGGGAAGAAACCGGCCGTTGCATCCACCTCGCCGTGCTCGCGGGCGCGCTCAATGACGAAGGCTTCGGCCAAAGCGTTGGCCGCATGATCGCCGAGGATTGCGTGACGCTCCCCACGATGGCCGAATTGGAAAACCAATCCAGCCCCGCCCGCGCCGAGCTTTTGCTAGCGATGCAAACTCACGACCTCGCCGAAGGCCGTCACGAAATTTCCCACGAGTGGAAAAACTCCTCGGTGCTCGGCAATGCGTTCAAGCACGGCGTGCCGCTCACGGTGCATCCGGGGATTGGCTACGACATCATTTCAAATCACCCGATGTTCAACGGTGCCGCCCTCGGTCGTGCGGCTGGGTTGGACTTCGCCAACTTCGGCGGCGCGGTGGAAGGCCTCGACGGCGGCGTGGTGCTCTCCGTCGGCAGCGCCATCATGGGCCCGCAGGTTTTTGAAAAGAGCATTTCCTGTGTGAACAACCTCCGGCTGCAAGCCAATCGCGACATTGTACGCGACCATTCATTTCACGTCGTGGACATTCAAGACGGCGGCGGCTGGGATTGGACCACCGGCGAGCCGCCCAAAGACAACCCCGCCTATTACCTCCGCTTCTGCAAAAGCTACGCGCGAATGGGCGGCGCAATGCACTACGCCCAATGCGATAACATCGATTTCACTCACCACCTTTTGAACGAACTGGAATTGTGACCGCCGAGCGCTTCCAGGAAATCACCGGCAAATACCCATCGCTACGCATCGCCGTAGTGGGCGATTACAGTTGTGACCGTTATCTGGAAATTGATTCTTCAAAAAAAGAAATCTCCATCGAGACCGGTCTCCCCGTGCACAACGTCACCAACATCCGCGCCCAACCCGGCGCGGCCGGGACGGTGCTGGCAAACCTTTCCGCCCTCGGCGTGGGCGAGTTGTGGCCCGTCGGTTTCTGCGGCTGCGATGGCGAGGGTTTTGAACTTTTCAGCGCATTGGAAAAATTGCCCGGTGTAAAAGCCAAGTCTCCCGGCGCGCGAATGAAATATTTTTTTGAAAGCGAGACACAATGCACGTTCACTTATTGCAAACCGCTGGTCATGCAGCCCGGCCATCCGCCGCGTGAACTTAATCGACTGGATAATAAAAACTGGCATCCCACGCCCCAGGCATTGCAGAAGAAACTCGCTGACGCCGTCTGCGCCTTAGCGGGCGAAGTTGATATCATGATCGTGCTCGATCAAGTGGATAAGCCGGAAACCGGCGTGGTGACGCGAAGCCTTTTGACCGCCATCGATGAAATTAAATCGCAAACACTCGTCATCGGCGACGGCCGCCGCGGCCTTAATCATTGGCCACACATTATTTACAAAATAAACGCGACTGAATTGGCACAGTTCACCGAGGGCGAACCCAAAACCGCCGCGGCCGTTTTGGCTCGTCAAAGCGGCCAGCCAGTGTTTGTGAGCATGTCGGAAAACGGAATTTTCGGCGCGGCGCCGGATGGCGAGATGACCCATTCCCCTGCCCTGCCCGTGCGTGGCGAAATTGACATCGTCGGCGCCGGCGACGCTGTGACGGCCAACCTAGCCGCCGCGCTCGCTGCCAATGCGGAATTGCCCGAAGCGCTGGAGTTGGCCAACCATGCCGCCTCCATTGTAATCCACAAACTGGGCACCACCGGCACGGCGGCGGTGGAGGAGATACGTGCTGCCGGCACATTTTCACCAAACTCGCCAATGGGCTGATTTGGTAATGAGGGGCTTTTCGTTTTTCAAATCCAGGATGATGGCTTGGAGTTTTTTTTGGTTGGCGAATTTTAAGCCTGCTTTCAGGCCCAACACACTGATCGCGGTGGCGTAGCTGTCGGCGGTGGTGGAGGCTTCGGAGATTACAGTGACTTGCATCCGATGGGTGAGTCCGTGGCCGGTGCGGGGGTCTAGAATGTGGGAATAGCGTTGGCCGTTAATTTCGATGTATTGTTCGGTGTCACCGCTGGTGGAGAGGGCTTGGTGTTTTAGAAAAACGGTGCGGGGGTAAAGGTTTCCGAATTGATCGACGTTGCGAATGAGGATGCGCCAGCCTTGGCGGCCGATGGGGGGGGCGCTGGTGAGCATATCGCCGCTGGCGGCGACGAAGGCGCGGTGGATGCAATTGGCTTTGAGAATTTTCATCGCTTCGTCCACGGCGTAGCCTTTGGCGATGCCGCCGAGGTCGAGTTGCATTTTGGCGGCGAGCAAGGTGACGGTACCCGTTCGGGGATCGAGTTTTATTTTTTCATAACCGACACGGCTTTTCACGGCGGCGAGAGCTTTGGCGGGGGGGAGCTTTTGCTGGCGGCGGGCGGTGCGCCACAGGCGGATCATTGGGCCGGCGGTGATGTCGAATGCGCCGTTGGTTTCGCGGGCGAGAGTTTGGGCGCGTTGGAGGATGTTGAATAGTTCGGGACTGACTTTGACGGGTTGACCGTGGGGTTTTTGGCAAAGGCGATTGAGTTCACTGGCGGGATGGTAGTCGGAGAAGATGGCGTTGAGGGCTTCGACGCGGGCGTAGGTTTGGCGGGCGATGCGTTCGGCGGTGGGGCGATCTTTGGCGTAAAACTTGAGGTAGAAGTCGACGCCCATTTCGGGGTCCACATATTCGAAGCGTTTCCACGCGGCGTCATTGGGCAAGCTGCAACAGCCGACGCTGAGCAGAAATCCAAGTAGACAAAAAAATACCCGCACGCCCGAAGGGTGCGGGTGATTGCCGGATTGGGCAATCCGTTAAATGAGTTTATGGAATCAGGCGAGGGGATTCCATTTTCCGGGCTGGGGTACGGAGTACTTGCCATCCTCGCCCTTCATTGCCGGCGGTTCTGTCTCCATAGTCCATTCGTCGATGCCGGGGCAGTAGTTGTGACCATTTTTGAGAAGGTCATCCCACTTGAGGACGCGTCCCGAGTAGCAAGCCTCGCGGCCGAGGATGGCCGTGAAAGTCGCCTTGGCGCCATAGTCGCCTTCGTTGTAAATATCGCCTTTTGCCAGGGTCTCGATGAGATCGTGTTGTTCCTGCTGATGGCCGCCGCCCTTGCCGACGATGCGGATTGGGTCGCCGTCGAACGGGTTGATCGACGAAGCCAGCTTGCAGACGCCCTTGCTACCGTGGGCGTACTCAGCGACGTGGCCGAAGGTTGCGTTGCCGCCAAGGTGGCGGGCCTGGCTATACATCTTGTGGCCGTTGGCGTAGGTGTACTCGACGAAGGTGTGGTCAAAAATCTGCGACTTGCTGCGGTCACCGTCCATGCGCTCTTCACCGCCGCCCATACCGTTCGCCATCACGGGGTAGCCTTGCATCACCCAGTTGCCAACGTCGAGGTTGTGGATGTGTTGTTCGCAGATTTGGTCTCCGCTGGCCCAGATGAAATGATACCAGTTGTTGCACTGGTAGGCCATTTCGGATTGATCGGGGGTGCGGTCGCGAAACCAAATCCCGCGGCCGTTCCAATACACACGCATTAGGTTGATGTCGCCGATGGCGCCGTCGTGCAGGCGCTTGATGTTTTCGATGTAGCGTTCCTCGTGGCGCCGCTGCAGGCCGATGCCCACCATCAGATTTTTCTTCTTGGCGATCTCGTTGGCTTCCAGGAAACGCCGGACACCCGGAGCATCGGAAGCGACTGGCTTCTCACAGAAAACGTGTTTGCCGGCTTTGACCGCGTACTCGAATTGCTGCGGCTTGAAGCCCGGCGGGGTTGCGATGACCACCAGATCAGCGCCCGAATCGATGGCCTTTTTGTATCCGTCAAGCCCACCGAAAATCTTGTCCTCAAGGATGTCCACCTTGACGCCGTGCTGCTTTTTCAGGTTGGCAACTGAGCGCTTGGCTTTCTCGGGATTCACATCGGCCACGGCGACGAGGCGGGTGTTTCCCTTGGTGTTCATAATCTGGTTTGCAGCACCGCTGCCACGTCCACCACAGCCGATGAGTGCCACGCTCACTGTGTCGCCGACGGCAGCGTGCGCCATGCGTTCGATCGGTATCTGACTGAGCACCGCGCCGGCGGCGGCCAGCTTGCTGGAGGACTTTAGGAAATGACGTCGATTGACATTGGTTTTAGGATTTTTTTTCATAGCAATAATGGATTGTCCGTTCGAGTTTCTGTGGCGGGAAAAGTTTAGCGAATTGGAGATGGCTGGCAAGCCCAAGTTAGGGTTAATCAATCGGCACGTCGTATTCCACCTCGTTGTTCCAGTAGGCTGTCATCTCCACCTGCGTGGGCACTTTGAGCGGACGCACGATGCGCATGCCAAGGAAGGTGGCATCGGTAAGATACCAAATGCTCTTGGGTATTTGCGGGTCCTGCTGTTTCCAATTGGGCCCGGAAAAAATCCGTGCCGAGCTGCGCAACGTGCTTTTGGGGTGAACGAAATGAAACGACCCACCCCGCGCCACGTGCGGATAAGGTTTAGTGCCCCTCACCCACGGATTTACCAAAGTGCCGCTCGCCGCTTTGTACGGCGCGTAGCCATCGAGCACCCATTCGAAGACGTTGCCGTGCATATCGTGCAAGCCCCACGGGTTGGGGCCTTTGAGGCCGATTTTACGATAGCCAATATCAAAAGTGACGGGATCCGAAGTGTTGGCACTGTTCCACGTTTTGGCGTTCAGCGTGGCGCGGGCGGCCTCGTTGCCCCAGGAATACGCCGTGGTGGTTCCCGCGCGACAGGCGTATTCCCATTCCGCCTCGGTGGGCAGCCGATAAAAATTACCGGTTTTCATACTGAGCCATTCGCAATACTTGTTTGCCGCGTGTTGCGTCATCGAAACGACCGGGTGCTGTCCGGTGCCCATTCCAAAATCCATATTCACATATGGTTTTGTGGGAGTCGCGGTCGCATCGCGAAAATACTCCTGTGTGTCTTTTTTCAATTTCATGTTTCTCTCGTAATACATGAACTTGTGATAATCATCCCAAGTGACCTCGTGTTTGCCTATCCAAAATGGCGAAACAGTGACACTCCGCTGCGGGCCTTCGTTGGCGTTGCGGTCTTTTTCGTCCGCGGGACTGCCCATCAAAAATGTGCCGCCCTTGATGGGAACCAGCGTGAAATCGGATAACGCTTCGGGGATCTTGTCCACGTACGGCTTCATATCCGCTTCGGCCACGGGCTTGTGTTGGGCGATAATTTTTGCGCGGATGGCTTCGACGATTTTGTTTTCGTCTTCGCCTTTGATGATTTTTTTCTTGGGCGTAAGCTGCAAGCCATCGGGCCAAGTTGCGCCTTGATCGATCCATAACGCAATCAATGCGATCTCTTCTTTGGTGGGGCGTTGATCCTTGTTAGCCGGCGGCATCACTTCCTCGTCGTCCAAAGGCAAGGTCATGCTTTCCCAAACCATACTGCGCTCGTGATCGCCGGGCCGAATGCGTCGGCCTTTGAGGGCCTTCTCTTTGATATCGAGTTGATAACCGCCGCCCTTATCTTCCGCCCAACCTTCGCGATGGCAGCCTACGCAATTGTATTCGAGAATCGGTTTGATCTCTTTGACGAAATCAACTTTGCCCCGTACAGCAGGTGCGGCGGGTTTGCCTCCGTTGCCATCCTTTGGCTTATCTTCGTTGGCCCCCGTGGCGCAGGCGATTAGTAACGCCACGCCGATTGCTCCTAAAATTCGCAAATACATGTCCCCGCCACTGAAGCGAATCGCACAGGAAAAGTCAATGTTTGGGAGAACCCGTTGACCAACAACCAAATCTCAATTCCCAAACCCACAACACCCTTGGGCCTTGAGTTTTGGGCATTGGGCATTTCTATGCCTTTGGTCATTCCCCCGATTCCGCCAACAAATTATCCGTCACCAATTCCCGCGCTTTTTCGATGGGGTCAGCACTGACGGCGATGACGCCCCAATCGCTGCCACGTTGGACGATGCGGATGCTGTGAACGGTAATGCCCGCATCGAGGAATTGCTTGGCCACGCGGGCCAGTGCGCCGGGCTCATCGCGAACGCGGATGAGCATCGCGTCTTCGCTCACGGCGTTCCAGCCGGCATCGCGCAGCACTTGCAGCGCGCGGTTGTAATGATCCACGGAGAGCGTCACCACATCCGTGCCATTAGCCTCCTCGGCATCGAGCGATTCAATGTTGATGTCGTTCTCGCCGAGCAAAGCGGCGATCTCGGCGGTTACGCCGGCGCGGCTTTGGGTGACGATGGAAATGAGTTTCATAACTAAAATAACTAGACAGGGTTAGCGGCAATATCGGCCACGATACGGTCAATGCGGTCGCGGTCCACGTGAGGCATCACCATGATGTGCGCGATCTCTTCCTGCACGGCGAGCTGCCATTTATCGAGCACAAAGCTGGAGGGCTTGGGGAGCACCACGGTGATGGCGTGTGGGTTGCGCCATGCCTTCACGCCAATGGCGTTGAGCTGTTCCACGGCGTATTCCGCGCACGCAAGGCATTCGGCCACGATGGCGCGAAAGCCTTCTTTGCCGCGCTGCCGAATGGCGTACCACAGCATCAGTGGCGTGATGGCGTTGCGCGAGCCGGTGATGGTGGTGTCCAACGTGCCCACGTATTCGATGCTGCGCGCGATGCGATCCACGTGCGGCTTGAGCGCAAGCACCACTCCGCACGGCAACGGCGAGCCGATGAGCTTGTGGCCGCTTATGGACATGCTTTGGATCCCGGTGGAAAAATTGAACTCCGGCGCCCCGTCGATGAACGGCAGCGTCATCCCGCACAAAGCGGCATCGGCGTGGATGTACGACTGCGGGATGGCAAGGTTTTTGAGCATCTCTTGAATGGCCGGAATATCATCAACGCCCTCGCGCATGGTGGTGCCAATGTTGGCGAAAATAATGGGCGGCACATCGCGGTGGATACGAATGCTCTCCTCGAGATCCTCCAAATCCATTTCGCCGGTGGGCTGCGATTTGATCATGATGTGCGGCATCCGCAGCAACCGCAAATTTTTGCTCACGCTGTAATGGGTATCCTGCGAAAAATAAACCATCCCGTTCGGGTACAACTCGCGCGCGAGATAGAGCCCATAAAGATTACCCTCCGTGCCGCCGTTGGTGACGTAGCCCCACCAATCGCCCTCCGGCGCGGCCTGCAATTCCGCAAACCAATCAAGCACCTCACGCTCAAACTCGCGCGTATGGAGATGGTATGTGCAGGGGTCAAACGGATCGCCGATGTTGTTCAGTGGATAATCAAGAAAACGAAAGAGATCGTGATAATCAAAATTGGCCGTGACCGGATAGCCGGCAAAAACCTGCGTCTGTTCATGAATCATCTCATGAAACGCATCCAGCCGCACGGCATCCTCCGGGCTCAACACGCCGGGCATCGTACCTTCCAGATTAACGGGGTGTGCCTCCACTCAATACAGTTTAGCCCAAATCTGAAAAACAGGCAAGTGGAAGAGGGAAATGGTCGGACCGGCGTGACTCAACTCTTTTCGCGCGTCCACTCGAAAGAGGCAAAGAGGTGGTTACTCCAAGATATGGATCGTATGCATCACCTCGGTTCGAATACTGGTGCCATCAGCCGCCTTGACATTGAACCTGATAAGTTGCTGATCGCATGGACGCAGATCCTCCACGGAAAGTGTCACGGTCTTGCGGTCTGCTGACAGTGTGGCACCTGTAATCTTCACTCCTTCATTCCCTCGTTCCTTCGGATTACTCACCTTGAAGGTTGGCGACCCATAATTCTGTGTACGCTGATAATTCCATCGGGTGATGGCGTAATTCTCTGAGT
>Ga0302135_10002072_pt1 | contig 12018 bp, 9 predicted proteins | sample CBN3_surface_MG_FD_203119 | JGI IMG/M metagenome (GOLD analysis project Ga0302135, IMG submission 203119) | Marine microbial communities from Western Arctic Ocean, Canada - CBN3_32.1 | ecosystem: Environmental > Aquatic > Marine > Oceanic | place: Canada: Western Arctic Ocean | collected 2017-09-15 | reverse complement strand
CAGATAGCCGTGGCGCTGCACAAGCCGAACGTGTACCTCGACCTGTCGGGCTGGCTGCCCCGCTACATACCGGAAGTACTGATGCGAGAGGTCAACACCCGTCTAAGAGAGAAGGCGATGTTCGGTTCGGGCTACCCGTACATAACCCCGGAGCGGTGGCTGGCCGACCTGGATTCAATTCTGATGCGGCCGGACGTGTTGCCGCTACTGTTCAAAGAAAACGCCATGCGAGTAATGGGCCTGACCCCCGAGAGCGGAATAGGTAGCGGAGTAGCCAATTGAAAATTCTATGCCTGGGCGGCAGCTACACGGGCATGTACCTGGCCCGCAACTTTCCCGAGGCGCAGGTAACGTTCCTGGCTCGCGATCCTGAACGGCTGGTGCCCGACGGGTTCAGGGTCGTTGCCCCCGACTCGACGCCCGGCGACGAACCGGTCGACCTGGTACTGGACACGGTGCCGACGGTGAAGCTGGACGGGAAGATACATCTCCCGTACCAAACGGCTCTTGAGCCTCTTATGAGCGGCCCTGACCGGCCCGTGTTTTTGCATATCTCGACCACGTCGGTTTACCCGTCGGATTTCATCGCAAAGCACGAAGACGACCTGCCGACGCAGGATGAGCGCACACCGGCTGGTCCCGATTCTGATCGTGCGAAGGACCGTCTACTGCTTGAACACGCCATCTCCGCTACTTACGCTGAAGCACGAATACTCAGGAGTGGAGGCATCTACGGCCCGGGCAGGTGTGTCGCGACCCGGTTTCGCGATGGCGATTTCGCCAGGGCTGGCGCCGGAAACCGAATGGTTACACGGATACACGTCCACGACCTTTGCAGGTTGATACTCGCTTTTGGCAAGGCCGATGTCGGCCTGCCCGTCAGCACCGTAAACGCTGTGGACGAGCGCTCGTCTTCCAATCGCGATACATTCGGGCATCTTGAGGGTTTGCTGGGAATCACCGTGCCCGGCGACTGGCGCACTGCCGCACCTCAGGGGCGTAGTGTCGTGAGCCGCTACGCCGCCGGACTACTCGGCGGCACGTATCGTTTCCCCACTTTCAAAGAAGGGTTCGCCGACTGCCTCGGCGTCTGACGCTTTATCTAATGGCTGACGTGGAAACTAGTTCGCCGGACGAGGGAATATGGACCGCGTAACGAGGGAACCGGCCTGGACCACCGACTTCGAACGTCTGGGCCACATGCCGGACGAGGATATCGACCTGGCTGTCGCTGCCCTGTTCATAGCCCAGGCCGAGTATCCGGACCTGGAGGGCGAGTCGGAACTGGAGGCCCTCGACGGCATGGCTGCCGTGGTCCGTCAGCGCATCGAGGATGACGGCGACGAGGGTGCGCTGCACCGGATGAACATCATCAGCACGTGGCTGGCCGATGACCTGCGCTTCGCTGGCAACCACGACAACTATTACGACGCTCGCAACAGCTATATAAACGACGTTCTCGATCGGCATTCTGGTATACCGATCAGCCTCGCTCTGATTTACATTGAAGTGGGCCGCCGAGCCGGGGTGCCGCTGGTGGGCATAGGTATGCCGGGTCACTTCCTGGTGGGCCACAGTGGGGTCGACGACCACTACATTGACCCGTTTCACGGCGGTACGCTCATTTCTCGGGAGGAGGCACAAGCGCTCTTCGCTCGCATGATGGCCGACGCGCCTGTTAATGGCCCCAGTCGAAGTGAGATCAAATGGGACGACTCTTTCCTGACTCCCGTCACCAACCGGGACTTCGTCACTCGAATGCTGCGCAACCTCAAGGGCATTCACCTGCGGTTCCAGGACTTCGACCGGGCCGTGCGCATCATGGACATGCTCGTTGCAATGCATCCAACCTCGCCCGAAGAGCGGCGTGACAGGGGGTTGGTCCACTTCAAGCTGGGCAACCGGGCACAGGCGCTATCGGACCTGAAGGTGTTCGCGGAGTCCCAGGCACCGGGGCTGGGAGACAGCACTATCTCCAATATCATCCACCGACTCGGTTCATGAGCATGGGCCGTTTAGCGTCTGGCTGCATCGGATTACCTAGAAAGCAGCGTTAATCCGCCCCTAATACCAGCTGAGGTAGCAATGGCCACGAAAACCGCCCCCACGCCAGTAGCTGAACAGACACCCGAGTACGAGCCCGTCTACGGGCGTGCTCTGCACCAGCTAGACGCCGCCGCCGAGCGCCTCGGGTTAGACCCGGGGTTACATCGGCGCCTGCGGCAACCGAGACGGGAACTGACCGTCAGCCTCCCGGTGAGGATGGACGACGGGCAAACGCAGGTGTTCACCGGCCACCGGGTGCAACACAGCATGGTCAGGGGACCGGCCAAGGGCGGCTTTCGCTACCACCCGGGCGTGTCGCTGGACGAGGTGCGGGCCCTGGCGATGTGGATGACGTGGAAGGGCGCCATTACCGGCATCCCCTACGGTGGTGCCAAGGGGGGAGTGACCTGCAACCCCAAGACGATGTCGCAGGGTGAACTGGAACGACTGACCCGTCGGTACGCCGGGGAGATAGCCCCGATTATCGGCCCTGATAAGGACATTCCCGCGCCCGACGTGAACACCAACGGGCAGATTATGGCCTGGTTCATGGATGAACTCAGCGCCGGGTCCCACAGCGGCGGCCAGGACGCCCCTAACTACGCCACGGTTACGGGCAAGCCCCTTCATCTTGGTGGTTCGGTGGGCCGGACGGAGGCGACTGGCCGGGGCGTAATGGTGGCGGCTCGGCAAGCGGCCGCCCAGATCGGTCTGAATTTGGAAGGCGCACGAGTGGGCGTGATGGGGTACGGCAACGTCGGGTACTGGGCCGCTCACCTGCTGGCCAGGGAGGGCGCGCGATTGGTGGCTGTATCTGACTCTACGAGCGCTGTGTATTCAGCCAATGGCCTGGACACCGATGGCCTGCTCGAATACAAGCAGCGCAACCGCTCTTTCAAGGACTACCCGAACGGCGACGCTCTGTCGCCCGAGGACATCCCCGGCCTGGACCTGGACATTTTGGTGCCCGCAGCGCTCGAAGGTCAGATAAACGAGGGCAACGCCGACGCGATCAGTGCCAGGGTTATCGTCGAGGGCGCGAACGGGCCGACAACGCAGGAGGCCGACCCGATACTCAGGGACAAGGGCACTCTGGTAGTCCCGGATATTTTGGCGAATGCCGGTGGCGTGGTGGTGTCGTACTTCGAGTGGGTGCAGAACGTGCAAGGCTACGGCTGGGAGCTAAGTGAGGTGACTACGCGGATGGAGAACATTCTCACGCGCAGCTACGAACAGGTGCAGGAGACCGCCCAAAAACACGGGACCGACATGCGCGCCGGGGCGATGCTGCTTGCAGTCAACACGGTCGCGAAGGCCATGGAGACTCGCGGCGGGCTCTAGGCCCTCATCCGGACCCCTCGTGCTAACGTAGATTCAGGCAACGAGGAGTCCTATGAACTGTCCCAGAGATAACGCCGCCCTTGAGGTTAAGAACTACAAGGGCATAGAGGTTGATGAGTGCCCGACGTGCAAGGGCAGGTGGCTCGACCACCACGAACTGGACGATCTGGAAGACCAGGCGTTCGACGGTCCGGGCAAGGGCATGCGCATGTACGCCAAGCGCGATAGCGACATCGCCTGCGTGAAATGCGGCAAGGCCATGACGACGTTCAACTACCGGGCCTACGACCTGCCCATAGACTTTTGCCCCGACGAGCACGGCTTCTGGCTGGACCCCGGCGAGGAAAAGCAGGTTCTGGATCTGATGCGCAAACGGGTCAAAGACCTGAAGCGGTCCGGGTCGGCCGAAGTGGCCTGGGACAAGAGCGTCCGGGGAGGCAGCCGGTCATTTACCGACCGCATAAAGGGCTTGTTTAAATAAGCGCCTAACCCCTCAGTTGATGCGTTTTGTGACGCCCTGCCACTCGCGCTCACGCAAAACGAACTTCTGAATTTTGCCGGTGGCCGTCTTTGGCAGGTCGCCGAACTCCACGGTCTTTGGCGCCTTGAAGTGGGCGATGCGCTCGCGGCAAAACTCGATTAGTTCGGCCCCGTCCATCTCCTCGCCCTCGCGGACAACCACGAACGCCTTGGGCACCTCTCCCCACTGTTCGTCGGGCACGCCCACTACGCTGACTTCTAGGACGCAGGGGTGCTCCATGATTACTTTTTCAACCTGCTGGCTGGAGATGTTCTCGCCACCGGAGATGATGATGTCCTTGGCCCTATCTTGCAGCTCTATGTAGCCGTCGGGATGCCACACGGCCAGGTCGCCGGAGTGGAACCACCCGCCCCTGAACGACTCGGCGGTGGCCTCAGGGTTGTTGTAGTAGCCGGTGGCTACGTTGTTGCCCTGCATGACCACCTCGCCCATGCTCGCGCCGTCGCGGGGCACGTCGGCCATGTTCTCGTCGACCACTCTGAGGCCGGTCTGGGCAACGATGAGCGGCACACCCTGCCGGGCCTTCAGACGGGCGCGCTCGGCCACCGGCAGCGATTCCCAGCCGGGCTGGTTTACGTAGATGGTGTGCGGCCCGTAGGTCTCTGTCAGGCCGTATATGTGGTGGATGTAGGCTCCCATGCCCTCAATGGTGCGAATTACCTGGGGCGCGGGCGGCGCACCGCCGGTCATGATGGTCAGCCCCGCAAGGTCCTGACCCTCGGCGGCCGGTGACGCATACATGCCGGTGAGCACGGTGGGCGCGCCGCACATATGGGTGACGCCCTCTTCCTTAACGAGCCTGAATATGGCCTCAGGGCTCACCTTGCGCAAACACACATGCGTGCCCCCGACGGCGGTGACACCCCATGTGTAGCACCAGCCGTTGCAGTGGAACATGGGCAGGGTCCACAGGTACACGCCCTGCCAGTTCAGGCCCATTTCCAGGGTTTCGCCCAGGCCGTTCAGGTATGCGCCCCTGGCGTGGTACTCGACGCCTTTTGGCAGACCGGTGGTGCCGGACGTGTAGTTGATCGCCACTGTGTCCAGTTCAGAGTCGAGTTCGTCCCGGTGAACGCCTGGAGGCGCACCTGCGAGGAACGTCTCGTAGTCTGGGCCTGGGATGTCCTCGGCTCGGGGCTCTTCGTCCACAACCTGGACGAAGGTCTCGACCGTCTCCAGGTTGGGCTTCATGTCTCGTACTTGTTGGGCGTACTCCGAATCGAAGACGAGCACTTTGGCACCGGAGTGGTTGAGGATGTAGGTGACTTCGCGGGCCGAGAGGCGGAAGTTGATGGCCACCAGCACCGCGCCGATACGCATGGGCCCATAGTGGCCCTCCAACATTGGCGGAATGTTGGGGCACAGGAACCCGACCCTGTCTCCCTTTTTTACCCCTGCCACTTTCAGTGCTCCGGCGAGCCTGTTTACCCGTTCATCCAACTCGGCGTAGGTGTACTGCACGTCCTTGTAGACCACCGCAGTCTTGTTGGGAAAGACCATGGCGCTACGGTCGAGGAACGAGACCGGGTTGAGGTTATGGAACGAGACGTTGGTGGGCACGAATAGCTCCCTGTCAGTACGGCTGGGTCAGTACGATTTGGGCCAGTTCAATTTGGCGGCCATTATATCTCCGAGCTTGAACGGGCAGGCCGGGCCCGCATGAAAAAGCTGCTAACCACCGCCGCCAGGGCAGCTGCAAACACCACGTAGAACACGGTGTCGAGGCCCGCGATGTTGCCCCTGTCGGCCCCAAGAAGCCCGGCCAAAATGGCGGCGCCGGTAATGCTGCCCAGGTACCGGCTGGTCGATAGCATCCCAGAGGCCGACCCGGCGTGCCTGGCAGGGATGGACTCCACCGCCGTCGCCTGGATGCTGGCTCCCGACAGACCGAGGCCCACACCAACGAACGCCAGGCTGATTACCAGCACAACGATGGATACGTCGCCGCCGATGAGGGCGATGGGCAGCGCCCCGATTGCCATGGACAGGTGGCCCGCGACTGTTGGGATGCGGCGTCCGAAACGGTCCGACAGCCGTCCTCCAAACGGGGCGACAAGAATGGACGCCACTGACAGCGAGATGAGAATTAGCCCGGAGTCGAGTAGCGAGTCACCGTAGCGTGCAGCCATTAGCAGCGGCACGGAGATGAGCAGCGTGTACATGGCCATGTTGCCCAGGCCGACACCCGAGTTGGCGGCGGCAAAGGCCCTGATTTTGAAGAACCTGGGCTGGATGACCGGGTCGGAGTTGCGTAACTCATAAAAGACGAAGGTAACCAGCACGCCCGCTGCTAACGCGCCAAGGGCGGCCCGTAGCGCCAGGGTCGTACTGTCCCCGATGCCCTGGACGGCCAACACCAGGGCGACCAGCATGATTGGCAGCATCGCCGCCGCCCCGAAATCGAACCCAGTGCTGGAGTGCTGCGGCCGGGTCTTCGGCAGCTTGGTGATTGCCAGATACAGGGCCGGGGCGATGACGATGGCGTTGACGTAGAAGATGGCCTGCCAGCCTGCGAACTCGGCGAGGACTCCGCCAATCGCCGGGCCGAATGCCGCCGCTGTGCCGACCGCCGCGCCCATGATGCCGAACTCACGGCCCCGGTTAGCCTCGGGCACCACCTGGCGCATGAGGGCGGCACCGTTGGGCAGGATGAAAGCGCCCGAGACGGCCTGCATCATGCGAAATGCCAGCAACCACCACAGGTTTGGGGCGAACGATGCCGCCACCGACGCGAGGGCGAACGCCGCCAGGCCGCCTATGACCAGCGGTCGACGGCCGAACCGGTCGCCGATTTTGCCGGTGACCGGCTGCAAGGACGCCATGATGATGAGGTAGCCGGTTATGAGCCAGCCCGCGCTGGCTACGCTGCGGTCGAAGTCGTCCATGATGCCGGGCAGCGCCACGGCGATCATGGTGGAGTTGAGCGGGGCGAGCACCGTCCCCAGCGCGACGGTGATGGTCACCAATCGCACTGACGTGACGCGCTCGGGGGCGGGTCGCTCGGGCTCTACGGCGGGGTCGGTCTCAGGCGAGGACTCGGACCTCACCGGCGCTTCCGTCCACCTCTATGGTCTGACCGTCCTTGATGGCCGTGGTCCCGTTACCGGTGCCGACTACGGCGGGAATGCCGTACTCGCGCGCGACGATGGCGCAGTGGCTGAGTACACCCCCAGCATCCGTCACTACGGCCGATGCAGTTCCGAACAGCGGCGTCCACGCGGGCATGGTGGTGGTGGTCACCAAGATGTCGCCCTGGCCTAGCCTGTCGGCGTCTGCCAGGGTACGGATGATGCGGGCCGTTCCGGTTACCTTGCCGGGAAAACCGGCGTTTCCGCTGACAACGCCCGATTGCCCAGACTCTTGCGGGCGGGCACCGAAGAACTTCACCATTGCCATGCCCATGGGGTCGGTCGGCTCGCCATCGGGAGGGGGCGTGCCCATGGGAGGCGGCTGGATGGCACCGAAGTGTTCCATCTCGGCCTTACGCTCAGTGACTGTCGTCCGCCTGTCCCCGGTGCCATTGGATACGGCTGCTTCGCGGATCTCGTCTGGCGTCAGGTAGAAAACGTCGTTGGCGTCTTCCACCGAGCCCGCCGCAAGAAGGCGATTGCCGATGCCGAGAACCATGCGGCGGACCTTGTCGGAGGTCATCTGGTCGATCCAGTAGTTGTGATCCTCATGCATCCTAGTGCCGAATTGGGCGCGAGAGAGCAGGAATTCGAACTGGTCCCTGGCGGCCTGCGGATAGCCTGCCAGTTGCGCGCGGGCGTCTGCGATGGCCTCGTCCCGTTCGGCGGCGTTGTGTGCCAGTTCGGCTTCGACGTCCCGGTCGGGCTGCGTTATGAAGTCTTTCAGGTTGGAAATGGGTGTGGAGGGGTCTTCCTCCCAACTCGGTGCGCCCAGTTCACAGAACACGTCCGTCCGCTGGCCGAACTCGGCCAGGTACTTTTTGAATTCGACAAGGAATCCGCGTCCGTCTTCGGACGCCTCGAGCGCCGCAACTACTTCGCCGTTGGGGTGGTCTTGGATAGCCGACTTCACCGCGTCGGACTTGAGCGCCTGCTTGCTCAGCCCCCACAGGACGTGTCCGCCTTCGACGGTCTTGTTTCCGAAGCCCTGCAGGAGCTTGAAGGACGCCAGTTTGTCCTCATCACCCAGCAGGTCTTTGTAGACCTCGTCGAAGAGGCTCATGGAGAGGATGGCCGGGACCTCGAGCAGGAAGTGGATGTCCCAAAGTCGCGCGAGGCGCTCTCTGGTCTCGTCGTAGTGCGCGGCGAGGGCTTCGGGAGAAGCGCCTGCGAGGTCGAAGCCGTCCCAGAACGCAATGTGCTCTTTCACCTCGGGGAGCCATTCGTTGTCCCACCGGTCGGGGAAAGCGCCGACCGCCTCTTTCAACCGCGCCTCCGCCTTTGCGCCCTGGGCCTCCAACTGGTCCGGTGGCACCGCCAGGGTGTTGCCCATGTAGAAGTACGTGTTTATTCGCCTGTGCTGGAGCCTGATGGGCATTTCGTAGGCCCCCAGGGACCTGTCGACACCCTTGGTAAAGGCGTCTCCGAAGATTTCCATAGCCGGGGTGACGGTGGTTGGGAAGTGGACCGGGTCGATGTGCCAGAAGGCCATCTCATCGGCCGGGTTCTCCCAGGTGACCGGGAAATTGTCGGGTATTGGCAGCGGCGGCGGCGGGCCCCCGGCTGTTTGCGTGTCGTCCATAGCTATCGTCTCCTAAAACTTCCTCAACCCAACGTTGTTACGGGCCTGCACTGGAGCAGGTAGAGCACGTCTCCCATGAACGCGCACTCCACGTCCACGGGGTAGCCCATGTGCTGTTCTAAAGCCACTGCGAGTTGGCCTATCTCGGTCGCCTTGCCCTCGTTCAGGCACGGCATTGACCGCATCATTTTCGGTACGTTTACTTCTTTCACGCCGCCGGGCACCGGGACGGTCATGACCGCCTTGTCCGACACTGCCGTGCCAGACAGGGCCTTGCTGGCCTTGCTGGCCTTGCTCACGGTAAAGGTGTCGGGAGTAACGGTGCCCGATGCCACGCTCTCCCCCAGGCCCCAGTTGGCGTTGATGACCACCTGCGACCGGTCGCCGGTTACCGGGTCGGCGCTGAATGCGACTGCCGAGACGTCGGCGGGCACGAGGTGCTGCACCAGCACGGCCAGGCCGGCGGCGCGCTCGTCGATGCCCCGGTCGCGCCGATACGCGACGGCCCGGTCGGTGAACGCCGAGGCCAGGCACTTGAGCGCCGCGTCGGCTATGGGGTGCACGCCGACCACGTTCAAAAATGTGTCGTGCAGCCCCGCGAGCGACGCCGACTGGCCATCTTCGTCTATTCCCGAGCTACGGACGGCAACCCCGGGCTCAGGGGTGCCGGTCTTGCCTGCAAGATCCGAATAGGCGGCGCCTATCAGTGCTGCGAATCGCTCACCAGCCCCCGTGTCCCAGTACGAGGCATCCCCAGTCCCGGGATTTGGGGCCGAGACATCCAGATCCAAGGCTTCGAAAGCCGTTGGGGGTATGCAAAAGCCGGGTGGGACGCGAAAGTCGGCCGCCAGCAGGCTCAGGTTGGCGGCCTTGCCGCCAACCGAGCGCGCGTCGTGTGCCCCCTGCTCACCCAGCCAGGGGAATTCCAGGTTAGCCATCATCACCCGAGGGCAATCCGACTAAATGGTCCCCTCTTCCCTGGCCTGCCTGAGCGTGGTCTCGAAGACGTCTATGGTGCGGTCTACGTCCTGCTCGCTATGCGTTGCCGACAGGATGAAATTGCCGACGAAGCAGTAGATGCCGTTGTTGATCATGCCCTGGTCGAGGACGGAGTGAACGGCACCTGAGTAGGGGGTGCCGGACGCCTCACCGGTGCCGCCATACACGGGGTCGAAGGACTGGTCGACGCCGAGTTTGGTGGCCACGATGGAGGCGACACCGTACGCGTAGCCGGGAACTTCTAGACGGGTAAGGACTTCGTTGAGGCCTGCTTTTAGCCGCTCGGCTCGGGCGTCGGCAGTCTCGAGGATGGGCTCGTCCCGGACGATTTGCAGCGCGGTCATGCCTGCGGTCGCCGACAGGGGGTTGGCGTTGAATGTGCCGGGGTGGGCGATTCGGCCCTTGCCGATGGTGTCGATGATGTCGGCCCTGCCCCCAACTGCGCCGCCGGGCAGCCCGCCAGCCAGTATTTTGGCCATGGTCGTGAGGTCGGGGGTGATGTTGTAGCGACCCTGGTTGCCCGCAAGGGACCAGCGGAACCCGGAGACGACCTCGTCCATGATGAGCAGGACGCCGTAGCGGGTGGTCAGGTCTCGCAGGCCCTCAATGAACTGGGGCCTGATGACGACGTTGCCCTGGAACACAACGGCGGCGATGTCGTCGCTTGCCTTGAGGGTTTCTTCGACCTGGTCGAGGTCGTATTCGACCAAAATAATGGAGTCGCGGGTGCTCTGGGGAATGCCGTTGTCGCCGTGGTCGGTGTCGGTGCCCACGTAGGGGCCGTCGGCCCAGCCGTGGAAGGCATCCTGGAACCTGACGATCTTGTCTTTGCCGGTGAACGTGCGGGCCATGCGGAAGGCCATCATCACGGCCTCGGTACCGGAGTTGTGGAACCGCATTTTCTCGATAGAGGGGACCAGCTCGCTAACCAGTTCGCCCCACTTGATTTCCATTTCGGACGACGCCGACAGGTGGGTGCCCTTGGCTACGGCGTCAGACACCGCCGCCACGATACGAGGTTCGGCCTGGCCAAGGATCATCGAGCCGTGGCCCGTGCGGTAGTCGATGTACTCGTTGCCGTCCACGTCCCACTTATGTGCCCCCGCACCGCGGTCCATGTACATGGCGAACGGGTCGGCCCGGCGAATGTCATGGGTGACGCCGTCCGGGAAAAGCCGTCGTCCTCTCTCGGCAAGAGAGGCGGACTTTGGGTGAAGCTCGAAAAAACGCTCGGTAATCGTGGTCATTTCGGTGTTTTCTCCTCGGGGGCGTGTCCGTGCGTGGGCCTCTGCGTGGCGGGAATTATAGCACCGGTGAGGGTGCCAAAAACGACCCGCCGGAACTAGCTCGCCAGCAGTCGATTGGCCCGGTGAAGTTGAGCGTAACGCCCGCCCGCCGCGAGGAGCGTTTCGTGGTCGCCCTCCTCCACCAAACGGCCGTCGTCCATTACCAGAATTCGGTCCGCGTCCCGGACGGTCGAAAGACGGTGAGCAATCACGATCGCGGTGCGCCCCTCCAATACCACCCCAAGGGCTCGCTGGATCTTCAATTCCGTCTCACTGTCGACAGAGGCTGTCGCTTCGTCAAGGATCAAAATGCGAGGCTCCGAGACGATGGCACGAGCGAAGCTGACGAGCTGGCGCTGGCCCAGGCTCAGGTTGACGCCCAACTCTGCGACTTCGGTGTCGTAGCCGTCCGGTAGCGCGACTATGAACTTGTGCGCACCCACTGCGTCTGCGGCCTTAACCATCTGGTCATCTGTGACATCGGGATGGTTGAACTTAATGTTGTCGCGCATGGAGCCGGAGAACAGGAACGGCTCCTGCAACACCATGCTCATCTGGGTGACCAGGGACGCGCGGGTCACGTCGCGCAGGTCGCGGCCGTCTACTTCAATGCCGCCTCTGCCCTCTTCGATGTCGGCGAAGCGCGACAGCAGCGAGACCATGGTTGTTTTACCGGCACCGGACGGTCCCACTACCGCAACGGTCTCACCGGGCTGGGCGATGAAGCTGACACCGGTGAGAACGTCCACGCCGGGGTTGTATGAGAACCCGACGTTCTTAAACTCGACCCGGCCCTTAATGGGCGGTAACGCGGGAGCGCCAGGCGCATCGACCATCGCAGGTTCGGCGTCGAGCAGGTCGAATATACGCGCGCCCGAGGTCATTGACCGCTGAAGCTGCGTGTACTGCATTGTCAGGCTGCGCACGGGGTCGAAGAAGCGCTGAATGTAGAGGACGGAGGCGATTAGCACCCCCACCTCAATGGCTCCGCCGGAGACCATGCCGCTACCGAAGAAGATGGCCAGCCCCATAGCGACCCCTGTCAGAATGTCTACGGAGGGCAAAAGTCCCGCCGACCACTTGCTCGCCACCATG
>Ga0302135_10002071_pt1 | contig 12020 bp, 4 predicted proteins | sample CBN3_surface_MG_FD_203119 | JGI IMG/M metagenome (GOLD analysis project Ga0302135, IMG submission 203119) | Marine microbial communities from Western Arctic Ocean, Canada - CBN3_32.1 | ecosystem: Environmental > Aquatic > Marine > Oceanic | place: Canada: Western Arctic Ocean | collected 2017-09-15 | reverse complement strand
GTACGCTCCTGCAATGGCCGTTCGTACGTCATTGCAGGTCTCAATGCCCTCCTGAAGGTCGCTCCACGCGCTGGGATTCGTCTCGCTCCAGTTCAAATCGATGAGGAGAGGCGAGAGGGGCGCGCAGACATTGTTCGACTCGTCGCACACCCCCGGTTGTTCAGGAGTCAGGTCGTAGTGGAGGGTACCGTTGAATTCCCGGACATCCGAGAGGCCCGCGAGCGGCCCCTCAGGCAGGACTCCGCCTGGCAGTGCACGGTACAGGGAGGTTGTGAATCCAATGCTCTCGGGAATGGGGGCTCCCGCGAGGAGCTGCATGGAGATGAGAAGCTCCGGTGCGTCCATTGCGAAGCCCTGGAGTCCAAAGGGAGCGTTCCAGCGACCTCCGAGGACGATGGAGGCGCCGAATCCTCCCCCGTCGAGGGCCTCGATGGTCGTTTCTCCGGTGAGGATGCCCGCCTGGTTTTGAGGTACCAGCACCGCGAGACCTTGAACGGCGCTCGTGAGCTTCTGCTCCTCGAGGGTTCCAGACACTGTGATGTCCGAGAGTCCAACGGACGTGATCGTCGGGACATCTCCGGGGCCAAACAGGGACCAGTCGGCGTTGTAGGGGGCCGTGTACGCGAGGGTCTCCCAGTTCAGGAGATGAAAGAGGAAGGGAAGAGGGACTTCGTTGGCGAGGACCGGGATCGGGTTGATGGCCATCGCGGCTCCCGTGACACCCACTCCGATGGGAGGGTCATCCGTGGGGTCGTCTGGGGTCTTCCAGACATCCCACGACGAGAGCGGCGTGCTGGTGCCGATGATCTCGAGATTGGCGAGATCCCCGAAATGGGGGAGGGAATCCGAGGGAATCGTGGCTGCGAAGGAGGTTTCGTCGCCATCTCCCGTGCCCACTGCGACGACGACCGCGTATTCGCTCAAGGTGCACGCGCTCGTGTCGAAACAGAGCTTCATCAACGCATAGTAGTCGATCGCGACGCCGATTCCGGCGGTCGGGGTGACGGTCAAATCGATGTCCTGCAGGATCACCTTGTCTTCGCCAAGGGCGCTCGAGAGCGGTTGCACCTGGCCATTGTGGAGGCCCGTGAAGAGGGGCATCTCAGGTCCCTGGGCGACGGCATCGAGTTCCACCAGGAGCGAATCGCTCGCGAGCGTGAGTTCGGTCTCGACCTCCAATGCCACCTTCCAGGCCTCGCCGTTTTCGAAAATGCCTTCCGCCTCTGTCCAGTTCAGGGTGAATCCGGGGGCGACGGGAGTGGAGACCTCCGAGGTTCCGAGGATGGACACGTCGAGGACGCCGTTGATGCGGTCGATTGTCCCTGTGGCCCCTTCGATCACCACCTCCAGGGCGCTCGCGGGGAGCCATGAGGTCCCCGACACCTGACTGGCGACGAGATAGGCGTTTCCATTGTTCTTGTAGTCTCCGGTGACCTGGACCTGCACGGACGTGGGATCGGGACCGAGGGTGCTGGTCGCGACGACCTCCAGGAAGGGGTCTCCCTGGGTGTAGATGAGGGTGGTGTCGTGGAGCATCACTCCCTCGCCCAATGGGAGATCTCCAATCGGGAGGGTGGCCTGAAACGGGTCGAGGTACATCGTTCCGAAGAGAAACTGGGTGTTCCCCTCGATCTCTGCATCTCCACTGACCACGAGCTCGGTTTCTCCGAAGCAGACCTGCACGAGGGCCTCGCTGAACAGAATCGAACCCAGCGCGATCCCGGCGCTGGTCGAGAAACACTCTCCGAGCGTGGGGATCACGCCGCCTTCCGCAGTGACTCCCGTCAACTCCACCGTCCCCATGGGCCCCAGTGGCACCGCGCCCACGAGTTCCACGACGAACGCTCCGGAGTCGGTGATTTCACCGATGATGTGGACTTCGCTGAGGGTCAAGGTGTCCGAGAGTGGGAGGGAGAGCGGGCTGACCGAGGTCACGATCAGTCCGGGGACACCCGTGTCCCGGTAGAGGGAGCCGCTGACTTCCGTGACCATCAGGCCCATGCCGGGGAAAGGGTCCCAGACGGTGTCGGGAGTCAGTGTCAGATCAATCTGGAAGTCGTTTCCGGGGATCATGTCGCCGATGGCGGAGAGCTGCAGCAGGGAGGCTCCCTGACCAAATTCCAGCGAGGCATTGAAGCCAAGCGCGAGGGCTCCCTCTCCGAGCGTGAGCGTGACGGGGCCCGTGACCAGTCCAGGGCCCATGTCGAGGGTGTCGAGGTCGAATTGCAGCGCCCAGGGGCTCTCGAGGTCCGCCGCTCCCGAGAAGGGGTGAAGCGTGTCTTCGAGATTCAAGTGTCCCGAGGTGGTGGTCGTGACGTTGCCGTTGGGATCCACGCAGGCCGACACGGTGGTGTCGACGAGTTGGATGAGTCCCAGTTCAATGTCCTTGGTCGCTTCGAAGCAGATGTCCGTGCTTTGATCGATGGTGCCGCTGATGGCGATGCTTCCAAACGGCCCGAGGTTCGCGCTGCCTTCGAGGGTGATGGTGGTCTCCCCGCTTCCGTCGATTTCACCGGTCACGGAAACCTCGGTCAGCACCATCGAAGGCGCAACGGGGAAGTCGTTGGCATAGTTCCCGGTCACGCTCAAACTCGCGGTTCCATTGGCGCGGATCAGGGTTCCGGAGGCCGATCCAAGGGCCAGCGTCAAATGCTCAAAGGGCTTCCAGTTCGTGCCGGGGGCGAGGGCGAGCGGGAGGGCGAAGTCTGCGCCGGGTGTGAATTGTCCGCTGTATTCCAGCACCGCCTGCTCTTCGTCTTGTCCAAGCAGCACCTCGCCCGTGATGTCGAGGATGGGGAGGGTGGGGTCGAAATCCAGATAGACCGCATCCAGAACGATTCCAGGGCCCATGGGGAGATGGGGCAGGATCGCGGTGAGGCTCCAGGGAGGACCCAGCAGGAGGCTGCCGCCGTGAACGAGGGTCTTGCCTTCGAGCAGCATGAAGCCGGAGACCGTTGCCTTTTCAGGAAATCCATCCACCAGGCACGTCGTGAGATTCGTTCCGGTGAACGCGACACCATGGGTGGTGGCGTTGCCCGTGCCCGTGAGACAGCCATCGAGGGGGGAGCCGGGAGGCGCGGTCAACTCTCCCGCCATCGTGAGGTCGACCCAGGGGCCCACCGACGTGATGCCGCTGACAAGAAGCGTCCACGGTTCCGTCGCGGGATTGTTCGCTTGAACCAGCACATCGGTCAGGGTCAACGTGCCGGTGGTGAAGAGGGGAACCTCCGCCTCGATCTCCACATCCCATTTTCCGTTCTCCCGGAGAAGGGAGCCGTTCACGTTGTAGAGGGAGACCGACAGCGCGGGCCAGGGGGTCCAGGGCGCGGCGGATTCGGGCCATGTCAACGCGAACTCGAGATCGCCCTCAGCCGAGTATTCACCCACCATGTTCAGGGTGACGCTGGCATTGCCCTGGGACAGTTCCACCATTCCGGACAGCGTGCCGGAGATCGACTCGGGTTCAAACGCAAGGGAGGCATCGACAAGACGGATGCCGGGCGTCAGTGTCGCGTTCGGAAGCGCCACGGTGATGGTTTCCGGGGTGACCAGTTGAAAGGAACCGCCCACCTCGAGAGTGAGGCCCTCCCATTCAATTGTGGCTTCCGAAAAGCTCGCCTCGAGTTCAAAATCCGTGCTCTGGCAGACGGTCAGTTGCGGATTCTCGAAGCGCATGGGCGAGAAATCTGCTTCCGAGAGTTCGCCGAGCACGCACCACGAGATGGGATCATCTTGAGCCGCGCGCGTAAGGGTTCCGTCCACGGGCACGGAACCAAAGGCGGCCATGTCGAACGCGCCCGCGAGGCCGACATTGACCGGTCCTCCCGTGGGGTCGAGGAAGCCGATGTAGGTGAGCGCATTCGAACCCCCAATCAATTCGGTCCCGTCGCAGTCCTGGTCGAACCCGTCATCCGGGAGTTCGAAGGGAAGGCATTCCGTGTTGCATCCCTCGTCCACGGCCCCGTCGCAATCATCGTCGTTGGAGTTGTTGCATAGCTCGGTGCCCAGGCCCGCGGGGGTGCACGGGTATTCACAGCCATCCGTGTGCTTTCCATTCAGGTCGTGATGACTCGGTTCGCACGCGGCGATCAGGCAGGACTCGCCCCCACAGAATCCCGAGGCAAAGGGAAGTTCACACGCGAGATCGTTGGGAAAGGAGAGACATCCCAGCGCGATGTTGCACATGTCAAAGGTGCAGGGGTTGGCATCATCACAGTTCGTCGGCAGCTCTCCGATGCACGTTCCCGACTGGCAGGTGTCGATGGCCGTGCATCGGTTGCCGTCATCGCAGAAGATGCCGTCCTCTCCCAGTTCGCAGGGATTGTCGACCTGGAAGGCGCATGCATCCGCGCATCCGTCCTGATCCTGATCGATGTCCTCGGCAGGGGGCACGCCCAACGTGTAATTGATCGAGAGGAGGACATCCGACACATCCACCGTGGCGTCACAATTCTGATCGAGAAATGCCCCGTCGTCGCCCGCGCATCCCGGAAGCAGTCCATTCCCGCTGAGTTCGAGGAGTGCACCGAGCAGAATGCATTGAACATCGAGCACATCGGCGGCGCCGGAGAGGTTGGTGTCCCCTGGGGGGTCCGTGCAGCGATCAACGCACCCGCATTCGTCCTCGCACTGGCCCCCACCGAGCGCGATGCAGAAGAGGTCCCAGGCGTTCTCGCAGCAGAAGGAGTCCGCTTTGCATACACAGGACTCACAGGTGGGCTCGACGCATCCGGTGGTGGTCGCGGGAGAACAGCAGACGGGCTCTTCGTACCCGCTGAGAGGGGCTTCAAGCGTGTCCAGATGAGGGGGGACATTCCCCGGATCCAGGACGGCATTGTTCGCGGACTCACAGCCCGCGAACATCGCAATAAGCGCGATGGCAGTCATCCATTGGAGAAATGTCGCGGGAGGTGTGCCGCGCATGTTTCCCTCCGGCCCTTCTCAGGCTCGGCTCGACGCCCCGTCCAGCGCCTCGTTGCACTTTGGATGGGTAGCGATGGTGTCAGTTGCAGCCGGAATCATGACGGTTGATACCGGAAAATACAAGGCCAATGAGGCGCAGTTCCCCATCGGAGGTCATCTGGGCTGTCATCGGAGACCGGTGGGTTACATCGTGACGTGGAAGCAACCGGAATCACAGCATTTGGGGGTTCGCACACAGTCCCATGTGATCTATCATGAACGCGCGCAGCAATTTAATGTAATCCGATATCTGGCGGGCACCAGCCCGGGAGCTTCTCATGAAAACGCGTATTCACTTCGTCCTGTCCCTTGCGCTGACGCTGGGACTGCTCTCGACCACAGGATGTGAGTCAGGAGATCCTGTTGGAGACCAGTCCCTCGTTGATGGGGACGAGTCCAGCAACGGAGTTCTCGACCCCCCCGGGGAAACGACGGGAGGGGAGGGCATGGATGAACCGCTGGTTCCTGTCGACCTCTGTCCGGAGAAGGGATGCGACAGTGTGCTCGATGAAACCATTCTCGAGCAGTATGCGATGCGAGACGTGCTCCCAGTGGATGAGGCGCCCGAGCGTCTCTGCCGGCGTCTTGCCGTGGATCTCTGGGGCCGGATTCCCTCGTGGACAGAGGTCGAGAAGCATTGCATCGGGAAGAGTCCCGCGGAATCGGTGGATGCCTTCATGGATGCCCCCCAGTACGCGACGTACGCGCAGCGGCGGTGGGCGGACGAGTTTGAGTACAACGACAGCATCGTGTGGTGGCAGTACATCGAAGACCTCGACAAGCTCGTGGGCGAGATGTACGCCGGCACTCTGAGCTACCCGGATTTCGCCTCCAGGGCGCTCATTCATCCCGCCTTCATCTCCCGGTATGACGGGGATGCGCTGGTGGGCGCGGCGTTCCGCATCTTCATGGCGCGGGATGCGCTGGTGGCGGAGCGAAAGGACCTGATCAAGCTCTGGAACATCTGGGAGACCCAGATGGGATACGACAGCGACTGGTACCTCGAGTATGGCGAGGTCGTAGTCGATTTGCGGAAGTGCAGTGGTACGTTGAACAAGGCCAAATGCACCGCGAGTCTCTACGGGGGCGCCCAGGTGGTTCTCCCACTGGTGGACATTGAAGACCCCATGAGCGCCAACAATGTGCTCGGACTCGATCAGCTCTCCGAGAGCGATCTCGCGGTCCTGAATGCCCCCGGTGAACTCTTCCGATCGATGGACGTGTTTTACGAGGCCGCCGTCGACAGGGTCCTCAGCCGGTTCCTCGGCTACGATTCGGGAGTCCTCTTCGGTGTTCCCATTCAGCTCGTGCCCGATTTGCGCCTGGAGCTGATCGAGATTCTGCATTCCAGCGGCGGGAGCCTTCGCGCCGTGGAGCGGGAGGTGCTCGCGAGTCGCCTCTACATCCAGTCGGGTCAGCGCCCAGACGAGGTGCCCACCACGGATGATGCGCCGTTCAATGATCATGAGGCCAACACGATGATCGACCGGGCCCCCTGGGCCTATGGGCCCACCAAGCAGATGCGGGTGGAGGCGTGGATGAACTCCATCCAGAATTTCGCGGGATACGGCCACACCGAGGCGTGGGTGGAGGGATACACCGAGGTGTTGACTCCGGCGGTTTCAGGTGCCTGTGACCACCGCTACCCCAACATGGAGCCCGGAGAGATCACGGAGGACGAGATGATCTACCATCCGTCCAACTACCCTCTCGCAGACGCGGCGATCAATCGTCCTGACTTCATGTATCGCGACTTCGCGCGCAACCTGGGCGGGTGTCCGAACCACGTTCAGTTCACGCGATTCACCGGGACTGGGGTCATCCTCTCGCTGGAATCCACGCGCTATGTGAACTCCGCGTGTTTCCAGATGAGTTCGGGAGGCATGTTCCCGATGGACCACAACATGTTCGATGTGAGCACGGAAGGGCTCACCCAGTTGATTGTGCATCAGTTCCGCAATGCGCTGACCCGTGACCCCTCGGAAACCGAGGTGTCGACGCTCATGAATGTGATGCAGGGGTGTCTCGCGGAATCGGATAAATGTCCCCCCGATGTTCTCGGCCGAAAGGTCTGCGCGGCATTGATGCGTACCACCGACTTTCTCTACTACTAGGCGAGGCCAGCAACATGTCCAACAAGACCAATCATCTCTCGCGACGTGGCTTCCTCAAGGCCGCCACCATCGGCGCGGGAGCCATCGCGGCTCCCTGGGTCTGGGTCCCCAAGAAGGCCTTTGCCGTCAGTCCGGCGTTTGGAAAGGCGAAGCACGTCATCGTCTTCTTCGCTGGAGGCGGAATGCGTACGAGCGCCGTGTTCAATGGAGACGTCGCCAAGCAGTACAACCCCTATGGGATTCATAACACCAAGGCGGATTGGGGGGTGAGTTCTCTCTTCTCGCCCGACCCGCTGGAGTTGATGACCTGGGGACCAGGCGACGTGGTTCCCTCCTTCCCGGACATCGCGAACGAAGTCGCGATGCTCGGCGCCGTGGATCACGCGCCGGGTTACATGGGAGGGGGCATCACAAGCCACAACACGACCCCTCTTCGGATGGCCACCGGGTACCCGGGTGGATTGAACAGCTTCTTGTCCTACGTGGGGCAGTGGAAGGCTGCGACGAGTGAGAAGTACATTCCTCCTTTCGTGGTCGGAAACCAGGCGCGGACCTTCTCGATGGGGGTGGGGGAGCATGCTCTCTACCGTGCTGTCAGCTTGAGTGGTCCGGGAGATTTCTCCCAGCTGACCGGCGATTTCGATGCGGATGATTCCGGTCTGAGCTGGAACAGTGAATTGGAGAAGGCGTTGGACACGTCGTTCATGAACTCTCGCCCGTACCACGTTCGCCAGAAGGTCAAGGGGACCATGCAGGCGAAGGATGACGCGATGGAGTTCCTGGAGACCTTCCTCGATCCCGCGCTGCATCTGACGACGCAGCCGGAAGCCTCGCTCGGTGGAATCACCAACGAGCAGCTGCTGGAGGTCTTTCCCGATGATCACTGGTGTCAACGCGCAGCGATGGCCGTGCGTCTCCTCCAGATTGGGTCGCCCATCGTCGCGGTGGGCCAGGGGGGCTACGACATGCACTCCAACGAGGAGATGTCGCTCCGGCCGAAGATCGAGAGCATGGGTCGGGCGATGTCGGGCCTGAAGTTCGTGCTTCAGCGCCTGGAGCATCCCGAGGGAGGCACCTACTGGGATCACACGATGATCTACGCGTGCACCGAGTTTGGACGGGATGGAACCTACCCGGACACGGGGTGGAACAATGGGGGTGGAGCCGACCACCAGGGCTCCCCGGCGAGCCGCAACCAGTCCTGTCCCGTGATGGGCGGGCCCGTGACCGCGGGCGGGAAGCTGATTGCTCCGACGGATCCGATGAGTTATGCGGCGGTGGATGGAAATGCCGTGCATTCCCAGTCGCTTCTTTCGACCGCACTGGATGTCCTCGGCATCAAGAGCGATCAGTATCTCGAAGCGCCACCCATCCACGAATTGTTCGAGGTGTAGGGGGGACGATGAACGGGGGAATTCGAAGCCGACTTCTGGGGGTGGGTCTCATCATCCAGATGGGGTGCATGCTCGCGTGCACGAGCAGCTCTTCCACAGAGCAGGATGAGACGACGGGGGACGAGACGTCCGCAGAGGAATCTGCCGGCGAGGAATCCTCTGGCGGCGAAACGGGCCCCCCGGAGACCACCGGCGGAGAAGAGACGGGAGAGCCGGCGGTCCTCGCGGAGGCGCGGGTCAAATACCCCGACTACAAATCCTTCCACCAGCTGGCGATGGGACCGAAATGTGGGCCTGTCGGAGGCGTGTGTCACAACACGAAGGAATTCCCCGACCTCCATACGTCAGCGAACATGATGGATGCCATCGGCCTCTACTGCAATGTGCTCGCCGATGGACCCGAGGTGACGGAGAATCTCTGTGAGCCGGTCGGGGATGTGCTCGTGCTGACCAGCGGTCAGGACGTGGGATTCACCAGCCAGATTGGGCAGCTTTTCGAAGTCCCGGGAGACATGGCATGCGATGATGCCGCGGTCGCTGATCTGCCGGACGATCTCGGCACCGATCGTGAACTCTGCATGAGTCTGAAGGATGCCGTACCCCTGGGCGCGGCGGTGGGAGAGGACCTCGTGAGTTTCAGCGTGGTGCGACCCGATTCAGTGACGGGTGAGCAACTCGTGCTGCTTCAATACGAGGATCGTCTCCTGACGAGTCAGTCATCGAAGCACGTCCGTTTCACGGATTTCGGCATGCTCACTCCTCAGGATCAGGACACGTTCCTGTACACGATTCACCAGGGTGATTTGAACGGAGACTCCGTATTCGGTGCCTTGACCGATGAGTCCGGACTGTTGATCAAGCCGGGCGATCCGCTTCATAGCTACATCGTCTGGCGGATGATGGGATGGGGGCTTGCTCCGCGCATGCCGCTCGCCGAGGCACCCATGACTCCGATGATGCAGCTCGCGATGATGTGCTGGATCAAGCAGTTGGATCCGAGTGTGACCTCCCCGGATCCGAGCGCTGAGATTGTCTACGATGACTGTCTGGAGTTTCTCGAGGAGATTGATGATCTCGACGAGTGGAATGAGCTCTACGGGGACATCCCGGAAGAGTGATGTCGATCAGTTGTCTTCCATCCGGGGCGTGACGTAGGTCTCCGCCGAGACTCCAGCGCTCACGTTGCCGAAGCGGTCCATCACGACCAGCGTCGCCTCCAGATAGCCCCCGAGAATTTCCTCAAGCCACCATTTCCCTCCGGTCGCGACGAGATCGAAATTCACCTGTGTCTCCGCCTGCAGAATTCCCCCGAGCTCGTTCTTGATCGTGTAGAAGAGCAGGGCGCTCGTGAGTTCTGACGAGGACCATTCGAATCCAGCCATCTCCTCGCCTCCTCCATACGCGACGAAATCGGAGATGACGGGTGAGGCCCCGTCATCGTCCGGGAGAGTCGAGCCGAGGTTCTGAGCTGGAACGATGGATCGCGGCATGGAGGACGTCGCCCACTCGAGTGTCGCGAGAGCGTTCCCGCCTTCTTCCCACATCTCGAAGGTCATGGGGTGCCAGCCCTTTGTCAGCTCGATGACGAGCTCCTGGGTGAAGCCTCCCGCTTCCCACGCATCAATGATCAAGGAACCATCCAGTGTGAGTCTGGCGCCGTTGTCGCCCCCGACATAGAGGGTGTAGATGTCGTTGCTGGGGACAAAGATGGCTCCTTGCCAGCGAATGCTGAAGTTGTTGTTGGGCATCGGGAGGGCGAAGCTCCCGTTCAGCGCTCCGTCGGTGTCCTGGGGGAGGTTGATGCGCGGGTCGATGCGGTAGGCGATGGGAAGCCCGAATTCCGTCCCCTCGAAATAGGTCCCGAGGATCCCCCCTCCGAGCCAATTGCCTTTCTCGGGGGTCGTGATGGGGAATTTGTCCGCGGCGATCTGGCGTCCCCAGAGGTCCTTGACCTTCACGGAGACCTCATATTCCTTGCTGGGGGCCAGGTCCATCACGAGCCTGTGTGCATTCACAGGGTTGTCACTCGACGTGATGCTCCCTTCGTCATAGAGCTCGGTGCCCCCGTCGGTCGCGGCCCACGAGACGGTGAGGATGGACGGGGCCGTGGTCTCTGCGGTGATTCGGGCACCGTAGGGCCAGACCTCTTCGACCGCCATCGCCAGGAGACCCAGCGGGGGCTCCGCGTCGGGGGGATCACTGGCATAGCCCATGGAGTCTCCGACGATCACGCTCGGATTGGATGCTCCGGGTTCCATGGCGGAGAGCACAATGAGCGCATCCCAGGAATTCCGCGCATAATCGACTTCAAGAGAATGCCAGCCGGCTTCCAACGCGATCCCAACCTCTCCCGTGGTGTACGTTCCCGTGGCCCATTCATCGAAGAGGACGATGTCCCCGATCCGTACCTGCGCGCTGTCCGCGACGGTGAGTCGGAAGACGTGGACGCCGGACTCTTCCACGTAGATCGCGCCACGCCACTCGACCTCAAAATAGTCGCCGAACGTCGTGAATTGCTCATCGAGTCCTGGAAAGTCGATGGCGGAGTCGAGTCGTCGGAGCAGAAGTTCGAGTTCGGCCACCGTCTCCTCGTCCTCCTCGGCCTCCTCGCCATCTTCTTCTGGAGGTTCGGGAATCACCAGGTACCGTCCGAGAATGCCTCCCGGAAGGTAGCCGTCTTCGACGGCGCTGAGGGGGACGTCTGTCAGCTGTGTGATGTCGTCAGCCCCTCCCTCGGTGGAGACGGTGTCACCGTCTTCGATCGTGTCCGAGGACGCGTCAGCGGAACCGGTTTCCTCGCCACTGCTGGAGGCGGAGGGGGAGTCGGAACAGGCCATGGGGATGCACAGGAGTGCAAGGGTCAAAAGGCGGGTGATGTGTTTCATGCTCGCATCATAGCCGTTCCCGTGGATGGGGACAACGAGCGAACGAGGCTCAGGGAGAGTGCAATCCAATGGTCTGGATGGATTGAAGCGTTGGCAGGGTGCCATTGGTGGCGGGTTGAAGCGTGACCAGGACCTCGAGAAACGCGCCTGACACTCCCCCGATGTCGGTGAAATTGAAGGGCTGGATCTCGGGCGGAAACGGACCTTCCGGAGCGCTCCAGGCGACCGCGGCCAGGTTTCCGATCGTATCGGCTGTCCGGAATTGGAGGGTGAGTGAGGATCCTGGGGGCGTCGTCGCCGTCGCGGAGACCTGAAGCCAGGTGGTCACGAGAGGAGACGACCATCCCGTGAAGATTTGCGTGAAGGTGGACCCGCCTCCAGCAAAGGGCGCGACTTCGCTCAAGGAACACCAGGGAACGCATCCTCCACAGGGCGCGAGAACGTTTTCATCCGTGAGTCCGTCGCAGTCATTGTCGAATGTATCGCATGTCTCCGGCGCACCCGGGAAGATCAGGCTGTTGGTGTCGATGCAATCGCCCCCTCCCGCGGGACACGCATCGAGTCCGAGGGGGACTTCACCGCTGCAGTAGTTGTCGCCGTCCAGGTCGCAGCCTTCGTCAATCTGGCCGTTGCAGTTGTTCTCAAATCCGTCACAGGCCTCCGGC
>Ga0302135_10002069_pt1 | contig 12021 bp, 11 predicted proteins | sample CBN3_surface_MG_FD_203119 | JGI IMG/M metagenome (GOLD analysis project Ga0302135, IMG submission 203119) | Marine microbial communities from Western Arctic Ocean, Canada - CBN3_32.1 | ecosystem: Environmental > Aquatic > Marine > Oceanic | place: Canada: Western Arctic Ocean | collected... | reverse complement strand
AGTGCATCTCCCGACCCACCAGGACGTCTTCTTTTCCCACGACGGGGATGTTGTTCTCGGCCTGACAGGCAACGACGCAGGCTCCACACCCGTGACAGGAGGAGAGGTCGACGGTCATGCCCCATTGTTGGCCATCCGTGACGTTCGGCTGTTCCCAGAGGGACTTCAGCTTGTCCGCGGGCATGACCTCTTTTTCCTGAACGAATCCGGCGACGGCTCCCGCTTCACCCCCTTTCACGGCTTCATCCGCGACGTATTCGTCGAAGGAGGTGGATCGCACGAAGGTCGGAACGCGCCGATAGGCCTCTTCGCGTTCGCTTTCAGTATCTTCCATGCCTCCCTGCTGCTGGGTGCGTGCGAGCAGATGATGACCCGTTGTCTTTTGCAGGGTGGCGTTGGGAATGATCCATGAGCCGTCATTGATGTCAGCGATGTCGAAACCCGTTCCGTTGCCGTATTTTCCGGCGTGGGTTCGTCCATATCCCATGGAGATGCAGACCGTGTTGTCTGCGGTTCCCGGAGTCAGGAGAACTGGAAGGGTCGCGCTGCCCGTGGCGGTTGTGAGAATGACCATGTCCCCAGTCTTGATTCCGAAGGCCTCGGCGGTCTCCACTCCGATCAGAAGGGCGTTGTCCCAGGTCAATTTGGTCGCGGGGTCCGGCAACTCCTGAAGCCAGGGGTTGTTGGCGTGACGTCCATCGAGAACCTTGGAGTCGAGCGTAATGTTCAGCTCGACTGAATGGGTTCCTTCCGGGGTCGCGCCTGGCGCAGCCGCGACCGCGGGCCATGCGGCAGCCACCTTGCTGAGGTCCGGTGAATTGGGGTTGCCTTCCGCCAGGTTTCTGCGCTCGGCGATGCCGCTCGTCAGGAATCGTCTCCAGTGATCGGCGTCATGTCCGGTTCCCCAATGGGCCTGAACCAGTGCGTGGTCACTTTGTTCTTCACCCACGAGTCGGGCGAGGACGGTCATTGCGGAGGCGCTGGCGTGGAGAGGCGCGATGAGGGGCTGTTGAATGCCGACTGTTCCGTCGACGCTTCTCAGATCGCCCCAGGACTCCAGCGGATGGCTCAGGGGAATGTGCCAGTCGACATTTGCCGAGGTCTCGTCTCGCAGATTTCCCAGGTGGACGCTCAGGGGAACGGAGCGAATGGCGGTGGCCATGTTCATCGCTCCGGGCGCCGTGAATGCGGGGTTTCCACCCAACATCACGAGCTGTTGGACTGATCCGGAACTGAGCGCGGCAGCGAGGGCATCCAGTCCTTGCGCTGGAGCGACATCCTGGCTCCAGTCCACGGTGGTTCCGAGGGCTCCCAGCATCGTGTTCACCACGTGTCCGAGTGCGTGAACAGGGGGCGCTTGTCGATCCCCCACCACGATCAGACCCGATTTTCCAGCGTTCGCGAGATCCTTGGCGACCGCCGTCACCCAGGTCGCAGCGTCTCCCGTGGGGGCCGTGGTTCCGGGCGCCTTCCATCCGGCAGGAAAGCTCTTGCCATGATTCGCAACCAGTGCATTCGCCACCGCGAGCAGGAAGTCTCCGATTCGGGAGCCTTGCATTCGCAATGTGTTGTCTGCGGCCATGCGCGTGACATGCACTCGCGGACCGACGACATAGAGCCGGTTCATTGTCTTGTTGTCGCCTTCCAGCTTCCGCGCTTCAGAGAAGAGTCGGGAGGTGCGTTCGGCGTTCCCCTCCATTCCCAGGAAGTCGCTGTCCAGACTGAGAATCACGCTCGCCTTGTCGGGGTGCAGCAATGTCCGTGTACCGGGCATCCCGACAAGCGTGTTCCCGGCTCCCGGGTTGGAGGCGTGCCGGAGATCGTGGCGGTAGATGTTCGCCTGCGGGAATCGTTTGCTGAAGCGTGTCAGGAGCTTTTCGAACGTGGGGGACGGGTTCCATTCGAGGAGCAGTGCCAGTCCTCTACCCTCGGATCCCGCAGCGCGATCGCCGAGGCCTTGAATGGCGTGAAGCGCGTTGTCGAGGGAGGTCTCGTTGCCGTTCATGACGGGCATTCGACTACGCTCTGGAGCGTAGAGTTCCATCGTCGTTCCCTGCGCCACTGCGTTTGCAGAGCCCCTGTTTCCGGGGTGGGCGGGGTTTCCCTCGATCTTGATCGGTCGTCCGTCCTGGCTTTCGACCGTGAGTCCGAGAACGGCTCCTCCGACCACCATGCTGGTGGCGTAATAGGTCGGTCGTCCTGGAATGAGATCCTCGGGACGCTCTCCGAAGGGGAGGATGTGTTCCACCGGCTTCCGAATGCAGCCCGACATGGTCGAGGCGGCCGCCGCAACACCGCCGGTGAGTTTGAAGAACTCCCGTCGGTTGAAATCCGCCGGAACGGTTTCTTCAGCGTTGGATGAAGGAATCACGGGGATTCCATTGGGGGTCGCATTGGCTGTGGGCTTGTTCATCGATGACATCCAGAGCAATGGGCCGGCGGGGTCAGTTCACGGGTGCGTGAAGCGTCCTCGGCAGGGTTGTAATCATGTGCAGCAGCTGTCCACGCCATGTCAGCAATGGCGTTTCGGGGCCTCAGATTCGGAGTGGGGTTTCGATGGCAGTCGAGGCACCAGTTCATGCTCAGCGCTTTCGCCTGTTGAACGACTTCCATTTGATCGATGCGTCCATGACATGTCGCGCAGCCAATGGAGGCGGCGAGGTGCACGCTGTGATCGAAGAATGCGTAGTCCGGGAGCATGTGAACGCGGACCCACGCCACCGGTTTTCCCGTGGCATGACTCTCTCGGATCGGAGCCAGTGCTTCACTTTCGGGCAACACGGTGCGGTGACAGTTCATGCAGGTCGCTGTCGGGGGAATCGCGGCATGAGCCGAGTGTTCCACCGTGTTGTGGCAGTAGCGGCAATCGAGTCCGAGGTCGCCAGCATGCAGCTTGTGGCTGAATGGCACGGGTTGTTCCGGCTGGTAGCCGACATCCGTGAATTCGGGTGAGAACCAGTAGCTCACAGCTCCCACGACAAGAGGTCCCCCGATCAGAAGAACGCCCACGACAATTCGGGGGAGAGCATTGGTCCAGCGAGGAAATATGACGGCCACGTGACTACCCGAACGGTGGTTTCCTCGTCGACCCCTCGCATGCGTAGCGCGCGCGCGGCAGAGGAATGCATTCAACGGGCGCCGAAATTAGCACTGGAAGCCGGTGGATGCAAGCGATCCTCCAGCGGAGTCCGAAACGAGGGGGTTCAAGGCCCTCCACGGATACGGTATCTATCTGGTATCTATCTGGTTTCTTTGGGGATTTGAGTCGGGAAGACGCCGTGAGAATCGATTTCGTCATCGCGGCGGCCTGTCGAATGCCATCGACGGCCTCAGGGGCAGATCGTGCCTTCTTTCACGGCCTCGAACTCCTCCCAGAGCTTTTCGCCGTTGTTGTAGCAGGTCACGGCTTCCAGTTTTCCGCGGCGAGTCCAATGTGACCAGGCGCCATGGGCCTGATTGTTCGCGTAGGTGCCTTTGACTGAGACGCTCCCCGTGGGGAACCAGCGCTGAGCCTCCCCCTGGCGGACGTTGTCCTTCCAGGTGGTCTTCGAGATCTTCCGGTCGCCTGCATTGGAAAGAGACCATGCTCCCGTCAGTTTTCCGTCTCGCAGCTTTCCACTGGCGAACACGGCCTGACTTTCGTCATGCCATTTGTCCCCCTGTTTCAGCGCATCGAGCCAGTGTTTTCCTGCCGCTGTGAAACACTCGATGCGAGTGGTTTCCTCTCCGTGGGTGACGCGGGTCAGAAGATGGCCTTCCGGGTTCCAGCTCTCCCAGGTTCCGTTCGCGACACTGGAGGTCTTGCCGTCCTTGTCCGTTTCCGCCGCGTAGCTTCCACGAACCTTGTCGCTTCCGTCCATGTGGAACTCTTCCCAGCTTCCGTTCAGGACGCCCTGGGTCCAGTTCTCACGCAGCTTGATCTTCCCGTTGTCGTGAAAGGTCTCCCACAGGCCGTCTTTCTTGTCGGCGGTGAAATTTCCGATCACCCGATTCGCCCCGTTTTCATGGGATTCACGAAGGGCGCCGTTCTTCTGGCCGTCCATCCACGTGGTGAGGGATTTCCGCGATCCGTTGGCGTAGCGCTCGACCCATTCTCCAGTCGGCTGCCCATCCGCGAAATCAGAGGTCGATTTCAGGCGGCCATTGGCATGCCATGTTCGGCTGATTCCGTGCTTCCGGTTGTTGGCATGGTTGGCTTCGCTTTGGGGAGAACCGGAGGCCGTCATCTCTTTCCAGGTGCCGACCTTCTTTCCGTTCTCATATTCTTCGACCGTCGCCAGCTTTCCGTTGGCGTGGCGGGTCTCCCAGGTGCCGATTCGGATGCTGTCCTTGTAGTTGGAACGGCTCTCGAGCGCTCCATTGGCGTAGTGGGTTTTCCATGTCCCTGCACGCTTGCCCTGCTCGTAGACTCTTTCCTGGGAGACGCTGCCGTTGGCATGCCAATCAGTCCATGAGCCGTTTTTCCTTCCCTGATTGTAGAGATGCACGGCCTTCTTTGCGCCGGTCGAATGGAATGTTTTCTGAGCGGCATTTTTCTTGCCGGCGGTGTAGTTCATCTCAGCGATCAAGCGGCCTTTCGCGTTCCAGGACCGAAAGGGTCCGTCTCGGAGATCATCCTTGTAGGAGACTTCGTAGTCCTTGTCTCCCGTGACGGTGTAGTGGAGGGCGTGGGTTTCCTTTCCGGAATCGAAGGTGGTCTCTGAGATGAGTCCGCCATCGCCGGTGAATTCCTTCCAGACTCCACTCCCCGCCTTCATCACAGAGGTGCCGAGAGCATTTCCAGTGATGGAATACTGCGTCCAGGTCTCGTCCTTGAGTCCGTTGGAATAGCTCCCAGTGAGGCGTTGCTTCCCATTGGGGTGCCAGTATTGCCAGTTCCCGTTCTGGTTTCCGGCAGTCCAGGCGCCCTTGGAGGCGACCTGACCGCTTTCGTACCAGGCGGTCCACTCGCCATCCATTTCACTGTTCTTGTATTGAACGAGGAGAGTGCGGCGTCCCTGCGTATCGAAATAGGTGCAGGAGCCGTTCACCGGATCATCACAGCTTGTGTTCACCGGCGTCGGAGTGGCGGTGGTGGCTGCGGTATTCTCGGCCACATCGCTGCATCCAGACAACGCCAGAACAGAGACCGTGAGAGCGAACCATCGTCGAATCATGACTTCCTCCAAGCACAAATCGGCGCAAGCGTAGCGCGGGGAATCCGAGTGTGCAACGACGACCTCTCCTCGAAACGTGATTTTTTCAGGGATGACTTGACGTTGCATTGATTTCGCGAACAGGATTCTTCGACGAAAGGGCTGAACAGAAGGGCGGATTCAATGGGATTTCGAGCGGGCTTGTTCCTTGTGTTTGTGGTGTTGGCGGCAGGGGTTGGCTGTCAATCAGGGGCGTCCAAAGACGAGGGGACGAAGCTTCCCGCATTTGTGCTCACGGATCAGAATGGGGCCGATTTTGGTTCCTCCGATCTTGAAGATGAGATCTGGGTCGCCAATTTTTTCTTCAGTCATTGCAAGACGATCTGTCCCCAGGTGCTGGGCGCCATGCGCGTGTTGATGGATCATGCGGAGCGGGAGGGATATCCGATTCGGCTGGTATCCATCACCGTGGACCCGGACAACGATGATCCGAAGACGCTGAAAATTCTCGCGGAGAAAATGAAGGCCGACCCGGCTCGTTGGCGTTTTCTCACGGGGAGTCCGGAGGCGCTTCGCGGGTTGATCGTGGGAGGGTTCAAGACCTTGATGGGAGAGCGCGAGGAGCTGGCCAACGGCATCATCGACATCGGTCATGGAGCGCGCCTGGTCCTGGTCGGCAAGGACAACCGCGTTCGGGCGCATTTTGAGGCCTCCGAAGAAGGCGTGGCAGAGCTCATCATTCGTCTGAAGCGGGAGCTCGATTAGCCCTCCAGCGGCCCCAGTCGGTAGCGGAGCGTAAGACAACCAGAGCCTTCTGGTTTGCAGTAATAGCTTTCGATCCGCACAAACACCACACGCCCTGCTTGAGCCTGACGGATGGCATAGGTTCGACCGATGGGGTCCAGCATGTGGGTGAAGAAGGAATAGGTGTACCACTTCCCGAATGCCGGATTGAGGACCTGATCTGCATCCCCCTCATCCATCTGCCAGACGACGGTCTCGGGCAATGTGGCCTCTTCCAGGGGAATGTCTCCCAGTCGAATGGCTCCGCCCGGGGCACGCACATGATGTCGTCGGCCGAGGAGATCCGCGGGGTCGAGTTCCGTCAGCTTTTTTCCGGTTGAAAACGAGAACCCGGTCCATTGATGCCGGCTCTTGACGTCGAGTGTCACCTGCCAGATCTCTCCGTCCAGATGAGCCGCTGCTTCCGTGATTTCGAATCCGGGTTTTTCTTCGGGCTTGATGGAGGAGGCGATCGCGAAGAGAACGCCGCACGCGATGATGAATCCGACGGCGGCAAAACCGATCAATTTCACGACCGGGGCTCTCTCGCCGTTCACGTCAGGAGATTCGGACAGGGAGGTGTCTTCGGGGGTGTCAGTCATGATCCGCTGAGCCCTGGTTGACCCCATCGCGGTTGACGACCATCCACCCCCAGACCTTCCATGTTGCGGTGAGAAGAACCACGTTCACCACGACGAAGGCGATGTAGTGGTACCACGCGCCGTCTCCTCGCATGAAACTCGCGAGGCTGCCCCAGTCGACCAGGATCAAGAGGATCAGCTGGGACCAGAATCCAGTGGCGATGAACTTGTCGGTGAGGTTCAACGTGAGCCTGGGCTAGAGCGTGATATCCGCTGCGGTCGCCTCGCCGGCCTTGACGGTGACCTTGGACTCACTCTCTCCGAGGAGCTCGTGCCACACCTTGACCGTGTAGTCGCCCGCGGGAACATCCGTGAGATCGTAGGAACCATCCGCGGCTGTGAGGACACCGTACGGATTGTCGAGGACCATCATGTGGGCCTCCATCCAGGGGTGCATGTCGCAGGAGATCTTGGTGTATCCGGCCTTCTTCAGCTTGACGCTCGCTTTTTTCGCTTTCGGGAGGGCCTTGTTGAAGACATTTCCTCCGGGAAGCTTCACGTTCACGTTGTGAGCGGTGGGATCCGAGTTGGTCGTGAGGAGCTGGGCCTTCTTGTGACCGATGCTCACGCGCGGAACGTACCGACAGCCGTTGTTGTCCACGGTCACGTCGGACGCGGTGTACGCCTTTCCTTTCTTGATCTTGGCAATGTAGACGATCGCGTTGGCCACTTTGCCCTCTGCAACGACGAGTGCTCCAGCCTTTCGCTCAGTGATGCCATCCGTGACGCAGTTCTCGTCCTTGTCGAGGCCTTTCTCCATCTTGTCCGCCACTTCCTTGGTGGTGGAAATCACACCCTTGATGGAGCCACCGTTGGCGACTTCTCCGCCTTCGTAGCCCTTCTTCTTCTTTTTCTTCTTCTTGGCTTTCTTGTCTTTCTTGCTGGCGCTCTTGGTGCTCTTGGCGTCGTCTCCTCCACTGCAGCCATACGCGGGCGTGAGGGCGAGTGCGGCGATGATCATGATCAGATGAAACTTCATGGATTCCTCTCCTGATGTGGGCGCTTCCAGCGTGCGTGACATCGAAACTCTCAAATGTCACGGTCGTCCATATCTCAACCACTTCATCAATGCAACTCAGATCCCGTGTCATGGATTCCCGCGAATGAATGGACCCGTCAGACATGGCATGACCTCCTCATCGGAATCGGTTGACATGCACCCCAGAGCGCGGGTACCAATCGTCACGCAACCGGGCACCTGCGGAGAGGTACATGGCGCGTGTCATTGTCATCGGCGGAGGCATCTCGGGGCTGGCAACAGCCCGGGAAATTCTCGATCTCGCCCCTGAATCCCAGATCCTCGTGCTGGAGAGTTCATCGCGCGTGGGCGGGTGCATTCAGAGCGAGGCAGTCGATGGATTTCTGATCGATGGAGGCGCGAATGGATTCCTGAATCGGGATCCTTCCACGCTCCACATCGCACGGCGTCTCGGCCTCGAAGACGAGGTCATCAGCGGCTGTGAAGCCATGCGGCGTCGCTACATCATGGCGCGAGGCTCCCTTCGTCGCTTTCCCGACAGTCCTGCCACTTTCGCCTCTTCGGATTTGTTGAGCATGAGCGCACGCGCTCGGATGCTGCTGGAACCGATGGTGCCCGCGGGACCCGCGGGAGTGGATGAAACCGTGCAGCACTTTGCCGATCGCCGCCTGGGCAAGGAGGCAGCCGATCTCCTCGTGGATCCCGTGCTCACGGGAATCTATGCCGGTGACCCCACGCGCTTGAGCGTACGGGCGACATTGCCTCGTCTCGCGGCTCTGGAAGATGAGAAACAAAGTCTCTTGATGGCATTCATACGGGCGCGGGGCACGTCAGGAAACGGGAATGGAGCGTCTCCCTCCGTGTTGGGAAATCGTCGCTATGTGGGGTTCCGAGGGGGATTGGGTCAACTTGTGGAGGCGCTGGCGGAGAGTCTGGGTTCCCGGGTTGTACGGGGAGCACCGGTCTCTCGAGTCGAGCGTGCGGGGAGACAGTGGCGGGTGATCACGGCGGGGACGGATGCACAGGAACGTATCGCGGATGTCGTGGTTTCCGCGGCGCCGGCCCCCGCAGCGAACGCGTATGCGGGCCATCTTCACCCCGCCCTCTCCCGTGCGTGCGAGAGCGTACCCTATGCGCCTGTCGCCACAGTGGCTCTCGGGCACCTGGAGGCGGATGTGCCGCATCCACTCCATGGATTTGGACACCTGATTCCGAGTCGAGAACAGCAGCGGGTGCTGGGTGTTCTCTGGTCCACGAGCATCTTCCCCGGGGAGAGGGCGCCATGTGGCAAGGTGTTGTTCAACGCCATTCTCGGGGGAATTCGCGACCCCGATATTTGTGAACTGGATGACGAATCGCTCATCTGGGAGGCGCGAAAGCATCTCCGTCAGGCTCTTGGGATTCAATCCAGTCCCGTTCTCGAGCGTGTGTTTCGGCATCGCGTTGGAATTCCCCAGTATGAGGTGGGCCATCTTCGTCGCGTCGCCCGCGCCGAGGCATCCCTTCTGGATTTGCCGGGGTTCTTTCTCACGGGCAATGCGTTTCGGGGAATCGGGGTCAACGCGTGTACGGCGGACGCGCATCGCACAGCGGAAGCGGCGTCGACCTATCTCCATGCTCTGGAAGATCTGCGCTCCCAGGATTCGCGCACAGCACGTCGAGCGATGCTCGCGAGTTGAATTAGAGCTCGCCCCGTTCTCGCATCGTTGTGATGAAGTGTTTCAGATACAGCAGCCCCCCAGTTCCGACACTCCCTGAGAGAATGGCGGCGAGGAGATGTTCCTGGCCTTGTACGGTTCCGTACATCCATGCGCTCCAGGCGGCAAAGACAAGGGCGCCGACAATGGCGGTGGTGATCAGGATGCGGTGTGCGACGGCCATCTTCATGAGCACCTCAATCGAATACGAGTTCCTGCATGTCCCGCCATCGCTCTTCCGAATAGGTTCGGAAGTTGTGCGTGCAGACGAAGCTGTCCCCGTGATGAAAGTTGATCTTGAATTTTCCGCCCCCGAATCCCTCGTCGATGAAGGCGTTGGGATCGGTGAGGAGATCCGGCACGGCATGAATCGGCCATCGTCCCAGACCTCGAAAACGCACCGTGTCGTGCCAGGGTTCCATGACAAAGAGAGTCGCCGTGCTTTCCGCCAGGGATTGGAGAAAGAATCGTTGGAGAGAGTCGTTGTCGGGTTCCTGGGTCCGGGCGACCTCGCGGAAAACGTACTCTTTGTAAAGCGGCCACAACCAGTCCATGTTCTCGCATCCCATGCTTCATGTGAACGTTTGACGATGTCTCTCGTTTGCCTTATTCCGATGGGGTCCGTCAAGGCGCGTTCCGCGTGGAGAGATGATGTCAGACCCCTATACACGATACCCCCGCCCGACTCTGTGGCTCCTCCGAGGTGGGGATGCGTTTGTGGGAGGCGAGGGGGGCGATACCGAACCTGCGTTTGAGATGCCAGTGGAGGCACTGTATCTCTCAAAGTCACCCGTCACGAACGAAGAATACGAGGTGTTTCGGCCCGATCATGAACGGAGTCCCCGTTCCCGCCAGGACCTTTCTCCGGCCGTCGGGGTCAGTTTTCATGATGCGGTGGGATACTGTGATTGGTATTCGGAGCGCACGGGAAAAGCGTTCCGGCTTCCGACAGAGGTGGAGTGGGAATATGCCTGTCGTGGAGACAAGGAGACTCCCTGGTTTTTTGGTCGCACTTCAGCAAAGGCGGACACGTTCATGTGGCATGCGGGCAATGCGCCGGCTGAATTGCCGGAGGTCGAGTCCCTGCGAGCGAACCCGTTTGGTTTGTACGAGATGCTTGGGACCGTATGGGAATGGACGGCGTCTTTGCATGTTCCGTATCCCGCGACCGAGGGAGATGGTCGGGATGATCGAAGCGCGGAAGGTCCTCGAGTGGTGCGTGGGGGTTCATTTCGACATTCGGCCGAAGAAATGCGTTGTGGAGTACGGAAGGGATTGGATCCAGAGACGGTGCAGGATGACCTCGGATTTCGAATCGCGCGGCTCCTCTGATGAATGAAAGGAAGGTGGTTTCATGAAGGGTTTGGATACGAACGAAGCGGGGTTGTCCCGGATACAGAGGATGGCGGGAAAACCGCAGGTCTGGCTCATCATCATCCTGGCAATAGCCAGTCTTGCCATTATCCGGCAGATGACGTTGAAATCAGTGGAAATGCCGCCCGTGTTGGGCTCGGTTCAGTCGTTTACGCTGGAGAATCAGCGAGGCGAGGTGTTTGGGAGTGAGCAGCTCCTGGGGGGGATCTGGTTCGGAAGTGTCGTGTGCACGGCGTGCAATTCGATGGATCCGGCGATGTTGAAACGCTTGTCGGAAGTCCAGCATCGTTCGCGCGGGCTGGGCAATGAGTTCCATCTGGTGTCTCTCAGTCTCGATCCTGAAAAGGATACGACGGATGCGCTGTACCAGATGGCTCGAAGCTCGGGTGCCAGCACCCGCGCCTGGATGTTCCTCCGAGGAGCGGAGAAGTCGTTGTACGCGGTGATCGTGGATTTGTATGGAGCGCAGTCAGGGAGCGATCCGGCATCCCCTCTCCAGGGTTCGCTCGCCCCGGACCATCCGCACATGATGGTGCTTGTGGATCAAATCGGTCAGGTTCGGGGTCGGTATGACCTCCGGCAGATGGAGGAGGTGGATCGGATGATGGTGCATGCCGGTCTGATCGCGAACACTCCCTCCCAGAACTCCCCCGCTGCTCCTTGATGCTCGATTTTCAGGCATGAAAAAACCGGAGAGCGAACTCCCCGGTTTTCAATGGATTCGCCCGCCATGTTGAACTAGGCGGCGATCTCCGAATTCAACGTCAACGCCGCTTCTGCGGGATTCCATGTCTGGCTTGTGACCAGCACATTGGTGGTTCCGCGTCGCAGGACATGCTCCGTGACAGAACCCATCTCGGGGTTCTCCGTGGGAGCATCGAGTCCGTGTCGGCCCATCGCGATGGCGAACGCATCGAGACTGGCAGCGAAGTCGGCGATGGCAACACCGGAGGGCTTGTTGCTCTCGACCAGGCTTCCGGTCACGGTCAGTCCTTCTGCCGCGACGATTTCTTCCGCCAGGCTCAGATGGGCTTGAACCAGCGCACTGGATTCGTCGTTTTCCTGCACAGTGGCCAGGATGTGAACCGGTCGACTGGCGGCCTTGGCGAGCGCCATGCCGGACTGGAGTGCTCCCCAGCTGTATTCAGAGCCATCCAGTGCGATTGCCACGGGAGTTTCGCCCGCGAGCACCATGGTCTCCTCATCCCGAACCACGAGGGTGTCGAGGGTCGTCCGCCGGAGAACACGCTCACAGACGGAACCGATCTCGCTGTCTCGCACGGCGCCTTGTCCCAGCGCTCCGAGAATCAGGAGGTCATATCCGGTGTCGCGGAGATCGTCGACCAGGGGTTCGAATGTTCGCCCGTCGAAAATCTTTCGGGTGAAATCGATGCCGAGCTCGTGGCTCATCT
>Ga0302135_10002062_pt1 | contig 12051 bp, 18 predicted proteins | sample CBN3_surface_MG_FD_203119 | JGI IMG/M metagenome (GOLD analysis project Ga0302135, IMG submission 203119) | Marine microbial communities from Western Arctic Ocean, Canada - CBN3_32.1 | ecosystem: Environmental > Aquatic > Marine > Oceanic | place: Canada: Western Arctic Ocean | collected... | reverse complement strand
TCGGCAGAACAAGAAGCCTTGGCAAACCCGTCAGGAGTTCTTGGTTGACATCGCTCTGGAGTCGGCAATCTCTGACCCCGAGACCATCAGGAATACACGTCCCGTCGTTCCTCAGGTGCTATTCCCCGAGGTACGAGGCTTCACAAAGATGGAGCATGGTATAATGAGTGTACTAAATACGTCACGAGAGGTACCTGCTTACCGCTCGTGGGTGTCGGGAGCCCCAGTAATGCTTCATAATGGTTCTCTAGTTGACGACACGTTCAGCGGTTCCGACCGGTACACCATGCAACCGATGTGGATGTAGAGCGATGGCAGCAAGGTACGTAAACACAGATAACATCGCCGCTCAGGGCCAGTCTTTCTATACTGGTCTACTTCCCGGCTCCTACGAGAAGGGTGGTGGCAGTGGCGGCAGCAACGTCATGGGCAAGGGCTCCGGTGGAAGCGCCGGAGTAACTGCTGACCGCACGGCCAGCGATGCTGCAAAGCAGTCCATCGAAGGGTACCCAAAGGGTGGGAGTATCTTTGATAAGCCGGCTGAGGAGAAGGACCCGGTCACGGTTAATGTCTTCCCCTCACCAGCCGGACGAGACGGACAAGCCGGACGAGACGGACGAGACGCTGAACCATCGGGATGGGTCGGTGGTGAACAGGGAAGGCCCCCACCCACGCCAGTGAACGCCACCCGTGGTGTCACGATTGACGCAGATTCTAAGGAGATCACCACTGGCAGTCCTCCTAAGGCCCTCAACCCCGGCAGTGCTACTCCAAAGGCGGTTACCGGCAGTGCCGCTCCTAAGGCCCTTGGCCCCGGAGCACAGGGTCTGGGTTCCATGATTCCCGGTGCCCCTTACGGGGGAGTAGGTCAGGGCACCAGACCACAGCAGGGCTTGGGTACTGGGCAGAAGCCACAGCATGGTCCAGTACAGTCAATAGCCTCATCACGTTCGCATACCCGCCAGTCTGGGGTACAGCAGTCCGCTACACAGCAGTCTATTCCGTTCCCCAATATGCCTAATAGTACAAATCGCTCCCTCAACTTCTGATAGGATATAGACATGGCAGTTAACGAATCTCGCTCAATGAATCAGGACATGGCTCAGGGTAAGAACGATGGTGTACGTAAGTACCTCGCCCCTGATCGTGGTGGTGAGGTGGACATGACTAACGTCTCCACTCGTGCCCGTGAACTACCGTGGCACTATGGCCTAGACCCAGATGGGTTTCCTGTTAAGATCGTTTGATAGGTTTCTAAACAAGTAACCACAACCCGGAGTACAACATATGCCACGCCTACTGGTGTGTAAGCCCTGCGGAACCCTGTACAACATGCTGGACTATGACGGTCCTCCTGAGTACGACATGGAACTACAGGAGATCATCAAGAAGCATCTGCATCAGGCCAACGATCCCCGCCCTGAGTCACATATGTCTCAAATCTTCCGCTGTGACGACGACACAGCCTCCAAACTTGACATGGAAACAGAGGTCAAGAAGGAGTTGATGAAGAATGAGATCGAAGTGCGGGAGATGCGTAATGATCTCAAAGAGGACGCTCTCAAGTGCTTCTCCAAGCATGGTCGCCCCGAGGCCGACTGCTTGGACTATTGCAGTGAGGAAAAGACCGTCGGGCGAAAGATGGGGGTACCCAAGGATAAGCGTATGTACCTCTGCATGTTCTGTCCGGTGCAGGAGTACTACCAGTATAAGATCCGTAGTGCTAAGGGGCTTTATAGCACGAAGAGTGACACGGTGAATCGCAATAGGACAGTCACGAACGATGGAGCGGGTGGTAAGAAGTTGTGGACACCGGGGTCCTAAATGATTCTCATCACGATGGACACCTTGGCTCTACCCTCCGAGACGGTAGGTACCCGGAAGCCAAGCGTGGAGGGCCGTGGGCTGTGGAACATGCTGTTCCAGCAGTACAACGGCAGCATCGTTCTCATTGCTGATGAGAGGGATGACAAGGACCACTTAGAGCACTGGTTGAAGGCCGAGGGCTATAAGCCCAGCATGATTGACTTCTCTAAGGACAGCACCCCGAGAGAGAAGGTCAGACGGGCCACACAGTTGCGTAATGCCTTCGGTAATGTCCGCTGGTTCGTGGACATTGACCCGTACACCGCACGGTTGGCGCTGGAGGACGGACTACCCACGTTAATAGCCGTTGCTCCTTCTGTTCCTCGTGTTGAGTGGAGGAGCGATCTGGTGGGTGGTAACAAACCGTGGGACGATCTGGTGGCAGAGATTGACCGACAGAGGATCATGCGGGCTGAGGCTAACTGGGGAGAGAGGGATTGAAGGTCTACTTTGGTGGCGCTGAGAAGGGTTCTTATCTATCCATTCTCCTGTCCGCTGGAGTCACGTCGTTCGGTGTCAACCTCACTCAGTTGTCCATCCCCAAACGTAAGGAACTCATCCTCAGCGATAAGTTTGAGGGTGGAGACATCCTCGTGTACACCTCAGAAACCGACGAGGATCTCCATAGGTTTGACTCGTTCATTCGCCAGCATGAGGAGGACCTAGACGTAGTCATCTGTCCACCCAACTATGAGGGGGACTGGCTGGGCGAAAAGTACGTACCGATCTGGAACGATAAAGAGGACCTAGAGCGACTGGCATGGCTGTGCCAGAAGCATGGAAGGGTCGCTTTAAGTGACAAAGCCATTACTGGTAAGACCCTGCCCCGCATCAACCAACTCCACCAGAGGTGGGGCACCAAGATGGTTGCCCTCACGTCCAAGGTGGACTCCATCGACGCTGGACCGTGGGACTCAGTGGTGGTTGGGTCATGGACCTCAGTAATACGGTACGGAGAGACACAGGTGTGGGACGGGCATGGTTTGCGTAGGTACCCTGCCCAGCAGAAGGAGAGCGCACGCAAGCGCCACCGGGCTGACATCCTGAGGCTGGGTGTGGACTTCGGGGAGGTCATGGAAGACTCAGTGTCTGCGCTGGGTCTACTGGCGATCCGGTCGTGGCAATCATGGGCGGGTTCTTCGGGCTATGACCCCTCCCGTGGCGACGACTCAGACGAGGATGAGGGTACAGATGACCCCCAGATAGTTGCTATCGGGGAGAAAGACCCAGATGAGGATAATGGGGTTTCACACCCATCTGATCTTGCTATCGGTACTGTGCTAAAGCGGCACGAAGACGAGAAGGTGTTGTTACCGGGTATTGGTATTGAAGCCATCACTTCATTGGGGGAACAAACCACTGATGAACAGGGACAATACACCGAAATCGCTCCCAACGTCGTAAACACTTTAGTTACCGGTGAAGCCCTCCTGAGACAGTGCGATAGTTGCTATCTGGCGGCGAGGTGTCCCGCATTCAAGGAACATTCTGAGTGTGGCTTTAAGTTGCCCGTGGAGATACGCACCAAGGACCAACTGAACGCTGCCATGCGGGTGATGATTGAGATACAAGCGAGCCGAGTTCTGTTCGCTCGCTTTGCTGAAGAACTAGAGGGGCAGGGGTTGGACCCGGCCCTCTCTGCCGAGATGGATCGGTTGTTCACACTCATCGACAAGATGAAGAACGTGAACGAGTCTCGTGAGATGTTGTCCATCTCAATGGAGACCAGAGGTACCAGCGGGGTGCTGTCTCGTCTGTTTGGAGCCGAGGCAGGGAGGGCTGCACAGACCCTTCCCGGCGGTGGCTTTAACGCAGAGCAGAGCACCCGCCTGTTAGAAGAGATCCACGACGCCGAGGTAGTGGACTGATAAGGTGAGCCCTGTAATCGAATACTACGACAGCGACGACAGCGACGACGATCCTACGTTAGTTGACTCCTCTGGAGTTGAGTACGGGTACTGCATCAAGGGGCAGACAGCAATACCGCTCTCTGATCTTACGTGGGATGGTGTGTGCAGGAAGTGTGAGGTATGTGATGAGGACTAGCCGGGACAACGTGGGATGGTTGGATGGAAACACCCGATTGGATAAGAGATGCCCCCTGCCGGGGGAAAGCCCAGTTTATGTGGTACCCCCCGATGGAGGCCAAGGACCCTAACCAGTGGTACGAGATGGGCCGAGTCGTTTGTGCTACCTGTCCGGTGTGGGAGCCATGCTTAAAGGTTGGGCAGGACGAGAAGTGGGGAATGTTCGGTGGTCTGACTCCCAAGGAGCGTAAGAAGCCATCCACTGCTCATGGAAAGTGGGAGGACTACAGACGTGGCTGCCGGTGTGGCAAGTGTTGGTTAGCACACGAGGAACGTATGCTTTCGGAACCAATCGACCCGGACCTCTTGCCAAACCAAGGTGACCCCGAGTATGATGAACCAAGCAGGATGCTCTTTGACATTCTGTAGCCACCAACAGTGTAGGGGGGAACTATGTTTCTGGCACGAGTGCTAACCTTAGGAATACTCACAGTCATGCAACTAGGGTGGTATGCTAGTGACCTAGGGGGTGAGGATGGCTTCGATAGCAAGGAAACCCGCACGCGGACGATTGCTGCACCGGGGTTCGATTCCCCGCACCTCCACCCGGTAGACGGCGGGGTCGTTGTTGATCCCCCCACCACCTCAACCACCTCCCCGTCGTCTACCACCACTTCATCGTCACCCAGCAATACTCGTAGTCCGCTTAATGAGCGCTATGACTACTACGACAAAGGCCCACAGATTGTGGCCCTCCAAGAGGAACTGGGGATGGACTACGTCGATGGCGTCTACGGACCACAGACCCGCAAGGCACACATCAAATCGTTCGGTAATCCCATGTCTGCCATCTTGTACTTCTACCCCGAGGTCATGCAAGCACCGACACCGTGTTCGCACGAGTGCTTGCCGGGTGACGGGCACTACGAACTCCCGACGCTGGGGGAACTCATCAACGAGTACTTCCTGCCCGAGGACAGAGTGCTGGCTCAGAGGATCGCCTTCTGTGAGTCCAGTGGACGGAGTTGGGACATAGGGTCTACCTCGGTGTCATCGGCTCTAGCCATTGGCTGGTTTCAACACTTGGCGAAGTACTGGGTTGAGCGTTCCGGTAAGGCGGGCTTTAAGGACTACCCCCCGTTCCACGGGCGAGCCAATGTCGCCACCGCCGCATGGCTATACTACAACAGCGGTGTACACCACTGGAATCCGTCAAAGACATGCTGGGGAGGTTCGGTTGCGTAAGTTTATTAGAAACTGGTACGTGACACTCATTCCATTGGCGATCATCCTCGCTTTAAGTATCTTCATGGGGTACTTGATTCTGTACACCAAGGTGTCAGGGTGATCGTGGTATTATTGTGGTGTGCCCACGCCCACTGGACCTCAATGGTCTGACTTCAGCCCTATGGAGGACCAGATCCCTGTAGGTGTGCGTGAGGGTGTCAAGGGGGCTGCACAGACGGGTGCGACCATAGCAAGGAAGGGCTTTGACTCAGCCAGTAGGAGCACTCAGGCAGCCACGCTGGCTACGTACTCCGCTGGAGTTCTTGGAGCCGCTACTGGAGCGTTGCCCGCAGACACTGGTCTGATGATTGCGGCCAGTTCTCCCATCCTGCCGTTCGCTCGTCAAGGTGCGGAGCACCTCGCTTCTATGCGGGCTAACCCAGATCGAATGTCGGTCAAGCAAGCGCTCAATCCAGTACGGTTTGTCAAGGGACTGATGCAGACTCCGGGTAATCCTCCACCCCGATAGTAACTTTCTTCTAATATCCCTTGCTATTCTCCCTGCGTTGGTAGTACGGTTCCCAGTGGAAGGGAGAACCATGAACGAAGATGAAGATACCATCGGGTACAAGACCTACGAGACAGCCATGGGGCTGGTCACCGTCTACACCAAGGACGAGCCGGGGGCTGCGGGACACAAGGCTGGCACCACCAAGATGGTGTATAAGGACCCGCCACCTCGCCCCATGAAGTTGAAGAAGAAGCACCGCTGAGCATCTTGACCAAACACGTAACACAACACGAAGGGACGCTTTAAGAGTATGAACGAAGCACAAGCCGAACGACCAATCATCAGGATGGTGCCTGACCCTCCATCAGAGGGAGGGGGTCACAACCTGACCATCGCCTTCGACGTGGACCTCGCACGGGAACACGTCCACTACCTCCAGTACATCCGCGAGCAGCGTCCTGAGGACCAGCGTCCGTTCTTGGACGAGATTGCCTTCATCGCACAGCAGGTCATGGAAGGCTTCATGGCAGCGTCGGCCATTGACAGTAATGGCTGGGGACTGTCCGTCCGCAAGGGACGAGTGATCGTGAACGACGTTCGTGCCGTGACTCTCGCAGAGAGTTACGCCCCGAAGGACGAACCGTTCTAACAGACCGTGGAGGGTCGGGGATGTTGCTACTTCCCACAGCGTCCCCATCCCCGGCCCCCCACACTACAACACCAACGACTACGAGACGAGGAAGCATGATCCGAGCACGAGTGGAGCGCAAGGGTAAGGAGTACCACCTTGGGAAGTTCCACACCAAGAAGGAGGTCGACGCTGCCAAGGTAGCAGCGACCCGTGTACTGGATCGGGTGGAGGCCGACATGCCCGCCCCGGTCAAACCCACGTACCCCAGTCTGGCTCTCGTTGCCAACCTAACGGACATGGGTGTCTACGACCGGAAGGCTGAGGGCATCATGTCGCTCGTCCGCACGTTGGTGAAGCGCCACAGTATGGTGGCCGTCGGAGTACAGAACGCCACCGCTCCAATCCAGACGATGACTATGGACGAGATGGAGCCAGACGTTCGTGATGGACGTGGTCCGCTGCTCCCCCAGAACCGGTGGTAAAAGAATCTTGCTCTGGTAGTTGCTATTCTCCCTGCACTGCCAGTAGTATCTTCATTAGCGAAACACCTACCCCACAAGGAGGGGCACACACATGAGTCAAGAATCCAGCGAGTGGCTGAACCAGAACGTACTGGTCGGCTTCACCAGCAAGCGTGGGAACGCATGGCACTACCGTGCCAGCGATCAGGGCGACGAGCCCAACCACTACGAACTCGCCATCCCGGTTGAAGACGTGGAGCGCCGCCTCTTCTTCTGGGAGGCCAAAGAGTTCCCCGTCACCATCACCGTTCCGACCACCACGTCGGATGTGGACATCGCTGGTCTGGACGCCCTCACCGGGGCTGCCTACAAGCACGTCCCGGTCGGTGACTACAAGGCCATTGGACGGTCGGACACCAACGAGGTGTTCCGCATGTTCAAGACCTCCTACGCCATCCACCAGTACCGTGAATGGCTGTTGAACACGGTTGCCAACCTGATTGACGACGACGAACTCGCCGTCGCCAGCGCTGGCCTCCTCCAGAACGGTGGAGTGGCTTGGGTGAGTGTCGAACTGCCCGAGAACCTTGAGACCCCTCAGGGCTTCACCATCCGTCCCCAGTTGCTCGCTACCACGAGCCACAACGGGACCCTCGCCACGACGTTCAAGCAGACGGCCACAGCGGTCGTGTGTGACAACACCCTGTCGTGGGGCCTTCAGGATCAGGGGCAGGTGAGTCGTACCCGACACACCACCAACTCCGGGTTCCGTCTCCAGTCAGTACGGGAGGCGCTGGACATCGTCCATGTGGCCGGTGACGAGATGATGGCCGAGATTGAGCGGCTGTCCAACATCAAGGTGGACAACTACCAGTTCGACCGGATCATCAAGCGGTTGGTGCCGGTCCCCTCACTGGCGGACAGCAATCAGGCCGGGGTGACCCGAGCCGAAAACAAGACGGAGCGTCTCCGGTCCCTCTGGACGGGGGACCCCCGTGTGGCCCCTTGGAAGGGCACGGCGCTTGGTGTGGTGCAGGCGTGGAACACCTACGGCCACCACTACACCGGCAAGGCTGAGAAGCGTGCCGAGCGCAACATGGTGAACGCCCTCAACGGGTCCACCTCCAAGGCCGACCAGTTCGTCCTTGACGCTGTGCTGGAGACCGTCGGAGTCTGATGCCAGCGGGTTGGGCTGGGGCGTCCGTAAGCCGCCCCAGTCCTTCCCGGTGCCATTGGTACCAACACAACTAAATAATCAGGGGGTGGCAGTTAGAAGACTTCACGGTCGAAGACTGTCACATCGGTCCTGAGCATGACTTGAAACTGCTCAACCACTGGCTTGGAAGGGAAGACAGACACCTATCCCCGCAGAAGCGGGAAAGGATTGAGACTATTATGAGTACCGCAAGCACCAAGACCAAGGACCTCCGAGAACGGGCTATCCTTGAATCAAAGGAAGGGTTAACGCTGGACGTGATCCCTCTGGTCAGGGCCACCATACCTATCACAGGTACTGCTCCTCTGATCGCCCATCGCTTCTCCGAAAAGGCGAAGTTGGAGATCCTCAACCGCCAGAACGGCATCAAGCGTGTGAGCAAGGAGCCTCGTATTCCTGAAGAGGAGTTTGAGGCTGCGAAGCACATTATGACTGATCCTGCCCACAGCGGTCAGGATGGTTTCCCGGTGGTTGCCTTCAAGGCAGCGACAGTGGGTGCCCTGCGTCAGTACAGCGTCTCTATCAAGGACATGAGCATGGTTGCCCTCCGTGGCTTGATGTACTTCAAGGGATTCGGGAGCGAGCAGTTGGTGCCCATCTCCTACAGTGACTGCATCATGCGTGAGGACTACGTGTCCGTCGGACAGGGGAAGGACATTCGTTTCCGTCCCCAGTACAACGACTGGTCCACCTCACTGGTCATCGACTTCAACGTCAATCGCCTGAACCCTCAGACGGTGGTGTCTCTGGTTAACGCCGGGGGCAACGGTGGCGTTGGCGAGTGGCGTCCCGAGAAGAACGCTTCGGGCATGTACGGCACCTACGAGGTGGATCAGGCCACTGGTGTCACGTTGGAGGTCATCGACCCTCTCACGAAGGCATTGGTGGCATAGATGGCGCATCCACTGATTGAGGCGTACATCCAGTCCTTCGCTGACCGTTACGGGTCTGTACAGGAGGAGACCGTACTGGAGGAGGTATCCAACTCCGATTCCAGTAACGTCCTGTACCGCAAGTTTGCGAAGAACGGATGGTGGGACGACTCCAAGGTTGCCCATGAGTTCCGGGTGCAGAAGATCCGGCAGATCATACACACCTGCACCGTCAACCTACCGGCTATCCCAGCGGAGGTTGGACGTGACCCTGTACATATCACGGTCAATGCGTACACAAGCATCGACGGTGAAGGCTACGTGCCTACCGTCAGTCTGATTGACGACAGTGCTCGTCAGGAACAGGCGTTGACCACTCTGAGGATTAGGGCCAGCAACCTGAGGACTCAGATACGTGACCTATGCCGGGTGTGGGGAATCACATCCGGTCCTTGGCTGGCGGTGGTCGAAGCCATCGACGCCTTGGACGAAAGCCAGCGCAAGGCTGCATAGCAACCAACTGGAGTGGGGCGGGACGGAGTACTAATGACAGTACTCCGTCCCTCTCTGCCCTAGTGGCAGGACTGGCAAATAGTGGTTTGGAACGGCAGGATAGGAGCGGATGGGGGTGGTAGGGACAGGACCGTCAGGGACCGCCTTGGTTCGGATCGAAACGGAATGGCAGGAGCGGATCGTATCGGCAGGGAGTGGAGGGGATAGGATCGGAGCGGATAGGAGCGGCAGGATTGGACCGGCCCGGATCGTACCGGAAGGGAGTGGGCGGGTAAGGCAAGGATCGGTAAGGCAGGAACGGGTTGGGACGGATCGGCGGGGTAGGTCGGGGCGTGGAGCGGCAGGTGAGGACCGGATGGAGAGGAGAGTCGTGGAGTCGGACGGCTGGGCTGGGGATGGAACGGCAGGATAGGATGGGACCGGCGGGGGCAGGCAGGGACCGGATTGTAATGGCAGGAAGGGTTTGAACAGAAGGAGTGAGGACATGGAACTAGACAAAGAGGCTCGGGAGTTCAACGAGAAGCAGAAGCGACTCCACGAGTACTACGAGACTGAGGGGCGTCACCTCTCTCGTGTAGAGGACGAGTTGAAGAAGGTGAACAACAGCCTTGGCTTCCTCATTGACACCCTCCTGAAGTGGATTGAGGACGAGGAGAAGCGCCGGGGGGAAGAGCGTCGGCGTTCGTCCTACGGGATGTACGACCCCTTTAAGCACAGGACACAGCGAGGCCACGAGGACGACAGGTGGGCTGGGTGGGCAGAGGGCAAGTACCGTGAGCCGTACCGCAATCCGTTCAAGCAGCGTCCGCACCCGTATGACCAAGACAAGGATTCTGGCACTGGGTCTTGACAATCTCCCTGCACTGATCGTAAAGTAGAGCGCAGAGGGAACAACTAGCAAGGGAAGGGAATACCTTGAACATCATCACTATTTACCATCGGGTGGCCGACGAAGGCATTGGCTGGGACGAGTTCTCAGCCGGAGACACGCTGGAGACCGCCTACGCATACGTTGACGAAGAATGGGACGAGGAGGCCGACGGCGTCGACCCCCTCCCCTTCTTGGGGGGCGTGTTCCGCAACAACAACGCTGTTGACGGTACTGAGATCAACGTCCAGAAGGGCAAGCGCTCCCTCTCAGTGGGAGACGTGGTCGGACTCCCCAACGCAGCCTTCTGGACGGTCCTCCGTATGGGTTGGGCTCAGGTAGATGAGATCGACGTGGGTCTCTCCATCATCAACAACGAGTACGTTGGGGACGGTGGACTGTGCCCCCGGTGCGAGTCCCAGAGCCTCGTGGTGCCAGTGACACACAACGCCCTGAGCCGCACCTGTCGTGAGGCTACTGATACTCCTGTCTACGTCTGCTCTGATTGTGGGGAGGATGAGGCGTGGGATGACTACGGCTCTGGTGCGACCCCGCAGGACCAGTGGCCGGTGACCGAACGCTACGAGTCACCCTTCCGGCTGTCCGAAGAAGACATGCTCCAGATTGAGGACCCGTCGTGACCGAGCGCTACCGGGCCACCCTCCACGACCGCATCTTCTACTGTGACTATCTGCTGGGCAGTGCCTCGGCTGATGACACCGACGACGAGCGTACTGCTGCCATCGCCTTCCTCACGGAACTGCGGAGCGAGTACCGACACGCCCTGCACGAACTGGCATTGAGGAGGGGGAACTGACATGGCTAACATCGCTTCACCCATCGAATCCACGCTCACGAGGCAGAGGGTCATGGCGACCCGTGAGGCCGAGGCCCAGCGACTGAGGGTCCAGTGGGCCATCGCTGACGAGGCTAAGAAGCGTCGCCACAAGGAGGCGCTGGAGTACGCACGACGAACAACTGACGGAGAAGACAATGCTTGACATACTTGCAGACGACGTGGCCCGCTTGGATCGGGCAGCCAAGACAGCCAAGGACAGGCTGGACGAGGCCAAGGAGAAGATGATGGCGGCAATGGACGAGGCCGACGTGGTGAAGGTCCCCACCTCGTCTGGCAAGGCCACCATTACTCTCATCAACGGCGAGCGTCTGGACGTTAACTACGAGGCTCTGGAGGAATCCTCCCCAGAAACCGCCTCAAAAGTCCGTGCCTTAAAAGTCGACCTTTCTCTGTGGCGTGCAGGAATCACTGCCGGAATCATCAACGTGGATCTCGCTGCCTCGGTCTCCAAGACTGTCCCCTACCGGCAGATCAAAGTCAGTCGCAAGTAGCAGTACAGGAACACACCGAACAGTCAGCCAGTTTGTCGACCGCTTTAAGGGTCGCTTAAAGGAAGGAATACCACATGGGTGCAGGGCTGGAGCCGACGAGGAGTGGTCAATGGTGTGATGGTCAATGGTGTGATGGTCAGACCTTTGATCATCTGAAGTCAGAAGGTCAAACCTTTGATCATCTGGAGTCGCTGTGACAAACGGCACACCGAAGCAGGGACCGGGTCCTGCCCCCACCTCTCCGCCGGGACCGGTCACCCCGGACAGCGACACCCTCCGAGCGGTGGTCGACGGGCACCTCCCATACGACGGGCGCACACGCTGACCACGTCGGGTGGTCAACAGACAGACACGTCCGCCGAGGTCGACCTCTGAGAGTGGCAGTACAAGAATCTTGCTCCTGACATTGCTAATCTCCCTGCACTGCCGGTAGGGTCGGTGGTGAAGCGGGGAAGAGCCGACAAGGACCGACTCCCCGCTCACCACACCACACACCACACAGGGAGCCC
>Ga0302135_10002061_pt1 | contig 12054 bp, 9 predicted proteins | sample CBN3_surface_MG_FD_203119 | JGI IMG/M metagenome (GOLD analysis project Ga0302135, IMG submission 203119) | Marine microbial communities from Western Arctic Ocean, Canada - CBN3_32.1 | ecosystem: Environmental > Aquatic > Marine > Oceanic | place: Canada: Western Arctic Ocean | collected 2017-09-15 | reverse complement strand
AGAGAGTTCGGTGTGCACCGAGTCAAAGAACTTGTGAATTCTTACACGGGTGGCGGACCGAAGTGCGACCGGAGAGAGATGGTCGACGTAGTACCGATAAGCTCGGCCGGTTGGGACACGCCCAGCCGAGGTATGTGGCTGCATGGCGTACCCATCGCGCTCAAGCGCAGCTAGATCGTTTCGGATGGTCGCCGAGGAGACGTTCAGCCAGCTTCGGTCGAGGACAGCGCGGGAACTCACCGGCTCCCCAACTCCGATGTACTCCTCTATCAGGGCTCCGAGAACCACTGAACTTCGCTCATCAAGCATACCCAGAGGGTATCAGTCGCTCAGACAAACTGAGGAAGGAATGCGAATGCTTAAGGCTCAAGGAAGAGCAAGAGTCGCTCTGATCACCGCGTCGGTCATTAGAGGGTTGGTGACTACTAAGCGGTCTCCCTCTTGGGAGACTACTCCGGCGTGAACCAAGCGCTGTCCCTCTTCCGAAGCTAAGAACGCTGCTCCGCCGGGGCCGAGTTCGACACCTTCAATCCTGCGCAGGCCGACCATCATTCGCTCTAGTTCTAGAGGCCAGCCCTCAAGTGCTTCTCGCCCCGCACGGGCAGATTCCCCGGCCTCTACCCGGGCTAAATAGGCGTCCAACGCCCGCACATTTCGGAACCGAACACCGTCTCTGTAGCCGTGGGCTCCAAGACCGTAAGCCTCGTAGGAGCCATGGGCCCATACTCGGCGGTTGTACCGGCACTCGCGTCCGATCTGCGAGAAGTTAGACACCTCATAGCGTTCCAATCCCGCGGCGGCCATCGCTTCTAGAGTTGCTTCGTACCGATCGGCTTGGTCATCGTCATCAGGAGCGGGAGATCCGGCACTCACCTCCCTGGAAAGCTGCGTACCGCGCTCGACTGTTAACGCGTAGGCCGAGACGTGATCTGGAGCCAGATCCGTGACCCGTCGCAGCGTATCGCTCCACGACGACGTCGTCTCCATCGGGTGGCCGAAGATGAGATCGAGACTGACTGAGTTGAAGCCCTCACTCCGGCACACCGCGACCGCTGCGCCCACGTCATCTGGGCCGTGTTGCCTTCCCAAGGCCGCCAACACCACTGGGTCGAACGACTGAGCACCTATTGAGACGCGATTGACACCGGCCGACAACATGCCCTCAGCTTTCTCGGGGGCCCAGTCCTCTGGGTTCGACTCGAGCGTGATCTCCATATCTCTCTGGAATCCGTGCTTTGCTTCCAACGCTCCCAATAGCTGACCAATCAGCTTCGGATCGACCGCCGACGGGGTTCCACCCCCAATGAATACTGCGCCCAAGGGCTCCCAAGCGTCTGAACACTCAATCTCGCGGACAACCGCCGACACATAGCGGTCCGCATCTGACAACCGCCCCGCAACGACAGCGAAGTCACAGTACGGACAGACTCGGTGACAGAACGGGACGTGGACGTACGCCGAAGGCGGGGCACCAACACCGGCAAGCCGGTGAGGCATCACTTGCCGCCTTGGCCCGAGTCCACCCGCAGCGCTGCGACAAACGCATCTTGGGGTACCTCGACGGCGCCAACCATCTTCATGCGCTTCTTGCCCTCCTTCTGTTTGGCAAGCAGCTTCTTCTTCCGCGTGATGTCACCGCCGTAGCACTTGGCGGTCACGTCCTTCCGGACCGCTCGAACCGTCTCGCGAGCAATGATCCGCGATCCGATGGCGGCTTGAATCGCCACATCGAATAATTGGCGCGGGATAAGCTCCTTGAGCTTCTCGGCCATCACCCGGCCGTACTCGTACGCTTTGTCCCGATGGGTTACAGTCGAAAACGCGTCGACGGGGTCACCAGCGAGCAGAACGTCCACTCTCACCAAATCGGATTCCCGGTAATCGAGCGGTTCGTAGTCGAAAGAGGCAAAGCCACGAGTTCTCGACTTGAGTGTGTCGAAGAAGTCGAACACAACTTCCGCGAGCGGAACGTCGTACGAGATCTCGAGCCGTTCAGTAGTCAAGTAGTTCATCGAAATCATGACTCCCCGCCTGCTTTGCAGAAGCTCCATCACCACACCTGTGAACTCGGACGGCGCCACGATCATCGCGCGTACGTACGGCTCTGAAAGCACCTTCCGCTCGGATGCCGCAGGGAGATCCTGCGGCGAGCGGACTTCTCGGACTGTGTCGTCAGTCATCGTCACTTGATAGGCCACCGAGGGAGCCGTGGCTACCAGATCAAGGTCATACTCCCGCTCAAGCCGCTCCCGGACAATCTCCATATGTAGGAGTCCCAGAAATCCCACTCTGAAACCGAAACCGAGCGCCTTGGATGTCTCTGGCTGCCACTGCAACGAGGAGTCATTGAGCTGCAACTTCTCGAGCGCCTCACGCAGACGCTCGAAGTCGTCCCCGTCGCTAGGGAAGAGCCCCGAAAACACCATCGGCTTGGGTTCCTCGTAGCCCTCGAGGGGTACCACTCCAGCGTTTCTTGACAGGGTGACGGTGTCCCCCACCCGAATCTTGTCGATCTCCTTGACTCCCGTTACGAGATAACCAGACTCGCCAGGGCCGAGCCTGGAGACTGGGGTTGCCTTTGGCGTCAACACGCCGATCTCGGCCACGTCATGGACGCTGTTGGTGGCAATGAATAGCGCCGAATCATCCTTCTTGAGCACACCATCCATGACTCGGATCGAGCAAACAACACCTCGATAGGCGTCGAAGTAGGAGTCGAACACGAGAGCGCGTAACGGATCCGTTTCCGATCCCACCGGTGCGGGAATGTCACGAACGATTCGTTCCAACAGTTCGCTCGTCCCCTCGCCCGTCTTGGCCGAAACCATCAGGACATCTTCCGGATCGCACCCAATGATCGTTGCAATCTCCTTGGCTCTCTTTTCAGGCTCAGCCGCGGGGAGGTCAATCTTGTTGAGGATCGGGATGATCTCAAGACCCGCCTCAATAGCAAGGTACGCATTCGCCAGCGTCTGGGCCTGAACGCCTTGGGAAGCATCCACGAGGAGCAGCGCCCCCTCACATGCCGCCATCGAGCGCGCCACTTCGTAGGAGAAGTCGACGTGCCCGGGCGTGTCGATCAAGTTGAGAATGTACTCCTCCCCATCTTGGGCGTTGTACTTGATCCGGACCGCTTGAGCCTTGATGGTGATGCCCCGCTCTCTCTCGATGTCCATCGTGTCGAGGAGTTGCTCCTTCATGTCGCGCTCGCTCACAGCTCCGGTTCGTTCGAGGAGTCGGTCGGCCAACGTCGACTTGCCGTGGTCGATGTGGGCGATGATTGAGAAGTTACGGATACGCGAGGTGGCGGTCATGCGTCTTTCAGGAGAATGGGCACCAGAATCGTAGTTGGTTTCTCGCCAGACCTTCATTGCTGGGAGACTCTCAACTAGCCCTTCTTGGTGGGTGAGTGTTAAACTTCTTCAGCCGCGCCGACTATTGGTTGGCCCGCCGCCACGTTCCACTCTCATCACGCAAGAAAGTCTTATCGCCACATGGCCAACATCAAGTCACAAAAGAAGCGCAATCGACAGACTCTGGTTCTCAACGTACGCAACCGTGCTGCACGCTCAGAACTCAGAACACGCATCAGCGCTGCCGTTACCGCAGCAGAGGCTGGTGACGAAAACGCCGCAGAACTAGGCCGGATCGCTCAGCGCCAAATCGACATCGCCGTCAGCAAGGGTCTTCTCAAGAAGAACACCGCAGCGCGACGCAAGTCAGCCATCGCTCGCAAGATCAACCAAGCTTCCAACTAGTTCAGGTTCTTCTTACCTGTACCAGAAGCAGAACGCCACCACTAGGCGTTCCAACAGCACCAAATGGGTTGCCTCCGGCGCATGTTTGAGTGCCCCATCTACTTTTTCGAGAGTTGACAGAGCCTTGGCCAGATTCTCGTGACTCAGCGTCCGAGCCTTTGTATAGGTATTCTTGATGGCGAAGTTATCGGGGCGGGCCCCCTCCCATTCAGCGAACTGAGCCACCGAATCGGCTGACAGAGCCAGCGACTTGCGGCGTAGGTCGCGTTCGAGAAAGCCCACAAGTTGGAGCGGGTGGCTGTGAATCAGATAGTCCGAGAGCAAGCGGAGAGATCCCGCCACATCGCCTCGGTCCATCGCATCGGTCAGGTCCCAAGGGGCCAGATCGGGCCGATTCTTGAACCGCCCCTTGACGGCTTCGAGCGTCACCTCGGTCCCATCCAACTGGTCGAGCGCTGAGGAAATGGCCGCCAGATCAGTCCCGAACACCTTGAAGAGTTCGTCTCTCACTTCGGCCGGCATCCCAATTCGACGCCGCCGCGCTTCACTCGTCAGCCAGCCAGCCGCATCTCGCTGGCGGACCTGTCGGAAGTCCTCTTTCACAGCCCCAGCAGCCATCAACGCCTTATCGAGCACAGCCGGAGCCTTGCCCTTCGCCATCACGATAAGTAACACCAACTCGGCATCCATGTTGGCTAAGAGACCTGCGATCGCTTCGGCTTCGGCCTTCAGGAGGTTCTGGGGATCGATCAGCTCCACCACTTGTTGATCACCGAACAGCGAGAAGGACTGCAGAGCCGGGATAATGGCTCCCACTTCGGGGCGTAGCGGAGAAGAACCATCCCCGCCCGAACCTTTGTCGGGGACGTACACCCGCTGCACTTGAGTGCTGCTCGCCGCCGCGTCGGCAACAATTTCCTTGGCTCGAGCCTCGAGCTGAAACCACGAGCCTTGGTCATCGCGGGCTGATGCCAGATAGGCGATGCTCATGCCGCTCTCCCGAACAACTGCACCAAGTCACAAGCTGCTTCCACATCGTGCACTCTGATGATGTCCGCGCCGTACTCCAGCGCCATGGCAGTGAACGCAGCCACCCGCGCCGGCTCCTGCTTGCGAGGCACCGGGAGCAACACCGGCCTGCCCGCCGCTCTGAGGGTGGGGATGCCCCTCACCATCTCTAGCTGCTGCTCCGTGTACTTCTGATAGTCCGACGTGTACGAGATGCCTATCCCTGGGTCGCTGATGATCTGATTGACACCTAAGGCTTCCAACTCCGCGATCCGCTCGCCAAGCAGGCGGGCCACCTCCGAGGCCTTGTCTTCGCTGAACGTTAGGTCTCCTACAGAAAGCGGAGTTGTTCCCTCGAGGTACATGGCTACGGCGGCGACGCCGTTTGCTGCAGCAAGAGCCACCATGTTCGGCTCCCTCATCCCACCAGTGTCGTTAATAAGCCCAGCCCCTAGATCGATAGCAACCTTCGCTACCTCTGGCTTCCAGGTATCGACACTCAGGAGAAACCCTTCGGCGGTCAGCAGTTCAACGGGGATTCGGAGGCGTTCGATCTCGACCTCCACCGGTAGTTCATCATTGTCGAAGTGAGATGACTGAGCCCCCACGTCGATGATGCTCGCGCCAGCCTTTCGATAACGGTCAGCCATCTCGACCGCGGCCGTTGCTGATTCGGCGAAGGTATCAACGTTCTTCGACTCCGAGGACAGGTTGATCACGCCCATAACGTGGGTCACGTCAGGAGTGAAACTGAGAAGGTGTCCCGCCATCGAATACTGCATCGCTGTCGAGTGTACGTCATCAGCAGTGATTGACGGGACGAAGGAGATCGATCCGAATGTCGCCCTCGGTATCGGTCCTACAGACCAGAGAACCGAGTTCTTCCAAGAGACCGATCACCCATTTGGCGGGGTGTCCGTAGTCGTTCGGTCCCACCGGAACGATCGCGACTGCTGCTCGGTTCGCTCGTAGCCAGCCAGCGTCCGATGTTGCCGCGCCCTGATGCGGCACTTTGAGGATCGTTGCTGCGTAGGGGGTCATCTCCCGTTGAGCTACTACCTCGACGTCCCCGGCAAAAAGAATTCTATGCACTCCCAGCTCCACCCCGACAACCAACGATTCATCATTGGGATTGGCGTAATGCCGCTTTGGACCCAGCACCGTGAGCTCCAGCCCGCCGCGCCGCCACACGTCGCCTAGTTCTGGACTTCGGCGTCGTATTCCGAGCTCGTCAATCCGCTCCTTCACCGGCCTAAAGGCTCCCTCATCGGCCCTGTCTACATGCCACACCTCGTCCACCTGGATGTGGCCGAGGACACCAAGGAGCCCACCAACGTGGTCCAAGTGACGATGAGAGAGCACCACCAAGTCGAGGCGATCAACGCCGTAATCTCTCAGCTTCCTAGCAATGAGCGTGGGATCGGCACCGCTGTCAAAGAGGACCATTTCCCCTCCTGCACCCACCACCAGAGCAGCATCTCCCTGGCCGACATCGAAGAACACCACTACAGGACCCGATACATCGGCGGGCCCCAATAGTGACAGCGAAAGCCAAACCACAGACCCCGCTGCCAGCAGAGGCCGAAAGTTTCGGACCCGAGCCAGAAGAGCTATCCCGAGCAGCCCTAGCGCTCCCCACCAACCCACAGCCGGCAAGTCCGCTGCCGTACCAGCCACCCTCAGGACGGCTTCGGCAGCACCCACACCGAGGCGTGTTAGCGGCTCAATATTCGTCAACGTCCCCACCCCGCCGAGCATGGTCGAAGCGGTCACCAGCGGTGCAGCGATGAGGTTGGTGATCGGCGACAACACCGGAATCTCTCCGAAATGCCAGAGTAGAAGCGGTGCAACGGAGGCCTGCGCTGACAACGATGTACCGAGCCCCAGCATGATGAGGCGCGGCCCCTTTCCTTCGAGCATCCGGGCCCCGTACAACACACCGGCGGTTGCAGCCGCCGATAGCTGGAAGCCCACGGACATCACCAGTCGACCGTCGAACAACAAGAGCCCAATCACGGCGAGTCCCAGAGCTCGCCAGGCGTTGACCGGCAGGCCCATCGCCCTTCCAACTAGGACGATCGCCGCCATGACCCCGGCCCGTACCACCGACGGCTCCGCTCTAGTGATCACAACGAATAAAGCAAGTCCGACAAGACCAAGGGCCGCTCTTCTTCTTGGCGACTGTACAAACGGAGCAGTGACCGCCCACCACATCAGCAGGAAGAGAGCGACGTTCGAACCCGATACGGCCACGAAATGGGTCAATCCAGCCGCACGCAGTTCATCGAAGTGGACAGGATCGATACTGCTCGTCTCTCCTATGAGGAACCCTGCGAGCAGTGCTGCTCCTTGGCGGGAGGAGAACGGCTCAAGCGACCCAAGGATCCTATCTCGCACACTGTTTGCGGCCAGATTCGTGAGCGAAGAACCCACGTACGCCTCGTCGCGCAACGCAACTGTTCCCGCGTACGGTCGTCCCCGCGCTCGCCCAGGGACAGGTCGAACCAACCCAGAAGCGACGTATCGCTTCCCTGCCACCATCTGCTGGATACCGGGTCCGGTCGCCAACAGCAGCGGACCTTGCCACCGATCAGCACCCAACCGGATAGGTCGCACCAGTACGTACGGGTCCCGGAACCCCACCCGAGGATCGGTCACTGCGAGCACAGTCATTTCGCTCCGGCCAACCGGCAACTCAGCCGCGAGCATCCGCTGATCAGCCACAACACCAGCGTGGCCAGAAAGCACACCAAGAACCAGCAAAGCCCCAACCACCACAACGTGTCGTCCGAGCAACGCCAGAACGGCGGCAATGGCCAACCCGACCATGAGAGCAGGCCTGATCTCAAGCATCTGGCCAACGAGGCGCCCACCACCACCCCAGCGGCACCCCCAAGCACCCAAGCGCTCGACCGATCAGGAGGGTTCATCAGGCCAAGCCCCAATACCATCTAGCCCGATCAAGGCATGATGACCTGGTCTCTGAAGCCCGCTAACTTCCCTTCACCAATCCCAGGGACATCAAGCAGGTCTTCGACCTTTTCAAACGGCCCGTTCTCTTCTCGGTAGGCCACAATCTTGGCGGCGGTGGTAGGGCCAACTCCCGGCAAGCCTTCGAGTTCAGCAGCAGTAGCGGTGTTCACCCTGACTCCCCTTTCGTCCGAACCCGAGGCGATCAACAGTTGCTCACCAGCCACAGGGACCACGATGTGATCTCCGTCACGAACCACAGTCGCCAGATTTAGAAGGCCAAGATCGGCGGTTGCAAGAACACCTCCAATGGCACCGATGGCATCGGCGACCCGAGCCCCCTCAGGAACCGCCACTAGACCGGGCTTCGGGACGGCCCCCGAGATGTAGACGGTGACGGTTTCAGTCGTAGCGACCCCCGAAGCGACAGAGGAGGACGGCACTACCGGTAACGCTATTGGTGTCCCGTCACCAAGCTTCCAGCCAATCGATACCACCAGCCCAGCAGCGACGACGAGCGCGACGAGCACGGGCGACCGCAGTCGCGACAAGTAGGACAAAGGAGCATCGGACATTTCCACCTCGTCACCCACGCCACCGTTGTACCCGATGAACCACGGTTTGTGAAGGGGCTTCACCCCACACTTCCCAATGAGCGCGTATATGTGTCTCCGAACCCTGGGTTGGGGGACACATATACGCGCTCTTTGGCTGGGTTGGGATGGAGGTGGGGATGGGATCGGGATTGTGCACCTATGCTTCTGTCTCATGCTTGAGAATGTTGACAAGTACCGGGTCGAGTCGGACAAGTTCGTTCTTACGACCCACAACCCCGCAGACAAATCGCTCTTCGACGGCGATAAGAAGGCTGGAGCGAAGCTGTTCAAGCCGCTGAACCAGCGTCTAGAAGCGCTGCAGGAGCTGCTTTATGCCGAGGGCAAGCACAAGATTCTGATCGTGCTGCAGGCCATGGACGCTGGAGGAAAGGACGGGACTATTCGGCATGTCTTCGACGGGCTCAACCCGCAAGGCGTCAAGGTGCAATCCTTCAAGAAGCCGACCGAAGATGAACTGGCTCACGACTACCTGTGGCGAGTGCACGAGCACACGCCCGCGTCAGGGCACATCTCAATCTTCAACCGTTCCCACTATGAGGACGTTCTGGTGGTGAGAGTCAAGGGTTTCGTCCCAGAAGCCCAGTGGCAACGGCGATACGGACACATCCGAGACTTTGAGCGGCTGCTCGCTGAAGAAGGGACCACGATTATCAAACTGTTCCTGAATGTGTCAAAGGAAGCGCAGCGGGAACGGTTTCAGGCGCGCCTTGACGATCCCGAGAAGCATTGGAAGTTCAGGGTAAGTGACCTAGAAGACAGAGAACTGTGGGATGAGTTTCAGCAGGCCTACGAGACGGCTATTACCGAGACCGCGGCACCGCACGCTCCCTGGTACGTGATTCCGGCCGATCGCAAATGGTATCGAAACCTCGTGATCACCCAAATTCTGATCAACCACCTTGAAGGGCTCGCGATGAGTTTCCCTGAGGCAGAAGATGGACTAGACCAGATAGTGATCGCTGGCTAGAGGTTCGAGGCCTAACTCTCGGGGTCAGCTCGTTCTCCCGCGTCTCTTGCTTCCACCTCTAACTCAATGGCGGCGTAGGCAGCGTTATGGCCGAGGCCCTGGATTCGTCCACTTAGGTAGTCGAAGGTGTACCGAATGACGAAGGAACCGAAGCCCAATTGTCGGAACTGACGGATGTGGACGAGTTCATGCGCAATCAGCCTTGTTAGGTTCTTGTCGGTCCACTCAGTCTCAACATCTGGATGAAACAAAATGGTTCGCCGAAGCGTCAACGCATTGGTGCCATCTGGCCAAAGACTCTGCAGCCAACCAGGAACTGTTCGAACCTGCACGCCGTCCAAATCAGTCGACCCGAACCCAGAAAAAGCCGAATCATTTCGAAAAGCCGCCAGGGCGCCTTCAATCCGTTGCATCAGCCAACGACAATGTTCACCAGCCGTCCGGGAACCACGATGACCTTGCGGATAGTCTTTCCTTTAACCCAATCCTCAACCTTTTCAGAACCCAGCGCCACCGCCTCGGCTTCGTCCGAGCTGATACTGGCGGAAACCGTGATCTTGTCCCGAACCTTGCCGTTCACTTGGACGATCAAAGAAATCTCGTCGTCCGCTGCGAGCTCCGGATCCGAGACTGGGTAGGTAGCCAGATGAATACTCTCCTGGTGTCCAGCCAAGCTCCACAGTTCCTCCGTCACGTGCGGAGCGATGGGCGCCAGGAGCAGAAGCATCGTTTCGTTCGCGATCTGCCAGACCGGGCTGCTGACCGACCCGTCTCGAAGGACCACCGCCATCTCGTTGCGAAGGGTCATGAGTGCAGCTACGGCTGTATTGAACGAGAACTCATCCATGTCATGCCCCACCTTGGCGATGGTCTGATGCACTTGCCTGAGCAACGCTCGATCTGCCCCCTCGCCCGAAGATCTGTATTCGACGCCGGCGAGTTTCCAGATGTCATCGATGAAGCGCTGGGAGCCGTTGATACTGCTCGGGTCCCACGGGCCACCCTTCGTCCAATCAAAGGCAAACATCAAGTGGGTTCGTACAACATCAGCCCCGTAGGACTCCACAAGCTCGTCAGGATTGACTACGTTCCCCCGAGACTTCGACATGCGCTCAACTTCGAGGTGGTGTTTCAGCTGACTGACATCGTTGGTCCCCGGGATAGCCGGAATCTCGACGACGGCGCTCTCGGGCACCTCGACGGTAACGATCAGGTCATCGTACGCCACCCTCAGGATATTCTCGGTACGACCCATCAACTCGCCACGGATATCGTCATCGCCGAGATCCGTGGGCTCGACGACACGCACAGATTCTGCCTTGAAGATCGAACCGTCTGGAGCTCCCTTGATGGAAAGAATTTCGCCGACCCGTTCTGCACCGAGTATCTGTCCCTGGTTCTTGAGACGGAGCATCGGCTCATCAAAGAGGCCTTCCGTGTCCCGACCGTGGTCCTCCATGATGGCTTTGGTTTCATCGAACATGCCCAGATCTCGCATCGCCTTGGTGAAGAAGCGTGTGTAGAGGAGGTGCATGGTGCCGTGCTCGGCCCCTCCGGTGTAATCATCGACCGGCAACCAGTAGGAAGCTTCCTCTGGGTCGAAGGGAGCGTCCTCAAGGCCAGGGCTCAGATATCGGTACTGGTACCACGATGAGCACATGAAGGTGTCGAGGGTATCCGTCTCCCTGCGAGCAGGTTCGCCCTCAACATCTACGGTCGCCAAGAACTCCTTGTTGTAGGTCAGAGGACTCCGCCCTGACGGTAAAAAATCTACGTCCTCAGGAAGCACCACGGGCAGTGTTTCGGCGGGAACTAGGTCGACCGAGCCGTCTTGCCTGTAGAGCATGGGGATGGGGCCGCCCCAATACCGCTGCCTCGAGATCACCCAATCCCGAAGTCGAAAGTTAATCGCTTCCGCACCTGTCCCCGCAGCCTCTATGAAATCGATCGCGGCAGCAACGGAAGGATTCTTGCGACCCTTGTCATCGGTGACCGGTGTGCCGTCGAGCGGGCCGCTGTTGACCATGGTTCCCGAACCAACGTAAGCTTCTTTCATCTTCTCACCAGTCACCAACCCTCCGGGTGGCGTAATAACCGGCACAACATCGAGATCGAAGGCGCGGGCGAATTCAAAGTCGCGTCGGTCGTGAGCCGGAACCGCCATGATGGCTCCAGTCCCGTAGCCCATGAGGACATAATCCGCGATCCAGATAGGGACCTTGGCATCGTTGACAGGATTGATAGCGAATCCGCCTGTAAAGACGCCTGTCTTCTCCTCGTTCTCCATGCGTTCGAGTTCGGATCGACCTTTGGTGGCCTCGATGTACGCCTCGACTTCATCGGCATGTGCGGCCGTGGTGACGTAACCGACTAGGTCGTGCTCGGGGGCCAAGACCATAAAGGTGGCTCCCCAGAGGGTATCTGGGCGAGTCGTGAACACCTCAATCGCATCACCGGATTCGGTCTTGAAGACTACTTCGGCACCCTCAGAACGGCCGATCCAGTTGCGCTGTACAGCCTCGATCGACGATGGCCAGTCGATCCCTCGATAAGAAAGCAGCTCATCGGCGTAGTCGGTAATGGAGAAGAACCACTGTTCCATGAGGCGCTGCTCAACCGGCTGGCCATTGCGCTCGTCCAGACCGTCAATCACCTGTTCATTGGCAAGCACGGTCTGAAGCGACGGCGACCAATTGAGGACAGCGGATCCCCGATACGCTTTGCCACCCTTGAG
>Ga0302135_10002060_pt1 | contig 12056 bp, 6 predicted proteins | sample CBN3_surface_MG_FD_203119 | JGI IMG/M metagenome (GOLD analysis project Ga0302135, IMG submission 203119) | Marine microbial communities from Western Arctic Ocean, Canada - CBN3_32.1 | ecosystem: Environmental > Aquatic > Marine > Oceanic | place: Canada: Western Arctic Ocean | collected 2017-09-15 | reverse complement strand
TGGTACAAAGGGAGCTTATGCTAACATAAAGTTAACGCTTCCTATTGCTAATGCATCTACTAAAAAAGAGCTTTTTGCTTTAAATTCACAAGCAATTTACTCTTCAGAATAAAAATTAAATTAAATTATATTATATTATATGAAATTACAAGTACGAAAATTACAAGAATCTGACTGGGAATTTTTACCAGAATGGTGGAAATCTAACGAGCAAGACGACTTAATTGAAAATCTTAGAGATTTTTTACCTGGTTCTTTTCAAATAGGTGACTATGAAGAAAAAAGAGCTGGTTTAGGTGGTTTTATAGTTTGTAAAGAAGATGATCCTATTGCTGCTGTATGGTTAATAATGACTAATTCAAACCGCGCTATAGCCACTCAAGTTATATCTGATTTATCTTACGGAGATGAGGATAAAGAAAAAGCATTACAACTTTTAAATAATTTTGTTAATAATTTTGCTAAAGAATTAGGTTACAAATATATAACAAAGTTAGTTGAAAACACTAAATTAGTAAAAAAATTATAAATGGGAAGAGTAAACGATAGAATAGCAGCTGGTAAAATTGCTGAAGAAAGTTACGAAACAACATATGCAAATCAACAAGAAGCTCAAGGTTTGTATGATAGTAGTACTTCTGATATAGTTAATTTTGAAGTTCCAGATTATTATGAAGGTTTAGAAGCATCAACTATAAATACAGATGATTTAGCCATGAGAACCGGCGAAAATTTTGAAGGTCAAGCTGCTCAAGCTCAAATGGCTCAATTAGGAAGAGCTCAAGGTTATCAAGCTCAAGGTTATCAAGGAGAAGGTTATACAAGTCAAGGTTACAGTGCTAGAGGAACTAATGTAGGAAATCTTCAACGCGGCGCGGCAACTGGCTTGAGTAATGTTTTTAATAATTTACAAGTATCTACAGCAGGTGCTGAAATGGCGGCTCAAGAAGCTGATCAATCATTGGCAGCATCTCAAGACTTAGCCGCCCAAGCAGGTACTGGTGCTGGTGGAGCGACTGCTTTAGCTGCCGCTGCTGCAAGATCAAAACAAGGCATATCGGCAGACATAGACAGGCAAGTTAAAGCCAACGAGCAAATGAGGGCTCAAGGTGAACAAGGGTTACAAAGAGATATGCTTGCGCAGGGGAATTTAGCTTCTCAATTTAATTTAGGTCAATCACAGTTTAATGTAGGTGCACAAAATCGAGCTGCTCAGTTTGGGGCAAGTGCTGCAAACCAAGCTTCACAATTTGGTGCTAGTGCTAGAAATCAAGCTAATCAGTTTACAGCTGGGGCAAACAATCAAGCCAACCAATTTAATGCTGGACAAAAAAATCAATTTGCTTTATCTAGCTTTGGAGCTCAAAATCAAATAAACCAATTTAATGTTGGTCAAAGTAATGCTGAAAGAATGGCTGAATTTGGTGCATTGTCAAATGCTAATGCTGCAAATGCAAGCGCAATAAATAATGCAATAGCTCAAAATTCTTCAACCCAAACTAGTTTTGATCTTGCACAAGCCGGAGGTCAAGCTCAAGCTTCTGAAGGTGAATATGGTCAATTAATGGATGTTAATAGCATATACACAGAACAACTAAACAATGCTAATGTAGCGGCAGATGCGGATGAACAAATTATGAACACTGGAAACATTGCACAACAAACTAAAGATAAAAGAAAGAGATTTTGGAATTCAGTTATAGCAGGAGCAGCAGTGCTGGCCGCTCCTATAACAGGCGGTGCTTCTTTAGCTATTGGAGCAGGTTTGGGTGCAGGAAAAACGATATACGACTCACAAAATAATAACGGTTAATATGCAACAGTATAATCCTAAAGAGGCTGCTAAAAAGAATAATCCAGAGCAAAAAATCATAACAGCTGCTAGAAATGTAGAATATGATAGAAGGTTTAAAAAAGCAGCTGAAGAAAAATTAAATCAAGATAATCCAACGCCGCAAGGCATATTTAAAGTTCAAACTAGAGCTATTGCTAGACAAATAGTTGAAGGAGCAAACGAATTAGTTAATAAAAAGAAAAAAGGCGACATTAGTAATGCAGACTTTGCGGCTGACATGGCTATGGTTGATCAAATGGTTACTAATTTAGGTAACTTTTCTAAAACAGTTGAAGGTAACTTACAGGCATACAATGATGCTTTAAAAACTGGTACACTATCTTACGGTATGGATCAACATGATGAAGCTGTTCTGCAAGCTATTGATAAAGGTGAAGTTAAATTAGCATTAGATGACGAAGGTAGAGTTAAGATGGAAGGAAAAGCTAATCACTCTATGAAAGGCAACTTTGATGTTAATATTTATGATTTTCAAAATGTACCTAAAGCTGTTGGTAAAATAAAACCTATAAACTTATTGTTAGATCCTTATGCTCAAGGTTTGGGTTTAGATGAAAATGGTCAACCTCAATTTGGATTTGATGAAAATGGTCAACCCGTATATGACACTGGAGATTTTGGAGAGCATAAAGCAGATGTATTAAGTTTTAGTCAAGATACGTTAGCTAAACTAGGCCCTGATGGTGTTAGATCTTATTTAGGAGACCATATGAATTTACCACAAGATGAAATCAAAGCATTGTCTGAAAATATTAATTATACAGATGAAGACGGTAACACTTGGAAAAATCAAGCAGAAGCAAGATCATACGACAGTGTTAACGAATATTTAGGTGGTAGATATAAACGTAGAAGAAGACCACATCCAGATGCTATTGCATTAAGTGCTGGTAATGAAGCTGCTAATATAGCTGCTGAAAAAGGGGTTAATTTACCAAAACAAGAAGAGGTTCAAGCACAACAAACCGAAGTAATACAAACACCACAAGGTGAAGTAGCTGAAACTGCAACTGAAGAAATTTTCGGCCCTATAAGCGCTAGTTTAGAGCAGCCTGAAAAAGAAACAGGTGTAGACATTACCGAAGAAATGATTGCAGAAACACCTATTAAAATGAAAGCGCCTTCTGCTAAAGATCTAATAAAAAAATATTCTTAAATGAGTTTAGAAACAATTGTAAGTAAAATGATAGCGGCAAATGAGCCAGAAGCAACTATTGCTAAGGTCATTAAACATTATAATCAAATTAATATACCTCCTTTAAAGCAAGTAGAAGAAGTAGAAACTATATCTGTAGAAGAAACTCCTAAATGTGAAGGAGATGGAATGGTGTGGAGTGAAGCAGAAGGTAAATGTATACCTGAACAGCCTAAAGTATCAGAAATAGAATTAACACCTACTACTCCTGTTACTCCAATTCCTACGGCAGAAGTTGAACAAGAACAGATTGAAACAAATACAAGCCAAAATACATTAAATATACCGGACCAGAATGCATGGAAAAAACACTTAGCTCAAGAAGATGATTTTTATAGGGTTCCAACACAACCTAAAAGTAGTTACTATCCTACTGAGGAAGGGAATACAGAAACTATAACCAAAACAATAAAAGTTAAAGGGCCAAATAGACCCCCTTCTTTAAATTTTCCAGGAGGTTTGCCTACTTGGACAGAAAAAGAGGTTGATACAAATATAACTATTGAACAGCACCAAAAAGACAAAAATGATTTACATGATCGCTTGGTTAGTGGATTATTAAATCCACAAGTATTAGAGATTTTAACGCAAGATAAAGGGATAACAGATCCTTTAAGTATCAATATCAATAAACTTCAAGATAAAATATTAGAACAAGTTAAAAAAGAATTCCCAGACGGTTATAAAAGTATTAAGCCTGCTCAACTTGATAAAATGGCATTAGATGCTATTGATTTAGTAACACAACAAAAAAACATAGCTTGGAAGAAAAAATTACAAGAGCAAGCTTTAATAGATGGTGACGAAGATGAAATTATAAATACTGAAAAATTAATCGTAATTGAAGGTTTATCAAAAGCTGAAAAAGAAATATATAGATTACAACAAATAATATCAGATCCTAACGCTTCCCCAGAGGTTAAAAAGAAAGCTGAAGAAGAATTAAAAAAAGGTACCCAAAGGAAGTCTCGCACCGGTAAATATTTAGGAACATATACTCCTTTTATAAATCCGGTTACGGGAACTCACTTAAGTTCTGTGGAAGCAGAAGCTGCAGAAGCTCAAGGCGCAAAAATGATAGATACTGAAGCTGCACAACAAAAGTATATTCAAGAAATTGAAAATCAAGAGTTTGGATATCCTGAATTAAAAGCTGCTTTTGATGAAAATCTTTTAACCACTGCCAAACTAAAAGAATTTAGTGGGAGAACAGGAAATTATATTATTAATAATAAAACTATTCAAAAATTTCTTAGTGACGCAGGCTATAAACATGAAATGGATATAAACGGTAATTTGGTTTATAAAAATGTGCCTTTTGGAGAAATAGCAAAATGGGGACATTTATTGACTGATAATATGATGAACAAAATAGCGGCTGGAACAGATGTGGAGGGTAGTGGAGAAATTGAAGTTGTAAAAGAAAATGGAGACATTAAAGATATAGACCCCCAAGAACTTTTAATATTCAATGATCAGGTCGCAAATATCTATGGTAAACAAGATGTATTAAAAGATCTAGTTCTATTAAATAAATTACCTCAAACTAGTGGGTATGGAAAATATATAGAAAAGCCTTTAAGAATATTTAGAGAAGGTCTAGGGGTTGATTCCACTAGAGATTTAAGCCTTACAGAGAGGATGACTAAAGATCTTATAGGAGAAGTATTGCCAGAAGCTGGAATATCAATAGGGGATGAAAAAGACGGTAGAATAGCTAAAGAATTAGAAGTGGGGTTTGGAGAGTCTTTAGCTGAAGCAGCAGCTGGAGCTGGAGCTTTTGTAATTCAATTAGCTGCTTTGGATAAGTTCAATCCTTTAAAAATGAAAAAATATGCTAAACTATTAAATAAATGGAGTAAAGGAACCCCTTTAGAGAAAACTTATGCCGGACTTTTAAGAGACGGAATGGAAGAATTAAAGTTCAAAGTTGCTGGAGGCGATTGGGGAGAAGGTGCTGCATTTTCTAGGGCTAGCAGACTAATACCAAGTTTTAGTTCCGGTATAAAAGGAAAATACGGCTTTAATCAAGTTAAAGTAGGGCTAGATCATCTACATAGTGGTGTATCTATGGTAGCCGGTGGCCAAGGCTCTAAAGTAGTAAGAGGGGTTTTAGAAGATATAACGAATAAAAAAGAATTTGAAACTTTCTTAGACCAAAATTATCCTGATTGGGATACAGCACAAAAAGATGTATTAAAAGAATTCATATTAGGCGGTCTTATGAAGGGGATGCATGGTAAAGCACGTGACTATTATACTACTAACAAGCTTACTCAAACTAGAAGAATAGCTATTAAAAAAATGAGAGAAGGCGAACTTAAAACTGCCAAAATTTTTTTAAATAGAAATAAGAAGGGGGAAGGAAAATATCAAACTGAGCTTGAGGTTAGAGAAGAAGATATAGCCCTTAAAGAAGCTAGAAAAAAAATAAATCGTAATGTCGAAATTGTGCAGGAAATAGATACACGGTTGTATCAATTAAATGATATGGGCAGAACTATTACAGAAAAAGATGTAAACAAAACACTAGAAGCTCATGGGTACGAAAGAGGTAAAGATGTTGAAGTAAAAATAATAAAAGAAGCAGATGCAGAAGCAAATGGATTAGTTAATGGCGTTAAAGCTGAATGGGGAAAAGGTAAAAACGGAAAAATTAATGAAATTAAAATATTAGAAACTGGAAGCACAGCAGAACTTCTTCATGAAATAAACCATGAAACAAAATTCCAACAATTTAATGACGCCCCTATAGCAATAAAAAAACAACTTCTCCCGTATCTTAAGGATATTTATAAAAAAATAGAAACTGGAGAGGGTCGAAATTTATGGGATGATCTTAATCACTTAAAGAAAGAGGAAAACTGGAATAATGATAGATATTTTACAGAAGTAATAGCTTACGGTGTAGAACATTTAAATAAACCTGGAAATTACAAAGAGCATGTTGCAAAAAATATTTTTGAATTAGCTAAAAATAAATTAGTAGACTTTACTAAAGAAAAATTCGGAAATAAATTTGATTTATTTAAGGGAAAACCGGTTAGGAATAAAGATATACCAAGAATGCTTTCTGAATTCAGTAGAGGCGATACAGGTGTATTTGATATGCTAACTGAAGGAGTATCTAAACCAGGGCCTAAAAATAATGAACGTATAGGCGAATCAGTAAAACTAAGTTCTCGAAATTTAAAAAAGTTAGAGTCCGCTAATGAAAAAACACGAAAGGTACTTGACCTTGTAGGGAAAAGCCCTGAATTTTTAGATATTATAGAAGGTAAAAAGAGTATTACTATTGACGGGAAAAAAATTGGACAAAAAGAAGTGTTTGAATTAATTAGTGATAAAATTGCAAGAACATCTTATAGATTTGGTAAGGATGGGGTAAATCTCAATGATTTTAAAAAATTTAATCTAGCGGACTACGTTGCCGAAACTATAGCCTCTATAATTCCTGATATAAAAAGGTATGATAACACTCGAAATGATAGTTGGAATAACCAACTCGGATCAATCATTAAACCTAGAATTAACAGGTCTGTTAAAAAAGCTTGGGGCGTTGAAGGAGAATCAATACATGAAATAGGATTGGATATAATAGATCCAACTGAAAATATAGGGGAAACTATGTCTTTAGGCAAAGGATCTTCTGTGTCAAGAGAAATAATTGCTGGAGGTAATGAGAAATTAACTGATGGGGTTCAAAAATTAATGAATTCTATAGATAAAATTGTTAGTGGGGACACAAAGGTTCCTTCAATAAAAAACGCTTTAAGTAAAAAAATAAAAGATTTTGCAAAAAATAAAGAAGGTAACCAAATTGTTAGCGATTTAAAAACAAAATTCAAAGGTAATAATTTTATTGATTATATTAATAATAATACCAAAGAAGCACTTTCAACGTTTCTAGCAAATAATAATTTTAAGAAAGGCCAAAATAGAGATACATGGAATACTCTTACCGAGGCAGAGTTTAAGGATTATTTTAAAGGCACTGATATAAAAAATAATACTAATTTAACAAACCCTCAAAAATCTAATGCTATTGCTACAAGAAAAACCGCTTTTATTAATGCTTATGCTAAGAATATTATTAGAGAAAAACTTGATAGACTCGATATAGCTAACGAAATAAGTGATAGATTAAACTCAAATGAGCTTGGGGATTTGAAAAAAAATTATAAAGATATAGCTGGCAAAACATTAACAGATAAAAAAATTGTTAATTATATAGAATGGGCTGCTGGTAGGAATATGAAAATAGATCCAAACTTAGTAGAGGCAGCTCAATTAACTTATGGTAAATATATGATTGCTGAAAGTGAGCTTAGCAGAACGGGGACTACAGGTGTTAGAGAAAAAACTATAGGAATTAATGATTTAATTAAAGCTGAATATGAAACTGGTATGCCACAGTGGGCTTATCAAATGATAAAATCAAAAAAAGAACTAGATTTTAAAAAGAATAAAGAAGGACAAGATAAATGGATGGAAGGGCTTGAAACTTTTTTTGGAGATTATTTGCCATTTTTAGAAGGTCAGCCTGGTACCTTAGCTAAAGCACAAAACACCGCAGTTCCTTCTACGGTAGGGAAAAAAGGTATGGCTGGGGTAATTGGGAAAGCAGTTGAAAAAGCACTTTTAAAACCCGGTAATAAAATGTCCCCAGAGCTTAAAGAGGCATGGACTACATTTTTAAAGGAAAATCCTAATATAAATAATACATATACTACTAAATTTACAAATGCCGCTAAACAAGCTTATGAAAGAGGGCTAACAAAAAATGGGGAAGTACCTAAGGAAACCATAAAAGAATTAACAGAAGCTTTTAATTTCCCTAAGACTAAAGCTATAATGAAATTTCGTCAACTTTTTGAAAAAAGTTTAAATGAATATGTAAATGAGGGAACTGTCCTTGATAGTGATGGAAATCCGATTCCTGTAAAACGAGGTTCACAAGAATGGAAAAATAGATTAGGGACTGTTACTCGAATGCTTATTAACCAAGGCTCTATTTGGTCTGCTGGAATGAGAAGATTGGCTAATCCGAAATGGGTATATATTCCCCCAAAAGGCAAAGCTGGTGTACCATTTAAGGTCGAGCATATGAAATCTATGAACGAGTATAGCGGCCATTTGCTTGAGGGACTTTATAATAATAATTTAAAATTTAATAAAGATTTTACTAGTGCTTATGGGCCTACAGAAGTTTTTAATATTATGGATAATGCCGGTAAAACAAATACTTCCGGTATAATGCGCTTAGCTCAAAATCAGGAGTTGGCAAAAAATATGTACGATATTTCTACTTTGAAAGCCCCTAATGGTCCTAAAAATATGCTGCAAGCTATGTTGGGCAAAAAAACTAAGGATAGTAAGCTTTTTGAAGAATTTTTAAAAAATTCAGAAAATACTCTTAACTCTAATAAAAAAGAGGCAGGAATTTTTGGGGTAAAAGGGTCTCTTAAAGATATTAAAACGTCTAATCAATTTGTAAAATGGGTTAAAGCTAATGCTGATGCTCAATATTCTATGGACCGTCTTCAAAGTCAAGACTTAACTCTAGAAAAGGGGTTTAATCAAATACTAGAAGAATCCAAAGGCGTTAAAGCTGATGCTGTTTATTCTGAAAGTCGCGCTGGAAAATTAGCTAAAGGAAAAGGAAAATACAAGTTTTTTGTTCCTTATTCTGCAGAAGACTTTTTGGGATTAACGTATGCTACATTAGGGAAAGGTAAACAAGGAGAATCCCATCAAAAATGGTATCAAGATAACTTAATCGACCCTTATAATAAAGGGGTTACGGAATTTGAAGTGGCTAAACAAGCTGCTATGACTGATTGGAGATATTTAAAAAGTCAAATTAAAAATACTTCTTCAAATCTTAAAAAGAAGGCAGTTAGAGATTTTACCAACGAAGAGGCTTTACGAGTATATATGTGGGAAAAAAGCGGGGTAACTCCTGAGGGATTATCTAAGAAAGATGTAAAAGCTTTAGTAAAGAATGTAAATGCCTCTCCTGAATTAAAGGGTTTTGCAGATCAAATAGCCTCTATTACAAAAGGCGATGGGTATCCTATGCCTCAAAGTGATTGGATGGCTGGAACTATTACCACAGATTTAATAAACCATGTTAATACTGTATCTAGGGCTACCTATCTCCAAAATTGGCAAAGGAATGTTGATGCAATATATACTCCTAACACTTTTAATAAACTACGTGCTACTTTTGGTGAATCTTATGTAGAATCTTTAAAAGATGCTTTATATAGAATGAAAACTGGTAGGAATAGAGCAACTGGGGCTAATAAGCTTACTAATGGTTGGCTTAACTGGGTTAATGATTCTGTAGGAACAGTTATGTTCTTAAACCAACGATCAGCCCTTTTACAGACTATATCTTCTATTAACTACATGAACTGGACAGATAATAATCCAGCTAAAGCAGCAATGGCCTTTGGTAATCAAAAACAATTTTGGAAAGATTTTTCATATTTGTTTAATTCAGATTTTTTAAAGCAAAGAAGATCAGGATTAAAAACAGATGTAAACGCGGATGAAATTGCTTCTACAGCAGCAACATCACAGAATAAAGCTCGCGCAGCGGCATCATGGATATTAAAACAAGGATTTTTGCCTACTCAAATGGCAGATAGTTTTGCTATATCAATGGGCGGTGCCAGTTTTTATAGAAATAGAGTAAATAGGTATAAAAAAGAAGGAGTTTCAGAAAAAGAAGCTCAAGAAACAGCTTTTAATGATTTTAGAAAGTTAAGTGAGGAATCTCAACAATCATCAGATCCTTCAAGAATTAGTTCTCAACAATCAGGACCTTTAGGTAGGTTAGTATTAGCTTTTGCAAATACGCCTATGCAATATACCCGTTTAACAAAAAGAGCTGCTCAGGACCTTATAAATGGTAGAGGTGATTGGAAAACCAATGTTTCAAGAATTTCCTATTATGGCGCTGTACAAAATATGATTTTTGCAGGGCTACAACAAGCTATGTTTGGAATAGCATTTGATCCTTCTGAAGAAGGGGATGATTCTAAATTAGGACAATTTAAAAAAGATAGAGAAAATCAAGCTACTGGTAAAATTATAAATAGTACTGCGGATATGTTTTTACGTGGGTCTGGAGTTAGTGGTGCATTTGTTGCTGCAATAAAAAATATAGTTTTAGAAGCAAATAGACAATCTGGTAAAAAAAGATCAGATTACGAAAGGGTAGCCGATAAGTTCTTTACATTTTCTCCAGTTATAGATTCTAAATTTAGAAAATTACAAAGTGCAGGTAGAACGTTTACTTATAAACAAGAATTAAAGAAAATTCAGGAAAGAGGTATTGCTGTTGATAATCCCGCTTTAATGGCTGTTTCCCAAGTATTGTCCGCTTACACTAATGTTCCTTTAGATCGTGCTATAAAAAAGATTAATAATGTTAAAACAGCAACTGAAGAAGAAACTCAATTATGGCAAAAAATTGCTTTATTGATGGGATATGGTGAATGGGAACTTGGGATTACTAATAGAAAAACTGATGAAGCTCGCGCTAAAGCTAAAAAAGAAAAAGAAGAAACAAAAAAGTTCAAAAACTTACAAAAATATATTGATAAAGAGAATAAAAAAACTCCAATAAAAGCTTTAGAGGCTGGAGTTTTAGGCGAAGCTAACAAAGATGGTAGCATTGTGGTTGCCAATGGTCTTTCAAAAGAAAAACGTAAAGAAGTTATTAAACATGAAAAAGCTCATCAGAAAGAAATATCATCTGGTAAACTTGATTATGACGATAATTTTGTATATTATGGTAAAAAGAAATATGAAAGAAATAATGGTAAAATAATACACAACGGTAAAGCAAAAATCGAAGGGCATCCTAGCCTTCCTTGGGAAAAAGTTGCACATAACGCTTAATTAATAATTTAAAATTTTTAAAATGCCTGATAAAAATAATACAAGAAATGTTCCATTAGGTTCAACAGCTATAAATCAAGCTATGGCAGAGTTAAAAAATTCTGACGAAGATATGCTTGCAGCTAAAACTAAACAAGTATATAGTAAAGTTGCTCCTACAAATGATAATTCTCAATTAAATAGACTTTTATATCCTCCATATACAGATAAAAGTAAGCAAGATGCTTAAATAAAAAAAAGGGGGAGCAAACCATTACGGCAAGCTCCCCTTTAATTGTTTATGGTAATAATAAACCTATTATAATACCAGCTACAGGTCCTATTATCGCCCATCGTTCTAATAGTCTAATTTTTTTTAGTTCTTTGGCTGTAAAAATATTATCAGATGTGTCGAGTATTAAGTTTCCAGCTTTCTTTTTAGCCTCTTCAACTCGATTTTCTAATTCTTTAATACGTTTTTTTGCATCTGCAAAAGTAAATTTTTTCTGACTCATAATTTTGATTGTTTAATTTAGTTTGTTTTATATTATTAGTTATTATAGTGATAAGCCAAATACTAAATACATTTGATCAGCTTCTGGATTATAAATTAAATTACTAGATACTGGAAGAGAAAAATCTTCAGTGATTTTAATTTCTTTCCCATATCCCAATGAAATTTCTATTAAGTTGAAATTTGTATCAGAAGTATATGCTCCGTCCCCCATACCAAGTGTTAAATCAACACCTCTTAGTGAAGTTCCTGCTGCAATGTATGTGTCTCCTGAATCAAAGAAAGTCGCGTAAGTTAGTGCTACTGGTCCTAATTCAAGCCCTATTGTACCTTCCCATCCAGCCTCAGCTGCCCAATATTTAGTTGGAGTAGTAATTCCTGGTGTCATATTATTAGGAAAAACATAGTTGGTAACTGTTAATCCAACTGGCCCAATTGAATAAGAAGCGTATAAATCAAGTTCATCTACTTGAGTGTCATTTGCATATGCCCCCCAAAATCCGATTTCAAAATCTCCACTCGCATAAGACATATAAGGTTGAACAGAAGGTCCATTTGAATAACCTGAACCCCTCCAAACGTATCTACTCATAATATCT
>Ga0302135_10002059_pt1 | contig 12060 bp, 10 predicted proteins | sample CBN3_surface_MG_FD_203119 | JGI IMG/M metagenome (GOLD analysis project Ga0302135, IMG submission 203119) | Marine microbial communities from Western Arctic Ocean, Canada - CBN3_32.1 | ecosystem: Environmental > Aquatic > Marine > Oceanic | place: Canada: Western Arctic Ocean | collected... | reverse complement strand
AGTAAATGTCCCATGTCCCGTGAGAGGCTCAGCGCAGAGTTTGAACACAAACCAAGGAGAACAAAATGTACAATGAACTGAACAAACAACTGGAGCTGGGTTTTGATCGCAACACCATTCGCAAGGCACTGCCGCGCAGACGGCGGCGGGTGGCACGAGCGGATTGGTGGTTTGATCAAATCCGCAAGATGATCAATGCGGATGATGCCCCGCCCGCGCCGCGGCCGGTGCAACGGCGGTTGGAGTTTCCTCCCACGCGAACGGTGAGTTTTCCGGTGTAATCCGCTGGAAACAACCCGTTTGAGGTTTGCAAGCAAAGTGCCTTTGGCGTAGAACTCGCCTCCCGCTTGGCGGGGGGTGATGAGTAAGGGACTGATTGAAATCTATGACACGACGCTGCGCGATGGCACGCAAGGCGAAGGTGTGAGCTTCTCGGTGGCGGATAAACTTCGCGTGGCCGAGCGGCTCGATGTCTTCGGCGTGCATTACGTGGAGGGCGGTTGGCCGGGGAGCAATCCGAAGGACATCGAGTTTTTCAAACAAGCGGCCAAGCGCAAATGGAAGCACGCGCAGATCGCGGCCTTTGGCTCCACGCGCCGCAAAAAAGTGAAGGCGAAGGACGATCCGCAGGTAAAACTGCTCATTGATGCCAAGACGCCGGTGGTGACCATATTTGGCAAGACATGGCTGCTGCACGTGAAAGAAGTGCTGCGCACCACGCCCGACGAAAACATCGCGATGATCGCCGACACGATTGCGTTTCTGAAAAAGAACGGTCGCAAAGTCATCTACGATGCCGAGCACGCGCTCGATGGATTTAAGGATGATCCCGAATACGCGATGGCCACTTGGAAAGCGGCGGAAGCGGCGGGCGCGGATTTTGTGGTGTTGTGCGATACCAACGGCGGCACACTGCCCAGCGAAGTGGCGGCCATCACCGCGACGGCGCGGGCGCAGCTTTCGTGTCCCATCGGCATTCATACCCACAACGACATCGGCCTCGGCGTGGCCAACGCGCTGGCGGCGGTGGAGCAGGGCGCCACGCAGGTGCAAGGCACGATCAATGGTTATGGCGAGCGCACGGGCAACTGCAATCTCACCAGCACCATTCCGAATATCACATTGAAGATGGGGCGGCGTTCGATGCCGAAAGCGCGTTTGAAAAAACTGCGCGAGGTTTCGCGCTTCATCGATGAAGTGGCCAATCTCGTTCCCGACCGCCATCAACCGTGGGTGGGCGGCACTGCCTTCGCGCACAAAGGCGGCATGCACGTGAACGCCGTGCAAAAAGTGGCGGCCAGTTTTGAGCACACCAATCCGGAAGTGGTCGGCAATGCACGGCGCATTCTGGTGAGCGATCTCGCCGGCCGCAGCAACATCGTGATGAAGGCGCAGGAGATGGGTATTCGCATCGCCAATGATGCGCCGGAGCTGAAGGGCATCCTCGCGCGCGTGAAGGAGCAGGAACATCTCGGCTATGATTACGAGGGCGCAGAAGGCTCGCTGGCGTTGCTTATCCGCAAAGCGCTCGGCCGCGTGGAGCCGGCTTTTGATTTGGAGGCTTATCACGTTTCCATGCGCGGTGATGCGGCTAATCACGTTTGCGAAGCCACCGTGAAAGTGCGTGTGGGTGACAAAAGTGCCCACACCGTGGCCAATGGCGATGGTCCCGTGAATGCCCTGGACCAAGCGCTGCGTAATGCGTTGCGTGGATTTTATCCGGTGCTCAAGCAAGTGCGCCTCACGGATTATAAAGTGAGGATACTGAACAGCACCACCGGCACGGCTGCCAAAACCCGCGTGCTCATTGAATCCACCGATGGCAAAGACCGCTGGTACACTGTGGGTGTAAACGAAAACATCATCGAGGCCAGCCTCCAAGCGCTGCTCGACAGCATCGAATTCCGGCTGTTGAAGAAATAGTTTCATGGCAGAAATCCCAAAGGCTTACGAACCGCAAGCGGTTGAGACGAAATGGTATTCCTTTTGGGAGGAGCATGAGTGTTTCACTGCGCAGCCCGATCGCGTGAGTGAGGCGCGTCCGGCGTATTCGATTGTCATCCCGCCGCCGAATGTTACGGGCGTCCTTCACATGGGGCACGTGCTCAACAACACTATTCAAGACATGCTCGCGCGCAAGGCGCGGATGGACGGCAAGGAGGTGCTGTGGTTGCCGGGCACGGATCACGCGGGCATCGCGACGCAGAACGTGGTGGAGCGCGCGCTGCGCAAGGAAGGCGTGATGAAGCATCGCGACGACTTGGGGCGCGAGAAGTTGCTGGAGCATATTTGGGAATGGAAAGAGAAACACGGCGGCATCATCATCGAGCAGTTGAAAAAGCTCGGCGCGAGTTGCGATTGGTCGCGCCTGCGTTTCACGATGGACGAAGACTACACGAAGTGCGTGCAGCGCGTATTTGTGGATCTTTATAAAAAGGGGTTGGTTTATCGCGGCAAACGAATGGTGAATTGGTGTCCGAAATCGTTGACTGCCCTCTCGGACGAGGAGGTCATCATGAAAGAGCAAAACAGCCAGCTCTATTATTTCAGGGTGCAAGTCGTTGAAGAGCCGGACACGTGGCTCGAAATCGCCACCACACGGCCGGAAACCATCCCCGGCGACAGCGGCATCGCCGTGAACCCGAAGGATCCGCGCTACGCAAAACTCATTGGCAAACACGCGGTGCGGCCGTTGCCGTTGGAAAACCAAGCGCACTTGCCCATCGTGGCCGACGAACACATCGACATCGAGTTTGGCACCGGCGTGCTCAAGGTCACGCCTGCGCACGACAAGGCAGATTTTGAAATCGGCCAACGCCACGGGTTGGAGGTCATTGATGTCATCAATGCCGATGGCAAAATGAACGAGTTAGCCGGCGCGGACTTGAATGGGTTGGATCGCTTCGAGGCGCGGAAAGTCGCCACCGCGAAGCTTGAGGAAATGGGCGCGCTGATCAAAACTGAAGATTACAAAAACAACGTCGGCTTCAGCGAACGCGCCGATGTGCCGGTCGAGCCGCGCCTTTCCGAGCAGTGGTTTTTGAAATATCCGAGCCAAGAGCAGTCGCGCGATTGCGTCGCCAACGGCACGATGAAATTTTATCCCGAGCGCTGGTCCAAGACGTATGATTATTGGATGGGCGGTTTGCAGGATTGGTGCATCAGTCGCCAGCTTTGGTGGGGGCATCGCATTCCCGTTTGGTATCGCGGCGAGGAAATTCACTGCGGCCTTGATGCGCCCGAGGGCGAGGGCTGGGAACAAGATCCCGACGTGCTCGATACTTGGTGTAGCTCGTGGCTCTGGCCGTTTGCGACGATGGGCTGGCCGGATGACACGGAGACACTTAAGAAATTTTATCCCACCTCCGATCTTGTCACGGGGCCGGACATCATTTTCTTTTGGGTCGCGCGCATGATCATGGCGGGCTACGAATACAAAGGCGATTTGCCGTTTCGCAACGTGTACTTCACCGGAATTATCCGCGATAAAAAGGGCCGAAAAATGTCCAAGAGCCTCGGTAACTCGCCCGATCCGCTCGTACTCATTGCGCAATACGGCGCGGATGCGTTGCGCTTTGGCACGATGCGCAGCGCGCCTTTGGGGGCGGATGTGCTCTTCGACGAAAAGGACGTCGAACTCGGCCGCAACTTTTGCAATAAACTCTGGAATGCCTGCCGATTCCGCCAAATGCAAGGCGGCGAAACCGAAGGCGAAATCGATCCCACGTTGCTCACCAGCGATGACCGTTGGATTCTCCGTCGGCTCGACCAAGCCATCACCGAGGTGACGGATGCCTTCGCGGCGTATCGGTTTACCGACGCCACGGCCACGTTGTACCGCTTTTTCTGGAGTGAGTTTTGCGATTGGTACGTGGAATCCTGCAAAGCGACTTTCTTCGGCGAAGACGCCGCACGCAAGGCTAACGTGCTGGCGGTGTTCGATTTCGTGACCGGCCACACACTGCGATTGTTTCACCCGTTTATGCCGTTCATCACTGAGGAACTTTGGCACGCCCTCGGTTTCTCCGCCGAAATGCCAAGCGATCAAGGCGGCGAAACGATTATGACCGCCCATTGGCCAAAGGCGTTTGCGGAAGATTTCAAAGAGCACTACGCGCTGGACGAAACCATCGATGAACTCGTCGCCGCCAAGCACGAACTCGTCACCGCCGGCCGCAACTTACGCGGCATCGGCAACATTCCGTTTGCCAAAAAAATTGATTACATCATCAAACCCGCCGCCAAGCTCGACGCATACGAAGTGGAAGTCATCCAAAGTTTGCTCAACGCCGAGAGCTTGAAAGTCGATGCCGATTACGCGCCGCGCAAAGGCACGCCCGCCGCGCGCTCGGCCTTGGGCGAATTGTATTTGCCGCTGGATGGATTGATCGATGTGGATGCCGAAAAGGTGCGCTTGGAAAAACAGTTGGAAAAAATCGCGGGCGAAATTTCCAAAGCGAGCGCGAAGTTGAACAATCCCAAATTCACCGAACGCGCGCCGGAAGAAGTTTTGCAGGAAGCCAAAGATCGCCTGGCCGATTGGCAGCAAAAGGAGCAACAAACCCGCGAGGCCATCGAATACCTCGCCGACGCCTGAGATGGCCGCGCTCGCAAAAGCCTTGTTGCAGCCGGTGGCGCTCTTTTGGTTGGCACTGCTCGGCTCGGCCGGTTGGTTCATTTACAAACGTAAATATCGTTTGGCCGCAATGCAGGGCGGGCTGGCGCTGGCACTTTTCTTTGTTGGCAGTTCACCGTTGAGCGGTTGGTTGCTTTCGCATTTGGAAGCACCGTATGGACGCACAAGTTGGGCAACGCTTCCGGAGGTTGATGCGGTGTTGGTTCTCGGCGGCTTCGGCGGGGGTTCTGATGCTGAAATCAACGGGATCAATTTCAGTGCCTCGGTGGATCGTGTGCTGACGGGCATCGAACTCACGCGCCGCGGCAAAGCGCGGGTGCTGGTTTTGGGCGGAGGCGGTTACTGGAAAAATGGAAAATTGGAACCAGAAGCCGAGCGGGTTCGGCCGTGGATGGAGAAATGGAATCTTGCCGAAGACATTCCAGTGCACGACCTCGGCGTGTGCGCCAACACGTTTGAGGAATCGAAAAAATTCGCGGCGCTTGCGCGTAAGGAGGGGTGGAAAACTGTTTTTCTTATCACCTCCGCCAGCCATATGAAGCGCGCCGAGGCGGTATTTCTTTCCAGTGGCGTCGACGTCACGCCGGTCGCTTGCGATTTTGCAGCGTGGCAACATCGGCGGGAATGGAAATTTTTCCCGAGGATTGACCGCCTCAAGACCGTCCAAATTTGGATGTACGAAACCGCCGGTTGGATGTATTACCGCTCCAAGGGCTGGATTCAGCTCGACGCATTGCCTGAAAAATGAAGCCGCCGAATATTACCGCCGCCGCCCGATGCGCCAAAGATGTCGCGCACAAAGTTGGCGTGTTTCTCAAAAGTCAACTGCGCACGCCAAAGCACATCAACCTGCAAACCGCGCACGACATCAAGCTCGAGCTGGATAATCGCAGCCAACGCATGATCGAGCGCGGCCTGCGCAAGGGCTTTCCGCACGTGCCCTTTCTCGGCGAGGAAGGCGAGGTGGGCGATACCACCGGCGAGTGGCGTTGGGTGGTGGACCCCATCGACGGCACAGTGAATTTCAGCCGCGGCATTCCGCACGCGTGCGTGTCCATCGCGTTGCAACAACGTCGCGCGGATTCCACCGGTCATTGGGCGGATTACGATTCGGTGATCGGTGTGGTGTACGATCCGTTTCTCGATGAGATGTGGACCGCCCGTGCTGGTGGCAAAGCCAAGCTTAATGGCCACGCCATTCACGTCAGCGAAACGAGTACGCTGGAAACCTCCATCGTCTCCATCGGATTCTCCAAGAGCCGCACCACCATCAAAAAAAATCTGCCGCTCTTCGCGCGGTTATATCAACGCGTGCTCAAAGTGCGCTTGATGGGTAGTGCCGCGCTGGCGATGACTTGGACGGCCGCCGGTCGGCTGGACGCCTATCGGCAGCTCGGTGTGTATTTGTGGGACGTCGCCGCGGGCGGGCTAATCCTCGAATGCGCCGGCGGCGAGTTTTGGCATAAACCAATGCCGCGCAAGTACACCTACGAAATGATCGCGACGAATGGTCGCTTGCGGAAAAAGATTCAGCGGTTGCTTTAATAATGTAGCCGGGTCCCGGGCCACAATCAACACGCCTTCACGAACGCTTTGAACACGCGCAGGAATTCCGGATGCGAATCAATGAGGCGTTCGGGGTGGAATTGCATTCCCAACAAAAAAGGTGCGTTTTTGGCTTGAGCCTCAGTCAACTCAATCGCCTCGATGATGCCGTCCTTAGTTTGCGCCGTGGCGCGTAGCATTGGCGCGAGGGTGCCGACGGCTTGGTGATGGGCGCTGTTGATGCGCAGTGTGGCGCGCCGGAAAATTTTCCGCATCAATGAACCCTTCGCCAGTTCCACGGAATGCACTAATTTGTGCGCCTCACCTTTGCGCGCGTGGAGCATCGCTTGAGGGCGTTCGATCGGAATATCGGTGACGAGCCCGCCGCCAAGGGCGACGTTGAGCACTTGCGGGCCGCGACAGATGGCGAGCAGTGGTTTGCGCTGTTTCAGAGCCTGCTCGATGAGTTGGAATTCAAATAAATCGCGCGCGGGATCCACGCCGCCGGCTTTGGTTTTGATGCGTTGGGGCAGGGCGGGGTCGTATAAATCCGGCTGCAAATCGTCGCCGCCGGTAAGCATCACGCCATCGGCGCGGGCCACCATGTCGCGTGCGATATTATTTTGCTCGGGAAAATTTGGCGCAAGCAAAGGCAAACCGCCCGCCCGCGCGATGGCGCGCGTGTACCAAAACGACAGGCTCGTGGAACGGTCGCGAAACTCCGCGCCCTTTTGCTCCGTCATGGTGGACACCACAATAAGCGGCGCGCGCTTCATAGTGTGGCCTCCGGATAACGCTCGCGGATGGTGGCGGTGAGACGCGCTTCCTCGTCAAAAGGAACTTTTTTGCGGGCGATGCGGCGCCTTACATTGTCGAGCAGTTCCAGCCAATCCTCCAGCGTGGGTTCGTCGTACGTCTGCCATGTGTCGTAGCGTTTGTCGCGCAATCGAAACAGCCAGCGGTCGCCCACTTTTTTTGCGGAAACCTGAACGCGCTCGCCCTCGGCGTCGCGTCGTTTCCAGCCAATGTCGCCTTTGCTCGCCACGTTAATCAGCCAACTCCACGCTCGCCACTGCGTGCGCCGCCATCCCTTCGCCGCGGCCCACGAAGCCCATCGTTTCGTTGGTGGTGGCTTTGATGCCCACCGCGCTCGCATTGATGCCCAGCGCGGCGGCGATGTTCTCCCGCATCGTGGCAATGTGCGGTCCAATTTTTGGGGCCTCGGCGATGAGCATCGCGTCAACATTGTTGATGCGTCCACCGCGCTTTTCAACTTGGCGCGCAGCTTCTTCCAGGAAAATTTTACTGGGAGCGTCTTTCCACTGCGCATCGCTCGGCGGAAAAAATGAACCAATGTCGCCCTCACCAATCGCGCCGAGCACCGCGTCGCAAATGGCGTGCATCAGCACATCGGCATCCGAATGCCCATCGAGGCCGGTGTCGTGCGGGATGTTGACGCCGCCGAGGATGAGCGGCCGCCCAGCCTTTAGCTGATGCACATCGTATCCGATTCCCACGCGATTCACGGTCGGAGTGTACTGGAGAGAGGCGCGTGGCTCAATACTTCCCGTCGCGGACTTCGAAATGCGTGGGCTTGCCGTGGCTGCGGCCTTCGGTTTGCGTCCAATGGGCAGTCCAGCGCAGCATGGTTTCCAGTGAGGTTTCCGGTGTGCCAAGGATTTCAACGGCGGCGGTTGGGTTGCTGAGCCATGCGGTTCCGGCTTCGGTGCCGGTGAATTTCACTTGGCGCTTGAGCAGTTCGCCGAGTTGTTGGGCCACCGCCCGCACGGTAAGTGTTCCGGGTGAGGTGAGGTTTATGAGGTGCGGTGGATTGTGGCACAGGCCAAGGCTGCGGAGGATTCGCTCGTTGGCGTCGCCTTGCCAAATGCAATTAAAATGACCCATGGAGAGATCGACGGATTCGCCGCGCCATATTTTTTGGGCGATGTCGTGCAGCACACCGTAACGCAAATCAATAGCGTAGTTGAGCCGAACCAAGGTGATGGCGGTGCTGTTTTGCTGCGCGTAAAATTCAAACAACCGCTCGCGGGCAAGGCACGCACTGGCGTATTCGCCAACCGGCTCCGGCGCGGTGGATTCGGTGGCGCCGCCGCTATCGGTAGGCACGTGCGGGTAAACACACCCGGTGGAAAGCGCTACGAGGCGCGCATTGGCGTAGCGTTTGCAGGCGGCGGCAGGCACGAGGGTGTTGAGCGCCCAAGTGAGGCCGGGGTTGCTTTCGGTACCGAATTTTTGGCCCACGAGAAAAATAACATTTCCCGAGTCGGGCAGCGTGGGCCACGTGGCGTCATCCACCAGATCGGCGGTCACCGTTTGCACACCGTTGTTTTCCAGCCACTGTCGGGTGGCGTCATTGGAATAGCGACTGACGGCAACGACTTCCAGTGGATGCCCGGCGAGATCGGCCGCATGCTTGGCCAGCACCGCTAGCGTGGGCCCCATTTTTCCGCCCGCGCCGAGGATGACCAGCGGGCTACTTACTTGGGGGATAAACTCCCGTAACCGCGCCGAAGATGTCGTGAGCACGGAGTCGAGCTGCACTTCGTCGGTGATGAAATCTGGAGTGTTTTTGGGAAGAGCCTCCATAGAAATTGGTCGGAACGAGAGGATTCGAACCTCCGACTTCCTGCTCCCAAAGCAGGCGCACTACCAGGCTGTGCTACGTTCCGTGCCGCCACTGTAGACAAAACCGGCGCGCGGCTCAATGACGAAATAGTTTGCACTATTCGCACGCCTCTGCTTTAGTCTCGCTCTTTTATGCCATTTAACAAACTCGGCCTTTCCAAACCGGTCCTCGACGGCGTCAAAGCCATGGGCTGGACCGACCCCTCACCCATCCAATTGCGGGCAATCCCGCTGTTGCTCGAAGGCACCGACGTGATCGGCAGCGCACAAACCGGCACCGGCAAAACAGCGGCCTTCGTATTGCCCATCATTTCCAAGCTCAGCAAAGATTCCGGAAAATCCCGCGTGCTCATTCTCGAGCCCACGCGCGAACTGGCTTCTCAGGTGGAAACTGCTGTGCGCGATTACGCGCGTTTCACCGGCCACACCGTGGCGGTGATTTACGGCGGCGTGGGCTACGGCAAACAAGTCGACGCCCTCAAAGCCGGGGTGGATATCATCGTCGCCACGCCCGGCCGCTTGCTCGATCTGATGCAGCAAGGCACCGCCAAGCTCGGCAATATTTCCTACGTCGTGCTCGATGAAGCCGATCGCATGCTCGATATGGGCTTCCTTCCCGACGTGCGGCGCATCCTCGATAAATGCCCCAAGGATCGTGTCACCGCGCTCTTCAGCGCCACCATTCCGCCCGCCATCGAGACGCTGATCTCATGGGCAATGAAAGAACCCGAGACCATCGAGATCGGGATGCGACGGTCGCCCGCCGATACGATTAGGCACGTCATCTATCCTGTTGCTGAAAAGCAAAAGAACGAACTGCTCTTTGAATTACTCAAGCGCGTGGATTACGATTCGGTCATTGTATTTTGCCGAACCAAATATGGTGCTGACCGCATCGGCGCGGAGCTCAAGCGCCAAAACCACGCCGTCGCCATTCTTCACAGCAACCGCACGCAAAGCGACCGCGAGAAATCTCTGCGCGGGTTTCGCGATGGCAAATACGAAGTGCTCGTCGCCACGGACATCGCGAGTCGCGGGCTCGACGTCACCAACGTCAGCCACGTCATCAACTACGATGTGCCGCAGCATCCTGAAGACTACGTGCATCGCATCGGCCGCACCGGCCGTGCGGAATCCACCGGCGATGCCTTCACCCTAATGGTCGCCGAAGACGTGCAACATGTGGACGCCGTCGAACGATTCATCGGCCGCCCCATCGAGCGCACCAAGCTGGATGATTTCGATTACACGTACACCACCATCCTTGACGAGAAACGATTCAAAGGCGTCAGCGTGCGCGATCGCAAAATGAAAACCGCCCGCATCGGCAAAGGTCAACACTTCGGCTTCGGCGGAAAAAGGCGGCGTTAGTTTCTTTTCTTTCCTAACTCTTTCCGCAATTTCGCCAAGGGCAGCGTGTTGATCACGTCGCCTTTGGTGAGCCAACCTTTGCGGGCGATTCCTGTTCCGATTCTTAAAAAACCGGCGTGCTCATTGCGGTGGGCGTCGCTGTTGATGACGCATTTTACGCCTTTGGATTTCGCGTATTGCCAGTGGCGCCAGTCGAGGTCGAGGCGGTGGGGGTTGGCGTTGAGCTCGATCCATGTGCCGGTGGCCGCGCAGGCGTCGATGACGGCTTGTTGGTTGAGCTTCTGCGGCGCGCGGCCCAGCAGGAGACGGCCGCTGAGATGGCCAATCATGTGGACGTTGGGATTCTCGGCGGCGGTGATGAGGCGTTTGGTGTTGTCGGCTTCGTTGCTGCCGGCGACGTGCATGCTGGCGACGACGACTTCGAGTTGCGCGAGTAAATCGTCCTCGAGGTCGAGGCCGGTTTTTAACACATCAACCTCGATGCCGGTGAGTAAACGGAAATCGTCGCCTTCGCCCTCCAGTTTTTGGTTCACCTCGGCGACGGCTTTGAGTTGTTTTTTGACGCGCGCGGCGTCGAGGCCGTTGGCTTGGAAGGAGGCTTTCGAATGGTCGGTGATGGCCCAATACGCGCAGCCGAGGCCGCTCATGTGTTCGGCGATTTCCTCGAGGGTTTCGTGGCCGTCGCTCCAGTTGCTGTGATTGTGCAGTGAGCCTTTGAGATCGGTCCACTCGATGAGGCGCGGGATTTTGTTTTGCTCGGCGGCCTCGAATTCGCCGCGATCCTCGCGCAGTTCCGGCGGCACGTAAGCGAGATCCAGCGCGGCGAAAATTTCCTCCTCCGTTTTGCAATCCAGCCGCAACTTGGCGTCGCGCGTTTCCTCTTTGCTTTTGAAGAGGCCGTATTCGTTGAGCCGTAACCCGCGCGCGATGGCGCGGCTGCGCATTGCGATGTTGTGCTCTTTGCTGCCGGTAAAATACGCGAGCGCACTGGCGAACTCCGAATCCGCAACCACCCGCAAGTCCGCCTGAATGCCGCCTTCGAGCAATACGCTGGCCTTCGTGCTGCCGGCGGCGAGCACACTGAGAGTGCCGGCCCGCGTGGTGAAGGCCTCGATGATGTCGGCGCTCTCCTTGGCCGAGACCAGAAAATCGATGTCGCCGCTCACCTCTTTGGCGCGGCGCAAACTGCCGGCGATGTCGCACCGGATCACATCTGGATGACTCCGAAAATCATCGAGAATCGGCTCTGCCGCGATCAACATTTTATGCCGATGATGATGGCTCGCGTGTTGGCGCTTGAAGGCGATGCTTTCTAAAATCTTTTCCTCACTCTTTTTGCCGAACCCATCCAGCTCCGCCACCTTGCCCGCCTCGCACGCCGCCTCCAGCGCCTTGATGGTCTCGAGCCCGAGCTTCTCGTGCAGAGCCTTTACCTTCTTTGGCCCCATGCCCTGCACGTCGAGCATCTCGATGAGCCCCGGCGGGATGGATGCCTTGAGCGTGTCGTAATATTCCAGCTCCCCCGTCTCCACCAGCTCCGTGATTTTTTCAACCAGCGCCTTGCCGATGCCCTTGATGTCGCCCAGCCGTTCCTCTGCGATGAGCGTTTCCAGCGGCTCCGTCAGCCCCTCCAACACCCGCGCCCCGTTCACATACGCCCGCGTCTTGAACGGGTTCTCCCCCTTCAACTCAAGCAACACGCCAATTTCCTTCAGCACTTCAGCAACAGCATCTTTGTCCACGCGCGGAAGTTGACACGGATTCCACAGAATTTCACGGATGAAAAAATCCGTGGGAATCCGTGTCTCAATTGGGGCGAGGGAGAAGTTGCCTCTCATATTTTCACCACAGAGAGACAGAGG
>Ga0302135_10002055_pt1 | contig 12073 bp, 12 predicted proteins | sample CBN3_surface_MG_FD_203119 | JGI IMG/M metagenome (GOLD analysis project Ga0302135, IMG submission 203119) | Marine microbial communities from Western Arctic Ocean, Canada - CBN3_32.1 | ecosystem: Environmental > Aquatic > Marine > Oceanic | place: Canada: Western Arctic Ocean | collected... | reverse complement strand
TCACGACCTGGTTACTACCGGTGCTGTTCGCCATCACGCTGCACGAGGCGGCCCATGGCTATGTCGCCTGGAAGTTGGGCGACGACACGGCCTATCGCCTGGGCCGGGTGTCCTTCAACCCGCTGCGCCATATCGACCGTTTCGGCACGATCATCCTGCCCGGCCTGCTGCTGCTCATGCCGTCGCCCTTCCTGTTCGGCTGGGCTAAGCCGGTACCAGTGAACTTCCGCCGCCTGAACAATCCGCGCCGCGACATGGTCCTGGTCGCCGCCGCCGGGCCGGGCATCAATCTGGCGATGGCGATCGGCGCGGCCATCCTTCTCCATGGCGCGGTCCTGCTGCCGGCGGAAATCGGCATCTGGACGGTTGAGAACCTGAAGAACGCGCTGCTCATCAACGTCGTGCTCGCGGTCTTCAACATGCTCCCGCTACCGCCGCTCGACGGCGGACGGGTCGCAGTCGGGCTTTTACCTCGATTTCTGGCCGTCCCGCTGGCCAAGCTTGAGCGGTGGGGATTGTTCATTATCCTCGGGGCCTTGATAATCCTTCCGATGATCGGTCGCAGGCTGGGCCTGGAGATTGATCTGTTCGATAAGTTGGTGCGGGGTCCCGTGGAATGGATGATCGGCATCATCGCGCGTTTGACCGGTCATTGATATCCACGGAGACGCCCGCCCCATGGCCAGCGACCTGCCTGCTCAGGATTTTTCCGAAGACACGCCCCGACCGGTGCGCGACAGCCGTTTCGTCGTCGATCTAGACGGTTTCGAAGGCCCGCTGGATCTCCTGCTGGAACTGGCGCGCCACCAGAAGGTTGATCTGATTCATATCTCTATCCTCCAACTGGCGGATCAGTATCTGGCTTTCATCACCCAGGCGGCGAAGGTCCGGCTGGAGGTCGCGGCCGACTATCTGGTGATGGCGGCCTGGCTGGCCTATCTGAAGTCGCGCCTGCTGCTGCCGCGCAGCGCGGAGGAGGAGGGACCGGAACCCTCGGGCGAGGAGATGGCCGCCGCCCTGCAATTCCAACTTCGCCGGCTCGAAGCGATTCGCGAAATGGGCGCACGCCTGCTTGCGCGGCCGCGCCTGGGCGTCGATATATTCGGTCGGGGCGACCCCGACGGCATCACCGTGATCTCGAAGCCGGTCTACGACGTGTCGCTCTACGAACTGCTGTCGGGCTACGCCCGCCAGAAGCGGCGCGGCAAGGGCGAGAGCTACTCGCTGCCGCCGCTCAACCTATATTCCGTGGAGGACGCGATCGAGCGCCTGACCGAAATGCTGGGGCGCCTGCCCGATTGGAATACTCTGATGAGCTTCCTGCCCGTAAGCCTCGGTGACGGGATCGAGCGCCGCTCGGCCATCGCGTCTCATTTCTCGGCGACCCTCGAACTCGCCCGCACGGGCCGGATCGAGCTGCGTCAGGGTGCGCCCTTCGCCCCGATCTATCTGCGCCGCAAGGGCGCCCCCGGCGGGTCCGAATGAGCGACGATCGGGCCCAGCAGGTCCGGGTGGTCGAGGCGCTGCTTTTCGCGGCGGAAGAGCCCCTGGACGACGACAGCCTCAAGGCGCGGCTGCCGGAAGATGCGCCGCTGGGCGAATTGCTGGAGGAACTGCGCGCGCTCTATGCCGGGCGCGGCGTCAATCTCGTCAATGTTTCGGGGCGTTGGGCGTTCCGCACAGCGACCGATCTTGCACCTTTCCTGCGATCCGAGCGGACGGTCCGCCGCAAGCTGTCCCGCGCGGCGGTCGAGACCCTGGCCATCGTCGCCTATCACCAGCCGGTCACCCGGGCCGAAATTGAGGAAATGCGAGGTGTCAGTGTCAGTCGCGGCACCCTGGAAACCCTGCTCGAAGCGGGCTGGGTACGGCCCGGCCGGCGGCGCCAGGCTCCGGGCAAGCCGGTGACCTGGATCACGACCGACGGGTTTCTCGAGCATTTCGGCTTGGGCAGCCGTGACGATCTGCCCGGTGTGGAAGAGCTCAACGCCGCGGGCCTTCTGGACAAGCGCCCGGCGATCAGCGCGGTCGGGGGAATCGGCGGCGACGGCGAGGTCGACCGCCCTGAAGAAGAAGATCCCGACACGGAGGCCTTCGCCGAAGGTCTCCCCGAATAGCCGTGGCGCTGGACCGCAGCGAGGGGCGCAAGAGCGGCATCGACATTCCGGCGATGGAGCTGCACGGGATTGGCCATCGATTCGACGGTGTGCGGGCGCTCGAGCGCGTGGATCTGGAAGTCGAGCCGGCGGAGGTCGTCTGCATCGTCGGCCCGTCCGGTTGCGGCAAGACGACGCTGCTGCGTATCGTCGCAGGCCTGGAAGCCCTCCAGGAAGGCGAAGTCCTGCTGAGTGGCGAGGTGGTGGCCCTGCCCGGGCGCCAGGCGCGGCCCGAGACGCGCGGCATCGGTTTGGTGTTCCAGGATTTCGCTCTCTTTCCGCATCTGTCGGTGGCCGACAATGTCGGTTTCGGCTTGCGCCGCTGGGATGCCGTCGAGCGGCGCGCGCGGGTGCTCGAGGTGCTCGAGCAATTCTCGATCGTCGATCTGGCCGATGCCTTTCCCCATACCCTGTCGGGTGGCCAAATGCAGCGGGTAGCCTTGGCCCGTGCGATCGCCCCGCGTCCACGCCTGCTGCTGCTGGACGAGCCTTTCTCGGGCCTCGATTCCCGGCTGCGCGATGCCGTGCGCGACCGCACCCTGCACGACCTCAAGGCCAGCGGCGCGGCCACCCTGATGGTGACCCACGATCCCGAAGAAGCGATGTTCATGTCCGATCGCATAGCCGTCATGCGCGCGGGTCGCATCGAGCAGATCGGGCGTCCGGTTGATATTTACTACCACCCCACCAATCCGTTCGTGGCATCCTTCTTCAGCGATGTGAACATCTTGTACGGGACGGTGCGGGACGGCGCGGTGGCCACGCCCTTTGGGGCTCTACCTGCCGAGGGGCATCGGGACGGCGACGAGGTCCAGGTCCTCATTCGACCCGAGGCCGTTCAACTGGCCTGGGCGGGCGAGGGGGATCACGCGGCCAATGTCGGTCTGGTGCGCGCCGCACGCCTGCTGGGGCGCAGCACTCTGGTCCATCTCGACATGCCGAAGACGGATGGCGCCTGCCTTCATCTGCATAGCCGTGTGCCGCGCAATGTGGCCTTCGGCGAGGGTGACGAGGTCGCCGTCACATTGGATCGCAGCCAAGTCTTTGTTTTCCCGGCAAGCGAACCAGTATCTGAACCAATGGAATGAGATAGCGTGGCGGTGGGCGGCGTTGCGGCCCGGGGTCGATTCTGCCAATATCCGCCGCAATTGAAGAAACACCTCAACCGAGGAGCGTTTGTATGGGTTCGTTTAGCTTATGGCACTGGCTTGTGGTCCTTGCCGTCGTGCTGGTGCTGTTTGGCGGCGGCGGCAAGATTTCGCGGATCATGGGTGACATGGCCAAGGGCGTGAAGTCCTTCAAGAAGAACATGAAGGAAGAGGGTGGCGAGGCGTCGGCAGATGCCGATGCCGGTCCCGCGCCGCAACTTCAGCGCGGTGCGGACAGCGGCGCGGACTCCACAGTCCGCAAGGACGAGGCGGCCAAGACCTGACGCACGCCCCTTGTCGGGGCGCCGCTGTCCTGCCGGGAGCGTGATGCACCATGCTTGATCTTGGCTGGACAGAAATTCTGTTGATCGCCGTGGTCACTTTGATCGTGGTGGGCCCTAAGGAATTGCCGAACGTGCTGCGCACGGTGTCCTACTGGATCCGTCGCGCGCGCGGCCTTGCGCGCGATTTCCAGAAGGGTGTGGACGACATTGTTCGCGAGGCCGAACTCGACGACATCAAGAAGGAACTTAAGAACGTGTCGTCGGGGGATATGAGCAAGCGGATCGAGGATGCCGTCGATCCGACGGGGGAAATCAAGGACGCCTTCAAACTGGACAAGCCTGATACCTCCGAGGCCGCGAAACCGGCCACGCGGAAGGCCGATACCGCGAAGCCCGATGCGCCGAAAATTGAAGCGTCCTCAGGGAAGGCTGCGGATGCGCCGCTCGCTACGGACGCGACGGCTCCGGTTTCGCCGACGCCGGAACCCGCCTCGACCGGTGGGCCGGACGACGGAGATGCGAGTCCGCCCGCCGCCAAGTCTCGCGCCAGCGCCTGATCGATGGCCGAAAAGGAGGCCACTGAAAAGCGTATGCCGCTGCTCGATCATCTGGTCGAACTGCGCGGAAGGCTGCTCTACACCGTTCTTGCCTTCATTCTCGTCTTTATCGGCTGCTTCTATCTAGCCGAGGGAATCTTCGGGTTTTTGGTCGAGCCCCTGGCACGTGAATTTGAGGGCACCGACCATCACCGCATGATCTACACGGCCCTGCACGAGGCCTTCTTCACCTACGTCAAGGTCGCCTTCTTCGCGGCGCTCTGTATCACCTTTCCGATCATCGCCTCGCAGATCTATATGTTCGTGACCCCCGGGCTGTATCGCCACGAACGCAAAGCGTTCCTGCCCTTTCTGCTCGCCACGCCGGTCATGTTCCTGGCCGGCTCGTCTTTCGTCTATTACCTGGTCATACCGGTCGCCTGGGATTTCTTCTTGGGCTTCCAGACCGCCGGCGGCGCCGGCGAACTGGCGATTCAGGTCGAGCCCAAGGTCAACGAATACCTGAGCCTGACCATGACGCTGATTTTCGCTTTCGGCGTCGGTTTCGAACTGCCGGTCGTGCTTACGCTGCTAGGCCGGGTCGGCATCGTCTCGGCCAAGGGGCTCCGCGCGAAGCGTCGCTACGCCATCGTCATGGCCTTCGTCGCGGCGGCAATCCTCACGCCACCGGACGTGATCAGCCAGCTTGGATTGGCCGTGCCGGTCCTGTTTCTCTACGAGATGTCGATCCTGATCGTCGCCGTCAGCGACCGGCGCCGCGCGCGCGAACGCGCGGAGGCGGCTGAGGATGGCGACGAGGACGGCGAAGACGACGATGTCGAGGAAGCGGACGGCGAGAGCGCTCGCACCAAGCGCGCCGCCGACGACGAGGACGACGATGGGCTCGTCGAGGACTCCGACTTCAACATGACCCGCTAGGAGCGATCGACGGTTTGTCGGACGAGGTGGGGGACAGTTCGTTATGCCGTCGTCCCTTCGCGTCTGACGCTATGGTTTGCGTGCTGGCGAGGGAAAACGGCTGACCTTCCCCGGTGGACGCTCGCGCGGACGAGCCGTATAACTCCGCGAACTTCGCCTGTCTCTCCAACCGAGGCCGCCGGCAAACCATGTTCGACATCCGCTGGATTCGCGAAAACCCGGAAGCTTTCGACCAGGGCCTGGCCGCTCGCGGCCTGGACGCGTTGGCTGCCGAACTGATCGAGCTCGATTCCCGGCGGCGTGGCGTGCAGACCCGCCTGCAGGAATTTCAGACCCGGCGCAATGACGCCTCCAAACAGGTCGGCGCGGCCAAGGGACGGGGCGACGACGCGACCGCCGATGCCCTGATCGCCGAAGTTGCCCAGATCAAGGACGCCATGCAGGCGGCAGAGGAGGAGGAGCGCGCGGCCACCAAGGCGCTCGAGGAGCGTCTCTCGGGCATCCCGAATCTGCCCGCCGCCGAGGTGCCGATCGGTCCCGACGAAGCCGCTAATGTCGAAATCCGCAAATTCAGCACGCCGCTCGCCTTCGATTTTGAGCCCCAGCAGCATTTCGAATTGGGCGAGGCCATGGGCCTGATGGATTTTGATTCCGCCGCCAAGCTGTCCGGCGCGCGCTTCGTCGTCCTCAAGGGCGCGCTCGCCCGGCTCGAACGCGCGCTCGCCCAGTTCATGCTCGATACCCATACGGCCGAGTTCGGCTATACCGAGGTCAGCCCGCCCATGCTGGTGCGAGACACCGCGCTCTATGGCACGGGGCAATTGCCGAAATTCGGCGAGGATCTGTTTCGAGCTTCGGCGGATCACTGGTTGATCCCCACGGCCGAGGTGCCGCTGACCAATCTTGTAGCGGGGGACATCCTGGACGAGGACGCCCTGCCCATGCGGGTAACGGCCTTTACGAGCTGTTTCCGGGCCGAGGCCGGGGCAGCCGGGCGGGACACGCGAGGCATGTTGCGCCAGCACCAGTTCTACAAGGTCGAACTGGTGAGCGTGACGCGACCGGCGGAGTCCGATGCAGAGCTGGAGCGGATGACCAACTGCGCCGAGGCGATCCTGCAGCGCCTGGACTTGCCCTATCGGGTGATGCTGCTGTCTTCGGGGGATATGGGATTTTCGGCGCGCAAGACCTACGATCTGGAAGTCTGGCTGCCTGGGCAGGACGCCTATCGTGAGGTGTCGAGCTGCTCGAATTGTGGGGAATTCCAGGCCCGGCGCATGAACGCCCGCTACCGGCCCAAGGAAGGCAAGGGGACGCGCCATGTTCATACTCTCAACGGATCGGGTCTCGCCGTCGGACGGGTCATGATCGCGGTGCTGGAAAATTACCAGCGCGCCGATGGCACGGTCGAGGTGCCGGCCGCCCTGCGCCCCTATATGGGCGGCGTGGAGATCCTGGGCGCGGATGTTTGAACCGCCTCTCGATCTGAGCGCCGCGCGCATTCTCGTTTCGAATGACGACGGCATTCATGCGACCGGCATCAAGGTTCTGGAGCGCATCGCGCGAAGCCTGAGCGACGATGTTTGGGTCGTCGCGCCCGAGGCGGAGCAGAGCGGCGCGGGCCATTCCCTGACCATCGCCCGGCCCCTGCGCATTCGCCGCATGGACGACCGGCATTTCGCGGTCGACGGCACGCCGACCGACAGCGTGCTGCTGGCAGTCAAGCAGATCATGAAGATGCGCCCGCCTGATCTCGTCCTCTCCGGCATCAACCGGGGCGGCAATATGGGCGAGGACATCACCTATTCGGGCACTGTCGCGGCGGCGATGGAAGGGACCATGCTGGGCATTCCCTCGATCGCCTTCAGCCAGACGGCGAGCTACGATGGGCCTACGAAATGGGCGACGGCCGAGCATTTCGCGGCCGGTATTGTGCGTCGCTTGGCTGCTCTGCCCTGGGGCCCGAACATCATGATGAACGTCAACTTTCCGGATGTGCCGGCGGGCGAGGCGAAGGACACGGTTGTCACCCGCCAGGGCAAGCGCAAGATCGGCGGCCTGCTTGCCGAGCGGTTTGATCCTCGAGGCAAGCCCTATTACTGGATCACGACCCAGCGCGACGAGGAACTGTCGCCCGAGAATTCGGACATTCGCGTGGTCAACGATGGCTATGTCTCGATCACGCCGCTGTTTATGGACTTGACCCATACCAGCTCGATCCCGGATCTGAAGCGGGCCTTCGGCCATGGCTGATACCCGCAAGATCCGCCTGATCCTGGCATTGCGCGGCGCCGGCATCGCCGATTCGCGCATCCTGGCGGCGATCGAACGGGTGCCGCGCGAAGCTTTCGTGCCCGAGACCTTCCGCGACCAGGCCTACGCCAACACGGCCCTGCCCATCGGCCACGGCGTCACGATTAGCGAGCCGCGCGTGGTGGCGACAATGACCCAGGCCCTTGATCTCGGGGCGCGCATGAAGGTTCTCGAGGTCGGCACCGGCTCCGGCTATCAGGCGGCCGTGCTCTCCCATCTTTGTCTGCGGGTCTATACGATAGAGCGCAATCGGGAGCTTCTGCGCGAGGCCATGGAGCGCTTCACGGCATTGCGCATGCACAACATCACGACCCGGGCGGGCGATGGCATGCGCGGCTGGCCGGAGCAGGCGCCGTTCGAGCGGATTATCGTGACGGCGGCGGGGCTCACGGCGCCCAAGGATCTGCTCGACCAATTGGCGGTCGGTGGCATCATGGTGCTTCCCCTCGGGCCCGACGGCCGCACCCAGACTCTTTATCGCTTACGGCGCACGGAAACCGGGATCGAGGAACAAAATATGGGCCCGGTCCGTTTCGTGCCTCTGCGCGGCGGCCTCGAAGAGGCCGCGTCGAGCGCCTGATCATGCGCTCTCTCTCTGGCTCCGTCATCGGGTTTGGCCTGGCAGCTGCGTTGGCCGCCTGCGGCCCGGTGACCCAGCCCGTGACAGGTGCCTATTCCCAACCTTCGGCGAATACGTCATCCGGGGGGGATGGCGCAACCGAGGAACGCGCCTCGCCCCTGGGCCTGACCTACCGGGTCGAGCCGGGCGATACCGTCTACAGCATCGCGCGTCGCGCCGATCTCGGCATCCGCACGGTGATCGAGGCCAACCGGCTCGCGCCACCCTATGTCCTCGTCCCCGGCCGTGTCTTGCAACTGCCCCGTTTGCGCGAGCATGTGGTGCAGCCGGGCGATACGCTCTACGCCCTGTCCCGGCGCTACGACGTCCGGCTTTCCGAACTGGTGCGCGCCAACGGCTTGCCCGAGCCCTATACGATCAAGGTCGGTGAAAGGCTGGTCCTGCCGGGCCAGGCCGGCAGGACGGCGCAGACGGCTTCGACCGCGCCCGCGGGTTTGACTGAGTCCGAACTGCCCGCGCCCAGCCCCGCCGCGCTGGGGCAATCGGGCACCCTCGCGCCGCCGACAGCCTTGCCGTCCGGTGCCGTAACCGCCCAGCCGCCCGCGCAGACCGGTGCTGCGCCGGCCGCGGCCGCTGCTGCCGTGGCGCCTCCCGTCGCCACGGGGCGCGGGTTCCTCTGGCCCGTGAAGGGGCGCGTCATCTCGGATTTCGGCCCCAAGAAGGGCGGCGTGCACAATGACGGGGTGAATATCGAGGCGCCGCGCGGCAGCCCGGTCATGGCCGCTGAGAACGGCGTCGTCGCCTATGCGGGGAACGAGTTGCGGGGCTTCGGCAATCTGCTGCTGATCCGCCATGACGGCGGTTGGGTCAGCGCCTATGCCCATAACGACGATCTGCTGGTCGCCCGCGGTGCAAAGGTCCAGCGCGGTCAGCGCATCGCCACGGTCGGCTCGACCGGCAGCGTCGCCAGTCCCCAACTCCATTTTGAGCTGCGGCGTGAGTCCCGCGCCGTCGACCCCCGAACCAAGCTGCCCAGCCAGGTTAGTGCGCGTTAGCCTCTGTCCTTGGCCGCGCGTTAGGGCAGCGTTTTCCCCAGGCGGCCGGCAAGGTCCTGGATGTACTGCCAGGCGACGCGGCCGGAGCGCGCGCCGCGCGTGACCGCCCATTCGGCGGCTTCGGCGCGCAGGGTTTCGGTGTCGATTTCCAGCCCGAAGGCATCGGCATAGCCTTCGACGATCTCGAAATAGGTCGTCTGATCGCAGACATGGAAGCCGAGCCAGAGGCCGAACCGGTCGGAGAGGGAGACCTTTTCGTCCACGGCTTCGGCCGGATTGATCGCGGTCGAGCGTTCGTTCTCGATCATGTCGCGCGGCATCAGATGGCGGCGGTTCGAGGTGGCGTAGAAGATGACGTTCGGGGGTCGCCCCTCGATGCCGCCTTCGAGCACCGCCTTGAGCGATTTGTAGCTGGTGTCGTTGGGGTCGAAGGATAGATCGTCGCAGAACAGCACGACCTTGCGGTCCTGATCGCGCAGCCAGGCGAGCAGGGTGGGGAGGGTGCCGATATCCTCGCGGTGAATCTCGATCAGCGCCAGCAGGCCCGGCGCCTCGTCGCAGATCGCGGCATGGACCGCCTTGACCAGGGAACTCTTGCCGGTGCCCCGCGCGCCCCAGAGCAGGGCGTTGTTGGCAGGCAGGCGCTTGGCGAAGCGTCGCGTGTTGTCCAGCAGGGTCTCGCGCTGGCGCTCGATGCCCTTCAGCAGATCGATTTCGACCCGGCTGACCTTGGGAATTGGCTCCAGCCGGGCACCCTCGGGCTGCCAGACGAAGGCATCGGCCGCGCCCAGGTCCAGGCCGCCGCCGGGGGGCGGGGCCAAACGTTCGAGCGCATCGGCGATGCGCCCGAGCAGCGGGGCGAGATCCGTTTCGGTCATGACCGGGTATCCGAATAGTTCCGAAATAGCGCGCGGGACCCTAGGCGGGGCGTCCTGGCAGGTCAATCCGTCCGCATCGCGCGGCTTTGCTCCGTCGATCCGGTTTGCTCCACCTCGGGGTTTGGCGTTATGGTTCGGCGGCTTCGGGGTTCGGGGCGAATACTGCGGTTGCGGGCAGCCGCCCGCAACCTATATGTCACTGACACACGATGGCTGACTGTCAGCCGCTCTTGGGGAGTAATTCATGCTGATTTCACCGGCCTATGCGCAAGCGGAGGGTATGGGCGGCTTCGATCCGATGGCTTTTCTGCCGTTGGTGCTGATCTTTGTCGTTTTCTATTTTCTGCTCATCCGTCCGCAGCAGAAGCGCCAGAAGGAGCAAAAGGCCAAGATTGCCGCCATTCGCCGCGGCGATCGCGTGGTCACGGCCGGCGGCCTGATCGCCACCGTCGTGCGCGTGGTTGACGAGAACGAGGTCGTGCTGGAAATCGCCCAGAACACCCGCGTCAGGGCCGTGCGCAGTACGATCGGCGATATCCTGACCAAGGGCGAGCCTGTGGCCGACGGCGCCAAGGGCGACAAGTAAGCAGAACCGCGCCCGCACCCTCCTTTTTCCGGCACACGAACGGTCATGGTCCAATTCCCACGCTGGCAGCGCGGCCTGGTTCTGGGCATCTGCGTCCTCGGCCTGCTCCTCACGATCCCCAATTTCGTGAGCAAGCAGACCCTCGAGCAATCGCCTAGTTGGCTGCCCAGCCAGCAGATCAACCTGGGACTGGACCTCCAGGGCGGCGCCCATCTGCTCTATGAGGTCAAGGTCCAGGTCGCCATTGACGAGGACCTTGATGCCCTTGTCGATGCCGTGCGCAGCCAGCTTCGCGGCGCGCGCATCGGATATCAGGGACTCGGCACGGACGGCCCTGCGGTTGTTCTGACCTTGCGCGACCCGGCCGAGGAGGAGGCCGCCCGCGACATCCTGCGCGGGTTGGACACCCGGGCGGTGCTGTCCGCCGAGGATGGCGGCCGCCTGCGCATGGAATTGCCGGAAGCCGCGCTGCGCGAACGCCGCCAGTCGGTCGTCGAACAGGCGGTCGAAATCATCCGCCGGCGGATCGACGAATTCGGACTGCGCGAGTCCACGGTCATCCGCCAGGGCGACGACCGGGTCCTGGTCCAGATCCCCGGTTTCGACGATCCGAGCCTGCTCGGTCTGGGCGAAACCGCGAAAATGACCTTCCATCTGCTGCATCCGGGCGCCGCCCAGGGCGTGCCCGGCCAGCCGGTGCCAGCGGGTTACGAACTCATGCAAGGCTATGACGGCGACCAGCCGGAGGGTGCGCCCGAGGTTTGGTATGTCGTGCGCAAGCGGGTCGAGGTCAGCGGCGATCGTCTGGTCGATGCCTCGACCACCTTCGACCAGGGCCAGCCGGTCGTCACTTTCCGTTTCGACACGGTGGGCGGCAAGAGATTCGGCGACACCACGGCTGAGCATGTCGGCGAGCGCCTGGCCATCGTGCTCGATGGCAAGGTGATCTCGGCGCCGGTCATCCGCAGCCCGATTCTGGGCGGAAATGGCATCATTTCCGGCAGTTTCACGGTGCAATCGGCGGACAAGCTGGCGATTCAGCTGCGCGCTGGCGCCTTGCCCGCGCCCCTTGTGGTGCTGGAAGAGCGCACGGTCGGCCCCAGCCTGGGCCAGGACTCGATCGAGGCAGGCGAACTGGCCTGCGCCATCGGCTTCCTCGGCGTCATCGTCTTCATGGCGCTGGCCTACGGTCTGTTTGGCCTGATGGCCAATATCTCTCTGATCGTCAATCTGTTCCTCATCATGGGCACCCTGTCGCTGTTCCAGGCGACGCTGACCTTGCCCGGTATCGCGGGCATCGTGCTGACCATCGGCATGGCGGTCGATGCGAATGTGCTGATTTTCGAACGCATCCGCGAAGAAGTCCGCAACGGTCGAACGCCGATTTCTGCCATCGATGCCGGCTACCGCCGCGCCATCGGCACGATCATGGATGCTAATATCACCACCTTGATCGCCTCGCTTCTGCTTTTCGGCCTTGGCTCAGGCCCGATCAAGGGCTTCGCGATCACCCTGTCCATCGGCATCGCGACTTCCATGTTCACGGCGATCATGGTGACGCGCTTTTTGGTCGTGGTCTGGCTGCGTTGGCGCCGCCC
>Ga0302135_10002050_pt1 | contig 12098 bp, 11 predicted proteins | sample CBN3_surface_MG_FD_203119 | JGI IMG/M metagenome (GOLD analysis project Ga0302135, IMG submission 203119) | Marine microbial communities from Western Arctic Ocean, Canada - CBN3_32.1 | ecosystem: Environmental > Aquatic > Marine > Oceanic | place: Canada: Western Arctic Ocean | collected... | reverse complement strand
CGCTCGATCGAGCGCTTGAAGATCAGGCGAAGCAGAAGATCGGGACGACGGGCCGAGGAATCGGACCTGCCTATGAAGAAAAGGCGGCGCGGCGCGGCCTCCGTGTGGCAGATCTGGCGAACGCGCAACGCGTTCAGGGTCTCGTCGAGGACGGCGTCCAGCGGGCGCGAGACCGTATTAGCGCCATGGGTGGTACCTGCGAGGATGAACTCGACGCAGTCGTCGAGGCCGCACTAGCTGCGGGGGAGCGGCTTAAGGAGTTGGCCACCGACACCGGCTTGGAGATCATGCAGGCGATCGAGGCGGGGAAGACGGTGCTCTTGGAGGGTGCCCAGGGCACGGCTCTCGATCTCGATCACGGTACATACCCGTTCGTCACCTCCTCGAACACCACGGCTGGGGGTGCGGCCACCGGTTCCGGCATCGGTCCCACAGTAATCGACTCGGTGATCGGGGTGGTGAAGGCGTATACCACCCGAGTGGGGAATGGTCCTCTGCCGACCGCCTTCGACGAGGCGATGGACGAAAAGGTCCGAGCGTTGGGCGGTGAGTTCGGTGCCACCACGGGACGGCCGCGCCGGTGCGGTTGGTTCGATGCGGTGCTCGCACGGCTCGCGGCGCGAGTGAATGGATTGACTGGTTTGGCCGTTACCAAGCTCGATGTCTTGGATACTCTGCCCGAGGTGTCGATAGCGACCTCTTACCGAACTCAGGATGGACTGCTGCACGAGTTTCCCGCTGACACCTGGCAACTAGGCAGCGTGGAGCCGGTCTACGAGACGCTTCCCGGCTGGCAAGAGTCCACCGAGGGTGCTCGCTTGCTGAGCGATCTTCCCTCGGCGGCCCGCCGTTACCTTGATCGAATCGAAGAGGTCACGGGCACACCCGTCGAGATGGTCTCGGTAGGTACCAGACGGAGCCAGATTATTCGAGTGTAGACCGCTCGACCCGGCCCTTCGGTTGTCGGGTGGTTGAGGCCTTCCTGCGGAACTCGTATCTTTCAAAGCTTTGTCACATCCACCTCTGATGTACGCGGTTGTGAGGTGAACGGGTTGGGTCGCATAAGAGGAGGATTGGTCGCCGATGTTCGATGAACTCGGCAAGAAGCTGGACAGCGCTCTCGGCAAATTCCGACAGCGTGGTATTCTGACTGAGCCTATGATTAAGGACGGGCTCCGTGAGGTCCGGCGGGTGCTGCTCGAGGCCGACGTCAACTACAAGGTGACGCGGGAGTTCCTCGAGCGCGTGCAGACGCGCGCGCTCGGAGAGCAGGTCGTGAAAGCCGTGTCGCCGGGACAGCAGATCGTCAAGATCGTCCATGACGAATTGGCGAATCTGTTAGGTGAAGGAAAGCCCACGCTTGAGTGGGCTTCGTCGGTGCCCACCGTCTTTATGGTGGTGGGATTGCAGGGGTCTGGTAAGACGACCACTGTGGCGAAGCTTGCGAAGCGTTTGGCGAAGGAGGGCCGGGAGCCGCTGTTGGCGGCTTGCGATCTGTATCGGCCCGCCGCGGTGGATCAGTTGGTTACGCTGGGCGAACAGATCGGCGTACCGGTCCACCGAGGTAACGCTGCGGCTTACGCTGCGGGGGAGCCGGGCAGTGACCCGGTTGACGTGGCGAAGGCGGCCGTAGAGGTCGCCCGTCGGGACCGCAGGGCGGTCCTGATCGTCGATACGGCTGGAAGGCTGCAAATCGACGAGCCGATGATGGACGAGTTACGCCGGTTGAAGGGTGACCTCGAGCCCCAGGAGATTCTCCTGGTGGCCGACGCCATGACCGGGCAGGAGGCGGTGAAGATCGCCGAAGGGTTCGACGAGGCGTTGGGCCTGACGGGGGTGATCCTCACCAAGATGGACGGTGATGCCCGAGGGGGAGCGGCGCTCTCCATTAGGGGTGTGGTCGGAAAGCCCATTAAGTTCGTGGGCGTTGGAGAAACGGTCGACGACTTGGAGGTGGCCGATCCGGAGCGGTTGGCCGGGCGCATTCTCCAGATGGGCGATGTAGTGGGTTTGGTGGAACGGGCCGAGCAGGCTATGGACACCGAGACCCAGGAGACGCTTCAGAAGCAGATGCTTCGGGGGCGCTTCACGCTCGAGGACTTCTTGACCGCCATGAGGCAGGTCCAGAAGATGGGGCCGCTGGAGAAGGTTGTGAAAATGATACCGGGTGCCGCGAAGGCGATGCCCGCGGGGGGAGTCGACCCGAAGAGGATGAAGCATGTTGAGGCCATCATCCTCTCGATGACGCCGAAAGAGCGACGTCGGCCGGAGATCCTCGACGGATCGAGGCGGGCCAGGATTGCGAAGGGCAGTGGGAGGTCGGTAGCAGAGGTGAACCGGCTGATGAAGCAGTTCAAGGAAACGCAGAAGTTCATGAAGCAGATGAAGGGCATGATGCCCTTCTGACCATTGAAGGAAACGCCGGCTAGGCTGGCCTAGATGGACCGACTGGAAAAGAGCATATGTCAGTAAAAATCAGACTTCGCCGCATGGGCCGTAAGAAGCAGGCCCATTACCGCATCGTGGTAGCCGACTCCGCCGCACCGAGAGATGGCCGCTTCGTCGAGACGCTTGGGTATTACAAGCCTCTCACGGCCCCAGCCCGTCTCGTAGTGGACATGGACAAGGCCGACGCCTGGATCGCTAAAGGTGCCGAGCCGTCCGACACTGTCCGCACGCTGCTCAACAAAGCCCGTAGGGGTGGAGATGACACGGTGGCTCTTGGTGAGCTTGATCCGGAAGAGGCGAAGGCTCTGAGGGCCGCCGCCCTTGAGGAGCGTCGGAAAGGTGAGATCAAGGCCCGCGAGGAAGCTGTAGCAGCGGAAGCGGCCCAGGTTGCAGCGGCCGCAGCGGCTGCTGAGGTGGAAGCTGCCGAGGCCGCTGCCGCCGCAGCCGTCGAAGCTGAGGAAGAGGCCGAGCCCGAAGCTGAGGCAGCCGAAGAGGAGGCTCCAGAGGCTGAGGCCGCTGAGGAAGAGGCCGAGCCTGAAGCTGAGGCTGCTGAGGAGGAGGCTCCAGAGGCTGAGGCCGCTGAGGAAGAGGCCGAGCCTGAAGCTGAGGCTGCTGAAGAGGAGGCTCCAGAGGCTGAGGCCTCCGAGGAGCCTGCTGCTGAGGAAGAGGCCGAGCCTGAAGCTGAGGCTGCTGAAGAGGAGGCTCCAGAGGCTGAGGCCTCCGAGGAGCCTGCTGCTGAGGAAGAGGCCGAGCCCGAAGCTGAGGTCGAGGCTACCGAAGAAGAGGCCCCAGAGACCGAAGCCGCTGCAGAGCCTGCCGCTGAAGCCGAGGAAGAGACCAAGGAGTCGGAGTAACCCTCCGATCGCGAACCATGGGTAAGACGGACGCCCCCAAGCACCTAGTAGTGGGGCACCTCAACAAGCCGCATGGCATGAAGGGTGAGGTCTTCATATGGCCTCTCACAGACCACCCCGAGAGCATGTTCGCTCTCGGGGTGGTCTTGTATTTGGGCGATAGTGAAGGGGTCGTGGCTCCAGAATTAGGGACTCGTCGCATCGAGACTAGCCGGGCGTACCGTCGAGGCTACCTCGTTCGGTTCGAGGGTGTTTACGATCGGATGGGTTCCGAGGCGCTCTGTGGCAGGTACGTTCTGACCGAGATGGATGGAGTCGCGGACCTGGAGCCGGGAGAGGTCTTCTACCACGACCTACTGGGCATGGAGGTCGTTACTCTGGACGGAAGCAGCCTGGGTGAAGTGACCGAGGTGTATGAAGTGCGACCCGCAGACCTGCTTGAGATTCAGGGTGCGGACAAGAGCATCCTGATTCCGTACATCTCCGAGATGGTGAGTTCGGTAAGTGTCGAGGAGAACCGCATCGTGCTGGATCCGCCTGAAGGGCTGTTAGATGTCTGAGGATGGTCGGGCCCCTCTGACGATCAACATCGTCACGATCTTCCCGGATTTCTTCCGGGAGCCACTCGCGACGAGTATTCCAGCGCGGGCAGAGCAGGCGGGACTGGTTCGGTATAACGTCGTCGACCTCAGGGGCCTTACTCACGATCGACACCGGACGGTGGACGACACTCCCTATGGGGGCGGTGCGGGGATGGTAATGAAGCCGGAGCCGTTCTTCGAGGCTATCGACAGCATAGAGCCAACGGGTCCCGTGATTCTTCTCTCTGCTCGAGGGAAGGTCTTCGAACACTCAGACGCCGTGCGATATTCAGTGCAGCCCGATGTGACTCTTCTCTGTGGTCACTATAAGGATGTCGATCAGCGAGTGGCCGATCACTTGGCCACGGAGGAAATCTCGCTCGGGCGCTTTGTCCTCTCCGGTGGTGAGATTGGCGCGTTGGCCGTGGCCGACGCCGTGGTCCGTCTACTTCCGGGTGCGATGAGTGATCACGACTCGGCATCGACAGACTCGTTTTATGACGAGGGCCTGCTCAGCGCGCCCTCCTACACGCGTCCCGCAGAGTACCGCGGACATAAAGTGCCCGACGTGCTGCGAACCGGAGATCACTCAAGGATCGATATGTGGCGCGAGTCTGAGGCGGCGCGCTTGTCCCGAGACACGACAAGAGAGTAGGTGCTTTGGGCACTAGGTCGATAATGTCGATCTAGCCTCTTCACCCCCGCCCGGCCCGGCATTAATTTAAGGGTCTCTGATGAACAGGGTGTTGGCCTGACCCATGAGGACCGAAATGTCTGATCTGATACAAGAGCTCGAAAAGGCGGAACTGCGGGAAGACAATCCCGACTTCGCCCCCGGCGACACGATCCGCGTACTGTACAACGTCCGCGAAGGGGTCAAGGAGCGCATCCAGGTCTTCGAAGGCGTCTGCATCGGCCGCCGCGGTGGTGGCACCGGAGCGACGTTTACCGTACGGAAGATCTCGAGCGGCGTCGGCGTCGAGCGTGTGTTTCCGCTGCATGCCCCCACGGTGACGGGCATTGAAGTAGTCCGCCGCGGGCGCGTACGTCGGGCGAAGCTCTACTACCTGAGAGGTCTGCGCGGTAAGGCCGCCCGGATCCGGGAGAAGCGGGCCCACTAAGTCGAGCCGGACGCTATGAGCGCACCGGCGAACCCGCCGGAAGAGTCTGGGACCGAACGGCTCCAGGACCCCCTCGACTACGAGAGGCGGTTCTGGAGCCGCGGTCTTTCAGGGGTGGCTGGCGTGGACGAAGTCGGACGAGGGCCACTCGCGGGGCCGGTCGTGGCGGCCGCGGTGATTCTTGATGAAGGGACTATCGTCGAAGGGGCCACTGACTCGAAGGACCTCGACGCCAAGACCAGGGAAGAGTTGGCCCAAGTGATCTTCGATCGCGCGCGCGCCGTCGTTCTCGGTGCCGCCTCCGTCCGCGAGATCGATAGGGCCAACATTCTGGTGGCTACCGCATGGGCTATGAATCGAGCGTTGGCACGGCTGGCGGAGCCGCCTGATCACATCGTCGTCGACGGACTTCCGATGAAGTCCTTACGCTGGAAGCATGACGCCGTGGTGGGTGGAGATGGGCTGGTGCACTCGATCTCGTGTGCGTCTATCGTCGCGAAGGTCTGCCGTGACCGGCTCATGACCAAGCTGGCAAAGCGATACCCTGGGTATGGATGGGATCACAACGCAGGGTATGGGACGCAGGAGCACCGGGATGCGTTGGAGCGCCTGGGTGACACGCCGCATCACAGGCAGAGCTTCTTGGGGTTACAGTACGGCTTGGACCTGTAGCTTAGCGCCCGCTGGCGGGGGCAAAAAACCGGGGCGGTCTCCCAGTGGAAGACCGCCCCGTTACCACGGGTCTCTTGATTCCTGAGGTTACTCCGCTCAGCCGCCTACGATGGTGACGGAGTCGCAGCCAGTGATCTCATCCCCACCAACGGTGGAGCCGCTCCGGCAGAGTTCTTGCGTGCTCTAAGGACTCGGGATGTGTGTCGGCGTATGTATTGTAATGGAGGAGCTGAGGTCGTTTCGGAACCGCGCTTTAAACCAGATGTTGGTCCAGAAAGTACGGTTGTAAGGCCAATACGCGGTGGTGCCGCAAGGTTCACGGGGGTCTCCCACGTTTCCGACAATGCGACTGGAGATAGGCGGGCGTGGAGCTTGAGGGTGCTAGGGGCTAGTTTTACGCCCGGAGCCGGTAGCTCAGCTGGTAGAGCAACGGACTTTTAATCCGTAGGTCGTGGGTTCGAGACCCACCCGGCTCATTAGCCGGGAGTCTAGGAGTTATCTAGGCTTCCGGCTTTTTGGTGTCGACATGTTGAGGGCGGAAGAAGGCCGACGTTAACCCACGGGGCAACCCAAAAACTCCGGTTATCTGACGGGCACTGGGCGGTAGGGGAGGGGACTCGACGGAACTCCGCAGCTCCTCCCGGCATCGGGAGACCGAGTAGGAACGGATACTTATGGAGTGCCGTCGTCGCACAGAAGAGCCGGCAGCGATCCTCCTTAAATCGTCAGCTCTCTCCGCCGAGCGCCTTCCGTAGTGCCCGCCACGGGCCGAAGTCGGGATCGTGGTTGGGGATCGAGGACGCTTTCGCCCCCTCTACATACCAGAGCATCTCTTGCACGACCTTAGGGTGCTCACGATGGATACGTATTCGGCGCTTAGGGGCGGAGTCGAGGAGGACTGGGCGGTTGCCAACCGCTGACGGGTACGAACGGCCTCGACGGCTTGACGCGCTCCGTATGACCGCAGCGATTCTTCCGTTTCCATTGGCTTACCGCGGACTATGAGCCAGCCCGTCGCCTCAGTTGGCCACTGGAAGACCGCTGGGCACGCGCCGGGGGACTAGGTGCGCGAGGCTCTGCGCAGACGGGTCCGTGAGGCTCTCGAGGAACGCCACGATATCGTCGATGTCCTGATCGGATAGCGAGAGCGGGGCCAACTCGTTGGCGGCCGCGATACGTCCGCGTAGCGCGGCCCGGGTCTGGACCCAATCGTCACGCATCAAGAATGCCCGGAGCCGATGCTGGTTCAGCCAGCTCTGGGTCAGCTTCGAGCCCACGGCCGTGAACTCGAGCACCCCATCCAATGGGGGCAGCAGACTCCCGTCGAGCTCGTAGGCGTCCAGTGCCGTTACGGGATCGGCGTGGTGCCGCACAACGTCCTCCAGTGTCTGGTACGTCCCGTCGTGACCCCAGGGGCCGGTGATAGCGACGTTGCGCAGAGATGGCGTACGGAACTTGTAGTCGTCCTCAGGGCGTTCGCTGACTCTCCCCCTTCCTAGGTCCTCCGGGAAAGCCCTCTCACCCGTCACCGCCCAATAGTCGGTGTCGCCATTGTCGGACTTGCCGGGTCCGATCTGGGGCATGCCGATGGCGTGGAATTCGTGGTCGGTCTGGAACTTGCCCGAGTGGCAGCTGCGGCAGCCGGCTCTTCCGTAGAAGAGGTTGGCCCCGCGTTCCGCGTTCCGGCTGAGAGCGCCTGTCTCGCCCCGCTGATACCGGTCGAACGGACTGTCGTCGGCTCGGAACGCACTGGTTTCGAAAGCCGCGATGGCGTTGGCGGCCAGTACGTAATTGACGTCCGCGGCACCGGTCACACGCTCGGGGAACGCGCTCTTGAAGAGCTCGACGTACTCCGGGATGTCCCGCAATCGCTTCCCGAGCTCCTCCCAAACACCGCCAGAGCGAGCCAGGTTGCCGAGCGATACGGCATCCGCGATGGAGTTCTCGCCCTTCTGGCCCGCCATCTCGACGGGTGCGCCCACGGGAAGCATGGCCTGTGCCGCCAACACGTTGTCGAGCCCCCTGGGCAGTCTCCACCTGGCAGGAGTGATGAACCCACCCTCGTAGAGCCCGTCCGGGTCCGTCTCGACCCGTCCATCGTGGAAGAGCCTGGTGAACTCTTTCGCACCGAGGTTGAACAGCGCCGGTGAGTTTCTGGGCACGCGACCGTGGACACCGGCGGCCTTGGCCGATCCCGCCCGGCGCTCGGGTCCCAGCCCCTGCAGGCCTTCACCCAGTCCGAGGGCCAGCCCGTCCGTGGTTCCCAGGTCAGGGTGGTGGCACGTGGCGCAGGCGATGTTGCGATTTCCGCTGAGGATCTTGTCAAAGAAGAGCATTCGTCCCAGCTCGACCTTGGCCGAGGACGGCGATCCTCCATCATAGTAGTCGCTGTCCACAACGACTTGGGGTAGCTGGGCTGGCGGCGTACCGCTATCCGTGCCTCCGGAGTGTAAAACGATGACGGCGGGCGTCACCAACACAAGTGCGGCGAAGGATTTCATTCACCTAGATCCAAGACTGTGTGGGCAGGCGGGCGGAGGCGGCCACGCGCTCAATGTAGACGCACTGTTCAGCGTAACAGTAGCATGGCGAGGCAAATGGCGCGATCCATCTCTGCCTTCCAGTAGCAAGGAGTGACCTCTCGATGAAAGGGGGCGACTCAGCGGTATGAGGTGCTCGCTTTTCTCATGGAGGAGTTGAAGAATGGCCGCCAAGCCCGCGCGAGCGAGCAGAGCTTCTGTTTCGGCTATCACTTCGTGTTCTTGTGTCTCTTGCGACCCGCGTCTTCCAGTCTGTTCTGGTGTCGCGCCGACCGATACAATACGACCCGTCCCCACGCCACGCCGCCGCTCCTGCCCCTCGCCCGTACGTTGGGCCTGCGACCATCGCCGTGACTTTACTTCTCGAATCCCGGAGGGACCTAGGATGACGACGCGCTATTCTGCCTCACGAGGCTTTTGCCGAGGGTCCATCCTCGGCCTTCTCGTGCTTGTAGGAGCGGTCGGATGTGCGTCGGAGCGCACCGCGGACAGCACGGGGGCTCGCACACTCGACGACATCCTCAAGGCTGGTACTATCAGGATCGGCTTGAATCCCAAGATCCCGCCGCGCGCTCTGTACGATGATCACAACGAGATCGTCGGGTTCGAGGTTGACGTCGCGGCGGAGATCGGTCGCATGCTCGGCGTTGAGGTTGACCTCGTTGTTGTCGGCTCACCGGACCGCATTCCGTTTGTCGCCCTGGGAAAGGTGGATGCTGTCATGGGAGCGATGGCGCGGGGCTCCAAGCGGGCCAAGGTCATCGACTTCAGCGTTCCGATTCACTCGTCGAGCTATGGTGTCCTGACCCGTAAGGAGACCGGCATCACCACTTGGCAGCAGCTCGACGACGAAAACATCACCCTCGTTCAGGTACGGGGCACGGTCACCGTCGAGATCGTCAAACGACTGTTACCCAAGGCCAATCTCCTGTTGCTCGACAACTACACCGACCGAGACCGGGCCCTGGCCCAGGGTCGCGCGGACGCGTCGGTCGACGCGATCGACGCCCTAGCGTTCCAGCTCTCTCGGACGTTCTCGAATGTCGACTGGTATTGGTTCGCCACGGCCGATCTCCTACCTCCCGACTACTCCGGGTTCGGGGTCGCCAAGGGTAACGACACGCTCCGAGACTGGCTAAACATCGCCGTCTACGAAATGCACGAGTCCGGCTTCATCACGACTCGCTGGCAGGAGTGGTTCGGAGCGCCAATGGCCACCCCAGTACCGGTCACTCCGTTCTTCTAGTGGGGGTAGCCGCGCTCCCGCCACTGTGGCGTCGAGGGGGACCCGACTAGTGGCGACCGACAGGGACTGACGTGGCCTACACGCTGCAATGGGGGCAGGTCGTCGGCTTCACGGGCTACCTGATCGGAGGAGCTTGGCTTGCTCTCCATCGCGTCGATCTTCGGTATCGAGGAGCTCACGGGCCAGGCTTACAACGTCAGCGCCGATACCTTCCGCATACATCATAGCCAGATTGCTGAGCGCATTTGTATGACCTGAACCAGCACCAAAGAGGTTCCACCGTAAGGCTTCCTCTGTATTTCTGGATATCCCCGGGGACTTTCCGGTCAAATATATCCACCCCAGAGAAGTGGCAGCGTAACCAAATCCAACTTCGTTGGGTCCAAGTGCAGCTACTGACTCAAATAGGCGCACCGCCTCAAACGTATCTTGATCTGCACCATCACCATCTAGGTACATAAGCCCGAGATTGTTCTGGGCCTCCGCATACCCTTGATCGGCTGCTAACCGATACCAGCGTACCGCCTCCGTAGCGTCTTCCGGGACGCCTTCGCCATCGTCCGTGTTGCGGGTTGCGCTCAAGGCCGGATGATCTAAGCTGTCGCTCATTGTTTGGTGTTCCGTCCGATAGTTGCGGGTTGCGCTCAAGGCCGGATGATCTAAGGTGGAAAAAACTAGGGAGAGACGCGATGGATCGGGAAACGTTGAGCGGCAAGGTACAGACGGTTCGGGGCCTCATCGTCCCCGACGCACTCGGCCCGACCTTAATGCACGAGCACCTCCTGTGCGACGTCACTCAGCCGGGACTTTCCGCCGCCGACGGCGAGGAAGTCGAGATCACCTTGGAGAACGTGTGGGAGATCAACTACACCTGGGGCACTCATCACCTGGGCAACAGCCGCATCCTGAACCGGGACGTTGCGGTCCGGGAAATGCGCCGGCTGCGCGACGACGGCGGACGCTCGATCGTCGAACTGACCAACCACGGTCTGCACCGTGATGCCCTAGGGCTCCGCGAAATCGCGGAACTCGCGGACGTCAACGTCGTCATGGGCTGCGGCCGCTACATCGACGCATTCCTGTCACCCGAGGTTCGCGATCAGGGCGTTGACGAGATCGCACGGGACATCGTGGGCGACATCCTAGAGGGAGTCCGAGACAGCGACGTGCGCGCCGGCATCATCGGTGAGATCGGGTGTTCTTGGCCCTGGACCGAGGCGGAGCGCCGGTCCATGCACGGGGCGGTCATCGCTCAGCAGGAAACCGGCGGCGCCATCACCGTCCATCCCGGGCGCCACGTGGAGTCTCTCTTTGAAGTGGTGCGGTTCGTCGATCAGGCGGGTGGCGACGTCTCCCGCACCATCATCGGCCATGTGGACCGGACGATCACCGATATCGAGGACCTCATCCGACTGGCGGATACGGGATGCGTGATCGAGTACGATCTCTTCGGCATCGAGGGCACCTTGTATCCGTTCTCCGAGTTGCTGTTGCCCAACGACGGGGCTCGCTTGAGGGCCATCCGAGTGCTCGTCGACCGGGGGCACCTGGACCGCATCGTGATTTCGCAGGACATCTGCACCCGCACCCGCCAGACCGAGTTCGGGGGGCACGGCTACGGACACATCTACCGCAATGTCGTGCCCTTCATGAGCCGCGTCGGCTTCGACGAGGACGAAATCGACACCATCCTGGTCGGCAATCCGGCCCGGCTTCTCGCCTTCCAGTAGCCGATTCGGTTGCAGGCTATCATGGGACGCTGGCCTTAACCGGGATGGAGGTATTCGTGGTTGTGCCGTTACCTAACTGGCCCGACTGATTCCACCCCCAGCAGTACATTTGACCCAACCTGAGTGATATCACGTCCCGATCTCGAACAACCGAAACCCCCGGCATACCCTAATCCCCAGCCCGGTCTTCTTGGGCTAGAACCACTTACTACCTCATAGGAGCCACATGTTTTTCGATGAAGAAGAGAAGGAAGATCACGATCCCAAGAAGAACATTTGTCAGCACGGGTGATCCCAAGAAGTCCATCATGTCTACCTCCTGTAGTTGGGCGATAATATTCTAAATGGTTGTAGTACAATTACTTACGCACGATACGGAACCCATAATTATTTAACATCACACACTTCATCACACATTCGGTCTTGCGAAACACTTGCTTTCCATGGGGTTTCCGACTGCTTACCCCCCCCGTCTGCTGTTCGAGAATGACGGCGGGACCTTCCGCGACGTCGCCGCAGAGGTGGGTCTCGGCGACCCACGGAGGACTGTGGGAGCCGTCTGGTTCGACTACGAGCAGGACGGAGACCTCGACATTTTCGTCGCCAACATGGACGGGGATCCGAACGGTTTATTCCGGAATGACGGAGGTATCTTCACCGATGTCGCGGCGGAGGCGGGGGTCGCGGACGGGGGACGCGGGCTCGGGAACGAGTCGCTGGGAACCGTACGTCCGTGTGTAGCGGACTACGACAACGACGGGCTTTTCGATGTCTTCTTGGCCAACTACGGGCCCAACGCTCTCTATCACAATGAGGGCGACGGCACGTTCCGCGACGTGGCGCCGGAGTTCGGCCTGAACATCGATGCTCGCTACGACACATGTGAGTTCGGTGACTACGACCATG
>Ga0302135_10002047_pt1 | contig 12102 bp, 7 predicted proteins | sample CBN3_surface_MG_FD_203119 | JGI IMG/M metagenome (GOLD analysis project Ga0302135, IMG submission 203119) | Marine microbial communities from Western Arctic Ocean, Canada - CBN3_32.1 | ecosystem: Environmental > Aquatic > Marine > Oceanic | place: Canada: Western Arctic Ocean | collected 2017-09-15 | reverse complement strand
CGCTGGGAAAAATACAGCACGTCATCTTGGTACTTAATCCAAACGCGCATGTGCGCGCGCGCCACCGGATCTTCCGGACGCAACGGCGGATTGGGATGAGTTTCGTCCAAATATTCGTTGATCATCGACGATTCGATGATTGGTCTGCCACCAACCTTGATGGACGGAACGACGCCGTTTGGATTCATCGCCAAATAGTCGGGTCTGAGATGTTCGAACTCGAACAAAGACACGCGATGAGATTCCCATTCTATACCCTTTTCCGCCAAGCACATGCGCACCTTAAACGAACACACGGAATCCCATTCGTGGTAGAGCTCGATCATGTCCTCCCCCAAGGCTCAACTGTCGACGCCGCTAATTCAACCGACTATACCAGCGCCGCCCGCGATCACGACAGCATTAGCCATATAGATCGGCCTTAACGAACCGCAGCACGCAACATAAGATGCCGACCAAGAGTTGGGGAGGCAGAAGCGATGGTAAAAAACCCGGCAGATGATGGGGGCCGCGCGCACCAGCGCGGCAAGGTGACGATTGATACCCTGCTCGGCTCGATCAGCGCCAATCGGGTCGCCGATCATCCATGGTTCAACAACACGTTTCGCAAAGGCAATGCATCGCCGGCGCAGCTCAAACGCTTTGCGCGCCAGCTTGTCTACTATTTCGACAACGTGATCGTGCTCTATGGTCCGATGTATCTCAACAGCCAGGACTACAAGATCCGTCGCCTGTTTACCGACAAAATGCTCGCGCCGATCAAGCTCCCCGATGGTCGAACGCTGCGTCAGGGCGAGGGCGCCCATGCCGAACTAGCCGCCCATCTCGCACGCAAGCTCGGCGCGCCAATCCGTGCGGTCCGTTCGGTCAAACCGACATCGACCATGGAGCAACGGATGAGGCGAATGATTAGTACGCTCGAACGGCCACCCTATTGGGTTACGCTCGGGGCAAGCGCCGCCGTTGAATCGCAGATGAATTCGTTACACCGTCAAATCGCCACTGGTTTCAAACAACACTACGGTGTCAGCGATAAAGACCTTGGTGTCTTCAAGGCACCGCTGATGTTCGGCGAGAGCGATATCCGTCACACGCTTCGCCGCTGCGACGACATCTTCGACAAACTCAAAGTCGCCTATTACACCGAGCGCTTGCGAGACGAGTGGTACGATATATGGGACGCCGCCTTTGTGGCGTAGCTTGGAACCAGCTCTGGGAATCCCTAGAAGACTTGGAAAGCAGCATGCTATAAGGCGCCAAGCCGCTGGTGGGTTCGCTCAGAAGCGAAGTGGGAAGAAAAATCTGATGGAAGCCAACGTTACACGCGATATGTCGGCGGACGCCTTCGTTGCGGTCATCGAAGAGATGGTCAATCAGAAGAAGCTCTGCGATCACCCGTTCGTGGAACGCCTAGAGCGTGGCGACGTGACGCGCGAGCAGATCAATAAGGTCTGCTTTCAGATGATGTACTACTACAACAACAGCGTCCGAAATATTGGCTCTTGCTTGATGCACAATATGGATCGCGGTGCCCGCACGGCGATCATGGAGAACCTGATCGACGAGGAAACCGAGGAACGCTGCGGCTATGCTGCACACTATGTCATTGCGCTCGATTTCGCCGAAGCCTGCGGCTACGACCGCAAACAAATTGAAGAAGCTAACAAACGCGGCGACATTCGACCGCACCCCGCGCTCGAAGAGGGATTGGAAGATATCGCGCGCTTCGGCACTCGCGAAGAACCAGCGCTGGCCATGGCCGCAGGGATGGTTGGCGCCGAGAGCTTGCTACCAGATTTCTATATCCGCGTGGTGCCGGCGCTCAAGCAATATGGTTTCACCGATAAGGAACTCGATATTTTTATCGTCCATATCGAAGGAGACCTCGAGCATGCGGCGGAAGGCCGCAAACTGATCCGGGCTTATGCCGACACGCCAGAGCGTCGGCAGCGGTTCTATTCGATCTGCGAGTTCGTACGCGATCGGCTCTGGGAAGCCTGGGATGCCGTGTTCCAAGCTGCCGATTTGGATCTTCCGCAAACCGTCTACGCAAAGAAGAAATCCACCAAAACAGCCAAGCTCAAAAAGACGGGCAAGCTTAAGAAGGCTGCGTAACGACAAAAATAACGAACGGGGCGCCGATCGAGAGCGATCGGATGCGAGGGGAGATCCAGGGTGGCAGCTAAGATTCATCTCGAGAACGTTGAGAAGGTTTTTCCGCCGCAAGGCAATGGCGAACCCGTTGTCGCGGTGCAACACACGACGTTGTCGGTCGCCCCCAAAGAGTTCGTCAGCATCGTCGGCCCGAGCGGTTGCGGCAAATCGACGATCCTCAATATGGTGGCCGGCTTGCTCGACCCATCCTCGGGACAAATACTTATCGACGGCGACGTCGTTGAAGATCGGCGCAAGCACTTCGGCTACATGTTCCAGAAAGATTTGCTGTTCCCGTGGCGGACGATTCGCGAGAACGTCGCACTTGGGATCGAGGTTCTCGGGGTTCCGAAAAAAGAGGCGCTTGATCGCGCCGATTCAATCTTGACTCAGTTCAGCTTGGGTGGTTTCGCGAACAACTATCCGAGCCAACTTTCTGGCGGTATGCGCCAACGCGCTGCGCTAATGCGCACGTTGTTATGTGACCGCGATACGTTGCTTCTCGATGAACCGTTCGGCGCACTCGATGCGTTAACCCGGTCAGTCATGCAGGAGTGGCTGCTCAATATTTGGGAGCAGGATCATCGAACAATTTTGTTCATTACCCACGACATCGAGGAGTCGATCTTCCTATCGGATCGGGTGATGATGATGTCGGCCCGGCCCGGGCGTATCAAAATGGAACTTGAGATCGATTTGCCGCGCCCGCGTGATCACAACATCCTTACCCACCCGCATTTCAACAAGCTAAAGAAAATAGTTCTCGACCAGATCTACGAGGAGAGCGTCAAAGCCGTCACCGCCGGCGACGGCGACTAGCTCCAAGTCTTGCTTCCAGCCCTCACCAGGTAGCGGGCGCTTGTTTACGCGGCTTTCGCCGGCGCCGTCGCCCAGCCATTGTGCGAAATATCGAAAATGATACCGTCGGGATCGCGATACTTGCGTTCGAAATACAGGCTCTCTTTTTCCTCAGGTAGGTCGAGGAAAAATTTTCCACCGTTGTCGGTGATGTGAGTTCCCGTTGCATCTAGGTCATCGACCTTGAAGCCGAAGTGGTGGGTGCCGACGAAGTCCTTGCCGCGCTCGACACCGGCGATCTCGTCGTCCTTGTAATTCAAAAGTGCGAGGTTGATGTAACCATCGGTTAGATAGATCCCGTCAGCCAACGGCGATAGCGTACGGCCAACATACTCCAACCCGAAAACCTCGCCGAAAAATTCACCGGTCATTTCGGGTTCAGATACTGCAACCGCAATATGGCGGATATGGGCCACGCCGTCTTTGATCGGTGGCGTTGAATAATCACCGTCATGATCGACCCTGCGCGTGCTCGTGCCAACCCAGCCGCCTTTTGAAACATCAAAAATCACACCCGACGGGTCACGATACTTACGTTCAAAGTTACCGCTTTTTTCGTCACCGAAGTCGAAGAAGAACGAGCCACCGGCCGCTTCGATTTTTTCGCCAATTTCTGCTAGATCGTCGACCTGAATGCCGAAATGATGGGTGCCGGTAAACGTTGAGCTATTCTTCACCCCAGCCATCGCATCCGATTTGTAGTTGAGGAGGGCAAGGTTCATTTCGCCATCGCACATATAAACGCCCGAGCCCTTTTCACCATATTCGCGACCGGCCTCGGCCAACTTGAATGTCTGGCGATAGAAACCTGCTGCATCGTCCATATCGTTGACCACGATCGCGACGTGCCTGATCTGCGCCATATGTTTTCTCCTCGCTAAAACGCTTGGGATTGAATTGACCCAGTCGTCGCATCAATCATGACGTGCTCCAGCCCAGAGAATACGAACGGCACACGCCCCTGTCCACGATGCCGAGGAGCCCGCGCTTGCCAGCTGATATAGTGATCGCCGACAGGGAGCAACGATTGGTTGCCGCGCAGAGCATCTGGTGGCAGTCTCTCGACCGGAAAATCTAGTGGTGAGATGAGTGGTGAGGTAAGTGCGGTGGGCGACCAAACAATTAATCTGCAATTGAGCGATATCCCCGACAACGGCGCAAAAATCATCGACGTTGATGAACGTTTGAAGGTCGCCGTGTTCCGTGTCGGTGAGCGTTGCGCGGCAATAAACAACCGTTGCCCGCATGCCGGCGGATCGCTGGGGGAAGGCGAATTTGACGGCACCGAGGTTCAGTGCCCACTCCACGGATTTCGTGTCGATGTCTGGAAGGGTGTCGGCAATGCCGGCAAACCCGTGCAGAAATACGAAATAGCGGTAAACGGTGACGCGGTGGAACTCCGAATTCCGACAGCTGACTAGTCTAGTCCGGCGATTGGCGAAGTTTTCAGCCGATCGCGCGATGGTCGTCTATCAGCTTGCCGTCATCAGCCAGCGAACCGGGCTCGCCGAAAACGACATCGCCTCGCACCTTGCAAACCGACTGGATGGTCTCGCTAATCCCCGCCGCCAATCCGTTGTCCGTCGCATCGGTTTCGCAGTGCAGCACCATCTGATCACGCCCATCCTCATTAACGATAACCAGCCGGCCTTTCTTGATCTCCGGATGGCGCGATAACACCGCCATTATTTGGCTCGGGTGGACGAACATCCCGCGCACTTTGGCCGATTGATCAGCCCGGCCCATCCAGCCGCGAATCCGCATATTGGTACGCCCGCACGGGCTCACACCGGTCAATACTGCCGATAGGTCACCGGTCGCGAAACGAACCAGCGGATATTCCTTGTTGAGTGTGGTAACGACGACCTCGCCCACCTCGCCCGCTTCCACCGGCATCTGCCCGCCGGGTTCAACGATCTCCAGCACGATGCCCTCATCGACGATCATCCCCTCGAGCGCGGGCGACTCGTAGGCAATGGAGCCGACGTCGGCGGTGCCATAGCCCTGATATACTCCGACACCCAAGTCCTTGATCGCCTGGCGCAGCGGTGGCGGCAGCGCCTCTCCCCCGACTAGCCCTTTGCTGATGCTCGAGGCATCAAGTCCCAGCTCTGCAGCCTTCTCAGGGAGGATCTTTAGGAAGGACGGTGTCCCGCCATAAGCGGTCGGTTTGAGATCAGCAATAATCTGCGCTTGCAGCTCGGTATTGCCGACCCCGGCCGGGATCACTGCACAGCCAATCGCGTGGGCACCACTTTCGACCATCGATCCAGCCGGTGTGAGATGGTAGGCAAAGCTATTGTGAACGACATCACCGTGGCGAATGCCGGCGGCATACATGGCCCGGGCGAAACGCCAGTAGTCCTTACCAAACCCTTCCGGATCGTAGATCGGGCCCGGTGATTGGAAGATCCTGCCAAGTTGATGAAGTGGCACGGCAGCAAGGCCGCCAAACGGTGGGTTCTTCTTTTGCTGGTCGATGAGATCGCTCTTGCGGGTCACCGGCACACCGCCTAAGGCGGCGCGATCGGTTATCGCGCGCGGATCAACATCGGCAAAATGATCAGTGAAATAAGGCGCATTGGTTTTTGCATGATCGATTTGTTCGCGCACCGCAGCGAGCAGCCCCACTTCGCGAACGTCGGGATCGCGGACCTCTAGCTCGTCATAATGTTCGGTCACGACATTTCAGATTTAGGCCAGCCAGCGTTTGCGGCGGCGGTAATGCTTTACGTTGCGGTAGCTCTTGCGCCCGCTCGCGCTGAGCCCGAGATAGAATTCCTTGACGTCCTCGTTCTCGCTTAGTGCCGCCGCCTCACCCTGTGGGGACAGATATTTGACGAAGAGAAGCTACGGGGCTTCAGCCCTTCGGCGGTGCGTATTGCCGAGCGGGCATATCAGCGCTGTCCCGCCGCGGTTGAGGAATACCAGCAAGATACCCTTCGGGGATGCATCTGGCGCGCCCACGACCATCAGGTGTGGAAGCCCAATCACCGATATTGGAATAGCCTAACCGGAAGTTAGACTCGGTATCATGTGCCAAGCGGGCGCCCCGGCTCGACCGGGGCGTTTATTATTGGGGTCGCAATTGCTCGATCGGGTACCCCATTCGTATAATAAGGGCCGCCGTGCTGGAGCGGGGAGGTAACGGGCGCGCGCGCCCGTTACGAAATAGGGCTGCGTGCCTGGGTGAGCGTGCGGATTAGCGTGATCGTACGCGCTTGTCGTAAACCGATGAGTTCGTGTAGGGTCGCCGGCTCCGCGCCTCAAAGGAGTAAAACATCCGTAGGTGTGCTTGGAATGCAGATAATCTAAAACACGAGAATACGACAGCAAGAAATTGAAATAAAACAAAATTATAATAGAAAAATCCGATGCCACCCAAACCCCAGGGCCTCTACGACCCGCAATACGAACATGATTCCTGCGGAGTCGGATTCGTCGCCAATATCACTGGCGAGCAGAGCCACGATATCATCCAGTACGGACTACAGATCATGGTTAATCTGGAGCACCGCGGTGCCGTTGGCGCCGATCCACTGGCCGGGGACGGCGCTGGCATTCTGGTGCAAACCCCTCATGCCCTGTTCAGATCCGAGTGTGGGGCGGATGGGATCACGTTGCCTGAGCCAGAGCATTACGGCGTGGGCATGGTATTTCTGCCGCAGGACGAGAATGCACGAGCCAAATTAGAGCGGATCATCGAGCGTCATATCGAGTCTGAGGGACAGGATCTCCTCGGCTGGCGCGATGTCCCGGTCGACAACTCGATGCTAAGTGCGGGCGTTAAGAGCACAGAGCCTCGGATCCGCCAGGTTTTTGTCGGCCGCGGCGGCAATGTCGCCTATACCGAAGCGTTTGAACGCAAGCTCTACGTCATCCGCAAGCTCGTCGAAAACGACACGGTGGACAGTGGCCTCCCTGGGCTTGACGATTTCTATATCTGCTCTCTATCGGCCCGAACCATCGTCTACAAGGGCATGCTGATGGGGACCCAAATCGTTAAATACTATGACGACCTCAACGACGCGCGAATGGTCAGCGCACTCGCCGTCGTGCATCAGCGGTTCTCGACCAATACATTCCCCTCGTGGCGGCTCGCCCACCCTTATCGTTTGATTTGCCACAACGGCGAGATCAATACGGTGCGCGGTAACATCAACGCGATGGCCGCACGTCACCGATCCATGAAATCCGAATTGTTCGGAGATGATTTGGAGAAACTGTGGCCGATCATCCCCGAAGGCCAGTCCGACACTGCCTGCTTCGATAACGCGCTCGAACTTCTCCACCTCGGTGGCTACTCGCTCGCGCACGCGGCCATGCTGATGATCCCGGAGGCTTGGGAAAACCATCCCCTGATGGACGATGAACGGCGCGCCTTCTACGAATATCACGCCGCCCTCATGGAACCCTGGGACGGCCCTGCGGGCGTCGCCTTCACCAATGGTCGCCAAATCGGGGCGACGCTGGATCGCAACGGCCTGCGGCCGGCGCGTTATCTCATCACCGACGACGGACTCGTGGTCGGCGGCTCGGAAACCGGTGTGCTCGACATTCCTGAGGAGAAGATTGTCAGGAAATGGCGTTTGCAGCCGGGCAAGATGTTCCTGCTCGATCTCGACGAAAAACGCATTATTGACGACGTCGAGCTCAAATCGTCGCTGGCCGCGGCAAAACCCTATCGTGAGTGGTTGGCGCGCACCCAGGTCATTCTTGAAGACGCCCCGATCGAGGTCGCTCTCCAACCGGGCGACCGCGAAACTCTGCTCGACCGTCAGCAGGCATTTGGGTTTACCCAGGAAGATCTCAGTTTTTTCCTTAAGCCCATGGGCAGCGGCGGCGACGATCCGATTGGATCGATGGGTACGGACACGCCGTTGGCGGCGTTGTCACGTCGGCCTACCCTCCTATTCAAATATTTCAAACAGAATTTTGCTCAAGTCACCAATCCAGCGATTGATTCGACGCGCGAATATGAGGTGATGTCGCTGAACTCGTTGATCGGACCACGGCCTAATTTATTCGGGTTCGACGACACCGACGATCATTGGCGGCTTGAAGTGCGCCAACCCGTCTTGCGCAATGAAGATCTCGAAAAAATTCACCGCCTAGAAGAGATTTTGAGCGACAAATTCCGTACTACGACCCTCGATATGTGCTTCCCGGCGTCTGAAGCCGCACAAGGGATGGTCGGAGCGCTTACCAAGCTCTGTGAACAAGCCCATGACGCCGTGATTGAGGGCTACAATATTCTGATCCTATCGGATCGTTCGATGGGCCCTGAGCGAATCGCGATCCCTTCCCTGCTGGCGACGTCGGCTGTCCATCATCACCTCATTCGTGAGGGGTCGCGAACCGAGACAGGCCTGGTCGTGGAGACCGGTGAAGCCCGCGAAGTTCACCATTTCTGCACGCTCGCCGGTTATGGCGCCGAAGCGATCAACCCTTATCTTGCGTTCGAGACTCTCGAAAGCCTGGGAGATGACCTCCCGGGCGATCATTCTCCCGACGAGATCAAGGCCCTTTACATCAAGGCTGTGAACAAGGGCATGCTTAAGGTTATGGCGAAGATGGGCATATCCACCCACTTCTCCTACTGCGGCGCACAGATTTTCGATGCGATCGGTCTTTCGAGCGATTTCGTAAATTCCTACTTCAGTGGCACACCAAGCCGGGTCGAGGGTGTCGGCCTCGACGAAATCGCTGCCGAAACCGTGGCTCGGCACCGGCTTGCCTATGGCGATGCACCGATCTATCGCCGCATGCTCGATCCCGGTGGGGAATACGCCTTTCGCCTGCGCGGCGAAGACCATCAGTGGACTCCCGATACGGTCGCTAAGTTGCAGCACGCAGTTCGCGGCAATCAGGCCAAGACCTACAAGGATTTTGCCGAGCTGGTGAACGACCAGAGCGAGCGGTTGATGACGCTGCGCGGCCTATTCGATTTCGACTTCACAGGCAACCCGGTCCCCATCGACGAGGTCGAATCGGCAAAAGACATCGTCAAACGCTTCTCCACCGGCGCAATGTCTTTCGGCTCGATTTCGCGCGAAGCCCACACCACGCTCGCGATCGCGATGAACCGCATCGGCGGCAAGTCCAACACCGGTGAGGGTGGCGAGGAACCGGATCGGTTCCAGCCATTGCCGAATGGCGATCTCATGCGCTCGGCTATCAAGCAAGTCGCATCGGGACGTTTCGGCGTCACGGCGGAGTATTTAGTCAACGCCGACCAGTTGCAGATCAAGATCGCGCAAGGCGCCAAGCCTGGCGAGGGCGGCCAGCTACCTGGTAGCAAGGTAGACGCGAATATCGCCAAGGTGCGTTACTCAACGCCGGGCGTCGGCCTCATCTCACCACCACCACATCACGATATCTATTCGATTGAGGACCTCGCCCAACTGATCTTCGACCTAAAAAATGCAAATCCGGCCGCATGGATCAGTGTGAAGCTGGTTTCCGAAGTAGGCGTCGGCACAGTCGCGGCTGGCGTCTCAAAGGCGCGCGCCGATCACATAACGATCTCCGGCTACGAAGGCGGCACCGGCGCTAGCCCCCTCACCTCGCTTACGCACGCGGGTTCACCGTGGGAAATCGGCCTTGCCGAAACCCATCAAACGCTCGTGCTGAATGGCTTGCGCGGCCGCACTGCGGTACAGGTGGATGGCGGTTTAAGAACCGGTCGCGACGTCGTAATTGGCGCCATGTTGGGTGCTGACGAGTTCGGCTTTTCGACCGCGCCCTTAATCGCCACTGGCTGCATCATGATGCGCAAGTGCCACCTCAACACCTGCCCTGTCGGTATCGCCACGCAAGACCCTGACCTGCGCGCCAAATTCACCGGCAAGCCCGAACATGTCGTCAACTACTTCTTCTTCATTGCCGAAGAGATACGTGACCTGATGGCCAAGCTTGGCTTCCGCTCCTTCAACGAGATGATCGGTCATACCGAAAAGCTCAACATGCGCAAAGCGAGCAGTCACTGGAAGGCGCACGGGATCGATCTCTCGAATCTCATTTATAAGCCTGAGGTCGGGCCTGAGATCGCAACCTATAAATGCGAGGAGATGTACCACCCGATCGATAAACAACTCGATCACAAACTTATCAAACTGGCAGCGCCGGCGTTAAACGAGCGCAAACCAGTACAGATCGAGATGCCGATCCGCAACGTCAACCGAACATTCGGCGCAATGCTGTCGGGAGAAATCGCCAAACGCTACGGCCACGCCGGCCTGCCCGAGGATACGATCAGCATCAAAACCAAGGGCTCGGCCGGGCAAAGCTTCGGCGCTTGGGGCGCGCGCGGCATCAGCTTCGAACTCGAAGGCGATGCTAACGACTATATCGGCAAGGGCCTCTGCGGCGCTCGCATCGTGGTCTACCCACCGCGCGAAAGTCGCATCGTTGCCGCCGAGAACATCATTATCGGTAATACCGTGCTCTACGGCGCTGTCGGTGGCGAGTGCTATTTCGCCGGGGTTGCCGGCGAGCGCTTCTGCGTTCGCAACTCCGGCGCCATCGCGGTTGTTGAAGGGGTTGGCGAACACGGTTGTGAATATATGACAGGCGGGATCACCGTCGTAATCGGCGCCGTCGGGCGCAACTTCGCCGCCGGTATGAGCGGTGGTATCGCCTACGTACTCGACGAAGCCGGCGATTTCGAGCGGCGTTGCAACTTGGCGATGGTCGAGCTCGGATCGATTGATGCCACTGAAGCAACGCCCGAGGCGGACCGTGACACCATCCTGCGCGATATCACGTGTTACGAGAAATACGACGCCACTCGGCTGATCCTGTTGATCGAGCGCCACCTCCACTACACCAACAGCGCTCGTGCACGCGACATTCTCGCAAACTGGAACGATTACGTCGGCAAGTTCGTCAAAGTCATGCCAGTGGATTTCCGCCGCGCCGTACGCGAAATGAACGATCAACCCGAGACGATTTCCGAGCAGACCGAAGCGGCTGCGGAGTAGCGATCGATCATGGGCAAAGTTACCGGCTTTCTGGATTATGCGCGGCACGATCGGCCCTACGAGCCGCCCGATCAGCGCGTCAAAAATTGGCGCGAGTTCACGGTTCCGTTGGCCGAGGAGGAACTGAAGTCCCAGGGCGCGCGCTGCATGGATTGCGGTATTCCGTTCTGCCACCAGGGGTGCCCCGTCAACAACATAATCCCCGAGTGGAATGATCTCGTTTACCGAAGTGAGTGGCGCGCAGCCCTCGACGTCCTCCACTCGACCAATAATTTTCCCGAATTTACCGGTCGCATTTGTCCCGCGCCGTGCGAACAGGCTTGTGTCCTCAATATCAATGACGATCCGGTCACCATCAAAACGATCGAGTGCGCGATCATTGATCGCGGCTGGGACGAAGGTTGGGTTGTACCGGAACCACCGGAACGCAAGAGCGGCAAGCGCGTTGCGGTGGTTGGGTCGGGACCGGCTGGGATGGCATGTTCGCAGCAACTCGCGCGCGCCGGCCACGAGGTCGTATTGTTCGAGAAAGAGACCCGAATCGGCGGCCTGATGCGCTACGGCATTCCCGACTTCAAATTCGAGAAGTTTCGCATCGACCGTCGTATCGAACAGATGGCCGCTGAGGGCGTCGAGTTCCGGGTCAATACCCATATCGGCGTCGATATACCGGCCCAACAAGTCGTTGATGAGTTCGATGCAGTTGTGCTCTCCGGCGGCGCCGAAGACCCACGCAGCCTGGAGCTCCCGGGCCACGACCTTGATGGCGTCCACCTCGCCATGCCGTTCTTGGTGCAGCAGAACAAACGCAATGCTGGCGACGACGTCCCGGCGGCAGAGGCGGATGGTGCCATAACGGCTACCGGCAAAAATGTTGTTGTGATCGGCGGTGGCGATACGGGCTCGGATTGCATCGGTACGTCGAATCGGCAGCAACCGCTAAGCGTCACCTCGCTCGAAATTCTACCCAAGCCGCCAAAGCAACCCGATATCGAAATGACGTGGCCCAATTGGCCGCTAAAACTGTGGACATCGTCGTCTCACCAGGAAGGCGTCGAACGCGATTGGAGCGTATCGACCAAAGAGTTCCTCGGCGACGAAAACGGTA
>Ga0302135_10002044_pt1 | contig 12104 bp, 10 predicted proteins | sample CBN3_surface_MG_FD_203119 | JGI IMG/M metagenome (GOLD analysis project Ga0302135, IMG submission 203119) | Marine microbial communities from Western Arctic Ocean, Canada - CBN3_32.1 | ecosystem: Environmental > Aquatic > Marine > Oceanic | place: Canada: Western Arctic Ocean | collected... | reverse complement strand
ATACGTTATCGTATATGACATTATTTGCGTAATTCGTGAATTTCGACGCTTACGATATACCATCATCATGGTATTGAGTCCAGGGGCTGCGCGTTTTTGAGCCCAGCAGGCGGAGCCATTGTCCCTATATAAATTAGAGAGTTATGTGGTATTTGGATTCCGCCGATCCCTGAACTCCCTATAGAAACCCGAGGACTACGCATGACGCCCCATGCATACGCTGCCGGGGCTGCGACAGCGATTCGCAGATCCCGGCCGCCGCGATTCAGGGTTCCCACGACCGTTCGATCATCAACATCGCGGCGTCCCCGTCCAGAAACTCCCCCACTTCGAAAACCAGGCCAGGCGCGGCGGCCCGATGAAGGCGCGCAAGGCAGCCACGATGGCGTCGACGGCTGGCGGCGTTCCGGTGCCGGCCGGCACGACTAAAACCTTGTGATCGGGCTCCCCGTTCTCGAAAACCTCCAACACACCGATGGCCTCACACTCCATTTGTTCACGCGAGCGCAGCGGCAAGTTGGTCGCGACGTAACAGTCGAGACTTTCTCCGTCTGCGGACTTCGTCCCAATGATGAAGCCGTACGGATACGGGTAGCTGGCATCGAGTTGAAATGCCCCAAGGTGAGCTAGTTCCTGTCCCAGAACTCCGTTCTGGGGCGGGCAGTGGCTAGCGGTGCAGGGATGCACCGCCATTTTCCGCAGGCCTCTTTTCTGCAAGATCATGCGAGGTTTGCTTGCAAACCGACTCCCAAGAATTGTCAGGACCGCAATTTTGGGACAAGAGCGAGCTAACGTTTTCTCGTCGAACCGGTTCTTGACGTTGGTGCCGGCTTCGCTCTCGATGAAAACGGTGATCGGCTTCCTGGGCGTTGCGGTCATGATCAAGAGTTTTCGGCCAGAGCGGCCGGGGCAATGCCTGGCCTTGGGTTGGACGCTTTAGGCAGCTGCGGGCGGAAACGGGCAGAATGTCCCCACATCAGGAAAGGGACGCATCATGAGCCGGATCTACGAGAACAGCCATCGTGTGCTGCAGGATGAATTCGGAACCCGTAATCTGGCCAATGCGATAGAAGCGGCGGCGGTCCGCACCGAGCTTCTCGGAGACGATGAAGCGTTCATCCACGAAAGAGACATGTTCTTCCTCTCCACCGTGAATGAGGCCGGCCAGCCCACTGTTTCGTACAAGGGCGGCGACCCGGAGTTCGTCAAAGCCATCAACCCCAACACACTGGTCTTTCCGAGCTACGACGGTAACGGAATGTATCTGTCCATGGGTAACCTGGATGCCAATCCCCTGGTAGGTCTGCTATTTATCGACTTTGAATCGCCAAACCGCCGACGGGTCCAGGGCACGGCATCCCTGCACAGGGATCATCCGCTGATGGCTGCCTACCCCGAAGCGGAACTGTTGGTCGAGGTGGCAATCACCGAAGTCTGGGTGAATTGTCCGCGTTACATTCATCGCTATGAAAAGGTGCAGCGTTCGGAGTTCGTACCGCGCGCGGGACTCACCACACCGGTCGCGCCATGGAAGCGGCTTCGCGATCTTCAGCCCGTGTTGACCGATGCCGATCGATCGAAAGCTGAGTTGGCCGGCTTGATGACGGCCCGGGAGTACGCGGCGTCCCTGAAGTAGGTGCCCTGACATAGAGACCCTGATAGAGAGGAGGTGGGACGCGTGGATATGATCATCAGGGGCGGGACGACGGTGACCGTGGGCGGGCGCGCCATCCAGGACGTCGGCATAAGAGACGGTCGCATCGCGCAACTTGGCGGCGTGATGGATGCCGAGCATGTGATCGACGCGGCGCAACTGATCGTCACGCCGGGCGGCGTCGACCCGCACGTTCACCTCACCCCGCCAACGCGGCAGGAAGGTGGCTGGCATTGGGTCGACGACTTCGAGTCGGGGACACGTGCCGCGCTGGCTGGCGGCGTGACGAGCGTCGGTAATATCAGTTTTCCGGAGCGGGGTGAAACGCTTGCGGACGCGATCAAGCGCGATGGGTCGGAAGCGGACGACCTGGCGCTGACAGACTACTTCCTGCATCCAGTGCTGATGGAGCCGAACGAGCGGAATCTTGCGACTATCGGCCCCCTGCATGCTGCGGGACACACCTCGGTAAAGATGTTCCTGTCATTCCGCCGTTTCGATCGCCATGTGCCGGAGTATCTGCAGGCAATGCGGAAAGTGGCCGCCGCCGGGGGCGTAATGCTGGTGCACTGCGAAGATGCCGCCATCATCGATTGTTGCTGCAATTTGCTTCGCGAGGCGGGCACCACCGATGCGCGGTATTACCCCGAGTCCCGACCGCTGCAGGCCGAGGTGGTGGCGACTCAGCGTGCAGTCGGGTTCGCCGAAACCACCGACTGTCCCACGTACATCGTGCACCTGGCGAGCGCACGCGCCCTTGAGGCCTGTCATGACGGGCGCCGACGCGGCGTACCCATTTACGTGGAAACCCGCCCGCTCTACCTGCACCTCAGCCGCGAGCGCTTTGCGGAAGAAGACGGCGCCAAGTACACGGGTGCGCCACCGCTGCGAGGGACAGTGGACGTGGACGCCATGTGGGCGGGTCTGCAATTTGGCAACATCGATACGCTGGCGACGGACCACGCACCGTGGATGCTGGCCGACAAGCTGGACCCGGAGCAGGACATTGGCGAGTTGCGCCAGGGCGTCGCGGACCTCGAGACCTGCTTGCCGATGCTATTTTCTTCGGGTGTGAACACCGGACGTCTCTCACTCGAACAGTTCGTGGCGGTGACGTCCACCAATCCAGCGAAGCTGTTCGGTCTGTACCCATCTAAGGGCACGATCGAAGTCGGCGCCGACGCGGACCTAGTGGTCTGGGATCCGTCCGCGCAACGCGTCATCGACGGCAGTGCAATGCACAGTCGCTCCGACTTCAGTCCCTACGACGGCTGGACTGTCACAGGATGGCCTCGCTGGACGATTAGTCGCGGCGAGGTCGTTGCCGAAGGTCATCGCGTGACCGCGACGCCAGGCCGCGGTCAACTGGTCAAGCGGGGAGCCCATCGGGGCCTCTGAACGACTGGCGAACTATGCTCCCGATACGCACCGGGTTAGGCTGGCCTGCACACTAACGCTGGACATGCAGTCCATGGCCGAGAACGTAACGAGCCACAATCGTGACGCCTGGAACACGCAGGCGGCGTCGGGGGAGAGCCGCTGGAGCCAGCCCGTCGAGCAGGCGACGATCGACCGCGCACGCGCCGGCGACTGGGCTGTAATCCTGACTCCGAACCGATTGGTGCCTCGCGATTGGTTCGGTGACCACCTGGCAGGATCTCGCATCTTGGCCCTTGCCTCGGGTGGCGGACAGCAGGCGCCCATGCTCGCGGCAGCGGGCGCGCGGGTGACCAGTTTTGACAACTCAGATACCCAGCTTGCACTGGACAGGGCTGTGGCCGACGCCTGCGGGCTTACCCTGACGCTTGAACAAGGTGACATGGCAGACCTGTCACGTTTCGAGCCGGAGAGTTTCGAGCTGATATTTCACCCGATCTCCAACGTCTTTGTTCCTGACGTGCGGGTGGTGTGGCGGGAATGTGCGCGGGTCCTTAGCCGTGGCGGACGCCTGTTATCGGGATTCATGAACCCGAGCTTTTACCTCTTCGATCATGCTGCCCTCGATGCCGGCGCGCAGCCGGTTGTTCGCAACGCGCTGCCTTACAGCGATCTCACCGTCCGCTCGGCGGAAGATCGCGAGGCCATGCGGGCACGCGGTGAAGCGCTCGAATTCAGCCACAGTCTGGACGACCAGATTGGCGGGCAGATCGCCGCCGGCTTCAGCGTCGCGGGATTCTTCGAGGATCGCTGGGACGACTCCGCCACGCCCCTCAACCGTTTCATGCCGACATCGATGGCAACGCTCGCGATAAAAACCGGCTGACACCCGTATGCTCGGACTTCCGTCAGTGACCTGGCGACGCTGACTGGCACGGTCTGGCGTCGTTGATACAAAGCATTGCCAAGAAGCCAATAAGAAATCAGTCGTAAGAAACCAGCCGCAAGAAAAAAAGTGTCGAGATCACTCTGGGAGAGACCAACATGACCACCGTCAACACCACATGCGGACAGTTACGTGGAAGCAATGAGGACGGCCTTGCTGTTTTCCGGGGCGTACCCTACGCGTCGCCGCCGGTCGGTGACCTGCGTTGGATGCCGCCGGCGCCGCCCGCGCCATGGAGTGGGGTGCGTGACGCGCTCGCCTTTGCCAGTGCAGCACCGCAGGAAAAGAGCGCGCTATTGCCGCCGCTCATGACGGTCGAACAGACCGAATCGGAAGACTGTCTTTATCTGAACGTGTGGACGCCGGCCGCAGACGGCGCCGCCCGCCCGGTGATGTTCTGGATACATGGCGGAGGCTTCTACCTGGGTGCCGGGTCGCAGGCGCTGTATGACGGCAGACATCTGGCCGCGCGTGACGTGGTAGTTGTGACGATCAACTACCGGATGGGCGCGTTTGGCTTCGTGCATCTGGCCGGTCCCACCAACGGTCGGATTCCTGCCACGGGGAACGAGGGGTTGCTGGATCAGGTTGCCGCGCTCGAGTGGGTGCGCACGAACATTGCGGCATTCGGCGGCGATCCGGACAACGTGACCATCTTCGGGGAATCCGCGGGCGGCATGAGTGTGGCGTCGCTGATGACGATGCCGAGGGCCCGTGGCCTGTTTCACAAAGCGATCGTACAAAGCGGTCCTGGACACACCAATTTCAGCGTCGACGAGAGTATCAGGCTGATGGCGGAGCCGATGCTGGACGCGCTCGGCAACCGGGACCCGGATCACCTGCGAGGTATAACGACCGACGCCGCACAGTCGGCGATGCCGACGTTCCTGGCGGCGGTATCCGGTGGCGACATCACCACATTCAACCACTGGGCCAAGCCGGTGGTGGACGACGAGATTATCGTCGGCTGGCCGGAGGCGGTGCTCGCCGTTGGGGCACACGCGGGGCTTGCGCTGATGGTTGGCACGACCCGGGACGAGATGGCGAAGCCGGTGGACCCGGTTTTTGAAGATGAGCAACTGCTCGAACGGGTCGGCTTGATGATGCCGTCGGTGGATGCGTTGGGCTTGGTTGGCGCTTTCCGCGAGGCGCGCGGCGCCCGACTCGCGCCGGTCGACGCGCGTTCCCTGTTTGCCGCAATCCACACCCATCGAACCATGACGGTGCCGTCAACCAGGCTCCTGGACGCTCATCGACCCCACGGCCCGGCGTTTCACTACATCTTTGACTGGATGAGTCCGGCGATGGACGGCGCGAATGGCGCCCAGCATGGCATTGATACCGGGTTCGTTTTTGGCACCCACAACAGCTCACCAGATTACGCGGCCGCGTTCGGCGGCGGGCCGGCGGCGGATGCGTTGGCCAATGCCGTCATGGATGCCTGGGTGGCATTTGCAGCAAACGGCGATCCGAGCACGGCGTCCCTGGGGGCCTGGCCCGCGTACGGAGCGGCGCGCGAGACGATGATGATTGGCCCGAACGCACGGGTTGTCGACGCGCCGTTCGAGGCGGAACGCCTGGCCTGGCAGGGCATCGCCACCGCCGATATGCGCTAAGAGTCGGGAGTGCGCATTCGGGTGGTCGTCGGCGATTGTCATCGGTTGACGCCGTCGAGGGATTCGGCAAGCAGCGGCCAACGGCATACGTGACCGTATTAAACCCCGGAGTGACAACCTGAGTGGCGTCACCCACTGTTAGCTGAGTCTGGCCTGGCTCGCCGCCTCCAGTAAACTGATCAGCTAACAATACCGACCTTGGCTTGCGATCGCGGTAATTGCGATTATCGTTGTCATGGCACCAGCCCGCTCACTCGCAAGGAGAAGGAGAGATGGAGTTCAGGCGTATTCCCCTGCAGTTCATTGCCGCTTTGGGAGAACCAGATGCAACGTCCGGAACGGCCGCGCAGGACTGGGGGCTGTGGCCCGTCGACCCGGGTCCCCGGGGCGTAAGGCTCGATCGCTACGATCAGCTGATCGATTCGGGCGGCGTTGCGCCCGCAGGCTGGCGTTTCGATGAGACGGACTGGTGGCTCGAAGAAAATGGCCTGATCATGGAGCGACCCCAGTTCCCGCTTGCGCCGGGCCACTACATGGTCACCGGCGACCGTGAAGTGACAGCCGCGCTCACCATTGATCCGACCGGTGAGAATGGCGACAGTCGTTGGGAACTGGCGGACGGCGCGACGCTACATGATGTGACTCACCTTGGGTGCCGCTCCGCGCGGTACACGCCGGCACCGGGAAACGAGACATGCTCGCCGGTGCAGGCGCAGAGGTCGGCCTTTCGCGTCGCGCCCGGGGCCGCGATGCCGGAGGTCGATGGCTGCAGCAGACAAGACTACGCTGTGCTCTTCCTGATCGCCGTAGCAGAGTGAAACTGAGATCGGGCTGGCAGTCGTGCCAGAGGCGGCCTCGGAGGCATCATTGGTTGCAGTTGAGCGCACCGATCCGCAATGCGCCTTGGCTGAGGCACCCTATCGATTGCGCCAGCCACGTTCGGCATGGTCCTTCTACGTGGACCTGAGGCCGTTCGGCGAAACCCGGTAAGTCTTGCCAGAGGATCGCTGCTGGATGCGAGAGGATCGATTCCCGACAGAGCTGCTTACCACTGTCGCTACCCGCATTACCCTGGCCCGGTCCGGCGATCGAATCGCCAGCGTTCACGCCCGCATCCCCCGCTCCTGGAATCCGTGGTACGGTCGTAGACGGCGAACGGTTGTGTCTATACCGGCGCGCCCATCCGGACTTCCGTCCCCGACAAAAGGACTGTGACTCATGCACGATCTGATCATTCGCGGTGGAACGGTTGTCGACGGCACTGGCTCCGCGCCATGTAAAGCGGACGTCGCCGTCGACGATGGCAAAATAACAGTCGTCGGCAAGGTACACGCGAGCGCCCGCCGGGAACTGGCGGCGGAGGGTCTCATCGTTACGCCCGGTTTTGTTGACGTGCACACCCACTACGACGGCCAGGCGACGTGGGACCCTGACCTGACGCCGTCCTCCTGGCACGGGGTCACAACCACCGTGTTCGGCAATTGCGGTGTGGGTTTCGCGCCCGCCCGCGTTGATCAGCGGGACTGGCTCATCCAACTGATGGAGGGCGTCGAAGATATCCCCGGCGCCGCACTCGCCGAAGGGATCGACTGGCAATGGGAAACGTTCCCGCAGTATCTCGACGCGCTCGAACGGGTGCCGCGGGTGATGGACATCGCGACCCAGGTGCCACACGGCGCCGTCCGCGCCTACGTGATGGGCGAGCGCGGCGCACGCAACGAGCCCGCGACACCGGACGATATTGAAGCGATGGCTGACATTGTGCGTGAGGCGGTCAATGCCGGCGCTCTGGGCTTCACCTCCTCGCGGACCAAACTCCACCGCGCTCTCGATGGTGAACCCGTACCAGGTACCTTCGCCGGGGCAGCAGAGGTGCTCGCGCTCGGCAAGGCTGTAGCTGACGCGGGTGGCGGGGTCGTGGAGGTCGCTTCCGACATTGGTCTCGGCGGCCTTGAAGGAAACTTTGGCGCCGACATTGACTGGATGCGCGAACTTGCTGAGAACCATGATCTCACGGTGACCTATGCCCTCACGCAGTCCGACAGCGTACCTGATGAGTGGCGTCAGCTGCTGGCTCTTTCATCAGCCCCGGCAAAACGTGGCCGCGTTATCGCCCAGATCGCGGGCCGTCCTGCCGGCCTCCTGCTTGGTTTGGAGACGTCCTTGCACCCCTTCATGAAGCATCCGTCCTACATGCGCATTGCGCATCTGCCGCTGGCCGAACGGGTGGCGGAGATGCACAAGCCCGAATTGCGCGCCGCCATCCTGGCGGAGGAATCGACTTTCACGGGTCGCTTCAACCACGATGTCGCCTACGGCTTTCACAAGATGTACCCCCTCGGCGAGAACCCTGAATACGAACCGGATCCCGAGGACTGTATTGCCGCACGCGCGACCCGGGCGGGTGTCTCTCCCGCAGCCTGCGCCTACGACGTCCTGGTCGCCGATGGCGGCAAACGGTTCCTCTTTTTCCCCCTGACAGACTTCTCCGAACACACCCTCGACCCGACGCTGGAGCGCCTGCGACACGACGGAACCCTGTTGTCGTTGTCAGACGGCGGCGCACATTGCCGGCTCATCTGCGACGCGTCGACCCCTACCTTCATGCTCACTCACTGGGTGCGCGACCGGACGCGGGGTCCCCAACTGCGCCTTGAGGAAGCCGTGCGGCTGCAGACGCACGACACGGCACGCGTGTACGGATTGCTGGACCGGGGCACGCTCGAACCGGGTATGAAGGCGGATATCAATCTCATCGACTTCGACGCGCTCCGTCTCGACGCGCCGGCAATGGCGTATGACCTGCCGGCGGGCGCACCGCGTTTACTCCAGGCCTGCACCGGCTATCGTGCCACCGTCGTAGCAGGAGAGATCGTCCGCGAAAATGGTGCCTTCACTGGCGCGCGTCCGGGGCGTCTCCTGCGGGGGCGAACCAGCCCCTGACGTCACATGCCGACGGTTTCGGGGCCTCGAAGGTGTGCCGGACCGGGCAATGCTGGCTTAGCAGTCAGACGGGGTAGTGTCCACGAACGTGGTGTTGGACGACACATCGGGACCCGGCGCGCATAGGCCCGTCGGGTCACCGCGCGGCTTGCCGAACGACTTCGACCACGTTGCCTGAGGGGTCGTTGGCGAGGAACATGGCCTCGCCAAACTTGCGGACGCGAAGCCCACCTACGTTGACCCGGTCGAGTACGGCATCGAAGTCCGTCGTATAGATCGACACCACCGGCTGTTCGCTGCGCGGGAACGACGATGGAGTTTTCGGTTCGAACAATGCAACGAACATGCCCTCGCCAAAGTTCATGAATACCTCATCGAACGTGTCGGTCACGATGCGCTGCTCCGGCTCTACGTCAAAAACACGAACGAAGAACGCCTCGGCCTTCGCGCGGTCGTCGACGATCAGGCGGGCGCCGCCGACCGCCGGCAGACCCGCACGCTCGACCACCTCGATGGTGTTGCCGCTTGGGTCGGTCGCGAGGGCGAGGCGCGCTCCCCCGGTGGTATCTCCAGAGAACATCTGAATCGGATGCTGCGCGGCTTCGAAACGTGCGGCCACTTTGTCGAGATCGGGAACGAAGACCACAGACACGGGAAAAGGCGTCTTGGCCAGATTCTCATTCTCACTGAACGCCAGCAGCCCGATGCGACCGCCCTGATCGAAGCCCATGAACGGCTCGATGAGAAAGTCTCGCGCGACAAAGCGGTCGAGCTCCTTCATACCAAGCAGCTTTTCATAAAACGGCTTGGTGCCCGCGAGGTCGACGATGGTGAACTTCGTGGTATTCACGCGGTGCGGTATCGGCGGGGCTTGTGATGTGGGCGACGCTTGTCCGGCCACGAACGCCGGCAGGGTCAACGCGCTGAGCGTGAGCGCGACTAACGCTGGTCTCAGGTATCGATTTGACATCGTAACTCTTCTTGGGCGATACGAAGTGCGACGAGCCAGCAGTGCATAGTCCCGAATCTGGTCGCCGAGCCATACCATGTTGTCGGTTGAGGGTTGTCGGTTGAGGGTTGTCGGTTGAGGGTTGTCGGTTAGGGGTTGTCGCCGCATGGTCGTTTCCAACCCTGCGACAGGGATGCAGGAGCTCCGCCCGATGCCGATCGGGTCAGACGGATTCCGCCAGAAACACCGGAATCTTGCGCGACGTTTTTGCCTGGTAGTCGTTGTAGGGCGGGTAGGCGTCTGCGCTCGCGTCCCACAACGCCTTTCTTTCACCGTCGTCGGTCACTTCCCGGACGCGCATCTTGAACACTTCGGTGCCATCGCGTATCTCGACGTCAGGATTGCTCCGCAGGTTGTACACCCAGACGGGGTTTTTCGGCTGACCGCCCATGGAACCGACCAATACGTAGCCGCCGTCCGTTTTCACACGCATGAGCGGAATCTTTCGAATCGCGCCGGTCTTGTTTCCCAAATGGGTCACGATGATGCACGGCAACCCCGATTCCGGCAGGGTTGCCCCCCGGGTGCCGCCACTCGACTCGTAAATCTCGACCTGTTTGCGCACCCAGTCCAGTGTCGGTGGGATGTAGTCAGCCATCTTGGCTCCTGTTGGTTGTTGAGGATGTCATGAACCGTTTTGATCGATGCGAAGAATACCTCTGACGCGACCGAAGCGACCAGATTTTGTGAGCGGTGTCCTCTGCGCCAGGGCAGGACTCAACGCGTCGTCAACGGGGGAGGGGGAGGGGAGGGCGCGGAACGCGTTCCCGCGGGTCACGCCGCGATGGCAAGGATTTTTGGCCTCTCGGTGGCGCGAACGGCTCCGCGCGGCGCCTTGGCTGGCCTGGCTCACCTCGGCTGCACGCCCGAGACCGAGCAGGCGTGGTAGGACTCGATGGAGACTCGAGCGCTTCCCGGGTGGCCCCGAACTGCTCGAGTTGAACGACCGCCTCGCTGACTGCCACGTGCGCAAAGAAGGTCCACGTCTGCTTTCCGGTCTAGGCGAGCGTGATTCAGCGGAGGAGCAGACTTGTACAACTTGTACGACGGCTCCGGCCGGGGCCGGGGCAGTCTGCTTGACTGCATGATTGGTGCCGTCGCGCTTACCGCCGACGCAACGTTGGCGACAGCGAACCGGCCCGATTTACATTTTCGACTGCACCCCCTTTGACCTTGCCGACCTCGCCACCTTCGAGTTCAAGAAGTGTTTCCGCGGAAACATCTCCAGACGCCGGTTCGAGCTAACGTTCCTGATCATTGAGCCCTTCGGCAATCATCTCAATCGTCCTCGCCAGGACCGCACCGTCCTCCGGCGCCAATCTGATCCTGAACTCAAACATGCCCTCGTCGTCCTGGTGCCAGGTGCAACTCGGAGCAGTCGCGTCGCCGGACTGACCACTTACGCTTCTTGCCACTGAACTCTTTGCTGCCGAGCGGTAGGCACCGACCAACTTCTCCATGTGACTCGCCGTGCCGTAGCGTGCAATGTCCAGCAGATAGTCTTCGTTGGCTGGCGTTGCGATCCCGGGTCATCGCCCGCACCTTGGAGTAGCTGACCTCGGCCTTCGCGAAGGCAGCGTCGATGCTCGGCAGATCCCGCTGTCCCTGCAGTCCCTTCGCCACCCGGATCTTCTCCCGCGCGACGACGCTCGACAGGCCAAGCCGGTGGTTCAACCAGTATGTAAACGACTTGAGGCCGTCCCCGTGCCAGGGATTCAGGTCCTAACTATATCGCTATGCCGCACATCGATCGTGTATTGGCCTGGCAACCGGCGTGCATGAAAACGCGACGACAATCCCGGTCGACCGTCATCGACGACCAGCAGGCAGGTACGCCACCTCTGGTAAGCTCTGCATACAATCAGTGCAAGCTCGTGAGTGAAGCGCATGGCACCGTTGGGAATCGAGGAAGCAGGCCTTCAGGCAGTAGCCGTTATTAACCCTTCAGTTTTGAGCCTCGCCTGGTTCCTTAACGCCATATAATGCTCACTGAAGCTGACCGAACAATGGAAAGCCGGCCACAGCATACGGCGACGCGCAGGCATGCGACCTATCGAATATTTGTTATGAATCCGATGGAGATTGACTTGAACATACAGGCAGACACCGACGTCGACACCATGGCACTTGAGGAAATCGATGTCAGCCAGCCGGAGCTATATAGAGACGATACCTGGCAACCGTTGTTTGCGCGCCTGCGCAGGGAAGCACCGGTTCACTATCGCGCCGACAGTGTGAACGGCCCCTTCTGGTCGGTCTCCAGTCACAAGTTGATCAAGGAAGTGGACACCAACGACAGGGTCTTCTCGTCGTCCTCCGACTTCGGTGGCATCGCCATCGTCGATCCCCCGGTTGTAGACGGTGAGATACAGGCACAAAGCTTCATTACCATGGATCAGCCCGAGCACATGCCACAGAGAATGGCGGTTGCACCCACGGTTGCACCCAGCAACCTCGGTGAGATGGAAGCACTGATTCGCGCACGCGCTGTCGATATTCTGGAAAATCTGCCCGTCGGTGAAACATTCAACTGGGTGCAGGAAGTTTCCATCGAACTCA
>Ga0302135_10002043_pt1 | contig 12105 bp, 12 predicted proteins | sample CBN3_surface_MG_FD_203119 | JGI IMG/M metagenome (GOLD analysis project Ga0302135, IMG submission 203119) | Marine microbial communities from Western Arctic Ocean, Canada - CBN3_32.1 | ecosystem: Environmental > Aquatic > Marine > Oceanic | place: Canada: Western Arctic Ocean | collected... | reverse complement strand
CGTGGCTACGGCCCGCAGCCGGTCAGGGCATGCTATCTGGCGCTGCAGCATCGGATTTGCGCGCTGCAGCATTTTCTGCCAAAATTTGGGCCCTTAGGGGAAGGATACGGCGACATGAAGCAATCCTCCGAGCCAGCCGGCAAGCCGATCACCATCAAGAAATACGCCAACCGGCGGCTCTATAATACGGTGACAAGCAGCTACGTGACGCTCGATCGCCTGTGTCAGATGGTCAAGGACGGCGTAGAATTTCAGGTCTTCGACGCGAAGACCGGCAAGGAAATCACGCGCGCCGTGCTGACCCAGATCCTCGTCGAGGAGGAGGCAAAGGGCCAGAACCTGCTGCCGATCAGCTTCCTGCGTCAAGTCATCCGCTTCTACGACGACAGCCTGCAGGCATTTCTGCCCCGCTATCTCGAGATCAGCATGGATAATTTCACGCGCAACCAGCAGCAGATGCGCGGCGCCGTGAAGGAGGCGTTCGGCGGCCTCTTTCCGTTCAATCAATTCGAGGAGATGGGCCGCCAGAACCTGGCGATGATCCAGAACGCGTTCAACACGTTCGGGCCCAATGGACCGGCCGAGGGCGCAACCAACGGTGCTCAAGCGGAGCCGAGCGAGATGCCCGGCGCGGGCGAGACGCCCCGCGAGGCGGTAGCGGACGACGATATCGAGGATCTCAAGACGCGGCTGGATGCCATGCAACGCCGGCTCGACGAGATCGCGCGCAAGGACGGCGCGATGGAGTAACCGCCGAGCTGCGGCAAGACACCAGAAACCTGGAAATTTACGCTAGGAGGCGATGGGCATTCTCCGACCAGGTGATGCGGCCGCTGGCAACGTCCCAGTCGTACACGGCATCACCCGGCGCGGCGATAGCGAAGCGAAGGCGCTCCAACTCTTGTTCGGGGCCGTGCATCGAGTGGATCCTTACCTGGCTCCCATTCCCTCCGTTTTCACCGCTTTCAGTCCGGCCAGATCGACGGCCTAGAATTCGGCTCAAGGGACGCCACCCAAGAGCAACACCCTACTAATAGTTTCGGCGAGTTAAGAAAGGCTGAAGGCAAGGCAGAGCGCGCGCTTCACGCTTGCCGCGGCCGGCTGCCGCGGAGCGAATGATTAACGGCCGAAGGCCCTCTCGAACAAGGGGTTAGGCGATCTCGTCGAGCACTTCGGCGAGGATTCCAAAAATTTCGTCGATTTGCGCTTTCGAAATGATAAGCGGCGGGGAGAGCGCAATAGTATCGCCTGTGGTGCGCACGAGCAGCCCTTTCTCGAAGGCACGGGCGAAACCGTCGAGCGCCCGCGCGCTGGGCTTGCCGGGCAACGGCTCAAGTTCGATCGCCCCGATCAGGCCGATGTTTCGCACATCGACAACATGGGGCTTGTCCCTGAGGCTGTGGACCCCGTCGGCCCAGTACTCGGCCAGCTCGCCGGCTCGGGTGAAGAGGCCTTCTTCCTCGTAGAGATCCAGCGCGGCGAGCGCCGCGGCGCAGGCCAGCGGATGGCCCGAATAGGTGTAGCCGTGGAAAAGCTCAATCGCTCCCTCGGGCGAGGAATTAACGATGGTGTCGTAGACATGCTGGCGAGCATAGACCGCGCCCATCGGCACCGTACCGCTGGTCAGCCCCTTGGCCGAGGTCATGAGGTCGGGCAGAACATTGAAATATTCTGCGGCAAAGGGCGCGCCGAGGCGGCCGAACCCAGTAATCACCTCGTCGAAGATGAGCAGGATACCGTGGGCATCACAAATCTCGCGCAGCCGTTCAAGATAGCCCACAGGCGGCACCAGAACGCCCGTCGAGCAGGCGACGGGCTCGACGATCACCGCGGCAATGGTCGATGCGTCATGCAAGTTGACTATATCCTCGAGCGCATCGGCGAGATGCGCGCCCCATTCCGGCTGGCCGCGGCTGAACGCCATCTCGTCGCGGTTGTAGGTGTGGGGTAGATGATCGACGCCCGGCAACAGCGTTCCCCAATGCTTACGGTTGGCGACCATGCCGCCCACGGAGACGCCGCCGAAGCCAACGCCATGATAGCCGCGGACTCGTCCGATCAGGCGCTGGCGGTGGCCCTTGCCCCGTGCGCGGTGGTAGGCCAACGCCATCTTGAGCGCGGTATCAACCGATTCGGAGCCGGAATTGGTATAGAACACGTAGTCGATATCGCCGGGCAGCAGCATGGCCAACCTCGAGGCGAGTTCGAAGTTTTTCGGGTGGCCCACCTGGAAGGCCGGCGCATAGTCCATCTCGGCCGCCTGGGCCTGGATCGCCTCGACAATGCGGTCGCGGCAGTGGCCCGCGTTGGTGCACCACAGCCCCGACATGCCGTCGAGCACCTGGCGCCCCTCGGGGGTGGTGTAGTGCATGTCCTTGGCCCCGGCGAACAGCCGCGGGGCCGCCTTGAAGGCGCGATTCGCCGTAAACGGCATCCAGTAAGATTCGAGGTCGTTGCGGTCGATCTGGGACGATGTCACGCTGAGCATTTCTTATAACCCTCTTCAAGTAGGGGTAGACAAAGAGAGAAGGGTACCAGAAGAAGCGGCCCGAACAATCGATTTAAATTTCTAGTGTGGCATAGATAATTATGCTGTTCTTTATGTCTCTATATTAATACTATGTCATAGTAAATATTATTTAATAAATTATAGATATCTTTACTATTGCATACGAATTGACATACATATTCCTGTCTTGGAGAGACCCTGCGCAGTAATGCCGCAGGGAAAAATAAACAGGACGAATTGGTCGGCATGGTTTCGGTCGCTTCGACAATACCTTCCACGATCAGCGCTCCGCCCAGCCCGGTGCCGGGTGGAGCCGCCGACGCACCACGCCAAAGCGCACCGGTGCAGCCGATTGCGCCGCCGTCCGCGATCCCGGGGCGCGCCGAGCAGCAAGCCCGCAGCCGTGCCACCGAGCGGCCGTTTCGCGAGCTGGCCCGCTATGTTCCGGAGATGGAGAACGCGGCCAACGAGAAGCAGAACCGCGCGCGGGCCCGGGCCGGAGCAGTCATCCAGAGTTTTTCCGTTCCCTTCATGACCCCGTTGATCTCCCAGTCGAACCGGGGCCTCGACCACCCCATGTTCGACGCCACCCACGAGCAGGGCTTCGCTGCCTACCAGGCGGCAACCGAACGCGGCGCCACCTACCTCTACGACTTTCTCGACCCCCTCGACGTCGCCGCCTGATCACACCTATGTTACTTTCGGCTGAAGAAATTTGACCTGGTTTGCCGGGCAGAACACACTTTAACCTAATCGACAGGTGCGTACGGGACGCTTCCGCCCCGGTTGCGGAAAGTCACGGCGCATGAATCGACAGGGACAAGGCCGTGACACAGCCAGACACCGTGCGCGCGCTAATCGCGCATGCGGCAGCCGCAAACCGCTCGCACGTCGCGCTCGCCATGCCGCAGACGACGCCGATCGCGTATGGGGCGCTCGGCGAACTCGTCGAGGAAACCGGTAGCGCGCTGCGCCGGGCGGGTTACGGTGCCGAAACGCGCCTCGCCGTGGTCATGGCGAACGGGGCACCGCTTGCCGCCACGGTTTTTGCGCTTGCCGCAAACGCCGCCGTCGCCCCGCTCAACCCGGGCTACCGCGCCGAGGAGCTGGAGTTCTATCTTTCTGATTTGGGAGCCGATGCCCTGATCCTGGCTGAGGGAGATAGCGGGCCCGCCGGCCCCGTGGCGGCCGCCCTCGATATCCCGATCGCAACACTCAAGACCGAACCAAGCCGCCCCGGCGGCCTTGCCCTCGAAATGCCGACGATTGGCCCGCCCGCCCCGGACGGCGCACCGTCGGCGGACGATACGGCGCTTTTACTGCACACCTCGGGCACCACTTCGCGGCCCAAGCTGGTGCCGCTGAGCGGTGCTAACCTGTGCGCGTCGGCCCATAATATCGCGACTACACTGAAGCTCGTGCCCGAGGATCGCTGCCTCAGCATCATGCCGCTGTTTCATATTCACGGGCTGATCGCCGCAGTGCTCGCCTCGTTTGCCGCCGCCAGCACCGTGATCTGCAGCCCGGGGTTCAACGCACTCAAGCTGTTCGGATGGATGGCCGAGGCGGAGCCCAGCTGGATTACCGCCGTGCCAACCATGCACCAGGCGATGCTGGCCCGCGCGGCGCGCAACCGGGAGACCATCGCAGCAACCAAATTACGCTTTCTGCGTTCGTCGTCGGCAGCCCTGCCCGCGCCCGTGATGGCCGAACTCGAAACCGTGTTCGACGCGCCGGTCGTCGAGGCCTACGGCATGACCGAAGCGGCCCACCAGATGGCCTGCAACCCGTTGCCCCCCGGCGCACGCAAACCGGGCAGCGTGGGCCCGGCGGCCGGACCGGAGATTGCTATACTAGGCGAGAACGGCAACCCCCTGACCGCAGGCGAGGTCGGCGAGGTGGCGATTCGCGGCGCCAACGTGACCCGGGGCTACGAGCACAACGAAGAGGCCAACAAAGCGGCGTTTACCGGCCGCTGGTTCCGCACGGGCGATCTCGGCCGGCTCGACGCCGAGGGCTACCTGATGCTGACGGGCCGGCTCAAGGAGATCATCAACCGGGGCGGCGAGAAGATATCGCCCCGCGAGGTCGACGAGGCGCTGGCGCAACACCCGGCAGTAGGCCAGGCCGTGACCTTCGCGCTGGCCCACAAAGCGCTCGGCCAGGACGTTGCGGCGGCGGTGGTGCTGCGCGAAGGCGCCGAGGCCGAGCCCGCAGAACTCCGCAGCTTTTTGGCTGAGCGGCTTGCGGACTTCAAAGTCCCGCGCCGCATCCTTATCCTGGACAGCATTCCTACCGGCCCGACGGGAAAATTTCAACGCATCGGCCTCGCAGAGCAGTTAGGATTAGAACCATGAAGCTCACCATCGTTGGCGCCGGCGCGATCGGCGGGCTGATCGGCGCAGGGCTGTTCGAGGCCGGCCACGAGGTCAGCTTGATCGCGCGGGGCGAGCATTTGAGCGCGATCCGCGAACAGGGGCTGGGATTGATCGAGAACGGGGCCACCCGCCGCTTTGCTATTCCCGCGACCGACGACGCGGCCGAACTCGGCCCGCAGGACGGCGTGATTCTCGCGGTCAAGGCAACCGCCGCCACGGGCATCTGCGAAGTGATGCAGCCGCTTTTGGGCCCGGAGACGTTCGTGGTCACGGCACAGAACGGCGTACCCTGGTGGTACTTCTACAAATTCGGCGGGCCGCGGGAGGGACAGCAGCTTGCCTCGGTCGATCCGCAGGGGCAACTGTGGGACCGGATCGGACCGGAACGCGCGATCGGCAGTGTGCTCTACCCCGCCGTCGCGATTGCCGCGCCCGGCCTGATCGACGTTTACACCCACAAATCGGGTAACAAAATGCCTATCGGCGAGCCCGATGGCAGCCGCTCGCCGCGCATCCTCGCTCTTAACGAGGCGCTTGTCGGCGCGGGCTTCAAGGCGCCGGTGCGCCCGGATATCCGCACCGATATCTGGGTCAAACTGTGGGGCAACCTTACGTTCAACCCCTTAAGCGCGCTGACCGGCTCCACGCTGGGCGATTTTCTGGCCGACCCGGGTTGCCGGGCGGTCGCCGAGGCGATGATGCGCGAGGGCGAGACGGTCGCGAACGCGCTGGGCGTGACCATGCCAATCTCCATGGCCAAGCGTATCGCCGGCGCCGAGGGCATCGGCGCGTTCAAGACCTCGATGCTTCAAGACCTCGAATCGGGCCGCCCAATGGAACTCGATGCCCTGGTCGGCGCCGTGGCCGAACTGGGTCGGCTCACGGATACGCCCACGCCCCTGATCGATATGGTCTTCGCGCTCGTGCGCCGGCGCGCCATCCAGGTCGGCTGCTACCCCGCTTGAGCGGGCCCGATCGCCCGCTCAGGGCATTTTTGCGGCGATCACGTCGACCTCGACGAGCAGTTCTTCTTCCGCCAACTCGACGATGATGCCGGTCATGGCGGGCTTGAGGTCGCCGAGGAACTCGCGGCGTGTCGCGGCGTAGGCCGGATAATCGCCGCGCCGAGCGACGTAACTCGTGATCTTGACGATGTCATCCAGTGCGAAGCCGCCGGCTTCGAGCACTGCCTGGATATTTTCCCAAACTTGCCGGCTCTGGGCTTCGATGCCGTCGAGGGTGGTGGCATCACGCGCCTCGCCGATCTGACCCGAGACGAACATCAGGGAAGCGCCGGGCGGGATCACCAGCCCGTGGCTGTAAGCGCCGCCGTAGGGCTCCATGATGGTGTCGGGGTTGAAACGTTCGAACATGGTTATCTTCCTGTTGTTATGTGCAAACTCAATAACCCAGCGCGCAGCCGTCCTTGCGGGGATCGGAGCCGCCGATAAGAACACCGGTCTGCCAGTCTATACGAATGGCCTGCCCGCCGCCCAGAGGTTCGTCGGCCGGCACCACCCGGTGACCCAACGTCGCGAGCGTCTGGGCCGTGGCCTCGGGCACGCCCTGCTCGAGCTCGTAGGCCTCTTCAGTGCAAAAGCCACGGGCAAGATCGAGCGCGGCCTGGGGGTCCAGGCCGTAGTCGATCAGGTTGGTCAGGAAATGGACGTTGCCCACGGGCTGGAAATGCCCGCCCATGACGCCGAAGGGCATGATTGTCCGATCGCCCTCGAGCAGCATGCCGGGGATGATCGTATGGAGCGGCCGCTTGCCCGGAGCGAGCCGGTTGGGATGGCCGGGCTCAAGAGAAAACCCCGCGCCCCGGTTATGCAGCATGACGCCCGAGGCGGGCGCCAGGATAGCGCTGCCGAAGCTGTGAAACAGGCTGTTGATGAAGGACACGGCATTGCGCTCAACATCGACGGCACAGAGGTAAACCGTATCCGCCGGGCGGGTTGCACCCGCCGGCGGCAGGGTCGCAAGCCGGCGCTCGGGCGCGATCAGGGCGCGTAGATCGGCGGCGTAACGCTCGCTCAGGACATCGGCCACGGGCACGGAATAGGCGTCGGGATCGGCGATCAGCGCGTTGCGGTCGCGATAGGCGAGGCGCGCCGCCTCGCCCGCAAGGTGAAAGCGTTCGGGGCCCAGCGGATCAAGACCGGCGAGATCGAACCCCTTGAGCAGGTTGAGCATCTGGAGGACGACCAGGCCTTGGCCATTGGGCGGACACTCGACGACCTCGTAGCCACGATAAGCGGTGCGCACGGGCTCTACATAGGCACCCGCCGCGGCCGCAAAATCTTCTTCCGTATGGACCCCACCCTCGGCGGCAAGCGCCGCGACCATGTCGGCCGCCACCGGCCCGTCATAAAACCCGCCGCGCCCCTGGTTTGCGATGCGCCTCAGGGTCTGCGCCAGAGCGGGCTGGCGGTGGCGCGCGCCCGGCGCGGGAGCCCGGCCATCGGGCAGAAAGAGTTCTGCGCTGGCCGCATGCCGGGCGAGCCTGTCGCGGCTGCGCGCCCAGTCGTAGGCGACGCGGGGATGGACGGGCGCGCCCTCCTCGGCCATTGCGATGGCGGGCGCGAGCAGCTGATCGAGCCTCAACCGGCCATGATCTGCGGCAAGCTGGACCCAGGCATCGACCGCGCCAGGCACGGTAACCGCATGGGGGCTGTCGGGGTCGATCGCCTCATGGCCGGCGGCGCATAGCGCATCCGCATCGGCTGCGCCGGGCGCACGGCCCGAACCGTTATAGGCCAAAACATCCGGCCCGCCTTTCGGGCTGAACAGGCAAAACGCATCGCCGCCGATGCCCGTCGACTGGGGCTCAACCACAGCCAGCACGGCCACCGCCGCGATCGCCGCATCCATCGCGTTGCCGCCGGCACGCAAGGTATCGAGGCCGGCCAGGCTCGCCGCCGGGTGCGACGTGGCCACCATGCCCTCGGCGCCGAAGGCTGGCGAGCGCCCGCCAGCTTGAAAATCACGCATTGCTCCCTGCTCCCCTGCCACGCCGACCCAGTATGCGCCGGACCGGGCCGGGGGCCAGACGGGGGCGCAAATTGGTCCCCGACCCCGATGACCGGCGTCACACTTACCCGGGCGACTGCGGATCAGACCCAGAACTCATAGTTCAGATACGCATAAGACAAAATGAATCAAGAGGTTATAATTTAATCGTCGGGAGTAGCCGGCGGCGGCTCCCGGACGGGTCCGGGCAGTGCGCGATCCCGGAGGATGATGGTTCGACCTCAACCCCTCCGGCAACCCACGGGTTGCAAGACGATGGATTTGCACGGCGGATTCACCCCGCTGTGCGGTAGCTGTTGTGGTCTCTAGTGTGCGCCGCCCCCCAAACGAAAACGGAGAATTATGGCCCGCAACATTGCATTGATCACCGGCGTCACCGGTCAGGATGGCGCCTACCTGGCCGAAATGCTACTCGGCAAGGACTACGAGGTTCACGGCATCAAGCGACGCTCTTCGTCGTTCAACACCGGCCGGGTCGATCACCTCTATCACGATCCGCATGACGAAGAGGTTCGCTTTCACCTGCATTACGGCGATCTGACGGACGCGACCAACCTGATCCGCCTGATGCAGGAAATTCAGCCAACAGAGATTTACAATCTTGCCGCCCAAAGCCATGTCCAGGTGAGTTTTGAGACACCGGAATACACGGCGAATTCGGATGCCTTGGGCACCCTGCGCCTGCTCGAAGCCATGCGTATCCTCAAGCTGAGCGAACGGTCGCGGTTTTACCAGGCTTCAACCTCGGAGCTATACGGCAAGGTCGCCGAATCGCCCCAAAGCGAAACAACCCCGTTTCAACCGCGCAGCCCCTACGCAGTCGCAAAACTCTACGCCTACTGGATCACGGTCAATTACCGCGAGGCGTATGGACTTCATGCCTCAAACGGCATCCTGTTCAACCATGAAGGGCCGACCCGCGGCGAGACCTTCGTCACCCGCAAGATCGTACGGGCCGTCGCGGCCATCGAGCTTGGCCGTCAGGATCGGCTCTATCTGGGCAACCTCGACGCGGAGCGGGACTGGGGGCATGCCCGCGACTATGTCGAGGGCATGTGGTTGATCCTGCAGCAACCCTCGCCCGACGACTATGTGCTGGCGACCGGCGAATGCCACAGCGTTCGCGAGTTCGTCGAGCTGGCCTTCGCCGAAGTGGGCCGAACCATTGAGTGGCGGGGCACTGAGCTCGACGAAAAGGGAACCGACGCCAAGACGGGCGAGGTTCTGGTCGAGGTCGATCCACGCTATTTTCGCCCCACCGAAGTCGATCACCTGCTCGGCGACCCAAGCAAGGCAAAGCGCGTACTGGGCTGGCAACACCGTACGAACTTTCGTGAACTCGTCGCCGACATGGTCAGCGCGGATTTAGCGGCGATGAATCACGAATTGCCGCGCAACGGCGAAAGTTGACCCCATGACAGTTCTCTACCCGCTTGGGGGAAAGCGGGTCTGGGTTGCCGGGCACCGCGGCATGGTCGGGGGGGCGCTGATGCGCCGCCTCGAGCGCGAGGGTTGCAACCTTTTGACCGGACCCGAAGAACCCATCGACCTTCGCCGCCAGGTCGAGGTCGAGGGCTGGATGGCCGAATCACAGCCGCAGGCGGTGTTTCTCGCAGCCGCCCGGGTCGGCGGAATCCAAGCAAACAATACACGCCCCGCAGAATTCATTTACGACAACCTGATGATCGAGGCCAACGTTGTCGAGGCGTCCTATCGACTTGGGGTCGAAAAGCTCCTGCTGTTGGGCTCGTCCTGTATTTATCCCAAATTCGCACCTCAGCCGATTCGCGAAGGCGATCTGATGACGGGTCCACTCGAGCCGACCAACGAGTGGTATGCCTTGGCCAAAATCGCCGGGATCAAGCTGTGCCAAGCCTATCGACACCAGTATGGCTGTGATTTCATTTCGGCAATGCCGACGAACCTATACGGTGCGGGTGACAATTTCGACCTGACTTCGAGCCATGTCGTGCCCGCCTTGATCGCGAAGGCCTGCCGTGCCCGACTCAATGGGGATCCATCGATGGAAATCTGGGGCAGCGGCCGGCCGCGACGCGAACTTCTCTATGTCGACGACGCGGCCGACGCCCTGGTTCATCTCATGACGAATTATTCCGACGCGCCGCACGTCAATATCGGAACCGGGAAAGACGTAACGATCCGCGAACTCGCCGAGATTATCTGCCGGGCAGTGGGATTTGAGGGCCGTCTTGCTTTCGATGCAAGTAAACCCGATGGGACACCGCGCAAGCTGCTCGACGTCTCGGCCCTCGCCGCGGCCGGGTGGCGCGCCTCGATCGGGCTGGAAGAGGGGCTGCGGCTGACCTACGCTTGGTACCGAGACGCCATCGAATGCGGCGAGGTCAGGACGTAGGAAGGTCGCCGCGTGAACCCGGAACGCGTTGCAACGGCCGCGCCTGGCCGCCATCCGATCGACGCCGACGGCATCTGGCGTGAGCCGCGCGCCGCGCCACTATCGGCAGCCGATCGAGGCGCACTGTTCCTCGACCGAGACGGCACGGTCATCGAGTTGGTGCATTACCTTCACGACCCCGCCGAGGTGCGCCTGATCAAAACCGCCGGCCCGCTGGTCGCGGCGGCCAACAGGCGCGGCATTCCGGTCGTCCTGGTGACCAATCAATCGGGCATCGGCCGGGGTTACTTCGGGTGGGACGGTTTTGCAGCCGTCCAAGCGAGCGTGGACCAGGCCCTGGCCGACGCGGGTGGGCGACTGGACGCGATCTATGCCTGTCCGCACCTGCCGGGCGCGCTCCAACCCGAACCTGGCGACGATCCGCCCTGGCGCAAGCCCAACTCCGGCATGTTGCTTCGCGCCGCCGACGACCTGGGCATCGCGCTCAAGGCAAGCTGGATAGCGGGCGATTCGGTCAGTGACATCGAGGCGGGCAAGCGCGCGGGCCTCGCACGCGGCTGGTTGATGCCGACGGGGTACGGCAGCCGCGACGTTGACGAAGCCCGCGCGCTGGTCGCTACCGACTTCGACGTTGTCGTGGGCCGCGGACTCGATGTCTTGCTAAACGAACTCGACGGGCTCGCCCTTAGCCCGGCTTGACGGTTTTCTTGTGCCCGGACGCAAGCCGACCTACATGAATATTTTGCCTCCCTAAAGCAGAATGGAGTTGCCGTGACATTTCCCGACCGACCGCACGATTCGATCGGCTCTTATTGCGACGCCTATGTCGATCAGCTGGCACAGGCCGGCGGGTCGATCAACCGCGGTGCGCTGGCCCGCGCCGGCGAAGCGCTGGCGGCCGCCTTCGACCGCGGTGCCTGGCTGTTCACATGCGGAAACGGCGGCTCCGCAGCAATCGCGAACCACCTGTTATGCGATTTTTCAAAGGGCATCCAGACCGATACCGGCGTACTGCCGCGGGTCATGAGCCTGAGTTCCAATCTCGAGATTATCACCGCGATCGCCAACGACATCGCCTACGAGGACGTGTTCGTTTACCAGCTCAGGACAGCGGCGCGCGCCGGCGATCTACTATTGACTATCAGCTCGTCCGGGGATTCGGAAAATGTCGTGCGCGCACTGGCCTGGGCACGTGAAAACGACGTAACCAGCATCGCCCTGACCGGCTTTTCCGGCGGCGGCTCGGCGGAATTGGCGGCCATCCATCTGCATGTGAAGGGCGATAATTACGGCATCGTCGAGGATACGCACCAGTCGATCATGCACATGCTCGCCCAGTACCTGCGCATGACGCAGATGGAGAGCGATCTCATCGGTCGGCGGAAATTCTGAGCCGCGCCGATCGAGTGTCCAGAGCTGCTCCCGTGCGCGCCGCGCTTAACTTGTTGAACGACATCCCCTAGGAGCCGACGGGCCCGGTTCAGTTCTGGACCCACCTGATCCCCGAAATGGACCGCCGCCTGCCCCGGGACGAAGAGCTGGTGCTCATGGTCAGTCCTGCCAATCGGCATCTCTATCGAGGCTACGGACCGCAGACCTGTTTCCTCACCTTTCCCTGGTCTAACGAACGACGCATCTTGCGCACATTGACCGAACAACTTTGGGCGCCGATTCGTCTGCCACTAAGCGGTGTCGATCTGCTCAACACGGGCATCGCTCCGGCGATCAATCCCTGGATGCTGGTGCTGCACATGACAACCATGCACGCCTTCGCCACACCCGAGCAATTGCCGTAGTTCAGTGACGCTAGGTGT
>Ga0302135_10002041_pt1 | contig 12112 bp, 8 predicted proteins | sample CBN3_surface_MG_FD_203119 | JGI IMG/M metagenome (GOLD analysis project Ga0302135, IMG submission 203119) | Marine microbial communities from Western Arctic Ocean, Canada - CBN3_32.1 | ecosystem: Environmental > Aquatic > Marine > Oceanic | place: Canada: Western Arctic Ocean | collected 2017-09-15 | reverse complement strand
GCGGCTAAGGATAAATTTGCGGTGTTGGCAGAATTTCAATTCGATTCGCTTGAGATCGGGCCGAACCAAAACATGAATCCCACCGAATGGAAAGCATGGCTCGAAGCGCGCCGCGCGGAAGGATGGGAGCTTCGTGGCACCCAATGGCGACACGAACAATATACCTTCAACAATCAAACAGCCGAATCAAAATACGCATTCACCGTGCGCGCGCGCAACGGACAATCGCGGGTGGTGCTGCGCGGGATGCTGACGATTCAATGGACTGAAACACAAAACGCGCAGGAACAATTTTTACCCGGCAACATGACGGTGAGCGAATTGCAGCGTGACGAACACACGGGCGCGCGCGGGTTTGTGGAACAATCCGCACCGCAAGGCGGCGGACCGGTGTTGGTGCAGGATTTGAATCACGACGGATTGCCGGAAATAATTTTTCCCGCCACGAATACCGTGCATTGGAATCGCGGCGGTTGGAAATTCGAGGCAGCCAAATTGTGCGCAGTATTTCCCGAGCCCTTAACGTCGGCGGTGTTGGCGGATTTCACCGGCGATGGCGTGGTGGATTTGCTGGGCGTGCCCGCACGCGATGGGCCATGGATGTGGGCCGGCACGGCGCAAACAGAAAAAGGAAAATTCAAAAAACCCACGCGTGCATTCACCAGCGAAGCCCAATGGCATGGAGCCAGCGCGATTGCCGCGGGCGATGTGGATGGCGATGGCGACCTTGATCTTTGGATCACAACTTACAAGCCGCCCTTCGTGGGCGGCCAGTTTCCATTGCCCTATTTCGATGCCAACGACGGCCACCCTTCGCGCTTGCTGCTAAACAACGGTACAGGGAAATTCACCGAAACCGCCGCGCCAAACCTGCGCAAACACCGCCGCACCCGCAGCGCCTCGTGGGTGGATCTCAATGGCAACGGCGATTTGGATTTGCTGAATGTGGCTGATTTCGGCGGGCTTGATCATTACGCCAATGATGGGCAAGGGAAATTCACGGACCTCAACGGCACGCTCGGCAAGGCTCGAAACGCGTTTGGCCAGAGCCACGCGGTGGGCGATTTCAATGGCGATGGACGGCCCGATGTGTTTATGGCCGGCGTGGATTCCGCGGCCGCGCGGCGTTTGTCTGGGTTGCAGCTCGGCCATCAATCATTGCCGGAATTTTTGGCCCGTCGGTTGGCAATGGGAAGTGGCAACCGCTTGTTTCTCGGCGGTGCGAAGGGGTTGGTTCTTCAAAAATCAAAAACACTCGAACGCACTGGCTGGGCGCACGGCGTGAGTGGTGCGGATTTCGATCTCGATGGCGACCGCGATCTGTTTGTGGCCGCCGGTTTTTCCAGCCGACGCACGGTGGAAGATTACGATAGCATTTATTGGCGGCACGATATTTATACCCAAAACAATCAGCCCGAAGTCGCGTTGGCGGCGCATTTCAAAGGGGTGATGGGGCCGGTACGCGCGAATCTTTCGTGGCATGGTTTTCAACCCAACGCGTTGTTGCTCAATGACGGCCAAGGTGGCTGGCGTGAGGCTGGATTTTTACTGGGCGCGGGCAGTCAGCGCGATGGCCGCAGTGTGGTGGCGGCGGATTTCGATGCGGATGGGCGGCCGGATTTATTAGTGACCGAACGTCATTGGGAATTCAAAACCGGAATGAATTTGCCCCGCGTTCGGTTGTTGGCCAATCGTCTGGAACCCGAGGGCGGATGGATTGGCGTGCACTTGCGGGGCGCGCCGGGTCGGTCGCCGGTGGGTGCGGTGGTGACGGCGCGGGCGGGCAAAAAAATATGGCGACACTGGGTAGTGACGGGCGATTCGTGGCGCGCGCAGCATCCGTTCACCGCACATTTTGGGCTGGGCGATATGGCGGTGGTGGACTCGCTGGAGGTGCGCTGGCCGGACGGGCGAGTGACGCGTTTGAGCAAACCGCCAGCGGGGAAATATCATATTTTGTCAGCCTCGAAGGCGGGGCTTGATAAACCCGGCGAAGGGCGGTAGACACGCCGCATGAAATCGACCTTTTTGATGTGTTCAATTTGTTTCCTGTTCGCACAGGCTGGCTCACTGCTTGCCGCCGACTCCACCAATGCCCCGCCCAAGGGCGTTCACACCGTCAAAGCCGGTGCGTTTAAGGTGGAGGTGAAACTTTCTGGCGCGTTTGGCCCGGCGCAATCCTCACCCATCAAACTTCGCCCCAAGGTGTGGGCCGATCTCACTGTGAAAAGCGTCGCGGCTCACGGCGCGGAAGTGGGCAAGGGCTCAGTGTTGATCGAGTTTGAAACAGAGAAAATCGATCGTCGGATCACCGACAGCAAGCGATCACTGGAGGCCGCGCGGCTGGATCTTGCGTTGGCGACGGCGGAACATCAGTTTGCCAGCAAGAGCGCCGACTTGGATCGTGCTTCCGCGCAGCTGGCCTTCAAGCGGTTGGGGGAGGACCTGAAACATTTTCAAGAACACATCAAAGAGTTCAGCGTGAAATCAACGCACCAGAGTTATTCCTCCTACTCAAACTCGCTCGCTTATGCGGAAGAGGAACTCAATCAGCTCAAAAAAATGTACGAAGCGGATGATCTCACCGAGGAGACGGAGGAGATCATCATCACCCGCGCGCTCAACACCGTGAACCGCGCGCGCTTCTCGCTGGAACGCGCGGAGCTGACCCGCCTCGCCTCGCTCAAATTCGGGTTGCCGCGCGAGATCGAAGATCGCGCCACCGCTCAAGTGCGCTCTCAAATTTCACAGGAACGTCTCAAATCCACGTTCGAAACCTCCACCCAGCGTCGCCAGCTCTCCATCCAGCAAAAGCAAGTGGACTTCAACAAAGCTGTGAAATCTCACGCCAAACTCGAGGCCGACCGCCAGTTGCTCGATGTGAAAGCCTCCACCAACGGCGTGGTCTATTACGGCGAATTTGTGAACGGCCTGTGGACCGGCCGCAAACATCTCAATGCCAAACTGCGCGCCAGTGGCAAAGTAATGCCCAATGAGATTTTTATGACCGTGGTGACCCCGCGCCCGCTCATCATCAGCGGCAGCGTGGCCGAAAAAGATTCGCGCCAGATCAATCTCGGCACCCGGGGCTGGGCCACGCCCACGGCCGCGCCCGAGCAGCGCATCCCCGTCACCGTCACCGCCATCAGCCGCGTGCCCAGCGCGCCGGGGAAATTCGCGGTCACCCTTGCCGCCACCCTTGGTGCGAACCACGGCTACCTCGCTCCCGGCATGGGCTGTGCGGTGAAGCTGGGCACCTATTCCAAGGCCGACGCCCTCACCGTGCCTTCCACCGCCCTGCATTATGGCGCCGATCAAAAACCTTACGTGATCGTGGTGGACGGCGAATCCACAAAAAACATATCGGTGCAGCTCGGCCGCACCAGCAATGGCCAAACTGAAATCACCAGCGGCCTCAAAGCCGGTGATCCGGTGAAGATCAATTAACTCCAACCGGAATTATTCGGAAAGGAATCTATGAACCGTTTGCCCATGATCATCCTCGTCATCCTCGTGGCCGCGATGGGTTTGCCCGCGGCTAATCCCGTGCCCGTACCGAAACTGCCTGACGCGCAGGCCGTGCCGCGAGTGGATCTGGAAAAATCAATCGAGCGCGGCGTTTATTTTTTGTTGAACAAACAAAACAAAGACGGCTCGTGGGGCAGCCCGCGCAACACCAAGGGGCTCAATATTTATGCGCCCGGGTTTCAGAGCCATTATGCCTTTCGGCTGGCGGTGACATCACTTTGCATCTCGGCCCTCACCGAGGCCGGTGGTAACACTCTGCAAACCCGCGAGGCCCTGAAGGATGCTGAAGCGTATTTGCTGGAGCATCTCCCCAAGCTGCGCCGTGCCAATGCCACGGCGATGTACAATGTGTGGTCGCACGGCTACGGCTTACAGGCACTGGTGCGCCTCCGCGCGCGGGCAAAGGCTGAACCGGCGAAGATCAAAAAAATCGACGCGCTCATCGCTCAGCAGTTTGACCGCCTCAACGCCTACGAATCCGTCGATGGCGGCTGGGGCTATTACGATATGCGTTTGGGCACCAAGAAGCCTGCGAGCAGTTCCATTTCGTTCGTCAACGCCACCGTGCTCGTTGCCTTTCACGAGGCCAAGATGGCCGGGATTGAGCCGCCCAAAAAATTAGTGACCCGCGCGCTGGCCGCGCTCAAGCGACAGCACTTGCCCGACGGCAGTTTTCTTTATGGCGAGTATTTGAAAAACTCACCGCGCCGGGGCATCAATCGACCCGGCGGCAGCCTCGGCCGTTCACAGGCGGGCAATATCGCGCTGCGCTTGTGGGGCGACAAACGCATCACTGACAAAGTGCTCGTCGATTGGCTCGACCGCCTTTACGCCCGCAATGAATGGCTCGGCATCGGCCGCAAACGCCCGCGCCCGCACGAGGCGTGGTTTCAAGTGGCCGGTTATTTTTATTATTACGGTCACTACTACGGCGCGCTTTGCCTCGAGCAAGTGCCCGCCGCCGAGCGTCCGCGTCTGCAGGATCACATGGCTACCATCATTATGAAACTGCAGGAAAAAGACGGCAGCTGGTGGGACTTCCCGTTTTACGATTATCACCAGCAATACGGCACCGCGATGGCATTGATGACGTTGCAGCGATGCTTGAAAGCAAATTCGGTCAAGCCAGCTAAGGCACCGGCGGACCCTGAAAAGTAAGCACGAAGGGCCCGGCTAATTGCACCGCGGCTTTGGTGCCTTCAGAGTTTCGCAGCTTCACCAGCCAATCTCGCTGGGTATCGCTTAATGACTCCGGCGCGTGCCGTGTACGCAGGGCGCGTTGATAAAAATCCTCCATTATTTTAGCCGTCATTGCATCCGAGATGGGCCAGAGCGTGAACAGCAGATTTTGCGTGCCCGCCTGCACGAATGCCCGGCGCAGCCCCATCACGCCTTCGCCGGAGTGCACGCGGCCCATTCCCGTTTCGCACGCGGAAAGCACCGTGAGCCAGTTATCCTCCAAATGCAGCAGGCTGATCTCGGCGGCGGTGACGATGCCGTCGGTGGTGGTGGCGGGAATGCGGCCAGCTTTCCATTCGGTCAGCGTGCGGTCGGCTCCGGCCAAGGCGAGTCCGCTATTGAGGAGGGATTTTGGGAGGATGCCTCCGGCACTCATGCGTCCGCCGGATTGTGAAATTTCCTCTGAAGAATTTAAGTTTTTCACCTTGGCGGTGCTCACGAAAAATCCGTGCGTTGCAAGGTGCAAAATGTGTGGCTGACGTACTGCATGCAATTGGGCTTCGGTGGCGGCTGCGCCGGTGAAGATGCGGGGCTTGAGCTTCCAGCCTTGGGCGGATTTGCGTAGGAATTCTGACTCGCGCAGGGTGCCGGGCAGGGGCGGCAGGATGAGCGATTGGAGGTCGCCTGCGCGGGAGGTGCCCTGGTTCGCGGCGGGCTTTCTGGGTTGGCCGGTCTTGAATTGTGGATTGGCAAAGGCTACCAACGTGTCATTGGCGGGATTGCGGATGGGGCGCAGCAGGTCACGCCCCGTGGCGATGTGCAGCACTTGATAATCCTCGCAGAGGAATTTGCCTTCCGGCGTCATCAAGGTGGCGAAGTTAATAAAATTCAACTGGCCGTCGGCGGCGAAGATGAGGGTGTCGGTGGTGGGCGGCAGTTTGGCCAGCACCGGCTGGAGCAGGCGCCGGTGAAGTTGGCGCAGTACTTTTTCATAATCCGCGTTGGAGCTAGGCGTGGCGGGATTATATTTTTCAACCCATTGATTAATCGCCGTCGCACGCCGAAGCGGCATCCAAAGTGGCGCGCGCCCGGCGGTGAACACCAGCGCGCTGTATTGGCCGCGCCATCGTTCGCCAAACACATCGCGGCCCTGATAAGTTTGGTGTCGCACGAATTCCACCAGCGTGGTGCCGGGCGGCAGGGCCTTCAGCAAATCCGCCGCGCGATAATCTGTGCGTGGCAGCCGCGTGTGGCGGGCCAGTGTTTTTTGCAGTCCGTTGAGTAATTGTTTTTGTTTGAAAATCTGCGATGCCAGCGGTTTTGCAGTTTCGGGGGTGTTGGCGAGTGAGCTTTGAATTTGTAGGCGAATGAGTTGGGCAGTGGCGGCCTCGATTTGCTCCATCGTTTTCTTCAACTCCGGCTGCGCGGATAACCGAGCTTGTCGTTGGGCGGCGGCGAGGGAATCGAGCACACGCCCTTTTTGATGCAGCACCAGCTCCGCAATATCCGCGCCGGTGCCGAGGCTGATGAGCGGGTGCAGCGGGTCGGTTTTCTCCAGAAAAATAAAGCGCTCTTTTTCTGAGGAGAAGGAAAACACTTCTTCGGTGAGCTGCCGTTCGATGGCCCATTTGCTGCGGGCCCATTCCCGGGCTTGGGCGGGATTGCCGAGGTCATGCTCCAGCAGGGCCAGCTCGCGCATCACCCGCGTGGCCTCGAGGGTGTGTCCGGTGTGAAGGCGGGCGTGGAGGGCGAGTGTTTGTTTGTATAAATCGCGGGCTTTGTTCAAATCACCCTGTAACACGTGATTGACGGCGAGGGTGTCGAGTGTGGCGATGTGAGTGAGGTCGGGCGGGTCGTTGCGTTGTTTGATTAGTTTCAGGGCAGCAAGTAGATGGGTTTCTGCTTCATCGGGTTCATCGAGTTCCTGATAGAGCTGGGCGAGGTTGTTGTGGTCTACGATGACATAGGGGTGGTCGGGGCCGAGTTGTTTGCGGTCAATCTCGAGGCATCGTAAATAGAGCCGCTTGGCTTCGTCCATCTTTCCGGTGGCTTGGTGGATGCGGGCAAGGTTGGCCATATCGATGGCGGTGAGATAATGGTCGGCCCCAATGCGGAGGGTGCTGATTTCCAAATTCAACTTGAACTGGGTTTCGGCTTTTTTGAAATTGCCGAGTGTTTCGTAAAGCACCGCGAGGTTTGCGCGGGGGATGGTGGTGCGTGGATGGCGCTGGCCGTAGTATTCACGATAGCCATCCAGCGCCTTGAGATAGGCTTCCTCGGCGAGCTTGTAATGGCCGGTGTCCATATAATAAAAGCCGAGGTTGTTGGCGATTTCGCTTTCCACTTCGGCGGCGTGTTCGGGATGTTTTTTGAGTAGCGCGCTGGCTTTATCGAGCCACACCTTGGCGCGCAGATATTGTCCGGCCTCCAGCTCCACCATCGCGCCATCGTTGATGAGTAGGATGCGGCTCAACATATCCGCCTCGGGATGCTCTGCGAGTGTGGCGGCTTTCTCGAAAAATTTCATTGAAGCGGCGTACCGACCGGTTTCGAATTCGATGAGCCCGCGTTCCCATTCGATTTCAATTTGCAAATCGCGATCCGGCTCGGCGGCGAGCAATCCCTCGGCCTGCTTCAGCGCGGCTTGGGCTTTGGGATAGGCCTGCAATTCCCGGTGCACCACGGCGATTTGAATGATCGTTTGGGAACGGTCGGCGGGCGTGCCCTTATTTTTTTGGAAGAGCGCCAGAGCCTTTTGATACGTGGCGAGTGCTTTTTTGAGTTCGTAATCTTCGAGCTGTTGATCGCCGGTTTCGTAAAGTTTGTGGGCTTCTTCAAGGGGCGTGGCGGCGGGGGATGGGAAGGCAAAACACAGCAAGCCGAGGCAAAGGCACAAGAGGATTGTCCGGCTGCGTCCCATACCCAAATATGCGATTTCCAGTGGCGGGCTGTCAATGGCGCAAAATGGATGTATCCAAATCGCGCGGCGCGGCGTCCAATGGGACGATGCATGCAATTGTAGTTTTACTGATTTTGAGCGCGGGCCTGTTGTCGGCGCAGACGCGGCAAAATGGCGCGGGTGGATTCCGCCAGCGGATGGATGCCAACGGCGACGGCAAATTTTCGCGCGAGGAATTTCCCGGACCAAAAAATTTCTTCGACCAGTTTGACAAAGACAAAAACGGATTCCTCACCCAACCCGAAATGGAAGCCATGCGCCGCGCACGAATGCAACAGGGCGGTCGACGTCCGGGGCAGGGCGGGAGTGCGGCGCAGGAATTATTTCGCGGGCTCGATTCAAATGCGGATCAGAAAATTTCCGCTAAGGAATGGGCGACCCTGCTTCAGGCGGCGGATTTCAAAAAAGCCGACACCCAAGCCGACGGCCTCGTGACGCCGGAAGAATGGATGCGCTATTTCGGGCAAGATCAGCGGCCCGCTGGCGTTGGTGCTGGCGGTGCGCAGGTGGGAGCGCTTGTGCCCAAGGTATCCGCGCAGTTCATGAAGGGCGATCGCGTGTTGGATTTTTCTAAAATCAAGCGCCACACCGTCGTGGTGTTTGGCTCGTACACGTGAGGCCCCTTCTCACGCGAGGCCGGGCGCCTCCAGAAATCGTACGAAACCTACGGAAAGCAGGCTGATTTTTATTGGGTCTACATCCGCGAAGCGCACCCCACTGATTCCAGCCGGCCCGCGCGGCATGTGCAGATCGAGCAGCCCAAGACGTTTCTGGCCCGCAAAGAAGTGGCCACGGCGTGTTCGGCAGGACTGAAACTTTCCATCCCAATGTTGGTGGATGACATCGACAACACTGTCATGAACGCCTTCAGTGCCTTTCCCGACCGCCTGTACATCATCGGCCCCGATGGGCGCATTGCCTTTCAAGGCGGTCGCGGTCCGCGCGGTTTTAGTGTGGATGAAATGGAAACCACATTAAAAAAACTACTGGCCGTAAAATCAGCTCCCGCCAAGGATTGACTGTCCCGGCCAACGGAGTAACCTTTCGCGATGTTCAAGCTGCTGATTCTTTTGCCCGCGATTGCGTTGATGATGGGTTGCGCAATCTCCATTCATACCATCAACAATCCGATTGGAAAACCCACTGCCACGGAGGTGCGCAATGCGTGGTTCGAGGCTTTGGATCGTGCGAATCCGGATTTGCACGATTCGCTTTTGGTGGCGCTGTTTTTGAGTCGGCAAACGGGCGCGGAAGTGTTTGTTCGCCGCCTCGAAATCGAAGGCGCGAAGGCGCCGCCTCAACGCTATCACGTATCCGCCGAGCGCGGCGGCGCGGATAATGTGGTGGGTGTGAACTTCGCCACGCGTGAATTTCTCTTCGACCATTTCCTGCCCGCCGATGGCCCCTCAATGCAGGACATTCGCACCCGCCTCCAAAACGCCTTGCGCGTCCGCAGCATCAAACGCGACCTCGGTATTTTTGGAGACCAATAAAAATGGTGCGCGAGAGAGGACTCGAACCTCCACCCCTTGCGAGACTGGAACCTAAATCCAGCGCGTCTACCAATTCCGCCACTCGCGCGTGGGCCCATCTTTCGGCAAACGGGCGCGCGGGTCAAAGGGCTTTTTCATTGCCGCGCGCGCCCGCCACGGTGAAGACTGCGCCGCGTGCGATTTTTGATGCTCAACTGGCGCGACCCGCGCAATCCACTCGCCGGCGGCGCCGAGCGTGTCACCCACGCCTATCTGCACGGTCTCGTGCAGCGCGGCCACGAGGTTTTCCAATGAATTTCCCGGAGGCGATCCGGCGGAGGTCATTGACGGCATCGACGTCATTCGCGGCGGCGGAAAATTCACCGCGTGGATGGCTGCCCGCAAATGGCACGCCACGCAAGAACCCTTCGATCTCGTCATCGATCAACATCATGGCATCCCGTGGTACGCTCCTATTTGGTGCACCGACAAATGCGTCGCGTATATTCACGAAGTGCTCGGCCCAATTTGGAAAGCGTTTTACCCGTGGCCACTCAGCCGCATCGGCAGTTGGCAGGAACGCCTCACGCTGCGCCAATATCGCGACGTGCCGTTTTGGACCGCCAGCAGCCACACGCGCGAACATTTACAGGAACAAGGCATCGACTGCGTGACGCAAATTCCCTACGGCGTCGATACGCGCGCCCTCGAGACGCTGCCGGAAAAGGAACTCGACGAGCCGTTGCAACTCATCACCGTCTCCCGCCTCGCGCCTAACAAGCAAGTGGATCACGCCATCGCCGCGTTGTGGAGTTTGCTCGGCGAACACGAAGTGGAAGCAAAATTAAAAATCGTCGGTCAAGGCCAGGAAGAACCCGCGCTGCGCCGTTTGGCTGCTGAATTAAAAGTGGAAGCCCATGTCGAGTTTTGCGGGCCACTGCCCGAGGCGGAAAAAGACGCCGCCCTGCGCGACGCCCATTTTTTGCTACACACCTCCCTGCGCGAAGGCTGGGGGCTCAACGTCATCGAAGCCAACGCCCTCGGCACGCCGGCCATTGTGTATCCCACGCCCGGTTTGGTGGAATCCACCTTGCACCGCCAAACCGGCCTCGTTGCCGACGAGGAATCCCCCGCCTCACTCGCCGCGATGATCGCCGACGTGCAATGCCACGATGGCGCGTATCAGGATTGGCGCATCGCCGCCCGCGATCGCGCCGCCACCTTTCACTGGGACCAAGTGCTCCCCGCCGCCTGCGACCAACTCGAAGCGTGGGCCAAAGGCGATGAGCCCGATGAAACGGATTGGGACGATGACGACGATGAATCCGACATTGATGATGACGACGACGAATGAGCGCCCATCTTTACAGCGGCTTCACCGGCAAAGTGCGATGGTTCGCCAAACGCTTTGGCTGGCGTGAAATGTTCCTGCTGCCCCTGCGCAAACTCGCCTCGCCCATCGTGCGACCCTTCCTCCGCCCGCAGGAATTCGAATACCGTGGCCAACGCCTCCAATGCGTTTTCGAAAACTACAACGTCACGTGGAGCAACGAACGCTGCGCCGAACTCCCAATCGCCCGCTGGCACCTCGCCCAAACCGAAGGCGCGGTTTTGGAAATCGGAAACGTACTCGGCCATTACGGCCCGCACTCGCACACCGTCATCGACAAATATGAATCCGCCCCAAGCGTCATCAATGCCGACATCACCGAATGGCAAACCGACCGGCGATTTGCGCTCATCCTTTCCATTTCCACCTTCGAGCACATCGGCTTCGATGATAACGGCGGCCATTCCAAAGAAAAAATCCAAGCCGCCATCGCCGCCTGCCGTGCCTTGCTCGCCCCCGATGGACGCCTCGTCATCACTGTGCCGCTCGGGTACAATCCCGCCTTGGACGAACTCATCGCCAATGACAAGCTAGCCGCCGACCAAGCACATTTCCTCCTGCGCCACGGCCGGCGCCAATGGCGCGAAGCCTTGCAAACCGAAGCCGCCGGCACAAAATACGGCCACCCATTTCCCTACGCCAACGGCCTGTGGGTGGCGGAGTTTTCACCAACAAACTAATGCGTCTCCTGCTGGTTTCATTTTTTTATGAGCACGACCACGGCGGGGCCGAGATGGTCGCGCGCGAGGCGGCTGCTTTGTTACGGCGGTGCGCGGGTTGGGAAGTGGAGGTGCTGTGCCTCGCCGGCGGGCCGGATCGCGGCGAGCCGGGAATGCATCGCATCACCCCGCCGCGTTGGTGTTCGCAAAATGCGCAGACATTCAAACGCACCATTTTATTTCTGCCAAACCGGATGCTCGACCGATCGCTCTTCCGCGCCGCCCAAAACGCCGGTGTGCGGCCGGAAAATTATGACGCCATTTTCTGCCCGGACATGAACGCCATTGTCCTCGCACACGCCCTCGCCAAAGCCGCGGATAAACCGCTCTTCACGTGGTGCCAGGAAGTTGTCCCTAAACGAATGGACGCAGACGCCACCCGCGCCACGTTCGCGCCGTTGATCAATATTTGGCTGCGCGGTCGTGATGCCCCGTGGAAAAAAGCCCTCGCCGCCAGCGCGCGCGTGGCCGGTGTTTCTGATTTCATCACCGACCGCTGTCGCGCCTTCGCGGGCGATGGCACTGTTGAAAGCGATGCAAAATTCACCACGCTGTATCAGCCCGTTGAAGATTATTTTTTACAACCGCCCGCGCGCCCGGTCGCCACTGAAGGCCCCGCGAAGGTTTTATTTTATGGACGCCTTTCCGCCGAGAAAGGCATCGACCTCCTCCTCGCCGCGTGGCGCAAACTCCAACCCAACGCCACCCTTTCCATTCTCGGAATGGACGGCCCGCTGCGCACCGAAGTGGAACGCGCCACGGGCGACGACATCCATCTGCTGAACCACGTTGCCCACGTGGATGTGCCAAAACTAATTTCCCAACACGACATCGTCGTCTGCCCCTCCCGCGTGGAAGAAAGCCT
>Ga0302135_10002038_pt1 | contig 12115 bp, 7 predicted proteins | sample CBN3_surface_MG_FD_203119 | JGI IMG/M metagenome (GOLD analysis project Ga0302135, IMG submission 203119) | Marine microbial communities from Western Arctic Ocean, Canada - CBN3_32.1 | ecosystem: Environmental > Aquatic > Marine > Oceanic | place: Canada: Western Arctic Ocean | collected 2017-09-15 | reverse complement strand
CCTCCCCCAGTAATTCCGCGCCCAGTTCCGAAATCCGCTTCGTCAGTGCTTCCGTCGTATCCAGCACCCCGATTGGCGTCCGCACCTGCCCGAGCACTGGGCCCGCATCCACCTCCCGAACCACCCGCATGATCGTCGCCCCACTCTCCCCATCCCCATCGAGGATCGAAGCCGCCACCGCCGAGGCCCCACGATGCCGCGGCAACAACGAGGCGTGCACGTTCACCACGCCGTGCGGGAATATCTCTAGCAGGTGGTTCGGGAGAATATGCCCGGACGCCGCCACCACCCCAATGTCCGGCGACAGCGCCCGCAACTCCTCGGTCGTCTCCCGACGAACTTTCTCTGGCTGCAAGATCACCGGCACGCCCGCCTCGACGGCCAGCTGCTTCACCGGTGTCGCCAGCAGCTTCCCGCTCCGGCCCCTCGCCCGATCAGGCTGAGTCACCACCGCCACGACATCGGCGTCGAGTAGCTCGAGGCACCGCCGTAGTGACGGCACCGCATAATCCGGCGCCCCAAAAAAAACGATTCTCACGTCCGCGATCCTAACAACCACCACACCTCACATCAGTTTCAGCCAGCCGAGGTACTTGCCAGCCTGAGATCTGCGCCAGCCGATTGCGCGTGACGCCGAGATCCGGCTGTGAACTCAATGGAGGGGGGAGGGGGGCTCAGTCGCGATGGCTGGGCTGGTTAACGAATTCGCCGTCAAAGCCGATGCAAGGAGGCTAGCTCGACGACGTGAACTGCCATCGATGAATGTCGCGGAAGCGATCACCCGGCGAAAATAACAGCCCCGCCTCGAATCCCACCAGCGATGCAGGGTGCACATACAGCCGCGCCGGATACAAAATCACAACACTCGCCGCCTGCTCTGCGAAACGGAACTGGAATGCCGCGTAGAGCTCTCGCCGTTCCCCACCATCCACCGTCAGCCGTGCCGCCTCGAGGATCGCGTCCGCGGTCGCATCCTGGAACCCTGCGATGTTCCGCCCCACCTCCGAGATCTGCGACGTATGCCACCCCAAATATGGATCCGGGTCGACGTTTACCTCCCATCCGAACAGCGCCAGTTCGTAATCCCGCGGAATCAGCCACCGCGATAGCAACTCCGCCGCCGGCAAGGGCGTCATCTCTATCGCGACACCTTGCGCGCGCAGCTGCGCCGCAATCGCCTCCGCCAGCCGGATCCGCGCCGGATCAGCATTCGTCAACAATTCCAGTGACAATGGGATGCCGTTGCGCATCCGTCGCCCTTCGACGTCGAGTTGGGTACCCGCTTCCGCCCAAGCCAGATCTACCTCGGGTAGCGCCGAGCTCGGCTGGACGGCGCGGTCCATCCACGAGCCAGGGACCAGCACGCCGTCGCCCTGTGCGCCACGGATGCCCGCGCTCGCCACCACCGTTTCGGAGTCTAGGGACGTCGCGATCGCACGCCGCAGCTCAACGTCATCCAGCGGTGCGCGCTGGTTGTTCAAATACAGCAGTGTGAACGCGTGCCGAGTCAGCTCTACTGACCGCAGATCTGTCCGCGTCGCCAGCAGCTCGCGCTCCCGGTCGGTCGACTGTTCCCCGCGCAGCGCCGCATCGATCGTTCCCCGGGCGAGTGCATCCAGTTGCTGCGTTGCGCTCGAGTAGAAGCGTAGTTCCAGCACCTCGATCGCCGGTGCGCCACGGTGGTAGCTCGTGTTCCGCTCCAGCATCGCCCGGTCCGAATTCAGCGAGATCAGTCGGAAGGGCCCCGTCCCGATCGGCGCGCGGTTGAACTTCGTCTCGGACAGTGTCGCCGTAGAGATGTCACCGATTCGATGCTTCGGAAGAATCCCCACCGCTAGCCGTGTGACGAAATCTGCCGCCGGATCGGGGATCCTGAGCAAGATCGTGCGCTCGTCGATTACAAACGGATCAACCGCCTGCCATTGCGCGGCTAGCGTCGGTACGCCTGAAAATTCCGCGTCCTGCAACAGCCCGATCGTGAACGCCACATCGGCTGTGCTGAACGGGTGTCCGTCGTGCCACGATAAATCGCTCCGCAGCACGAATGTGTATGTCTTCCCGTCCGGTGTTACTTCCCAGCGATCCGCGAGGTCGGGCAGCGGTGTGCCGTCCCCATCGATGCGGATTAACCCATTGAAGATCAGCGCGACGAGATCTGCATCCACGCTGCCCGGCTCCGCTAGCAGCGGGTTCACCCGCTCGCCAGCCGCACCCACCACTCCCTCCACCCAGCGTGTTCCCGCACCTTCAACTGAAGTGCCCAGCGTTAGCCATCCTGTTGCGAGTGCGGCGATGCCGATCGTCAGCAGGCTGAGGTAAATAGCGCGAGCGGAGATTCGATGCACGTGGCGGGTGCGAGCCACCTCGTTAGGAGGCGGCAACGCTCCAGGCGGAAATGCTGAGGAAGACCACCACAACCACGATTGTCAGGCGATGCAGCGAGCGCTGCAAACCACGTTTCGTCCGGAAGTTTTGGTCTTGCCCACCCAGCGCCGCACCAAAACCGGTGCCACGTACCTGCATTAGTACCAGCACGATCAGCAACCCCGAAATCAGGATCTGCGCGAAGCTGAGAAAGTCTCGAAGTTCCATGAGTTACGAGGCTACGAGGCGGATGCCTACAGCGGCAAGCAACTCGGCTGCTGAGGCGTCCCCAGTCCGCGACCGCGGTCGACCGCATGCCGGGTCACCATGCTTCCGCCCACTAGCCGCGAATGGTCAATCAGGCGTCGAAGGTGCCGCAGCCGTGTCCACTGCAGGCTGCGTTCGCAGATCACGCTCGTAGTACAGTCGCATTACCGCGGTTGCCAGCGACTCCACGTCGTGCCGGTACCGCCGTTCGTGGTCCACGATGTCGAGTAGCACCAGCCGTGCGTTGCCGTAATCCGCGTCGCCTGACGCCGTCACCGGCGTCGAGCGCCATTCCTCAGGGAACGGATCTGATGGCAAATTGCTGTTTGCCAACACCACCTGCGCCACCGCATCGCTCTTCAAGTGTCGCCGCAACGCGCCGTAGTGGTCTGCCGCGGTGTACCCGTCCGTCTCCCCGCGCTGAGTCGCCACGTTGCTGATGTAGACACGGTGTGCGGCGCTCTCTACCAGCGCCCTCCCGATCTCGGGCACCAGCAGATTCGGCAAGATTGATGTGTATAGGCTTCCTGGTCCGATCACGATGAAATCCGCTTCGCGGATCGCCCGCACCGCCGCCGGGTGCGCCATCACATCGCTTGGATCGATGAACACCTCCACAGGCGGTTCGCCCGTATCCGGAATCTTCGATTCCCCATGGATCGTCGTCCCATCGCGGAACCGCGCGCTCAGCGTCACATCCGCCAGCGATGCCGGTACAATCGCCCCGCGCACATTCAGCACCCGCGACGTCTCCGCGATCCCCAGCTCCATCGAACCCGTCACATCCGCCATCGCCGTGATGAACAGATTGCCGAACGAATGCCCGCCGATATCGTCGCCCTCGTGCTCCGCGAAGCGATGCTGGAAGAGCTGCGTCACCAGTGGCTCCGCCTCCGCCAACGCCGCGATGCAGTTCCGGATATCTCCCGGCGGAATTATGTGCCGGTCACGACGCAGCCGGCCGCTCGAACCTCCATCGTCCGCCACTGTCACCACAGCCGTCAGATTGCTGCTGTACTTCTTTAACCCACGCAGCAGATTCGCCAGCCCTGTCCCGCCACCGATCGCCACAATCTTCGGCCCTCGGCTCAGCGTCCGACGCTGATACACCAGGTCCACAATATTCGATTCATCCCCCGGATTTACCAGCGATGTCGCCAGGGACCGGTTCAATCGCCATCCGGCGAACAACGTCAATGCCGATGCAACAGAGATGAACATCATCCCGCGTAGCCACCGAGGAATGAATTGCAACGTGGCGTAATACGTCCACTCCGGGAACGTGTACACCAGATAGAACTCGCGCAGCAGATACGCGAATCCCAGTCCCATAATCGCCACACCAAGCAGCAGTAGCACCAGCCAGCGCTTGATATGCAATCCCACATAAATCCACTTGGTTAGGCCGGAGCGGCTCACCTGCGTACCTCGTCCACTACCCGCCGCGATCCATTCATGTGCCTCGTCAGCGCGGCGTCAACCTACGGGCCTCTTGGGGGAGATAACGAACTGGCGATGCGACTGGTTCCACCACCCAGAACCGCAGCTGCTCGCAGCCTACTCGCTCACTCCTCTGGCCGCTGCCCCCGTCTTCTCCTACTTTTACCAACCAACCACGATCTCCCGACGAAGTACGATTCCGCTTCTATTCCGCCCCCCTCCCCGCATCCGCCGCCCACGAAAGCGCCCCCGTCACGCCCGTCGGAGAGCTACACCGTCTCAACGAAGTGCGGTTCCCCAGGATGCCTGCTGTCCCGCACTGACCACCGACATTCCAATCCCCATCAGACCCCCATGCGGGGTGGAGGGGCGCGAGTCTCCTCCAGAAAGTTTTCGGGTGGGCGGGCGGGATAGTCAAGAGCTCGATCGACAACGCCGAAGGCAACTTCAATCTCGAACCGAAACCCTTGAGTTCAGCCCACCACCGCAAGTAGATCCGAAGGGTCGTTAGTTCACGGAACGGGTGTCGAGCGCAGCCTTGATCGTCTCCGCCGCACTGTTTGGGTCCGTCCGCCCCTTCATCTCGCGCATCACCTGCCCCACCAGGAACTTGATCGCGCTCTCCTTCCCACCCCGGTAATCCTCGACGGCCTTTGGGTTCGACTCAATCACCACGCGCACCACCTCATCGATCGCGCCAGAATCCGTCACTTGCTTCAGCCCGTGCTCCTCCACAATTGCCTCCGGCAGCGCACCACTCTCGAACGCAAACACCAGCACATCCTTCGCCGTGCTCGCCGTAATCGTCTTCGATTTCACCAGCTTCGCGAGCTGTGCCACGTGCTCCGGTGTAATTCCCGTATCCGCTAGTTCCGCGTCTGCCCGCCCCTGCTCATTGATTCGCCCCGCGACATCTCCGATGAACCAGTGCGCCACCGATCGCGCCAGCGCCGGACCTCCGGCCAACTTGACCGTCGCTTCGAAGTCCTCCGCACCCTGCTTCGAATCCACTAACAACTGTGCCTCGTCCGAGGTCACCCCGTACTCCGACATAAACCGGGTCGCCCGCGCCATCGGTAACTCCGGCAACTGCGCCCGCAACTCCTCCACGATCTCCCGAGCAATCACCAATGGCGGTAAATCTGGCTCGGGGAAGTAACGATAATCGTTCGCCTCCTCCTTCGACCGCTGCGACACCGTCTCGTTCGTCGAGTCCACCCACCCACGAGTCTCCTGCTCGATCCGCTCGCCCGAATCCAGCAAGGTCGTCTGCCGCTCAATCTCGAACTCGATCGCCCGCTGCACAGAGCGGAACGAGTTCATGTTCTTCACCTCAACCTTCGCCCCCAGCTGCTCAACCCCACGCACCCGCAGCGACACATTCGCGTCGCACCGGAACGAACCCTTCTCCATATCCGCGTCCGAAACTCCCGTGTACCGGAAAATCCGACGCAACGAACGCAGGAACGCTCCTGCCTCTTCCGCCGACCGAATGTCGGGCTTCGACACCAACTCCATCAGCGGCACCCCCGCGCGGTTGAAATCGATCAGCGAATACACCTCCGCCCCATCACCACGATGCAATAGCCGCCCCGTGTCCTCCTCCAGGTGAATCCGCTCCAGTCGCACAAAACTTGTCCCGTCGGACGTCTCCACCTCGAGCCCACCATCGATGCAGAACGGCATGTCGAACTGCGTGATCTGGTACCCCTTCGGCAGATCTGGGTACGGGTAATTCTTCCGATCGAATTTCGCGTGCTCCGGAATCGTGCACCCCAGCGCCAGCCCCGCCAGGATCGTGAAGCTCACGGCCTGCTCATTAATCACCGGCAACGTCCCCGGCAACCCCAGCGACACCGGATCGATCACCGTATTCGGCTCCTGATCGAAATACTCCCGAGGGCAATCCGAAAACATCTTCGATCGTGTCCGCAGCTGGCAATGCACCTCCAGCCCGATCACCACCTCGTAATCAGCCTTCGTGCTAGTAATTGTTGTCACGCTTGCCCTCGCTCCCGAACCATAGATGCCTCCATTCTACCGACCACCCTTCCCCTGGTCCCCACTCTCCACACTACCGCCAGCTACAATTCCCACCTCATGACGACCTCACCCAACCCCTCCGGACAGCGCGGCGTCAAACGCCAACCACCGCCTCCCGGCGTCCAACCCGACATGTTCACCGACCCCTCCGACGCCGCGCCACTCCCCGCCGGCGCCCCACTCGCCGCACGCATGCGACCCCGTTCTCTCGACGAATTTGTCGGCCAACAACAAGTCGTCGGCCCCACCGCACCCCTCCGACGCATGATCGACGCCGACGACCTCACCTCAATTATCCTCTGGGGCCCCCCCGGCTCCGGTAAGACCACCCTCGCCTCCATCGTCGCCCACCACACCAAGCGCTATTTCGCCGAACTCTCCGCCGTCTCCTCAGGCGTCGCCGACGTCCGCAAACTGATCGACGAAGCCCGAGACCGCGAACGCATCTCCGACCGCCGCACCATCCTCTTCATCGACGAACTCCACCGCTTTAACCGCGCCCAGCAAGACGCCCTCCTCCCCCATGTCGAAGCCGGCACCGTCACCCTGATCGGTGCCACCACCGAAAATCCCTCCTTCTACGTCGTCTCCCCGCTCCTTTCCCGCTGCCGTACTTTCCGACTTGAACTGCTCGAACCCGAAGATCTCACTGCCATCGTCGAACACGCCCTCCTCGATACCGACCGCGGCCTCGGTGGCCATGGCATCGCACTCGAAGCCGATGCGCTCCACGCCGTCCCCTCCCTCGCCGCCGGCGACGCCCGCACAGCCCTAAACCTCGTCGAAATGGCCGCCCGCATCACCACACCTACCCCTGCTGAGGAAGCCGCTGACGATGGCGTGATCGGACGAAAAACTCAGACCGACTCCGGCTCCACCGATCACAGCGCCGTCCGCCGCCTCATCACCCGCGACATCCTCGAAAGTGTCGCCCAGCACCCCACCATGCTCTACGACCGCATGGGCGACGCCCACTACGACACCGTCTCCGCCTTTATCAAAACCATCCGTGACTCAGACCCGGACGGCGCCCTCTACTGGCTCGCCCGCATGCTCGAAGCCGGCGAAGACCCCCTCTTCGTCGCCCGCCGCCTCGTCATCCTCGCTGCCGAGGACGTTGGCCTTGCAGACCCGCACGCCCTCACCCTCGCCGTCTCCTGTCAGCAAGCTGCCCACTTCCTCGGCATGCCCGAAGCCCGTTTGCCTCTCGCCGAAACCACCGTCTACCTCGCTCGTGCCCCCAAATCTAACTCTGCCTACGCCGCCTATAACCGCGCACAGGCAGACGCCGAACTCACCCGCAACGAACCCGTTCCCCTCCACCTCCGCAACGCCGCCACTGGCCTCATGAAGGAACTCGGCTACGGTCGCGGCTACCAGTACGCTCACAACAACGAAGACCACCTCGCCACGGACCAGCAGCACCGCCCCCCGTCCGTCGAGGGCCACATCTACTACACACCGGGCACCCTTGGCGCTGAGCCGAAGTCACCTCGCGACGGAGGAGCGCCCGAGTAGGCCCAGATCAACAAGCGCCACCAAGCTCGGAGGTGGTCTACCTTCGAACGGCACACGATCACCCACCGCGGACCATTCGAAGGACCCAGAGCGCCACTTCCCTCCGTTGGTATCATTCCCACCGCAGCGAGAGGCACCACCACAATGACCACCGAAACCCGGCCCCCCACCAGCGCCGACGAATACCTCGCCTACAAACAACGATTCAACAACTGGGGCCGCTGGGGCGACTCAGACCAGCACGGCACCCTCAATCACATCACCGACGAAACCCGCCGCGCCGCCATCGCGCTCGTCACCAACGGCCGCACCGTCTCACTCGCCAACCCGATCGCCACCGAAAAAATCCACAACGGCCCCCGCAACCACCGCCCCGCTGACCACCTGATGTACGTCGGCGCCTCAGCCTCCATGGACTACATCGGCGTCTCGTACCACGGCTTCATCAACACCCATATCGATGCTCTCTGCCACGTTTTCACCGGCGACAACGGCAAACTCTACAACGGCTTCGACTCCAAACTCGTCACCGAGGACGGTGCCGCCGCCAACTCCATCGACCGCTGGCGTGATGGCATCGTCACCCGCGCAGTCCTCTACGACATCCCTAAACTCCGCGGCACCGACTATGTCACTATCGACCGACCAGTCGAAGCCTGGCACCTCAAAGAATGGGCCGATCAGAACCTCATCACCCCCCGCCCCGGCGACGCCGTCCTCATCCGCTCAGGTGCGGACCCCTTCTACGCCGCCAACCCTGACCATCAGTTCGTCGGCATCCCTCCCAGCACACCGGGCGTCTCCGTTTCTGTCCTCGAGTATCTCTATGAAACGGACGCTGCCCTGCTCGGCTGGGACCTCCAGGAAGCTGCTGGCCAGGAGTACCTCCCCGCCCGTATCCCGCTCCACGAAGTCGCTATCCCCCACATGGGCCTGCCGCTCCTTGATAACGCCAACTTCGAACGCCTTTCTCAAACCTGCGAAGAAAACAACCGCTACGAATTCATGCTCACCATCGCTCCACTCGTCGTCCTCGGCGGCACCGGCTCCCCAGTCAACCCGATCGCCACCTTTTAGGAGATCTGCGCCGGGGATCTAACAAATTCACCACCCGGCAGCCTCCGGCTCACCGACAAGTGTCCGCTGTTGAGAATCGGTACCGGCGGGCGGTGGGTTACGCACCCTGCGGCGAGTTGGCGATCAGTCCGGCCGCGGCCATAGCCTCGATCTCAGCCGCCGTGTAGCCCGAGAGTTCGCTGAGCACTTCGGCGTTGTGCTGGCCGAAGCAGGGGGCGGCACGGAGTGAGGTGATCGGGCGTCGGGCCATCCGCCAGACGGGGCGAGTCGTGGGCTGTCTACCGGCGGTGGGGTGGTCGTAGCTGAGGAACGCCTCGCGAGCGGCCAGATGCGCGTCGTACTTCAACATGAGTGGCGTCAGCACAGACGAGGCGGCGACGCCGGCTGCCTGTAGCTCCGCGGAAGCCTCGTCCGGGTCGCGGATTCGCGCCCACTCGGCGATCACGGTGTCGATCTCATCCTGCGCGGCGAACCGGCCGGCCAGCGTGGCGTAGGTGCCGTTGTCCAGGCGGGCGTTGTCGATCACGGCGCGGAGCCCGGTCCATGCCGTGTCTGTATCGACCGCGATCGCGAGATAGGTGTCGACGATCTCGTTGATCGGCCAGCCGTCGATGTCGAGCTGGATGCGCGGTTCCGTGTCGCGCGTGCGGTAGACGCCGTGCGGCGTCATCCACGGGTCACGGTTGCCGATCCGAATCGGCAGTGGATCGCCGATCGCCTCGGCGACGATGTACTCGCCGATCAGGCCGACGATCCCGTCACGCTGCGGGACGACGATGAAGCAGCCCTCGCCGGTGAGCTCGCGACGATGAAGGGCGATGGCGACCGCTCCTGCGGTGGTCGTGCCGGAGACGGGGTCGCCGTAGGAGATGCCGCTCTTGTGCGGCGGGCCGCCCTCGTAGCCTTGCAGCCCGACGAGGCCGCCCATCTGCTCGATGGTCGGACCGTAGCCGACGCGGCTGGAGTCCGGCCCCTCGTGCCCAAATCCGGGCATCGAGACGTAGATCAGGCGTGGGTTGAGCGCGCGGAGCTGTTCGTAGCCGAGGCCAAGCCGGTCGGCGACTCCGGAGCTCCAGTTTTCGACGAATACGTCGGAAGTGGCGAGGATCCGTTTCAGCGCCGCCACGCCCTTGGGCTGTTGCAGATCGATCACGAGCCCGCGCTTGCTGCGGTTGTACTCGTTGAAATAGGCACTTCTGTTGACGCTTTCCGCGGTGAACACGCCGCCGAGGCCACGCACCGAATCCGGGAACGCTGGCCCCTCTACCTTAATTACGTCGGCGCCCATGTCGCCGAGGTAGCGGCAGGCGTAGGGGCCGGCCCAGACTTGCGTCACATCGATGACGCGCAGCCCGGCGAGCGGCAGTGCTGGCGCGCCATCGGTGCTGTCCATGGTTCCCGCGGCCGGTTCCGGCTCTAGGGCGAGGTCGGCTCGAATCTCCGCGGAATGCTCGCCGACGAGTGGGGCGCGGCGCTGGACGCCGCGGTCTCCGTCGAAGGAGATCGGACCGGCCGGCAGCGGGTGGCGGCCGAGCACAGGGTGCTCGACCTGCTGCCAGAAGTTGGTCTCGACGAGCCCGGGCCACTCGAGCAGCTCTCGGGGGGTGAGGATCATCGAGAAAGGGGTGCGGAACTCGGTAGCCAGCTCGAAAATCTCGCGCGAGCTGTGCTGCATGGTCCACTCGGGGACCAGCACCTGCAGGATGTCGTTCGCCTCGGGCGTCCAGCTGTTTTGGAAGAGGGAGTCCTCCTTGAACTCGGGATGGCCGATGCAGTCGTAGACGGAGAAGCTCTGGCGCGGCATGCCGGCGAGGCCGATGTAGCCATCTGCACTGGGGTAGATGCCCCAGGTGGCGCGGGCGACGTTGCCGCCTCGGGTAGACTCGCTGTCGCGGGTGAGCGCGGCGGGTCCGGCGCCCTCCAGCGTGGCGTTCTGGATTTCCTGCAGCGAGAGATCGATGCGGTCGCCCGTGCCGCTGCGTTTCGCGGCGAGCAGCGCCATCCCCGTCGCGGAAAAACCGTGCAAGCCGCCCTGGTAGTAGGCCTGGTGACCGGCGGTCTTCAGCGGTTCCAGCTCCGGCTCGCCACAGAGGCTCATCTCGCCGCCCGCGGCGGCGGCGGTCAGCGAGGTGGCCCGCCACTGCGCGCGCGGTCCGTTCTGGCCGTAGGGAGTGATGGAGGTGACGACGAGTGTGGGCTGGTGATCGATCAGGGAGTTGAGGTCGATCCCACGCGCGGCGAGCACACCTGGCGCGTGCGTTTCGACGACGGCGTCCGCGCTCGCGATCAACCGCTCGATCGTCACCCGGTCCTCGGCGCTGTCGAGGTCGAGCACGATCGAGCGTTTGCCGGCGTGCAGGTAGGCGCCCAGGATGCTGGCGTCTGGGTCGCCGTCTATCTCACCGGCGCGCGGGGGCATCGAGCGAATCGCGTGACCACCGGGCGGTTCGATGACGATCACGTCGGCGCCATAGACGGCGAGTAGTCGCGTGGCGAAGGCGCCGGCGACATCGGTGCTGAGTTCGATCACGCGAACCCCGTCGAGCATCCGCTTCTCCTCGGGCATCGCGCCTGTCATGGACGCACGGAGATAATAGCAAGCAGTGCGATGCTGCATGAGGCGGCTGGCTCTGGGAGGCTGATGCGGTGAGCTGAGCTTGGCGGCGTTGCCGATGAATACCTGAATGATCGGGTTGTAGCGGAAGAAAACGTCCGTCTTCAGGCCGTCCTCTATCAGGTTCGTCTCGATGTCTGCGTGCAGGCGCAGGTCCAGCGTGTTGGTTGGGCCATAAGCGGCTAGGTAGCTGATCGTCCGCCGCAGTGCACCGCGCATCAAGTACTGCGTCAGCACGGTCGCGGACCAACCCGCGTAAGAATCGCCAGTAGCCGCCTCCATTTGGCGCACCATGCAGAATGCATGTGGCTGCTGGCAGCAGCGGAATCGAGGCCGGCTTATTCGACCGGATGTAGCTGGTGCCGGGGGTGGGATTCGAACCCACACGCCTCTCGGCCGCGAGGTTTAAGCTCGCTGCGTCTGCCCTTCCGCCACCCCGGCACGGGTGCTGCTCAATTGTGCGTGATCAGGTACTGCGCTGTCCCCATTTGTTCTGCGAGGTCGGACCGATCAGGTGAGGTGAGTGGGGAGCGCCGGGGGGCGTACTACAGATTCCCTAACTTGCTCCGGCGCTTAGCCGTTGGAGCAAGTTAGGTATAGAAAACGGCGTCTGACCAGGCAATACGCGTCAGATGCGTGCGTTGATGGCCTCGATCGCTGCTTCTCGGGCCTCCATCCGTCGTTCAAGGGGCTCTCGACCTCGGTGCCGGGCTCGAAGACTCCGGCCTTCATCGGCTAGCCGGCTGACCGGTCAGGGACGCCCGATGAGTTCCCGAAGGAATTCGACGTCTA